>Ga0067045_1002838_pt1 | contig 55446 bp, 53 predicted proteins | sample TerdegcTABiofilm_FD_59184 | JGI IMG/M metagenome (GOLD analysis project Ga0067045, IMG submission 59184) | Combined Assembly of (Gp0054472, Gp0054536) Wastewater bioreactor microbial communities from Singapore -Terephthalate degrading...
GAAGCGCGCGATTTCCGCCGCCATTTCGGCACCAAGAGCCGAAACCCGTGCGTCGAAATGCTCGCGGACTTTTTCCAGGATCGGTCCAAAATCGCGTTCGCTTTCCGCGGTTTCTCCCGCCGCCAAAATCTCTTCGTCGTACCCCTTTCCGAAAAGGCTTCGAAAGCGCAGTTGCGCCCCCTTGACATCCGGCTCCTGCCCGGCGGGAAAGGACTGGTCAAGGATGCTCCGCGCAACGTCCAGAACCAGGTCCCTCGTGTTTTCAAGGATATCCGGATCCTTGAGAATCCTTGCCCGCTCGGCATAAACGGCTTCCCTTTGCTGGTTCATTACGTTGTCGTACATCAAGAGTTGTTTCCTGATGTCGAAATGCATCTGCTCGACTTTCTTCTGCGCGTTTTCAATCGCCTTCGTCAAGAGAGGGTGTTCGATGGCTTCCCCCTCTTCCATACCTAATTTTCCCATCAGCCCCTGGACCTTTTCCGACCCGAAAAGGCGCAACAGGTCATCTTCCAGAGAAAGGAAAAACCGGCTGCTTCCCGGGTCTCCCTGTCGACCCGCACGTCCCATCAGCTGATTGTCGATCCGCCTTGCCTCGTGCCGTTCGGTTCCGACGATATGGAGCCCCCCCAAACGGACGACTTCTTCATGTTCTTTCCGGCATTCCGCCTTGACTTTCTCAAGTGTCTCCCGATAAAGCTTTTCCTCTTTAGTGGGATCGATCTCCTGCTGCTTCAGGATTTCCCGCGCCAGTACCTCGGGGTTCCCCCCCAGGAGGATGTCCGTACCCCTTCCCGCCATGTTCGTCGCGACGGTGACCGCTTTCAGGCGCCCCGCCTGAGAGACGATCTCTGCTTCGCGTTCATGGTACTTCGCGTTGAGCACCTGGTGAGGAATCTTGCGGGCCTTCAACAGGCGGCTGACCAGCTCGGAGTTTTCAATCGAGGTTGTTCCCACCAGAACCGGCTGCCCTTTCTCGTAGCACTCGGCGACTTCTTCTGCGACCGCATTGAATTTTTCCCTCTTGGTCCGGTAGATCACGTCTGGATAGGCCTGCCGGATCATGGGGCGGTGTGTCGGCAGCTGAACGACCTCGAGTCCGTAAATTTCCTTGAATTCTTCCGCTTCCGTCGCAGCGGTGCCGGTCATGCCGGCCAACTTTTTGTACATCCTGAAATAGTTCTGGAGGGTAATGGTTGCCAGGGTCTGGTTCTCGCTCCCGACCTTGACCCGTTCCTTGGCCTCGATTGCCTGATGCAGCCCTTCCGAATACCGACGGCCGAACATGAGCCGGCCGGTGAATTCGTCCACGATGACGATATCCCCGTCCTTGTTGACGTAGTGGATATCCTTCTGGAAAAGGTGGTGCGCCTTCAGCGCCTGGACGATCTTGTGGGCCATGTCGGCATGGCGGGCCTCCGAGAAGAGTTCCGGGGTCCTCGTGAGTTCCTCGCAGCGGAGGATTCCCCTTTCGGTCAGGACCACGTTGCGCTCTTTCTCGTCGACCTCGAAGTCGATCCCCTTGACCAGTTTCAAGGCGATCGAATTTGCGGTCATGTACGGTTCGACCGACTCTTCCGAGGGACCGGAAATGATCAGCGGGGTCCTCGCTTCGTCGATGAGGATGGAGTCAACCTCGTCTACGATGCAGTAGGAGTGTCCCCTTTGCACCTGCTGCTCGGCGGAAGTGGCCATGTTGTCCCGCAAGTAGTCGAATCCGAACTCGCTGTTCGTCCCGTAGGTGATGTCTGCCTGGTAGGCCTTGGCTCGTTCCTGCTGTGGCATAAACGCGTAAATGACCCCCACGGAAAGGCCGAGGAACCGGTAAATTTTCCCCATCCATTCCGCATCGCGCCTGGCCAGGTAATCATTGACGGTTACGACGTGAACCCCTTCACCCTTGAGGGCGTTCAATACGACGGCAAGGGTTGCGACCAGGGTCTTCCCTTCCCCGGTCTGCATCTCCGCGATTTTTCCTTCGTGAAGGGCCATTCCCCCCATGAGCTGGACATCGAAGTGCCTCATCCCCAGTTGCCTACGGGAGGTCTCACGAACGACCGCGAAAACTTCTTCAAGCAAATCGTCCAGCTCTTCTCCCCTGGCAAGCCGCTGCCTGAAACCGTTCAGGCTTGCTGCCAGGGCCGCATCGTCCAGGGAACCGACTTCCGGTTCGAGGGCGTTGATGCGGTCCACTCTTTCCCTGTATCGCTTGAGGGCCCGATCGTTCGGGTCCAGGCCGAGCGCTTTCACCAGCGATTCGAACATTGCAACAACTCCCAACGATCATATGCCGCGGAGGGGAATCCTCCCCGGCTAGAACGATTCATTATAGATTTTTCGGGATATGCCGTCAAAAAAGGAGTCGGAACGAGCGTTCCGACTCCTCGTGGATGCTGCCTCCTGGACTTTCGGTTCTAGAGCTGGACGGGGCGGAGCCTTGCAAGGAAGTGGTGCAGCCCCTTGACCGGCGGAGCGTAATCGACGACCAGGCCGTACCGGATGGAATCACGCCTGCGGTAAACGTCGATGATCGACTGGGCAACGTATTCCATGTGGCTGTTCGTGTAGGTCCTTCGGTTGATCGCGAGCCTGTAGAGTTCCAGTTTCGGAAGGATGAGCTCGCCGGTCTTTTCGTCCTCCGTCGCGAAGGCCAAGGCCCCGAGCCCGATGCCCCGGATTGCCCCCTCCCGGTAAATTTCGATCGAAAGAACGTCGGCGGGGTACATCTTCTGGGGAATATGCGGCAGGAACGCCTTTGCGTCGATGAAAATCGCATGCCCTCCGGCCGGTTTCACAAACGGAACTCCGCCCTCCTCGAGCAAATCTCCAAGATACCTGACCTGTGCTACCCGGTGGGCCATGTACTGTTCGTCGACCATCTCCCGCAGCCCCACCGCGAGCGCTTCGAGGTCCCTTCCGGCCAGGCCGCCGTAAGTCGCAAACCCTTCAAAAAGGATGACCCTGGGAAGCAGCCGATGGTACATCTCCTCCGTCCGGCAGCAAAGCATTCCTCCGATGTTGACAAGCGGATCCTTCTTGGCGGAGCAGGTGATTCCGTCGGCGCAATCCATCGTTGCTTTCAGGATTTCCGCTAGGGTCATCCCCTTGCAGGCATCTTCGCGCATCTTGATGAAATAGGCATTTTCCGCCATGCGCGCCGCATCCAGGAAGAGCGGGATTCCATATTTCCTGGCGATGGCGGAAACTCCACGCAGGTTTTCGAGGCTGACCGGCTGTCCTCCGCCCGAGTTGTTCGTCACGGTGACCATGATCAGGGGAATCCGTTCTTTTCCATAAGTCAGAATGGCGTTTTCCAACTTCTTCAGGTCGACGTTCCCCTTGAAAGGATGCTGGAGTTCGGGTTGGTAGGCCTCGTCGATGACACAATCGACCGGTTCGGCTCCGACATTGAAAATATGGCCGCGGGTGGTGTCGAAGGGCATGTTGAAGGGAATCCTGTCCCCGGCTTTCGCCATCGTACCGAACAGGACGTTTTCCGTTGCCCGGCCCTGGTGGCACGGGATGACGTAATCGAAGCCCAGGACTTCCTTGACGGCCTCCTTCAGGGCGTAGAAGCTGTCGGCTCCCGCGTAGGCCTCGTCACCCTTCATCAGGGCGGCCCACTGGTACTTGCTCATCGCCCCTGTACCGGAGTCGGTGAGAAGGTCGATGTAAATATCCGCCGACCTCAGGCCAAACATGTTGAAATGCCCCGCTTCCAACGCTTTTTCCCTTTGAGAACGGTCCGGTACGGTGACGGGTTCCACCATCTTGATGCGGAAAGGTTCGGGCATGATTCTGTCTACCATTGAACTGTCCCTCCATGCGATCTCTTCTTCGACTCGGCTTGGGGGCTCGTCTGGTTGAAGCGCCTTTCCTCGTCTGGTCGTATTATATAGCAGAAAACAACCTGCGGGTTGCCGCCCCCTCCTGGGGAAAAAGCCCACGTTCGGGAGAGATCCTTTTGAAACCAAGTTTTGGCCTGGGACAATTCCCCAAGGACTTCCTCCTTTGCCTTGGGGCTTCCCTCTCGGCTTATTCCTGCATTTCCGTTTTTTTTCTCTTCCCGCTCGTCCTCGAGCTAAAGGGGTATGAGCCCCTGGCCATCGGGACTGCCTGGATCATCTTCGAGTTCGTCCTGCTCGGAACCCGGGGGTGGGTGAACCACTGGCTGAGCGTCCGGGGATCCCGCACCGGGATGATCCTAGGGTCCCTTGCCCTTGCTGCAGGGGTCGGTCTTCTTTCCGTGGGCCCTTCCTACCCGATGATCCTTCTAGGACGCTCTCTGATGGGAGTCGGATGGGGACTCTTTTCCATCGCAAATACTCTCCACCAGGCACGCGTGCTCCCCACGCGGCTGATCGGTAGGGGGTTCGGCCTTTCGGGCCTGGCGCCCCTACTGCCACAGCTGGGGCTCATTCCCCTTGCCGAGTGGACGGTACGTCGCGGCAGCCCCGGACTTCTCTTCGCCCTCTCGTTGTCGGGGTGCCTTTTTGCAGTGGTGTTTTCCTGGAGACTGACCCCGGCAAAACCCGGCCCCATTTCGCACGTCCCTCTGGGAGAATGCCTGCAGGAAAGCTGGGCAAAGCCTCCCCTGAGGGCGCTGCTTCTTTCCGGAAGTCTTTTTGCCCTCTCCGCGGCAGGATTCATGCCGTATGTCGCCAATGCCGCGATGGAATGGGGGATCGCAGGCAGCAGCTTCCTCTTGCCGGAAGCTCTTTCGGCCTTCGTCGCTCGCCTAGCCCTTGGCGGATGGGTGGATCGGTACGGGAAAAGGCTGTTAGTTCCCTATTTTGGATGCATTGCCCTGGGGGCGATGATCTCCATGATCGGGGGCACCACGGCTTCCTTTGTTGTAGGCGGACTTCTCCATGGAATCGGGATGGGAATGGTCTATCCCCTGCTGTATTCCTTGCTTTCAAGGGCATCGGACGAACGATCACGAACCGCGCTTTTCACGCTTTTCGGTACCTTCATCGACCTTCTTTGGGCAATCGCCCCGCTTGCAGCTGCAGCACTGGCACAGCTGGTGGGATTCGGCGCGGTCCTACGGGTCAGTGCGATTCTCATCGCAGGAATCGTACTTACCATGCGGTGGCGGGTTTGGCCCTTCCTCGACTAGTCCCGATCCTCCTCATTCGGCATCGGCCAGACTGCAAAACACGAGAGCTTCATTGACCATGTGCTCGATCACCGCGTATTCGTTCGGCATGTGGGCCGTGTCTGCCTCCTGCGCCCAGACTACAGCCGGGATTCCAGCCATTCGGAAATGCGCTGCGCAGGTTCCTCCTCCGACTCCCCCGATCCTCGGCTCAAAACCGTAAACCCCTCGGACGGCAGCCCGAAGGCGGGTAACCACGGGCGCTTCGGTAGGAGTTGCAGGAGCCGCAGAGGCCCTCTGGATCATCTCCCGACTTACCGACACCCCGTGTTTCTTCTCGATGGATTTCCCAACGTCCTGCATCACGGACTCCACCGCCTCAAGGGGCGTTTCAGGAAGGACCCGGCAATCGAAAGCCAGGACCTCCTTTCCGGGAATGGTGTTGATGTTTGCAACGTTTGCAAGCCGCCGTGTCGGTTCGAAGGTCGAATAGGGAGGTTCGAAAAGGTCGTTCCTTTCGGGGAAAGCCTTGTGAAGGGCGTCGTCCAGTTCAACGGAAAACCGGTTGGCCGCGCGGCAGGCATTGTTTCCAAGGTCCGGTCGGCTGGCGTGGACCTGCTTCCCCTGGAGGGTAAACTCGACCCAAAGCACGGACTTTTCCGCCACTTCAATAAAATCTCCCTTGTCGTTCCCGCCATCCGGAACGACCACGAGATCCTCGGACCGGAACAAACCTTTCCCGATCAAGTGACTGATGCCGAAAACACTTCCAAGTTCCTCGTCTGCCACGAAGGCAAGGTCGAGTTCCGTTTCGGGAGTGATGCCGAGGCGGACGAAGGCAGCCGCAGCAAACAGGCTCGCGATCAGTTCCTGGCCGTTGTCGTTACTGCCCCTGCCGTAGACGCGGCCGTCCCTGACCACGGGCAGGAAGGGATCCGTTTCCCAGAGGGAGCGGTCTCCCTCGGGAACGACATCCATGTGCGTCACGATCCAGGTCCTGGCATCGGTTCTTCCAGGGATGCGAACGACAAGGTTCGGGCGCTTCCCCCCTAAAGCCGCGGGATCCGGCGCTTCATGCCATTCCGGTTCCGGCAGTCCAAGCCGGCGAATCAATTCCGCCAGCCATTTCGCCTTCTCTTGTTCGCCTGTACCGCCGTCTTTCGGGCTCACGGCCGGAATTCGGACCAATCCGCAAAGAGCCTCGACCATTTCTTCCTCGTGTTCTTTAATCCATTCCTGAACCGGTTTGTTCATCCTTCACAGACCTTCCTTTCATCCGCGGGAGTCACCGGGCCGGAGGGGTGCTCAGAAGGCTCCAGCCCTTCATGAGATAGTCCATCCCGGACCACACGGTCAACAGCAGCGCAACCCACATTGCGGAGCGTGCCAATGGCAGGTCGAAGATCATCATCACGATTGCGATGATCTGGGAAACGGTCTTCGCCTTTCCTCCCCTCGAAGCCGCCAATACGACCCCTTCTGCCGCTGCGATCATCCTGAGCCCGGTCACGAGGAACTCCCTTGCAAGGATGAGGACCACCATCCAGGCTGGGATCCGCTGCAGCTCGACGAGGCCGACCAGGGCTGCGGTAATGAGGACCTTGTCAGCCAGGGGATCGATGAATTTTCCCAGGTTCGTGACGATGCCGTGTTTCCTGGCAATGTAACCGTCCGCCGTGTCCGTCAAGGCTGCCAGGATGAAGACCGCTCCCGCGATGAGATCTCCCCATTCGATCCGCAGTGTGAGAAAGACGACCACAAGAGGAGCGAGAAAAACCCGCGATAGACTAAGCAGATTCGGCAGGTTCAAGGCCGAGGCCCCCATCGTTTCTCCCTCCGTTCGGTTTCCAGGAACAGGCTCGTTCAAATTGCCGCGCGATGCGGGCCGACGCAGCACGCCGACCCGCACCGAATCGAAGGATTTCCCGTTCAGCCTCCAAGGTAGGCTTCGCGAACCTTCGGATCTTCGATCAAAGCCTCCCCCGTTCCTTGCAGCACGATTTCCCCGACCTCAAGGACGTAGGCATAATGTGCCACTTTCAAGGCCGCGTAGGCGTTCTGCTCCACGAGCAGGACGGTTTTCCCTTCGGCGTTGATCGTCTTGATGATCTCGAAGACCTCTTTGACGAGAAGCGGGGCAAGTCCCAGGGAGGGTTCGTCCAGCATGAGAAGCTTGGGCCGACTCATCAGGGCCCTGCCGAGGGCCAGCATTTGCTGTTCTCCTCCCGAAAGCCGTCCCGCCCTTTTGCCAGGTCCTTTCCTTCAACCGGGGGAAAAGTTCAAAAACCCAGTCCAGGTCTTTTGCGATTCCATCCTTGTCGTTGCGGATATACGCTCCCAGCATCAGGTTTTCCATGACCGTCAGGTGGGGCAGAATCCTGCGGCCTTCCGGGCACATGGCGATTCCCATTCCGACGAGGGCCTCCGGAGTTTTGCCGAGGATGTTCGCGCCTTCGAAAAGGATTTTCCCCTTTTTGTTCTTGACCAGGCCTGCAATCGAGCGAAGAGTACTGCTTTTCCCGGCTCCGTTCGCCCCGATGAGGGTCACGATCTGCCCTTCCGAAACCTCGAGAGAAAGGCCTTTCAGCGCGTGAATGCCTCCGTAGTAGACGTGCAGATCTTCGATCTTAAGCATTCTGGGCCGCCTCCTCCCCGAGGTAGGCTTCGATGACTTTCGGGTTCGTCCGGATCTGCTCGGGGTTCCCTTCTGCGATGAGGATTCCGTAGTCGAGGACCCAGATGTGCTCGCAAACTCCCATGACCACTTTCATGTCGTGTTCGATCAGCAGGATCGTCAGGTCGAAATCGGTCCGGATCCGCTTGATGAAATCCATCAGTTCCTGTGACTCCTGGGGGTTCATCCCCGCAGCGGGCTCGTCCAGGAGCAGGAATTTCGGCTTTGTGGCCAGCGCCCTGGCAATTTCCAGCCTTCGCTGTGCTCCGTAAGGCAGTGAACTCGAGACCTCGCCCGCGAGTTTTCCAAGCCCCACCGAATCGAGGAGGGCCATGGCAGTTTCCCTGAGTTCCCGCTCTTCCCTTGTGCAGGAGGGAACCATCAGGGGAGGCATCCACCATTGGCTCTTCTGCCGGACAAACCCCCCGATCATGACATTCTGAAGGACGGTTTCGTTATAGAAAAGACGGATGTTCTGGAAGGTCCGGGCGATCCCCGCCTCGCAGACCTTGTGGGGCGGAAGCCCGGTAATCCTTCTCCCCTCGAGAAAAACGTCACCCTGGGTCGGCTTGTAGAACCCCGTGATGATGTTGAAGCAGGTCGTTTTTCCGGCCCCGTTCGGCCCTATCAGGCCCACGATGCTCCCTTTCGGGACCGAAATGTTGAAGTTGTTGACCGCCGTCAGCCCCCCGAAGCGAATCATGACGTCCCGGGTTTCGAGAACAGGAACAGGAGGATTCGCGCTCATCGGGCCTCACCTCCCCGGGAGGATCGGCTTAACAGGGCACTCCAGTTGAATTCCCGCATTCCCATGATGCCTTCGCGCCTGAAGAGGATGATCAGGATAAGCAGCAGGGAGAAAATGACCATTCGCATCCCCGGGATGCCTTCAAGGTGGAAGGTTCCGATGTCGATCGGATTCTCCACGAAACGGAGCCATTCCAGCAGTATCGTGATGACAGCGCTACCGATAATGCTTCCCGTAAGGGATCCGAGCCCTCCCGCGACAACGATCATCAGGACGTTGAAGGTAAGCAGGAAACTGAACATCTTTGGGTCGATTGTCGTGATGAGGCTTGCCATAAGGGCTCCACCGACTCCGGCAAAGAAGGCACCGACCGAAAAGGAGACAACCCGGTATTTGAAAGTGTTGATCCCCATCGCCCTGGCCGCGACCTCGTCATCCCGGATCGCCTTGAGGACGTTTCCGAAGTTGCTGTTGATGAGCCGGACCATGAAGAAGAGGGTCAGGAAGCACCACCCGTAGTTCCACCAGATGTTTGCGTAGTCGGGGATTCCTTTCAGCCCCAGTGCACCGTTCGTGATGGGAGTCAGGTTCGTGAACACGACTCGGATGATCTCCGCGAACCCAAGCGTTGCAATCCCCAGGTAATCTCCTCCGAGCCTCAGCACAGGAATCGCGATGATCAATCCCAGCACGGCCGCTGCAAAGCCGCCGGCGAGCACCGCCACGAAAAACGGGGCCTGCAGTACCGAAAACGGCCAGACCAGCGGTTGCAGGATATAAATCATTTCCTTCTGGATCGGAGGCAGGATCAGCAGGGAAGAAACATAGGCACCGATGGCCATGAACCCGGCATGCCCGAGGGAAAACATTCCCGTGAACCCGTAGATGAGGTTGAGGCTCAGGGCAAGGATCGAGTTGATCGCGATGAGGTTCAGGACCTGGATCTTGTAGTTGTCCAGGTGCCCATTCGCCCACCAAAGGAACACAAGAAACAACCCGACCGCGACAAACGTCAGCGTGAGATCCCGTTTCCTGTTGGGGGTCTTCATACCTTCTCCTCCAGTTTTTCACCCATGAGCCCGGTCGGTTTCATGAGGAGGATCACGATGAGCAAAATGAAGGCGAAAGCGTCACGGTAGCCCGAAAGAGCCGGGAAAAAGGCGACCGCCATGATTTCGATGAGCCCCAGGAGCATTCCTCCTATCATCGCACCCTGGATCGATCCGATCCCGCCGAGAACGGCAGCGATAAACGCCTTGAATCCCGGAAATACTCCCATGAAGGGATGGATCTGCGGGTACCGGAGGGCCCACATGATGCCCGATGCTGCGGCAAGCGCCGATCCGAGCCCGAAGGTCAGGGCGATGATCTTGTCGACGGAGACCCCCATCAACCTCGTCGTCTCGATGTCCTTCGAGATCGAACGCATGGCAAGCCCCGGCTTGGTCTTGTAGACGATCCAGAGGAGCCCCATCACGAGGGCAAAGGCGATGGCCGGAACGATGATCGCGAGAGGCAGGACGCGGATGTTCCCGATGGAAATGATTTCTACAAGCCAGTCAGGGCGATAGACGGGCTTCGGCAACCCGGTAAAAACCACGAGGCCAAGGTTTTCAATGAAAAAGGAAACGCCGATCGCGCTGATGAGGGCGGAAATTCGCGGTGCATCCCTCAGGGGGCGATAAGCGATCCGATCGATGACCACCCCGCAGAGTGCGGAAAGCGCGACCGCGAGGACGACGGCGATTCCCCAGGGCAGCTTGGTCAGCGTCACCCCGAAAAAGACGAAATATGCACCCAGCATGAAAATGTCGCCGTGAGCGAAATTGATCAGCCTCAGGATTCCGTAGACCATCGTGTAGCCGATCGCGATGAGGCCGTAAAGGCTACCGAGGGTCAAGGCATTGAAGAGGTGCTGGACGAACATGTCTAGACTCATGAGTTGCCCCCTTGCTCATCAAGAAGGGGAGGAGGTTGCCCCCCTCCCCGTCAAGAAGTTCCTGGACAGGCTGCTTTCTTAGAGCTTCGGCTCGATGACGTCCACAAAGACGCGCTTTCCGTTCTGGATCATCATGATCCCGACGGGTTTCTCCGCGTCGTGCGTGGCATTCATCGTGGTGCTGCCCGTAACGCCGGGGAAGTTCTTCGTGGCTTCAAGCTTATCGCGGATCAGCTTGGGATCGGCCTTCCCCGCGCGCTTGATGGCATCGAGGATCAGCATGTAGGAGTCGTACCCCAGAGCCGCGTTCACGTTGGGATCCTTGCCCGGGAACGACTTCTTCCAGTTCTCGGTGAATTTCTTGGCAATCGGGCTCATGTCCTTCATGGTCGGATCATACGGGAACGTGGTGTAGGCAAACCCTTCGACAGCCTTTCCACCGATCTTGACGATCTCGGGGTTGTCCATGGCGTCTCCGCCCATGATCTTGAACTGGCCGCCCAGCTCGCCGACCTGCTTCATGATGATGGCCCCTTCAGCAAAATAGCTGGGGATGAAAAGGACATCCGGCTTCTTGCTGATGATTTCGGTGAGCTGTGCCGTAAAGTCCTGGTCGCCGGAGTTGTAGTTCAGCTTCGCCACGATCTTCCCGCCCATCTTCGTAAAGGACTTTTCGAAGAAATTGGCCAGGCCGACACTATAGTCCTGGGACACATCGATCAGGATCGCCGCGTTCTTCGCCTTCATCTTCTGGAAGGCATAGGTGGCCGCGCCCGCTCCCTGGAAAGGATCGATGAAACAGGTGCGGAAAATGTACTTCTTGCCCTGCGTGACGAGGGGGTTGGTGCAGGAGGTTCCGAGCTGCGGGATGCCCGCCTTCTCGGAAATCTCGCCGCCGGCCATTGCCAGGGACGAACCGTAGGTACCGATGATCGCCACGACCTTATCCTTCTCGATCAGGCGCTTAACGGCGTTGGCGGCTTCGACCTTATCGGACTTGTTGTCGACCACAATCAGCTCCACTTTCTTTCCGAGAACCGTCGGAGCTTCCTTGTGAGCCATCTTGATCCCGTCCAGCTCAAGCTGACCACCGAATCCCATCTGACCGGTCAGCGGAAGGAAAACACCGATCTTGACCGTATCCGCGGCAAACGCGCCGGCCGCGAACACCAGAACCAGAGCAAGTGCGATTCCAACCTTTCCGAACTTCATCCGCGTACCCCTCCTCCACAAAAGTTTAATCTGAAACTTCCGAATCACAGGAGAATTCTACACGATGAGCGGCCGATTTCATAGGGGACTTTACGGGTTTCGCCGGTTCGGAAGGAGATTCATCTCACCCGCCACCCTGGCGAAAACATCCGCGGCCATTTCCAGGTCCTCCGGTTCATGCGCGGCCGAAACCATGACCCGGATCCGGGCGGTCCCTTTCGGCACCGTCGGGAAAGCGATCGCCTGTGCAAAGATCCCTTCCTCGAAAAGGCGAGCGCTAAAGGTCCTTGCGACGGCGGCTTCGCCAAGGATGACGGGGGTGATCGGGGTTTGGCTCTGCCCGATATTGAACCCGTAGCCTTTCATCCGCTCCTTGAAGAGCTTGCCGTTCGACCAGAGCTTCCTGACGAGATCGTCGCTTTCCTCCAGGATCTCCACAGAAGCCAGGTTCGCCGCCACGTCGGGGACCGTCAGGGCACTGCTGAAGAGGTTCGGCCTCGCTTTCTGCCGAAGGTAGTCGATCAGCTCCGCCGTCCCGGAAATAAACCCACCCACCACTCCGAAAGCTTTCGAAAGGGTGCCGACCTCGACATCGACCCTCCCGTGCAGGCCGAAATGGTCCACGATTCCCCTTCCCCCGCGGCCCAGCACGCCTTCACCGTGGGCATCGTCCACCATGATCATGGCCCCGTATGCCTCGGCAACGTCAACGAGCTCCGGCAGCGGAGCGATGTCACCATCCATCGAGAAAACACCGTCCGTCACGACCAGCTTGCGGCAGGGTTCGTCCTTTTTGCTCTCGAGAACCTCCCGGAGCCCGGAGGGGCTGTTGTGCGGGTACCTCAGGATGGTGGCGCCGCTCAGGCGGCACGCATCGATGATCGAGGCATGGTTCAGCTCGTCGCTGAACACGAGATCCCCTTTTCCCACCAGCGGAGGGATCGCGGAAAGGTTGGCGCAGAACCCCGACTGAACCAGCATGGCGGCCTCTGTCCCCTTGAACTTGGCCAGCTTCGTTTCCAGCTCGACATGCGGACTCATCGTCCCGGCAATCGTACGAACCGCGCCGGGGCCTACCCCGTAAATATCGATCATCGCCCGGGCCCGCTCGCAGACCCGGGCGTCGCTGCAGAGCCCGAGATAGTTGTTTGAGCAAAGGTTCAGCCTGCGGCGCCCTTCGATCGTCACCCAGGGCCCCTGGGCACTTTCGATCGTCCGGATCTGTGTATAGAGTCCCTCGGACTTGAGCCTCTCCAGTTCCTCCCGGATAAACCGCTTTTCGACGGACATGGACTCGACCCTCCTTCGCAGAATAGGTGCGAGTGAATTATACCGCTCTTTACCCCCGTATCTTGACCCCCGGCAGCGCGGACGCGATCTCCGCCTTCGACGGGGGGGGGGTGTTTCGTAGGGACGGATCCAGCGGGTTTTCGGGCCGGAAGAGCTGGACGACCCACCGCGGATCTTCTTCGAGCTGAAGCTGGACACGCTTCATGTCTTCAATCGTCAGCAGGCCCGGGACAAACGTCGTCCTGAGCTCGTAGCTGTTCGAGAACGCCTTCAAAAGACCGATGGAGGCTCGGATCCGATCGGTTTCAACGGGAACCCCCGAAAGGACCGAGTACTTCTCCCAGGGCCCCTTGACGTCCATCGCCACGGCATCGACCAGTCCGCTGCGAAAAAGCCGCTCGAGGATCTCCGGGCGGGATCCGTTCGTGTCCAGCTTGACCGGGATTTCCACCTTCTTCCGGATCCACTCGAGCAGTTCCTGCAGGTTCGGGTAAAGCGTGGGTTCCCCTCCGCTGATCACGACACCATCAAGAAAAAGCCGCCTTCTCCAGATATCCGAAAGAACCGACCGGGTGCTCAGCCCTTCAGCCATGCCCGTCGCCAGGGGTGCGTTGTGACAGAACGGGCAACGGAAGTTGCAGCCGCTTACAAAGACGACAGCGACGACGTGCCCCTCCCAGTCCAGAAACGACGTGGGGAGGTACCCGCCGANCATCGGNAAATCAGGAATCTGCANCAAGGGGAATGNCCACCCTTTTCCNGTCGCGGAGTTCCGCCCTCTTGCCGGCGTTCCAAGACGAAGTCCGCGTGAAATATCCGGTGATCCTTGTGATTCCATCGACATTCAAGCTACTGCAGGCAGGGCAGTCCTCGCGGAGCCCCCGGACCACCTTGCCGCAGTCGTTACAGACCGTGAATTCGGGGCTGAAGGCCACCTGGGCGCTTTCCGAGTGCTGGAAGATCTTCCTTACGAACGAAGCCAGGGCTCCCGGGTCAGGCTGGTGCTCTCCGAGCCACACATGGGTGATGGCTCCCGCCTTGATCATCGGATGGAAACGCCCCTCTTCAAGCACCTTTTCGATCGGGTCCATCGAGATATCGTAGGCAAAGTGGCTGCTGTTCGTGTAATAAATCTCACCGGTTTCCCGGTTTCCCCGGATGTACCGGCTTGCCTGGTCCGGGAAATAGCGCAGGTCCAACTTGGCGAGGCGGTAAGCCGTGCTTTCCGCGGGGGTCTGCTCCAGCACGATTTTCAACCCGGTGCGGCTGGACAGCTCTTCGCATTTGAGCTCCATGAATTTGATGACGGCAAGGGCAAATTCCATGGCCTTCGGATCCTCGTGAAGCTCGTGCCCGGTCATCGCCTGGGCAAGCTCGTTGAGGCCGATGATTCCGACGAGATGGCTGGCCTTGTTCATCCGGATGTAGGTTTCCCCGTCGTGATCGACACACAGGGTGTTCAGCGGTCCTTTTTTCCCGAGCGAAAGGATTTCCTGGATGAAACGGCGCTTTTCCAGGTGGGCTCTGCCCGCCAGCTCCATCTCGTGATCCAGCAGTTCGAAGAGGACGTCATAGTCCCCGCCGCTCCTGTAAGCGAGGCGCGGGAGGTTGATCGTGACGTTCTGCAGTGCACAGTAGCGCATCTTCCAGGGCATTCGGGCTTCTTCGAGGTCTTCCGGCGTCAGCTCAAAACTGAGCCTGCAGCATTCGGAAAGTTTGGCGACCCCGCCCCGGTCGAACACGAAATAGGTGTTGCCCTTTTCCGAAGCAACCCGGCAAGCGAGGTGCAACATTTCTTCCCAGCCAGGTTCTTTGAAGAAATCGTCCGTGATATGCAGAAGGGGTTTCGGAAAAAAGAAAGGCTGCCCGCGACTGTCTCCCTCCAGGTAAACATCCATGAGGGCCTTCAGGAAACGCTTCGATTCGGGGGCGTAGTCCGCGTAAGTCTTGCCCGTGGTCATCCCTCCCGGGCCGATCGCGGGCACGTCCCGGAAATGTTTCGGAACCTCGTAGTAAAGGTTGATGTCCGTGAAGGCAACCTGTCCCCCACGTCCTCCGGCCAGCTGGTTGAATTCGAAAACCAGCATCTGGGCAAGCTGCTTCACCCTCTCGTCGCTTTCTCCTTCGATGTAGGGAGCGAAAAAGACGTTGACCGCATCCCAGCCGATCGCTCCCGCAAAATTGTTCTGAAGGACGGAGGTCATCTTCAACACGTGCGCAAGGAGGACGTCCGCGTGTTTGGCGGGTGCCGATATGCTCGTGATGCAGGGAAAATTGAGCCCGTACTTTTCGACGTAAGCCATGCTTTGCCCGGAACAGTAGGGCCTGTTGATCATCCCCAGGTCGTGAAGGTGGATGTCTCCCGTCAAGTGAGCTTCCGCGATGTCAGGAGAAAAGACCTTCGTAAGGGCGTATTCCTTCAGGACCATTTCTGCGATCGAGAGGTTGATCGACTCCGGGTTGTGCGTCGTATTGCTGTTCTCGTGATTCGGGGACAGCATCATCGATTCCAGGTCGAAAAGAGGAATCCCGATACGGCTGTGGTCCTTCAGTTTCGCGTCCAGGCCCCTCTGGAACAGCTTGACGTTGACCATCTCCCGGATCAGCGTAGTCGTCACCTGTTCCCGGTTGCACCGGACGAGGTCCTCTTCAACCTCCGCCGCGATCTCCGCGGCAAGCTGAGGCTCGACTCCTGCCTCCAGGATCAGGGCTTTCTGGATGCGTTCGGCTTTCCAGGGGGATCGTTCCTCCTGTGCCAGGGCATCAACCATGAGAAGGAGGTCGGTCGACTCGGCCCGGCTTCCGAAAAGCTGCATCTGTCGTCCGGCCAGCATTTCGCTGTTATCGGCCATTCTTTTCATCCCTTTCTTCGAGGAGTTTGGAAATTTCCCGGGTAAAGCCCGAGAGGTCGGTGAATTCCCGGTATACCGAAGCAAAGCGGACGTAGGCAACCTGGTGGAGGCCCCTCAGTTTTTCCATGGCCATTTCTCCAACGCGCACGCTCGAGATTTCCCCCTGTCCCGTGTTTCGCAGGGATTCCTCGATTTCGGCCACCGCTTCTTCGATTCTCTCGAGCGGGACCGGCAGTTTCTCGCAGGCCTTGGCCATTCCCTTGAGGAGCTTTTCCCTGTCGAAGGCTTCCCTTCGACCGTCCTTCTTGACTACCCAGAGAAGAGTCCTGGGCTCAAGCCTCTCGTAGGTCGTGAACCGCGACTGACACGAAACGCATTCACGACGCCGACGCACGATGCGGTCCTCGTCGGCAGTCCGGGTTTCGATCACACGGGTGTCGCCAGCTCCACAAATAGGGCATTTCATCTTATCACCCCCCACATATGGTGACTCACCCATTATAATCGGATTTTGCCCTCTTGTCAGGGTCTAAGGATGGGAGTTTCGGGACAAACCTGGGACCTTTGAACCGGAAAGGACGAGGGGAGCCTTTCGGCACCCCTCGTTCAGAAAGGATCGACGTCTCAACTAGGGAAGGCCTTTTTCGAGCAGCCTGGCGACCGCTTCACGGACCCTGGAGCCCTCCGCTTTCCCTTTGACTTTCGGCATCAGAGCTCCCATGACTTTCCCCATATCTCGGGAGTCCTTTGCCCCGACCGAAAGCGCGGCTTCCAGGGCCATCGCTTCGATTTCGGAATCTTTCAACTGCTCGGGCCTGTAGGTTTCAAGGATCTTCGCCTCTTCAAGCTCGCGGGCTGCCCTATCCTCTGCGCCATGGGCCCTGTACTGCTCGCACGCTTCCCTTCTTTGCTTGATCAGCCTCTGGATGACCGAGAGAACGTCTTCGTCGGAAAGGGGCTCGTTTTTCCCCTTCTCCACCTGGGCCAGTTGCAGGGCAGCTTTCAACATCCGGAGCGTACCCAGGCGAAGCTCGTCGCGATCCTTCATCGATTGGACAAGGTCTTGCTGGATACGATTCTGCAATTCCACCCGAAGGCCTCCCCTGCTAGGAACGTTTCCTCTTCTTCGCCGCAGCCGCCCTCTTGAGTTTCTTCGCCTCACTCGGCTTCTGGTAGTGCTCGTGGCGCCTCGCCTCGCGCAGAACACCCACTTTGGAGACTTCACGCTTGAAACGCCTCAAGGCGTCTTCGATCGATTCATTGTCCTTGCGAACGACAGTTGTCATCCCGAATCCCCCCTTTCATGCCACCCACGCTCATCCCGGTGGCCAGCGGAACGACCGTCCCGCCAACAGGTGCACGTGAAGGTGAGGGATAGTCTGTCCCGCCTTCGGGCCATCGTTGATCACGAGGCGAAACCCTTCCCCTTCGATCCCGAGTTTTTCCGCAAGCTTCACCGCAACCGACATGACCTTTCCCCAGACTTCAGGATCCACCGTGGCTACAGATGGGAAATGCGCCTTCGGGACGATCAGGATATGCGTCGGAGCCTGCGGGAGGATGTCCTTGAAAGCCAGGACCTCGGGATCTTCATGAAGAATCTCGGCTTTTCTGCGTCCTTCAATGATTTCGCAGAAGACACAGGTACCCGCCAAGCCGTTCACCCCGTCCATGCAGGATGGAGTCATTTTATCCCAGCTTTCAGGAAGGAACAATAGTCCGGAAGTTCAAACGCGAAATCCTACCCCAAAAGCTTTCCGCTTTTGTACCCCTTGACCTCCACGTCGCAGACCCCGCCGGTTTCCCCTCCTCCATTCCAGTGAACTGGAAGGAAGTGCGGGGTAAGCCCCCGTGCTTCTTTTCCCTTTCTCTTTTCAACCAGGACGGGCACGGTTTTCCCTATGAAAGAAGCGGCGTAGCGTTCCAGCAGATTCTCCCCCAGGCGGATCCCCGCCTCGCAGCGGGCCCGCACAACTGCTTCCGGCACCTGCCCCTTCATGCAGGCCGCCTCCGTCCCGGGACGCCTGGAGTAGGGAAACACGTGGAGTTTGCCAAATTCCAGTTCCCGGACAAGAGCGAGGGTGTTTTCGAACGCTGCATCGGATTCGCCTGGAAACCCCACGAGCAGATCGGTGGAAAAATGAATTTTCTCCCGCCACAGTCCGCGAACCTTCTCGACGATCCGGCGGAATTCCGCAGCACTGTATCCGCGGCGCATCGCGCGGAGGACCCCGTCGTCACCGCTTTGAAGCGGAAGATGAAGGTGGGGACAGAACCCGGGTGTTTCCGCCAGGGTCCGGACCAGGTTTTCGTCAAGGGCAAAGGGTTCGATCGAACCGAAGCGGATACGGCAGATCCCGGGAGTCTTCGCTATCTCCCTCACGAGCCGCGCCAGCCCCCCTCCTTCCCCGTGCCGGTACAGGCCCAGGTGGACACCGGTCAGGACAACCTCGCGGCAACCCGCAACGGCCACTCTCCGAACTTCTTCCAGGATTTCCCCTGAATCCCGGCTAACCGGCCCCCCCCGTACATAGGGAACGATGCAATAGGAGCAGTAATGATCGCACCCTTCCTGGACCTTTATGAAGGCCCGCGTGCGCAGGGTTGTCCTCTCCACGGAAAGCTTGTCCCAATCCCCGTTCGGCGGGCTCGGGAGCCGGCAGACAACCGGGGCTCGAGGCCTGGTCCCTTCTGCCAGGATCTTCTCGAGGATTTCCGGTAAAGCGGCCTTCAGCCGGTTCCCGACGATCGCGTCGAGACCGATTTTCGCGCCTTCCTCTTCATCGAGTTCCTGGGCCCAGCAACCGGCGGCGACGATCACCCCTTGAGGGTTTTCCCGCCTCAACCGCCGGACCTGCTGGCGGCATTTCCTGTCGGCCTCCGAAGTGACCGTACAGGAAAGCAGGACCGCAACATCCCACTCTTCCTCGGAGGGGCGGGCTCCCCGAAGGACGAGGGCTGAAGCGACGGCTTCCGCTTCATACTGGTTCGTCCTGCATCCCAGGACCCGGATCCGAAACTTCTTCCCCTCGATTTTTCCCAATGACGTTGGCCTCCCAGGCAAGGACAAGATAGGAACAAGCGACAATCGCTGCAGTAACGGCCTTCATCACGAAAGGCCCAAGGCGAACGGGACAGAAACCGGCCTCCAGCAGGACCTGTTTCTCCCGGTCATCCCAATCCCCCTCAGGACCGATCGCCACGGTCGCCTCGGGCCGCGGGGGGAAACTCCCGACCGGCATCGCCCTTTCTCCGAGGAATCCTGCGATCCGATAGGGCGGGAGGCCGACTTCTACAGCCTTTTCCAGAGGAACAGGGGCAGTTATTTCGGGGATTACCGGAGCTCCGCACTGTCGGGTCGATTCCTCCAGGATTCGTTTCCACCGCAGCAACTTTTTCCCTGCTTCGGGTCCGCTGTAGCGGGGCACGGATCGTGAGGCCGCTATCGGCACGATCGTCGAGACTCCAATTTCGGTTACCCCCCTTAAAAGGAGTTCGAAATCGTTTCCCTTCAAAAGTGAGGCCAGGAGCACGATACGGGGAGGATGCCCCGCTTCCGGGACCTGGTAGAGTGTCCTGGCAAAAAGCCCTTCTCCGGAAATTTCCAGTGCCATCCGCCACCGTTTACCGGCAATGAGGCCTTCGACCTCGCCTCGGGGAGGAATTCTCAGTACCCTAAGAAGGTGACGGGCCTGGCCTTCGTCGACCTTCCACATCCCCCCGCCGAGATCGGCGCACCGTTCAAGACGCAGCCTGGGCAGCGACACCCCACCATTCTCCCTTCGTCCGCTCCTGGACGCTTTCAAGCCCGGTTTTTGCCAGCGCTTCAAGGAACTGTTCCCTTTCTTTCTTCACCAGCCCCGAAAAGACGGCCTTCCCCCCCGGCCTGAGCACGACCGGTACTGAAGGCAGCAGCATTAACAGGGGCTCGAGGACGATGTTCGCGGTAAGAATGTCCACCCGGCGCGTGAAACCCTTGAGCAGGTCTCCCTGCTCGATCAGCACGGTTTCTTCCGCTATCCCGTTCAGCCGGCAGTTTTCCCTTGCTTCGGCAAGGACGGCCGGATCGATGTCTCGAGCCCAACATCTCTTCGCACCCAGCTTGACCGCGGCAATCGCCAGGATTGCCGATCCGGTTCCGATGTCTGCGGCTTCCATTCCGGGCTTCAGGAAGTCCTCCATCAACTCCAGGACGATTTGCGTGCTTTCATGGTATCCCGTTCCGAAGGCGCTGCCGGGATAAACGTAAAGAGCCGTTTTCCCCGGGGGTTCGGATCCCTGGTGCCATGGAGCCATCACGACGAGGTTCCTCCCGACTTCAAGCGGAGGGAAGGCCTCTTTCCAGGTGGTGTGCCAGGCTCGGTTTTCGATCTTGCCCATGTCCCGAATGCCGATTTCCGGCCAGGGTTTCAGGATGTCTCCAAGCCGCTTCAACCAGTACCCCAATTCAAAATGACTGCGGTAATAGGCACGAACTCCGATGCGGCCGTTGCCTTCGAAAAATTCGGATCCGATGCTCCCTGAAAGTTCTGCGAGAGACGCCAGGGTTTCCTCGTTCCCGCTTTTCGTCTCCAGGGTTATGTACCACCAGAAAGATTCTTTTTCCCCCACCGTTTTCACCCCCCGAATAGCCAAGGGAGGGAGGCTGACGCCTCCCTCCCTCGAATCAATCCTACCACGAACCGGGATGCTTTCGCAGTTTCAGGAAAGCCAGGTCTTCAGCCTGTCGAGAAAGCCCGGCGGCTGTACCGGCGTACCCATTTCCTCGGCAAGTTCTTCAACGAGATGCCTGGCTTTTTCCGTCAGGTTCCTGGGGATGTCGACATCCACGTGAACGATCAGGTCGCCTCTGCCGCCTCCGCGAAGCCGCGGCATCCCCTTTCCCTTCAAGCGAAAGGTATCTCCCGGCCGAGTACCGGCTGGCAGTTCCTTTTTCTCCGTTCCATCCAGGGAGGGGATTTCCACCTGGCACCCCAGCACGGCCTGCGGGAAGGAAATCACCGCCTGCGTGTGCAAGTCGTTCCCATCCCGAATGAAAAGCGGATCCGGTTCGACCTCGATGTGAACGAAAAGATCCCCGGGCGGCCCTCCGTTGATTCCTGCCTCTCCGCCTCCGTTGACCCTCAGGCGGTTTCCGGTGTCAACCCCCGACGGGATTCGCACCTCGATTTCGCGCCGGGTTTTTTTTAGCCCCTGCCCGGAGCATTCCGTGCAGGGGTTCGGAATGACACGGCCGGTGCCCCCGCAGCGAGCGCAGGGCACCACCGTCACGAAGTGGCCGAAAGGAGTCCTGGCAGCCTGCTCGACCTGTCCACTGCCTCTGCAGTTGGGACAGGTCTCCGCTTTTGTGCCCGGTTCGGCTCCTGACCCCCCGCACCGGTCGCATTGCTCCCTTCGGGAAACCGTAACCTTCCGGGTGGTTCCGGATGCTGCCTCCTTCAGGGAGATCCGAACCGCGGCTTCCAGGTCGCTTCCCTGGCGGGGAGCGTTCGCCCGGGCCCGTTGCCCGCCGCCCATAAATGTCTCGAACAAGTCCCCGAACATGTCGCTGAACGGGTCCTGCCCGCGGAAGGGACCGTATCCGCCCATACCGTTACCGACGGTTCCGAATCGATCGTACTGTTCCCGTTTTTCAGGGTCACCCAGCACTGCGTAGGCTTCGTTGACCAGTTTGAAGTGTTCTTCGGCCTCCGGGTTCCCCGGGTTGGCATCGGGATGGTAGGTCCTGGCAAGCCTCCGATAGCTCTTCTTGATCTCTTCCTGGGAGGCGCCGGGAGGAACCTCCAGGAGACGGTAGTACCCTTTCGGGTCATCCATGGCGGCCAAACGGATCCCCCCTCAATCTACGGGATTATCCGTCATACCGGCCGACCCTGACCTTCGAGGGACGGACAACCCTGTCTCCCAATCGATAGCCTTTTTGCAGGACCTCCAGGATTTTCCCGTCTTCCGAAGGGTCCCCTACAGGCGAAACCAGAACGGCTTCATGGGTTTCCGGGTTGAACAGACACCCCTCGGCCTCGATTTCTTCCAGGCCCATCCCCTGAAGGGCTGTGAAAAACTGTGAACGGACCAGCTTGACTCCCTCCAGGAGAGCTTCCCCCTGTTTGCTTTCGGCAGATCCGATCGCCCGATCCAGGTTGTCCAGCACCGGAAGAAGGTTCAGGATCGCGCTTTCCGCAGCAAGAAGTTTCATTCGCGCCGAATCCCGTTCGACCCGGGCACGGTAATTCAGAAAGTCCGCCTTTATCCTTAGGCCTTCCTGTCTCAGGGCTTCGACGGCCTTTTCGGTTTCCCTGAGCTTTTCCTCCAATTCAGCCCTGTCGTCGGCCACTTTTTCAGGACTCAGGATCTCGGCTTCCTCTTGGGCGGCACGACCGTTGTTTCCTTCCTCGTCGCTTGCCTTCGGCCTATACTGTTCAGACATTGCAATTCCTCCCCAATCCTTCAGCGACCCTCCAAATTCCCATTCTCGGACAAACCGTCCCAAACAGTTTCCAATGCGGCGATTGCTTTTTCGTAATCCATCCGGACCGGCCCGATCAACCCGAGCACCGTACGGGTTCCTTTCCCGCTGTAGGAAGAAAAGAGCGCCGAAAAGGCTCCCAGGCCGGATTCCGGGTCCTCGTTGCCGATGACGATGTTCAACCCATCCTTTGCCGAGTAGCGCCTGACCATCCTCGAAAGCGCCTCCTCTTCCTCGAGGAGGGAGAGAATCGCCTGCAGCCGTCCGATATCTTGGAAGTCAGGCAGGTTCAGGATGTGGTGAATTCCCGTGGTAAAGAAACGAAAGTTCTCCGCCGAAAGGAGCCTGTCGATTTCCGTCATCGCCAGGCGACAACTTTCGGAAACCTCGGTCAGCTCGTTCAGGAGGAACATCCTGAGACCATCGCGGACTTCATCCCAGGGTTTGCCGGAGGCTATCGCATTGATTCTCCTGGCAATTTCATCCAGGGTCTCCCGGGGCATTTCACAGGGGAACGCGAGCATTTTCTGGTGGATCAAGCGCCCCTGGAGGACAACCAGAAGAAGGGCATGGTTCGAATCAATGCTGACGAATTCGACTCGCTCCAGCCGGACCTGCGCCAAGGGAGCCGAAGCGGCAAGGGCGACGGTCTGCGTGGCCCGGCTCAGGAGCTGGGAAGAGTACACCAGAACCTGTTCGAAATCGGCACGCTGCCGTTTCAGGTCAAGGAGCCTGTCGGCGAGTTCCGGGCTTTTCTGCCTCTTTCCCTCCAGGATAGAATCGACGTAAATCCGGAAGGCCTTGCTCGTCGGAACCCGGCCAGCAGAAGTGTGGGGCTGGGTGATGAAGCCCATTTCCTCCAGGTCGGCCATCTCGTTCCGGATCGTCGCGGCACTGATGCGGGTCAGGTATTTCTTCGAAAGCGACCGCGAGCCGACCGGTTCGCCCGTATGGATGTATTCGAATACAATCGCCATCACGACCTCGTATTGCCTTTCTGTCAGCATGTTCTTCACCTCCCCCTTCCGGTTGGCACTCAAGAGACGAGAGTGCCAAAATCTATCCGTCCGGTAGGGTATCAATGACCCGGCGGATTGTCAACACAAGTCAAAAAGCTCCTCACCGAAGCCGTTACAATAGAATGGATTTCGATTCGATGCCTGAAGGAGGGTGCAAATTGGTTCAACCGGTCGTTCGAACAACTGTCGTCGTCGTCAGGCACGGAGAATGCGAAGGAAACCGCGAGGGGCTGTTCAGGGGCAGGTGCGATTTTCCCCTGAACGAAAACGGAATCCGGCAGGCCGAAGCTCTCGCCGCCGAGCTGAAGAATCTCGGGATCTCCAGGATCTTTTCCAGCCCCCTCTCCCGTGCAACCGAAACCGCTTCCAGGATTTCACGCGCCTGCAACGCGGAGTGGGAAATCAGGGCCGGGTTCAACAACATCGCATTGGGCATATGGGAAGGGCGCCCCAAAAAAGAGGTCGAACAGGAATACCCTGAGGAATGGAGGCTTTGGCTCGAACATCCGGATCGGCTTCACATCCCCGGGGGGGAATCGCTGGCAGAAGTCCAAAGGAGGTCTTTTTCCAACCTGGAACATCTCGTCAGAACCCACCCGGGGCAGACCATCGCCATCGTCTCCCACCGCGCCGTAATCAAACCCCTTCTGGCTGCTTGCCTGGGAATAGCCGAACCCTCTTTCTGGAAACTTCACGTGGACACGGCCTCATACTCCGTTCTCGTTCACGAGGAAAAGCGCGGATATTGCCTGACGCTGCTGAACCAGAGCCGGCACCTTTCAGAAATCGTGCAGGAGTGGGTCTGAGCCGACTCCATCCCTGGCTTGACCCCTTCCCGGCGAGGCGATAACATCCATTCGCGGTAGCTTCGAATTTCTTTTCAAAAGAAGAGGGACCATGAATCTTTATTTACTGGACAAGATGACCGAGCAGGAACTCCTCGACCAAATCGACAGGATAGGCGCCGACCGGCGAAGCGTGCCCTATTTCGCAGCAAAAAAGGAAACGCTCCTTTTTTTCGTCAAGGAAATCGACGTTCGGGCAGCCAACGCACTCAAGCAGGAAATGCTTTCGCGCGGGGGAGACGTGATCGTGCACCGCAGAACGATCGACTGCGGGGTCCCCGTCACCGATGCCTTGTTCATCGGCACGCCGGGACAATACTGCCGTTTGCTGGAAAAGCTTGAATCCATGCCCTACTGGGGGCTTGGCGAGTTCAGGCTCGCTCTTTCTGAGGCCCTCTCCAACTCCCGGAGATCCAGCTGGGACATCCCCCTTCCCGGCGGCAGGAAATTGACGCTCGGTGGACGGACCAAAATCATGGGCATTGTAAATGTCACGGGAGATTCCTTTTTTGAAGGAAGCCGCCGACTTGAACCAAATGAGGCTATCCGGACGGCTCTCGCCCAGTTCGAAGAAGGCGCGGACATCGTGGACATCGGCGGGGAATCGACACGGCCCGGCGCTCTGGACCTGGATCCCCGGGAGGAGATCGAACGCATCATTCCCGTCGTGATGGGAATCCGCCGCATCCTGCCTGGCTGTGTCCTCTCGGTGGATACCCGGAAGGCCGTCGTTGCCCAGGCCGCAGTGGAAGCTGGAGCCGACATCGTCAACGATGTTTCGGGCCTGCGGTACGATCCCGAAATGCCAACAACCCTGTCACGGCTTCAAGTCCCGGTGATCCTGATGCACAGCCGGGAAACGCCCCGGACCATGCAGGAGAACCCTTCTTACGGGGACGTGGTAGGAGAAGTCCTGCAAGAATTGGAGAAATCCCTGAAAAATGCGGTCAATGAAGGGATCAGGGAAGAAGCCGTAATCCTCGACCCGGGGCTCGGTTTCGCGAAGAACCCCTGCCATAACCTGAGCCTCCTGAAACATTCAAAGGCCTTCTCCACGCTGGGACGTCCCCTGCTGATCGGTCATTCACGAAAAAGCACCATCGGCCACGTCCTTTCCTTGCCTTCCCCTGCAGACCGCCTGGAGGGAACCCTCGCGCTGACGGCACTTTGCGCCTGGCAGGGCGTTTCCCTAGTCCGGGTCCACGACGTCAGGGAGAATTCCCGTGTCATCCAGATGATCGATGCCGTCAGGGGGGCGTCATGACCCTGGCGCGGACAAGAGCGGCCATCGGGCTTGGCAGCAACCTCGGTGACCGCCTGGGGAACCTCAGGCAGGCCGTCGCCCGCCTCCGGGAAAAGGGAACGGTCCTTGCCACGAGCACCGTTTTTGAAACTCCACCTTTCGGGTTCACGAATCAGCCCCGATTCCTAAATGCTGCCCTGATCTTGGAAATCGGAGAATCCCCGCCTTCCATCCTTGCCCTCCTGAAAACAATCGAAAAAGAAATGGGCCGGAAGGAAAGAGAAAGGTGGGGACCGAGAGAAATCGACCTTGACCTGCTCCTGATACCGGATCTCGTTTACGAGGACGAGTCTTTGAAAATCCCGCATCCCCAAATCGCCGAAAGGGCTTTCGTGCTCGTTCCTTTGGCTGAAATCGCGCCGAGCTGGATTCACCCCGTACTGGGGCTGGAGATCATCGTCCTGGCCGAACGCTTCAAGGCGGAAGCTGCGACTTTCTCGCGCATCACCTGCCTTTAACCCTTTCTCAAGGGAGGTTTTTCGATGCAAGGAACACGTAAACGAGTCCTCACTATCGCATGGCTCCTTGCCGTTTTTGCGGTTATTGCCGGAAGCCGGACCGCGTTTGCGCACACCCGGGTCCTTTCCGTTCCCGGTTATCCCATCTATCTCGTCCTAAGGGAAGAAGCCGGTGTCGTGTCCCAAGCCGTCCTCCGGACACCTGCGGGAATCCAGCCCGTAACAGAGATCGTTGGCTTTTCGCTTACCGGGGAAATTTCTTCCACCCTGAAAGTGGATCGGGACTCAAAACCTGACCTTATCTGGAAACTTTCATTTGTCAACTGGAACGACCGTTCGCAGGGAACCGTTCTCTGGATCTCGCTTCTAAGCCGGCAGCCCCGACTCTGGCTTGCGGTCAGCCCTATCGGAGAAACACTATGGGATGCCATCCGCCCGAGGCTTTCCGTTCCCCGTGGAATCCTTCTCTATGTTTCACCGGCTCTCCCGGCCTTTTTCAGGTTGCCCGAGTACCAGGGGAAGGAAATCCTGACCTATGTCTACTGCATCCAGCTCGGGGAAACGGGCCCCGTACTCACGAACGCTCCTGAGGTCTACAAGCAGCTTCTTCGAATTGTTCAAACCGTCAGGGAACATGAAGTGGATCTGGGAAGGAAAAAGGCCTACGAGGCCCTAGAGAGCGATTTCAAAGCCCTATCAGAGGGAGGGAAACCCTCAGCCGAGGCGATCCTGAACTTCAATTTCAGGAAAATCGCCGAGCTTTCCTGGAAGCCCTGAAGAGGAAGGGGAGGAAGCTCATGAGCTTCCTCCCCTTCCTCTATGGAAAAAACGGGTTCAAAGGGTGAAGGCCTTTTTCAAGCTTCCGAAAATGTTGCAATCCGCCTCGACCAGCACGGTTTGTCCCTTTGAGAGATCACCCGCCGGGATCTCGACGACGAGCCCTGTCCTGTCCGCCTGCTGGTTGAATCTTTCCTCGGCGATCACCTTTCCTCCGCTGGAGACGACAACGCGATTGATGAAGTGTTTTACCGGGTCGTTGACCGTGTGGGAAACAAGAATCCGGAGTTTCCCGTCGGGCTGGAGAGCAGCCTCCAGGGAAGAGGGGGGATGCGCCGCAGCGATACCGCACAGGAAAACCAGGACGATCGATGCCAAGAAAGGAACGAAAGGTCTTTTCATTTCATTTTCCCCCTTCGGACTGCTTGGGAATTTCTTTCTTTACCCCACGGAGCGTTTCAAGCACGTCCTCCGCATGCCCGGGCACTTTTACGGGAATCCAGGTCCATCTCACTGTTCCTTCCGGATCGATCAGAAACGTTGAGCGGACGATCCCTTCAACAATTTTGCCGTACATCTTTTTTTCCCCCCAGGCCCCGTAGGACCGGAGCACTCCCTTTTCCGGATCGCTCAAGAGCAGGGTCCTGATTCCGTTTTTCTCGGCAAACCGTTCATGGGACTTGACCGAATCGGCGCTGATCCCGACAAGGACGGCATCCTCCAATTCAAACTCGGGCATCCTGCCCGAAAAGGCGACCGCCTCCTCGGTTCAGCCCTTTGTCCCATCTTTCGGATAAAAGAACAGGACCAGCCACTTCCCCCTGAAATCGGAAAGCGAGAAGGTTTTTCCCCCAGCAGCCTCCAGCCTGAATTCCGGGGCCCGTGTCCCCTTTTCAGGACGCATTCACTATCCCTCCCCTCCTTCGGCCAAGTGCCGGTCAGAGGTCGACTGAATGCCCGCATTCCTGGAATCTTCAACGCAAAGGGAATTGCCTTTCAAGTCCACCATGCATTGTTTTGCCGGCACATTCCCCTCCACTCCGGCATGGTGCAGTTCCTTGAGGAAATGCACGATCTCCTGAAGATCGGGCAGCTTGGAGATCGGGTACACTTTCGAGAAAACGACGACGCCCTGCTCGTCAACGAGAACATTGGCGCGCTCCGAGAAGCCTTCCGTTTCCCTGAAAAGCCCCATTTCCTTCGCCACCGCGCCATGAGGCCAAAAGTCCGAAAGGATCCTCAGCTTCTCGAGCTTCAGCTCTTTTGCCCAGGCAGCCTTGCAGGGAACAGAATCGACGCTGATGCCCACCGGCACGGTGTCGAGGCTTTCAAAAACTGCCATGTCCCTCTCCAGGCACTTCATCTGGTCGGCACAGACCGGGGTCCAGGCCAGGGGGTGGAAGGACAGCAGAATTCTCTTCCCCTTACAAGAAGAAGGCCTCCACTCGTTCTTGTCCTGGTCGAACAGCAGAAAATCCTTCAGGATGTCCCCAGGCTTGATCCTCATGTCTTCAGTCATCATTCCCAACCTCCTTTCGGTTTCCCCTACCTAAGCGTTTCGACATAGGCCTCGATTCCATCACGATCGGGAGTCCGCTTCCAGAGGGGCTCACTGTTTCTCCGGTACGCCGGGAGCAGGTTCTCGAACGACGGCCTTCCGGATGCTTCCCGGTAGAGGATTCCGAGGGGGAAGGGAGGCCCAGACAGGGCCAGTTCCATTGCCCTACGGCGGTCTCTCAATTCCTCAGGGCTGCTCTCTTGCACAAACGTGTTTTCCCGGAACCACTTGTAGGTATTCACTTTGTTGAACGAGACGCACGGCTGGAAAATATCGACGAGAGCATACCCCTTATGGCGGATCGCCGCCTTGATGAGATCCTTCGTCAGCTCGGTTTCAGCAGAAAAGGACCGGGCCACGAACGAAGCTCCCTGCGAAATGGCCAGGGCCACCGGATTGAGTGGTTCCGATATCACTCCCTCGACCTGGACCGGGGTCTTCAGCCCCAGGGGGCTTGTCGGTGATGCCTGTCCCTTTGTCAGCCCGTAAACCATGTTGTTGTGAACGAGATTGGTCAGGTCGGGATTTCTCCTTATTGTATGCAGCAGGTGGTTCCCTCCTTCTCCGTACATGTCCCCGTCTCCGCCGATCGCCAAAACGGTCAGTCCTGGATTTGCCGCCTTCACGCCAGTGGCAACGGGGAGAGCCCGCCCGTGGAGTCCCTGGATGATGTGGCCCTTCATAAAATGCGGGGTCTTCGCAGCCTGGCCGATCCCGGAAACCAACACCACTTCCTGGGGTGGGATCTTCAGCTCCGCAAGGGCTTCCTTAAGGGCCGAAAGGATCTGGAAATTGCCGCAACCTGGGCACCAGGACAAATCGACCGGCTCGATGTCGTACTCCCTCGGATTCATTCCGGTTCCCCCCCTTCCAGGATTTTTCCGAGACCCTCGGAAACTTCCTCGACGGAAAACTGGTGCCCCCTGAAATTCAAAAGCCGGTGCTCAGCCTCCCTGCCCGTGTAAAGCCGGATCAAGCGGGCAAGCTGGCCGGTCGAGTTTCCCTCCGCGACGACGACCCTCCTTGCCTGTTCCACCAGGGTCCGGACAGAAGGGTGCAAGGGGTAAACCTGCTTCAGGTGAACCATCGAAACATCTTCCCTTCCTAGCAGGTCAAGCGCTTCGGCTACGATCGGTCCCGTCGACCCCCAGCAAAAGACCTTGGTTTGCGCCTGGGGATCTCCCTTTACGGTCGGCGGGAGAGCTGCCGCCTCGAGGAGCCGAAGTTTCGACATTCTCTTTTTCTGCATGCGCTCGCGGACGTCGAAGTCTTCTTCGATATGTCCCTTCTCGTCATGTTCGTGGCTGTCGATACGGACCAGGCCCCGGCCGTGGCCGAAGATCCCTCTCGGCGAAACGCCGTTTTCCGTTACCCGGTACCTCGCGTAACCCGGCTCCGTTTCCACGAAATGGCGGGAAAAGGGTTCACTCTCTACCGGAAGGGATTCTAATTCGAAGATGCTGTCCAGGAGGTATTCGTCCGTCAGGATGAACACAGGGACCTGGTATCGATCCGCCCAATCGAAGGCCAGCCTGGAAAGTTCAAATGCCTCTCTTGCGTTTCCGGGAGCGAACAGAACCCGCGGAAATTCCCCGTGACCCGCGTAAAGGGCCAGCTCCAGGTCCGCTTGCTCAGTCCGGGTCGCCATGCCGGTAGCAGGACCGGGCCTTTGCCCCAGGTGGATCACCAGGGGAATTTCCGTAACCGCAGAAAGACTGATCCCCTCTTCCATGAGAGCGAAACCTCCACCCGACGTCGTGGCCATTCCACGCGCCCCGGCAGACCAGGCCCCAAGTGCCATGTTGACCGCCGCGATCTCGTCCTCTACCTGCTCCACGACAATCTGGAACCGCGAAGCGTTTTGCGCCATGAAGGCCAGCACACCGGATCCGGGAGACATGGGGTAAGCCGTTACAAAATTGCACCCCCCGGCGAGCGACCCGAGAGAAACCGCCTTGTGGCCGTCGATCAGCAAGGGACGCCAGTTCGGGTCAGGCTTGGGCGTTTTCAGGGCGAAAACGCCCTCTTCCAGAAGTCGGACGCCCTGCTCGTATCCCTTTTTTGCAGAAAGCAGGTTCTTTTCCAGAACTTCCGGAGTTTTTCCAAACCGCTCCTTCAGGAGGTCGTCAAGGATTTCGAACTCGATTCGAAAAAGGGCACATAGAACGGCTGCTGCGACGCTGTTCGCGGTGACAGCGCCCCCCGCTTCCCTTGCAATTTCCAGGAAGGGGACGTCGAGGAACCGAAACTCCTTGCTTGCGAATTCTTCTTTCAGTTCTTCCCTGTCTCCAAGCACGAGCGTATCGGGGCCGAGCCGCTTCCAGATATTCTTTCGAAGGCCGCTGTTGAGCGGGACCAAAAGGTCGATCCGATCGACAAAGGCCTCCGTGTGTTCCTCCGAAACCCGAATTTCCGTAGAATTGTTGCCCCCTCTGACACGGGACATTGATTCCTTTGTGGAGAAAACATGGAAGCCGCTTCTCCCCAAGGCCCTTACCAGCAGGACCTCAACGGTCTGAACCCCTTGCCCCGCTGCCCCGCAAAGAACGATCGAAAGTTCGCGCACCATCCGTTCACCTCCAGGCCGAAGAGCTGCCTTTCTTTACAAGTCCGGGTTCAAACCTCGAATGTGTTTTTCACGGGAGTGTCGATCTCCTCCAGCTTTTTTCGGGCTTCCTCTACATCTTTCGCATCCAGGATGACGGTTTTGTTTTGCAAGTCTACCTCCGCCTGGATTCCGATTTGCTCAAGAGCGCGACGGATCCTTTCTGCACAATGGCTACAGGACATGTCGGGCACTACAAGTCCGATCCTCATGAGATTCCTCCTTTTCAGAATTGATTGTATTATACCTTCATCTGTATTTTCATTGCTATGATTCAAGAGGGCTCGTCTCGATATTCAAAACATTCCTTCCATTCCGTTCAAGCCATGTTTCCCTTATAATATCTTAGCCTTGTGAGAAAACTTTCTGGGAGAAGGAGGAGGATCGGCATGACGAAATTTCGCTGTTTGAATTGCAACCACGAATTCGAACTCGAAGAGAAGCCCTCGACGCTGAAATGTCCGAAGTGCCTGAGCCGCTTCGTTCACCTGATCGAGGGGAAACCCCTGAAGGGAAAATCTTGGGGAGCCAAAAGCTTCAGTGTCCCCGGATTGAAAAAGTAGACCGCAGCGGGAAAAAAGCCAGGAAGGGCATTGTGCCCTTCCTGGCTTTTTTCATCACATCGTGCAGGGCAACTGAAGAAATGGCAGAGACTGCGGGCGAGCGTTGCCCTCCCTAGGCCTTCTTCAGCGCAGCCCATGCTTCCTTGACCAGCATCACGGCCAGCAGCAGCAGGACGACAGAAATCCCCGAAAGGATCAGGTTGCTCAAGTTGTCCTTGATGAGCAGGAAAAGGGCGGCTATGGTCGTCACGAGCATGAACACCATCGGGATCATGACAAAGTTCGCACTCTTCTTGAGCCCCTTGATGATCCACACCCCGACGGCAAGAAGGGCAAGTGCGGCGACCAGCTGGTTGGAAGCGCCGAACACAGGCCAGATCAGTTGCCACGCGGGTTTTCCTCCGGTCTTCATGAACACCAGGCCTGCGGCAACCGCAACACCGATCGCGGTTGCAGTGTAGCGGTCGACTTTCATGTCCGTGAACTCCTGGAGCTGGTAACGTGCCAAGCGTGTCGCGGTGTCCAGGGAGGTCAGGATGAAGGAGTTCAGGGCGAGAAGGCCAAGCGACGTCCCGATTTTCTCAGGGATACCGATCAGCGCGGCAAACTTTCCAAGGCCTACGCCATATGTGACCGTGGGGCCGCCTTTCAGCATTCCGCCCCCGATCATGATCGTCCCGATCGCGATGACCGCCACGAGGCCCTCGATCAGCATCGCCCCGTAGCCCACGCCGATCGCGTCGGTTTCCTTGCGGAGCTGCTTGGCCGTTGTTCCGCTACCGACCAGGGAGTGGAAACCGGAAATGGCTCCGCAGGCCACGACGACGAACAGCAGCGGCCACATGGGTTCTCCTTTCGGGCCTGCGAATCCCTTAAAAGCCGGAAGAGCCACTTCGAAGCTTTTTGCTCCAAAAATCATTCCCACAGCGCCGATGAGCAGGGAGAAGTAAAGCAGGTAGGAAGCAAGGTAGTCTCGGGGCTGCAACAGGAGCCAAACCGGAAGCACCGAAGCCGTGAATATGTACACGATCAGGACCCAGCGCCAGGTCGTATTGGGAAAAGCGAACGACTGCTGGACCCACTCGGCGGAATTGCCGTAGAAAATCGCACCGATCACGATCGGGACCATGACCAGCGTCATCACGAGGAGGGAAACTCCCTTTCTGTAGATCAGGACCCCAAAGATCAAGGCCATGCCGATGTAAAGAAGCCCTGAAAAAGCGACCGCCGGGTCGGCTGCAAAGGTGTTGGCGGCCAGTTCCAGGAAAACGGCAATGACCAGCGTCAGGGCAAGCCAGGTGAAGGTCAGGAAGATCCTTTTCGCGCGATGGCCGATCCAGTGATCCACGACCTCCCCGACCGACAATCCCTTGTGCCGGATCGAGGAGACAAGGGCACCCGCGTCGTGCACGCCTCCGAGAAAGGCGGAACCGATCAGGCACCAAAGGTAGGCCGGAAGCCACCCGAACATGGAAGCCGCCGTGATGGGCCCAACGATCGGCCCGGCACCTGCAATCGAAGCGAAATGGTGGCCAAGGAGAACCGCCGGATGGGTCGGCACATAGTCCATTCCGTCAAAATAGACCTTTGCCGGCGTATCGTTTTTATCGTCCAGGCCATACACCGTTTTCTGGAATTTGCCATAAATCATAAAAGCCGCTGCAAAAAAAACCACCGCAATCACGAAAAGCATCGTCAACATCGTTCATTTCACCCCCCAAAGGAATTGCAGTGCATTCGAACCGCCCTCCCTAAATGTCATAAACGGGCATCACCTCCGTGTCCTTGTTTGTCTTCGTTTTTTTTGAATAATCAAGTGCCATAAAGGCCCAGTAGGCGAGATCCGCAAATCGCTTGTGAGGGTTGTCGCCGAGCCGAAGTGAGTAAATCTCGACCCACCCCCGAAAGCCCCAGAGAAAAGACTTTTGCCGGGTTTTTGCCCACGTCGAATTTCCCAAAAGAAGGACGCGGTGCGACATGACCTCCGGTATTCCCCTCCATTCGCGCAAAATCCTTTCTGCGCTATGTTCGCCCTCGTGTGACCAGAGGATATAGTCATCCGCATAATACCGGGCAACTTCCCCCAGAAGGGCTCCCTTCCTGAAGGTCACTCTCCTGTATACTCCAGCCATTCCCAGCCCGCTCCAGGGCTGAAAACCGATCTCATCCCAGTAATCATCGATCTTTGACAGCAACTCGCAAGAATCTTCCCTCAATCCAAATCCTCCAAAGTATTTTTTTAATGATACACCCCGCAGCCTCGATTGTCAGCCTTATATTGTATACGTTATGCGTTTCAAGAAAAAACCGGGCTTTTGCCCGGCATTTAACGGCTAGCGTTTTTAAAACGCGTGGAAACCCTGGATATGTTCGCGCATTTCTTCGTAATTCTTCCTGGCCGTTCCCATATGCCCCTCTTCCATTTCCTTGAGTTCCAAAAACATCTTTCGAGCAGGGCCTTCCGTCTGTTCGGCCATTTTTCCGTAAAGTTCCGCTGCCCTCATTTCAGAGATAAAGACCGCAGAAGCGATCCGCAGGAGTGAATAGGAGTTCTTGAACTCGTCCGCCTGGACTTTCAGGGCAGGATCCACGACGAGATTCGGATCGCGTTCGAATTTCTCCCCGTAAAGTTCCGTGTAATAGTTCATCAGCGAATCCCGGTGGCAGGTTTCCCAATCGGCGATCTTGTTCAATTCTTCTGCGAGGTGAGGTTTGTCCGTGTTGGCCGCCCAGGAACGATAAAACTCGCTGGCCTCGATTTCCGAGTGAATCGCAAGCTTCAGAGCTTCTTTCATATCGAACGTCGCCATCTTCATCCCCCCAGGAGAAGAATTGTTTAGCTTGTGTTTTATTATATCATCTGATTTTTCATCTAAAACGATCTTCTTCGACAAACTGCCTTGCCAATCCTCCTCAAGCCCGTTATAATACCCTCCGTTCCCGGGCGACTAGCTCAGCGGAAGAGCGCTTCCTTCACACGGAAGAAGTCACAGGTTCGATCCCTGTGTCGCCCACCAGAAAAAGGCGAGGCGGCGGACCATTCGGCCCGCCGCCTTTTTTCGTCTCGTATTTCTTGCTCGGGCTTGCCTAGAGACCGCAGAGGATCGTCTGCTCCCTTCCGCTTCCGACCCCGATGAGGACAACGGGGACCTTGCAGTTTTCCTCAATGAACCGAACGTAATCCCTCGCTTCCGGAGGCAGATCCTCGATGCGCCTGCACTCGGAGATATCCTCGCTCCAGCCCTTTAGGGACTCGTAATGAAGGCGAATGTCTTCCCTTTCCGGCAACCGTGAAGGGAGGATCTCGTGGCGCTTGCCGTCGATCTCATACCGGGTGCAGACCTTGATTTCTTCCAGGCCGGTCAGGACATCCAGTTTGGTGAGGGCGATCCCTCCAAGCCCGTTGACCCGGACGGCATACCGCAGGGCGACCATGTCCAGCCAACCGCACCGCCTGGGCCTTCCCGTCGTGGCGCCGTATTCTCCGCCGGCCTCTCGAAGCCGTTCCCCGATTTCCCCCAGTTCCTCCGTTGGGAAGGGGCCCTCCCCAACTCGGGTGCAATAGGCCTTCGCGACGCCCAGGACCCGGTCGATCCTGGTAGGTCCGATTCCCGTCCCGATACAGGCTCCTCCGGCGGAGGCGCTTGAGCTCGTCACGAAGGGATAGGTTCCGTGGTCGATATCCAGAAGCGTTCCCTGGGCTCCTTCAAAAAGGACACCGTTCCCCTTGTCGAGCGCTTCGTTGACGATTGCCGTTCCGTCACCGATATAGGGCCGCATCTGCTGCCCCCAGCCCAGAGCTTTCTCCATCAAATCGTCGAAGGGAATCGGTGCCATGTTGAAAATCCGTGTCAGGAGCAGGTTTTTGATCTCCAGGTTTTCGATGATTTTCCCCCTCAGGGCATCCGGATCCAGGAGGTCTCCGACGCGAATGCCGATCCGGTTGACCTTGTCGGCGTAACAGGGGCCGATCCCGCGTTTGGTGGTGCCTATCTTCCGCCCCTTGGATCGTCTTTTCTCTTCCGCCTCGTCGATGATTTTATGGTAAGGCATGACTACGTGCGACGCCTCCGAAAGGATCAGCCTTGCCTTGTCCTTTCGCTTTTCCCTCAACTCGCCGATCTCCGCCAGGAACTGATCCGGGTCGACAACGACGCCGTTCCCGATCACGCAAGTTTTCCCGGGATAGAGCATTCCCGAGGGCAAAAGGTGGAAGACGTGCTTTTCTCCCTCGACAACCACCGTGTGGCCTGCGTTCGCGCCTCCCTGGTAACGGACAACGACATCCACCCGGTCCGCCAGGGCATCCACAATCCGTCCTTTACCCTCATCGCCCCACTGGGCGCCGATGATGACTTCAGCTTTTCCCTTCACTGCGTCATTCCTCCTTGACTTGAACCTGGAGATCGTCGAACGGCTTCAGGCACAGAAATCCATTTTACATCCTCGGGCCTGCTTTCGCTCAGGGTTTTCAAGAATTTCAGTGTTTCCGGCCGCACGTGGGCAATCACCACGACCGATCCCTGCTTTCTCGCAATCGTGATTGCACGGTCCAAGGCCTTTCTCATCGCCGCCGGGCTTGCCTCGTGGTCAAGGAAAACATCGTTTCGTAGGGCGGGAATCTTCATTTCCTGCGCCATCCGGAAGGCGACACTCTTGCCGCTTGTCCGGCTATCAACGAAGATCAGGCCCATTTCTTTGACCTCAGAAAGCACCGCTTCCATGACTCGCGGTGTCGATGTCGCGCGGGATCCTCGATGGTTATTGACACCAATCACACCAGGCAGGGATCCTGCTGCCCTTCTGACAAAACTCCGGATGGATTGGGAATCCATTTCAAGATTGACCTGGCACTTCATGCCCGGCCGATCCACTTCGGCTTCCATGGGAAGATGCAGCATCACGGGAACGCCGTGTTCCTTCGCCAGCTTCAGGGAAGACAGGCTATGGCTCTGGTAGGGGATGATGCTCCAAGTCAACGGAACCTTAACATCAAGGAGCTCTTTCGCCGAGGAAAGGGAAAAACCGACATCATCGACGATCAGAACGATTGTGGGCCTGGAATCTTCTTTCCCGTTCTCGGGCTTCGCTTCGGGGAAAGACTCACTATCTGCAGCGGGCCCGCTCGATTTTTGAAACACCCGGGCTTGTTCCCCGTGTACCGAGCCAGCTCCCCCCGTGCGCAGTTTCGATGCCCCGATGAGAAGGAGCCCGGCCGCCAGCGCCAGGCCCACAAGTGCCCAAAGGATTAAAGTTCTTTCCCTTTTCATCTTGGCCTGCCAAGCCATTCCGTTTGAAAGTCCTTGTTTTTCTGTCATCCGCGGACTTTTCAGCCCTGCTTTTCCGGCTTCTTTTTCAGTTCCTGAATGGCTTTCTGCAACTGCACGTCCTTTTTATGATCCCTTTTCGGCTCACCTTCGACCACCAGGTCCGGCTTCAACCCCACGTGATCGATGACGAGCCCGGAGGGCGTATAGTAACGGGCGATCGTGATAAACATTGCCGAGCCGTCAGAAAGATGGAAAAGGGTCTGCACGGATCCTTTTCCGAAAGTCTTTTTGCCGACGATTTTCGCCCTTTTCAGGTCTTTCAGTGCTCCCGAAACGATCTCCGAAGCGCTTGCGCTTCCCTCGTTGACCAAAACCACCACCGGAAGGCGGGTTTGGGTTCCCTTGGTCGCGTAAATCACCTCGTTTGCCCGTTCGAAACGGCCCTTCATGCCGACAATGACACCACTGTCGACAAACATGTCCACGACCTCGGTCGCGGCGTTCAACAACCCACCCGGGTTGTTTCTCAAATCCAGGACGATTCCCTTCGCCTTCATCCCGTTCGCCTGGGCGAGAGCCTTCCTCATCTCCTCGGCGGTCTTCTCGTTGAAAAAACTGAGGCGGATATACACGAGCCCGTCCTCCAGTTTTTCCAGCTTCACTGTTTTCAGGGCGATGTTTTCCCTTTTTAGGTCGAACTTCAGTAGGCGCTCTTCCTTTTCACGGCGGATCCAGATCGTAACGCTGGTCCCGGCCTGCCCTCGGAGGGCCTTTACAACCCGATCCTGGTCCCACCCGAAGATGACCTCTTCACCGATTTTGACAATTTCGTCATTTGGCTTGATCCCCGCCCGGTCCGCCGGAGTCCCTTCTATGGGGCTGATCACAAGAGTCCGGCCGTCTTTCTGCCCGATGTAGATGCCAAGCCCGCCGTATTCACCCTGGACTTCGATTTCTTCTTCCTTCAGCTGGGCAGGATCCAGGAAACGTGTATAGGGATCGCCCCAAGCCTGAAGGATTCCCCTTACGGCTCCGTAAAGCAGCTTTTTCTCCTCGACTGGCTTATCGCCGTCCACGTGGTAGGTCTCGAGAAGGGAACGAGTCTGCTTCATGAGCCACAACGCCTGAGCGCTGAACGGGATCACGCTTGTAAGGTCCGTTCCGCTCTCAGCCCTGGCGGTCACCCACACCCCGGTCAAAAGGATTCCGATCAGGATTCCTACGATCAAGTCACGCGCTCTTTTCCACATTCCGGATCACATCCTCAGCATTTCGCTTTACCGGGCGCGAAGGTACGCTCTCGGGTTTTTTGCTACGCCGTTGATCCTCACCTCGAAATGGAGGTGACTCCCCGTCGATATCCCTGTGTTGCCCACTCCTCCGATGATCTGTCCGGCGGCGACCGACTGACCTTCCGAGACGTCCATTCGGGAAAGATGCCCATAAATGGTCATCAGGTCCCCCCCGTGGTCTATTAAGACGGTCTGTCCATATCCCCTCATCCAACCAGCGTAAAGGACCTGCCCCGCTGCCACAGAGATGACCGGGGTCCCGATCGGAGCAGCAATGTCAATTCCCGAGTGCATGATCTTTGTATTGAACTGAGGGTGAAGGCGCATCCCGAACTCGCTGTTCACCGTTCCAGTCGTGGGCCAGGGAAGGGCCCCCCCTCTATAGGAAGGGAACACTTGACCTGGAGCCCTTTTTCTCGCCAACCGTCTCTTTTGTTCGAGAAGGCTTCTCACCTTGCTCTCGAGCTCGCGCTGGGCCCTCAACAACTCCTTTACTGCGGCCGCGTGCAGCTCCTTTTCCCTTTTCACCTGGCTCAGGTAGCGGCTGCTTTTCTCTACCGCCTTGCGGTGTTCGGCCCGTTCAAGCTCGAGCTCGCGTTTCTGTTCCGACAGGCGTTGCGTCTGGATGGCGAGATCCCGGCGGGATTGCTCCAGGCGCCGGATCCGGTCCATGTATTTCCCATAAATCTCCCGGTCCTGGTCCGCAATCCTGGATAAGAGGTAGGAACTAACGATCGCCTCGTTGATGGTGCTGGAAGAGAAGAAAAGGTTGAGTTCCGCGATTCCCCCGTATCGATAAATCGCGTTCATCCTGGCCGCGAGGGCGGCTTTCAAATCCTGGACTTGCCCTTCGGTGTAGGCGATCTCTTTCGTCAATTCGGCGATCCGGATTTCGACCCTTTTTTGCTTGAGTTGCATGACGTTGATCCGCTGTCCCGTCAATGCGACCTTTTGGTTATACTCCTCGATTCTTGACAGAACGCTCTTTTCCCTGACCCTTGCTTCGTCGAGCTTCTTACGGTGCATCGTCACCTGTCCCTGCAGCTCCGAAAGACGGGCTTCCTCTTTCCGGATCTGTTCTTCCAGGTCCGAACCGGCTGTCGCCGCAGCCGAAAGCAAACCCGTGAGGGCGAGGAAGAAGGTACCGGCCAGGATAAGTTTTCTCAACGTCCCGATGCTCATGGGGGCCTCCCGTCACGAAGGTTTCATCGCTTCGGCAATATGCTTTTCGACCGCCACCCAGCTGCAGAGCCAGCTTAGTGAGATGCCTCCGCCGATGAGAACCAGGGCGAGCTTCAGGTAAAGCTGGGGGCTGTCGACCAGCTGGATAAAGGGCAGCGTGTTCTGGACGGAAGCCACAAAGGACTTGTACAGCACCCCGAGAACGGCCGAAGCGGCAATTGTCCCGGTAAGTCCCCAAAAGAGGCCCAGAAGGACAAACGGCAGGGCGACGAAGCCCGGCATGGCACCGACCAGGAGCATCACTTCGATTTCCTGCTTGCGGGAATAAATGGCAACCCGAATGGTGTTATAGAGCACGAGGGCTCCGGCAAGCCCGGCGAACACCAGCAGGAACAGCGAAAACACCTCGGCAAAGCGGGAAAGGCGAGCGAGTTTTTCGGCAACCTTGCCGGCATACACGACGTCTTCCACCTCCGGCATCGCGACGAGCTCCCGCGCGATTCCGGATACGCTTGAAGCCTTGTCCACCCGGACTTCCAGGCTCGCAGGGAGAGGGTTCTCTCCGAGGAGCGTGACCGCGGCGCTCTGGTTTCCGAGGCGGGCTTTCAGAAGCTCAAGCGCCTGCTCCGGTGAAATCGGCCGCACACCCGTCACGTGGGGCATTTTCTCCACTTTCTTCGCGAGCCCGCCGAGATCGGCCTTTGGCTGCAGGTAGGCCTGGACCACCAGTTCACCCTCCACGACGGAGATGACGTGCCGAGTGTTCAGCGCCAGGAGGAAGCTGCAGCCGACAAAGAAAAAAACCACCAGCACGGTCAGGAAGGTCAAGCCGCTGATGCCAGGACTCCGGCGAATCAAACGCACGGTGTCGCGAACGGCAAAGCTAAAGCTCCTCATCGACTTCGTACCTTCCCCTTTCCTGGTCACGAACGATCCTGCCCATCTTCAGCTCTACGACCCGCTGCCTGTATGCATCCACAAGGTACCGGTTGTGCGTCGCCATGATCAGGGTCGTTCCCGAGGCGTTGATCGACAGGAGAAGCTGCATGATTTCTCCTGCCGTCTGCGGATCGAGGTTGCCGGTCGGTTCATCGCAAAGCAGAAGAAGGGGATCGTTGGCAATCGATCGGGCAATGGAAACCCTCTGTTGCTCCCCACCCGAAAGTTCCCTTGGGTACAGGAATCGCCGCCTCCACATCCCCACGCAGTCAAGGACTTCTCCTGCCCTGTCGATTGCCTCCTTCCTGGAAGCTCCAACCGCTTCCAGGACGAAGGCGACGTTTTCCAGGGCAGTGCGGTCTTCGAGAAGCCTGTAGTCCTGGAAGACCATCCCCACGGCTCTCCGGTATTGGCAAACCCTTGTTCGCCTCAGCTTCCTCAGGTTGTATTCGCCGACGAAAACCTGCCCACGAGTCGGCAGGAGTTCCCGATTCAGGATCCTCAGGAGGGTCGTCTTTCCTGAACCGGTCGGCCCAACGAGGTACACGAAATCTCCCTTGGGTACGTTCAGGAAAACGTCTTCCAGGGCGGTAATGTCCTCTCCGAACGTTTTCGTTACACCCGCCATTCGAATTTCCAAGCTAACGCCTCCTCATCGTCCAGGCCTGCGATGCGGCGCTCAGGATTTCCTTGAAGGACAAGCCGTAATATTCCAGCAGCTCCTCGGCTCCACCGCTTTGACCAAACCGGTCCTGCACGGAAACGAACTTGACCGGAACGGGAGAAGACTGGCAGACCAGTTCCGCGATCGCCCCCCCAAGGCCACCCGAGCTGCTGTGCTCTTCGGCGACCACACAGCAACCCGTTCTTCGGACCGAAGCCGTGATCGCCTGTGCGGGAAGCGGCTTGACCGAATAACAGTCGATCACTTCCGCCTCGATGCCTTGCTGGCAGAGGATCGCGGATGCCTTGAGCGCTTCGTGCACCATCGTACCACAGGCGCAGAGGGTCACCCCATCGCCTTCCCGCAAAATGGAGGCTCCTCCCGGCTGGAAACCGGATCCGTCCGGCCTTGGAAGCTCGGGCAGCGGAAGCGGGCAAAGCCGGAAAAAGTACGGTCCGCTCCCCCTAATGGCTTCCTTGACAAGTTGCCCTGCCGAGGGTCCGTCCGAAGGCACCACGATCGAAACGTTCGGGAGCGCCCTCAAAAAGGCCAGATCCTCCAGGACCTGGGTCATCGTCCCGTCTTCTCCTCCGGTGAGCCCCGCGTTGGTCAGGAGGAAACTGACCGGCAGAGAGGGGATCGCGATCGCAGCCCGAAGGGCGTCATAGGCTTGAAAAACAGGAAGGGGCGAGGGGGAATGGATCCAGACCTTGCGTCCCGAAAGGGCTAGTCCCGCAGCAAACAGCACCGTATCCTTCGCAGACAAGGCAGGCGCCAAGAACTGGTTCGGGTATTCCTTCCCGAAAGACTCCAGAACATCCTCTTTCTTCTTGCCGGCCGTCAGGAGGAAAAGAGAAGGATCCAGCGCAGCCTGTTCACGGAGGGTTTCCAGTATCGCCTCTTCCATGCCTCCAAGGACTCGTTCTTCGCTCATCGATCCATCTCCTCCAAAAGCCTTCTCCCGGTTTTCTCGAGTTCGAGCAGGGCACGTTCCACCCGCTCCCGGTTCGGAAGCTCAAAAGCCTGCCAAGTGCCGTTTTCCAAGGAGGCAACTCCTTTTCCCCAGCGGGTTTTCGCGATAACCGCCCTCGGGCGTCCTTCCGCCGGTGCACTTTGGGAAAAAGAATCCGCCAGCGCTTCGATACGGTGTCCGTCACAGATCACGGTTTCCCACCCGAAGGCCTCGAACCGCTCCGCAACGGCTTCCGTAAGCATGGCTTCAACCCCGCTCCCTTGCGGTCCTTGTTCGTGGAGCTCGGCGACAGCGGTCAGGCGGCCCAGGCGCAATTTCGACGCCGACTGGGCGGATTCCCAGATCGAGCCCTCGTGCAGTTCATCGTTCCCAACGAAACAGAAGACCCTAGCGGGCAAATGATCCATCCTGCAGGCAGCCGCGATCCCGTTTGCGATCCCCAGGCCGATGCCGGGCCCGCTTCCGGGAGCTTCGACCCCTGCCGTTCTCCTGGGATCGAGGGTTCCCTGGAGCATCGCCCCTAGCCTGCGATAGCTCCAAAGTTCTTCCCGCTCGAAGAACCCTTTCCTCGCAAGGATTGCATAAAGCGCTGGAGCCACATCGGATTTCCCCACCACCAGCCTGTCCCGTTCCGGCCATTTCGGGTCTTGCGGTTTCACCGACAGGCCGTAGAAATAGAGAACGGTCAGGATGTCGACAACAGACAGTGAAGAACCGAGGTTGGACGCCCGGCTCAACCCCACCATCCGCACGACATCCTTCCGAACTTCCAGGGCCGTCCGTTTCAGTTCAAGAATTTGATCCCGGTTCATTCCATCATCTCTCCCCGAGGCTCAAATAGGTTTCCCGGAAAATTCTTCCGACATCTTCCCTTAAACCAGAAATCCTCTGAAGGCGATCTTCGGCCGGAATCGAAATCGCCATCCCGGGCTTCCAGGTCGGCACGTTCAGCATCTCCGCAAACCCCTGGACTTTCGGATCGTAGGGAACCGACAGAAGAGGGATCCCTGCCATCGCGGAAAGAATGCAAAAATGCAGCCGCATCCCAACCGCTCCCATGCACCCTCCAGGAAAAGCGAGGGAATCCCTTGCCCCTGGATTCCACCGATCGATTCCTTCCAGCTCGAGCAGTCCGCGACAGCCAAGCTCCTCCATCGTCCTGGCATCTTCTTCGGCCAAGGCGATGCCGCGGACCGAAAGCCCGCGGGACCTCGCATACTCTCCAACCTTTTCCGCAACTTGTTCAGGCAAGCCGTTTCTCCACGGGCGGATGTTCAAGGCCAGCCTCGGCTCCCCCGCTTTTCCGTCGAAGGGTAGCGAGTCCAGCCCGAAAACCAGGTCAGGGGAGAAGACCGCCCCCAGTCCCCACCCAGCGAGGGTCTCCATGGAAAGGCGATCCCGTACCCCCCTGCGCTCACAGGCAGATAAGGCATCACGGGCAAGAAACCTCTGGAGGGTCCCGTTCAATGGCCCGACGGACTGACCGAAGCACCACGGTCGGCAGTTCGCCAGCTTTGCCATCCGAACGATTCCCCAATAGTAGAGCGGCGAGCGGAAACTGGTGGAATCCTGAAAAAGTCCGCCTCCTCCCAGGAGGAGTGTCCGGCTTTCCCTCAAAGCGGCGAAGACATCTCTCATGTTCCATCGGTTTACGGCAGCGGTACCCAGAAAACGGGTCGTTTCGGCAACATCATTGGATAGGACAACAATCCTGTCCCGCTGGACGCCGCAGCCCTCCAGGAGCCGAACGGCGGCCTGGGCGAGGAGCTCGTCCCCCAGGTTCCCGAAACCATAGTAGCCACATAGAGCCACATCGAAACGGCGCCCTAATTCCAACGGACAGGCCTCCATCTCGAAACCAGCGGAAGCAGCCCGAACTTCAACAGGCAGATGAGGACCATCCCCATGGCGATTCCAGTCCACCAGCCATTGAAAACCCGGAAAAGAATGAACGGCAAGCGGGTGTGAAAGTGGCAGAAGCTGTTCACGGCCGAGGCAAAGCCGATCGAGGCCGCCACTCGCGGCAGGATCCATGCCTGGCGCCCCCAGTTCGCCCTTGCCATGGCGTACCACAGGATCAGGGCCGGGTAACCGATGAAGAGCTCCTTTGTCCTTGGGCGGGCTACCAGCGCCCGCTCCAGCAAATCCCTCAGGGTCCTCTCCCAGCCGCCGACGAAGGCCGTGTTGTCGCTTCGTAGCGCCAGCACTCCGGCAGCAAGGAGGATCACACAAACCAGGAGGAACTCGAGCCAGACCATCGGCCTGGCAAGCAGTTTGCGGGGGCTTTCGGGAGCGACCCCGGTCAGGAAGTCATGGGCCAGGACCAGTATCGGGGGCAACAACAAGGTCATTTTGACCCCTGAAAAGGGCTGGAGCCTTAGCATCGTCATCGGAGTGCTGAAGAAAGCCGCTAGAGCGAGCCCTCCCGTGATGGTGAGCAACAGGGCCCCCAATAGCCCGAAAACCGGTTTCCGCACCTCGCCGAGTGCCCAGAGACACACTTCTGCAGCAAGGAAAGCGCTTCCGAAGGCTCCAGAGAGCCTGGCCACCAGCGGCAGGCGAAGCATCAAAAACGCCAGTACGGTGCCGCCCGCAAGGAGAACGGCCGCTTCCTGCCACCCGGCCGGTTCACTCATTTTCCCGGAAAACCGTAGGAACAGCCGCACGCAGAGAAGGGCCACCGCCAACCCGTAAGCAGAGGCTCCCGCAGGAGAATTTGGCCAGTCCCCGATGGGCTCGGGCCATCCGCTCCGATACCCTCTCCGTTCCAGGTCTTCACGAATTCGGTTCATATCGGACAAAACAGCGGCATAGCGGCCTCCGGGTTCGATTTCGTAAGACCGGATCAGCAGCAACGGCACGGATCGTTCCACGAAGGCACGAACCATCCGTTCGACGATGGCATCCCTGGAAATCCGCTTCACCAGGATCTCGTCCGTGGTAACGCTGTGAATCGGGACCAAGGCAGGATAGGAGGAACGGTTCAGCCTTTCAGCCCCGTATTGCCGGCTGAATTCGGCCTGTGCCAGGAAAAGTCCCTTTTCCCGGATCCATTCCCCGATCCTTTGGATATCCGGTGCACCGGGAACGAAAAGCCCCTGCGGCAGAATCCCGCGGATCTCCGGCCGCCTGTCCGCCAGGGTTTGCAGGGAGGAAACGACGCGCCCCCCTCCTGCCCCTGGGCACGGTACTGGCCTGAAGAGTACCGGGAGGCCGGCCTTCCTCGCCAGGTCGAGCCCTTCAAAATCGGGGACCACCCCCGCTTTTTCCAGTTCAAACGCCGAACGCGGCAAAAGGAGGTATTCCATTTGAACCGTTGAATTCGAGAGAAGATCGGGAAATTTCGCCTTCAGGTAGGAGGTGGCTTCGTCCGACCAACGTCGGTCCATGGAGAAGGCGATCACCGCAAGGTCCCCGGATGCACCAGGAAACAGGGACCTGGCTTCCGGAATCCTGGCGAGCGGCCCGAAAAGGAAGCCGGACTGGCCTTCCAGTAGATCCAGGCCCGTCAGTTCGTTGACGACGATCCCTTCAAGCTTCTGCTCTTTCATCTCCGCGAGCAGGAGTTCCAACGGCCGTCCTTCCTGTCTGGAGAGGCTCAGGATTTCACTGCTTTCGACGACCATGGCGAAATTCCGGTGCATCCGTTCGGCTTTCCACCGCGGGAGCAAGGCTGCCAGCGAAAGGGAAAGGATCACCACCAGGAAGACAAGGTGCAGCAAGTTCCGTCGAAATTTCATCGACTGACCTCCCATTGACGGGACAGGGGGACCCCGAATCGTTCCAGTAACAGGCTCAACCTGAACAAGGGAAGTCCCACGACGTTGAAATAGCATCCCGAAATTCCGGAAACGAGCAGGGCGCCGCGGCCCTGGATCGCATAGGCGCCGGCCTTGTCCCTCCCCTCACCTGTTGCGACGTATGCCGCGATCTCTTCGTCGGAAAGGGGACGAAAGGAAACGAGGGTCTTTTCGACTTCGTCAAGGCAAAGCCCTCCATGGCAGAGGGCGACGCCCGTCATCACCTCGTGCCGGCTACCCGAAAGAGAGCGGAGCATCTCGAAGGCCTCCGGGGCGTCTTTCGGTTTCCCCAGGATTTTCCCCTGGTGGACGACGATCGTGTCGGCACCGATCACAAGGTTTCCCGGAAACCGGCCCGACACGGCCCTGGCCTTCTCGATTGCAAGTCTCCTGCAGGCTTTCTCGGGAGATTCTCCCGCCAAGTGGCGTTCCTCGACTCCCGGGTCGACGATCCGGAACTTCCAGCCCAGGGTCGAAAGCAGCGTTTCTCTTCTCGGGCTTTTCGAAGCGAGGACCAGCGGTTTCATTTCACCGACCCGCTTTCGCCTCAGCGGATGATCCAGAGGCCAAAGAGACCGCCGAGCAGGGACCCCAGGTTCAGCCTGAGAAAGAGCTTGAAGCCGACCGTACCGAAAATCAGGTCGATTTCGTGGACATCGAAACCGGCACGCGTCACGTCCCTGAAAAGGGCCTGTGTCGCCTCAAATCCTTGCAGGTAGGCCCCCAGCATCGTTCCCAGGAGGATCGCCAGGATCAGGATTGACCATCTGGATCCCGCTCCCTTTGCTAAAGCCATGTTTCAACCCCTCCCCAATAATCCTGCAACGACGGCCATCAGGCCCACCCCTGCCGTGTAGCAGGCGAAAAGGTTCCAACGGCCCTTGACGACAAACCTTCTCAGGATCGCCAGTGCGCACAACCCCGATAGGAAGGCCAACAAAGCCCCGATCCACCAGCCCTTGGGCAGGCTTTGAAGGAAGTTGCCCATTCCGCCCGCATCGAAGACCTCCAGCAGGATCGCCCCGAAGACTGCGGGCAGGGACATCAAAAAGGAAAAATCGAACGCCGCCTCGGGAGAAAGGCCCATGAGCAGTCCCGAGCAGATCGTGGACCCCGATCTAGAAATTCCCGGGAAAACCGCGAGCCCCTGGGCAAAGCCCACCCCCAGGCCAACGGGCAGATTCGCGCTTTTCCCTCTCGGCCGGCGATCCACTCTCCCCGCCAGGAAAAGGATCCCGGCGTTCAGGAGAAGCAGCGCCCCGACCAGGGAAAGCGAACCCAATGCCGCCTCGACGGCCCCCTTCAGGGGGTAGCCGATGCTCGCCGTTACGGCCGTTCCCCCGAGGACCGCCCAACCGATCTTCCAGCCCGAAGGCCGTTTGCCGGGCGGTAGCCTCCATCCAGCCAGCCACTCCTTCAGAACACCCCACCAGACCTTCCTGAAAAACAACAGTGTGGCCAAAAGCGTTGCCCCGTGAAGGGCAAGGTCGTAGGCGAAAGGAGGGGTTTCAAATCCCGCGAGGTTCTGGAAAACCGCCAGGTGCCCCGAGCTGCTGACGGGCAGGAACTCAGTCAGCCCCTGCAGGATTCCCAGCAACAGCAACTTTCCCGTCATGGATCCGCTTCCCTTCCGTGTCCATCTTGATGACGTCCAGGACCATCAGCGCGAGGTTGTTCCCGTGGTCCGCGATCCGCTCCAGGTTACTCAGGATATCGATAAAGACGACCCCCGCGCTGGGCTGGCAGGCCCCCGTGTTCAGCCGCTCGATGTGTTTCCTTCTCAGTTCTTTCTCCAGGGCATCGACCCTGTCCTCAAGAACCAGGACTTCCTTGGCGGCTTCGCCGTCCTCGTTGAGGATGGATTCGATGGCAAGGTGGAAGGCGAGGCGTGCGTTCGTGAACATTTCCTCGAATTCCGCCATGGCCTTCTCGGAGAAAACCAGGTGATTCTCCTGCGTGTATTCGAAAAGTTCCGTCAGGTTCGTTGCGTGATCGCCGACACGTTCGATATCGGAAGCCCCGTTTACGTATGCTCCAAGCGTCAGGGACAGGTCTTCTGAGAGGCTGGCCTGCCCCACTTCGGCGGCATAGCGGGCGATCCCGTGTGTCAGCTGGTTGACCAGCTTCTCCGTCTGGAAGACTTCCTCGGCCTTTTTCGGGTCCTTTTCGACAAAGGCCGCGTGTACGTTCTGCAGCATCTCCTCGGCCAGGAATCCGAGGCGGACCAACTCCTGCCTGACCGCGTGAACCGCAGCCGCCGGAGTCGCCGTAATCAGCCTACGGTCGAGAAACCGGGGCCCCATGTCCAGGACCGCCACTTTCCCCGGAATAATCTTTTGGATTAGGGCGACGAAGGGGCGGGAAAACGGCAGGAAGAGCAGGGTGTTCGCGACGTTGAAAAAAGTGTGCGAGTTCGCTAGCTGCCGGGGTATCGAGGCCGCCGAAGCCTGGACAGCTCCTCTAAATAGCGGGAATGCAGTCATGAAAATGACGACGCCGATCAGGTTGAACAGGACGTGGCAGGCCGCGGCCTGTTTTGCTCCCCGGTTTGCGCCGATGGAAGCCAGTACCGCGGTGATGGTGGTTCCGATGTTGTCCCCCAGGATAATGGGAATCCCCGCATCCAGGCCCAAAAGCCCCTGAGAAGCCATCGCGATGACCAGGCCGACCGTGGCTGCACTCGATTGGACCAGAAGCGTCAGTCCCGTTCCCGCAAGAACCCCTAGGAGGGGATGGTTCGAGAATGCAAGGAAGATGTCTTTTCGTCCCCGGAGGAACGACATCGAGCCTTCCATCGTTTTCATTCCGAGGAAAAGGAGGCCGAAGCCGACAAGGCCGTTTCCAACGCTCCTCTGCCGCTTGCTGCGACCGAACATGGACAGGAGGACGCCGATGCCGATGAGCGGAAGGGCAAAGTCGGAAAACTTGAAGGCGATGAGCTGCGCGGTGACCGTGGTTCCGATGTTGGCCCCCATGATGACGCCGAACGCCTGGTATAGGGACATGAGTCCCGCGTGGACGAAACTGACCGTCATGACGGTGCAGGCACTGCTGCTCTGCAGGAGCGTCGTCACCAGGATGCCGACGCCGATTCCCCTCACGGGGGTTTTCGTCACGGTGGCGAACAGCCTTCTCAACTTTTCGCCGGAGAGGTCCTGGAGGGTTTCGCTCATCAATTTGATCCCGAAGAGGAAAAGACCGACACCTCCAAGCAATTGCAGAACCGAGGTCAGTGGCACGAGAGTTTCACTCCCTTTTTGGCTAGAGAGGTTCTTCGATTCATGCCGTTGCTTCCGTTCTTTCCAGTATCGTCACCATGGGCACNACGTTGGGAGTTCCCCTCGTCAGCCTGCGGATCACCTCTTTTACCCTGCTTCGGATTCGCATTTCCAGGTTTTCGGGATCCAGGACGTGTTTCTCCCCTGCGCTTCCGAGCGCTTTTAGGACCGCCTTCTGGATTTCCTCATAAAGCGCGGTCGCGTCCGAGCTGTGAATGAACCCACGGCTTTCCAGACGGATGTTCCCCGCGAGCCGGCCGTCTTTGTCCAGCACAACCGAAAGAATCAGGATTCCATCTTCAGCGAGCTCGCGCCTTTCTTTCAGCACGCTTCCCTTCATCTCCCCGATCGCGAGTCCGTCCACAAGGACCGCTCCGCTTGGCACCGTCCCCCTGACCTGAGATTTCCCACGCTGGATTCTCAGGATGTCGCCGTTCTGGAGAATGTGGACGTTGGACTCCGGCACCCCCATTTCGATGGCCAGCTGCGCATGCCGGTGCTGGTGCCTTCTCTCCCCGTGGAAGGGAACGAAATGCTGCGGCCTCACGATACTCAGCATCATCTTCAGTTCTTCCTGGGACGCGTGGCCGGAGGCATGCACGTGTTGCTCCCGGTCGTAAATGACCTCGCAGCCCAGGGCAAAAAGCCTGTCGATCGTCCGGCTGACAAGCTTTTCGTTCCCCGGTATGGGCGTGGCGAAAATCGCCACCAAGTCTTTCGGTCCAAGAAGGATGTGCCGGTGTTCCCCTTTGCTCATGAGGACAAGCCCTGAAAAGGGCTCTCCCTGGCTCCCCGTCGTCAGGACGAGAAGCCGGTTTGCCGGGATCCGCTCCGCTTCGCTGGCCGGGACAAGCAGGTCGTCGCTGACCTGGATATACCCGAGCTTCCTGGAGAGCTCTACGTTTGCGACCATGCTTCTCCCCAGGAGCGCCACTTTTCGATTGAAGCGCGCTGCCGCGTCGAAGACCTGTTGAGTCCGGTGAATGTTGCTCGCGAAAGCGGCGACGACAATCCTGCGGCTCTTGTGCAGCCTCAGGATCTGCTCCAGGGACTTCCCAACGATGTTTTCCGATGGGGTGTGCCCTGGCCTTTCGGCATTCGTGGAATCGCTGATGAACAAGCGAACCCCTTTCTTCCCGGCCTCGGCGAAAGCATTGTAATCCGTCAGACGGCCATCGATGGGAGTGGGGTCCAGTTTGAAATCACCCGTGTGGACCACGATCCCCTCGGGGGTTTCGATGATGAGCCCCACCCCGTCGGGGATGGAATGGCAAACCGCAACGAACGTGATCCGAAAGGCACCGAGCTCGATCGTCTCGCCTGCCCGCACTTCCTGCATTCGCGGTTCGTAGGACGGGGCGAATTCGGAAAGCTTTCCTCTTGCGAGCCCGAGGGTCAGAGCCGTTCCGTAAAGAGGGACGTCCAGCTGGGGAAGGACAAAAGGCAAGGCTCCCGTATGGTCTTCATGTCCATGAGTCAGGACGATCCCCCGGATATTCTTCTTTTTTTCCAGAAGATAGGTTACATCCGGAATGACGAAATCGATACCGAACATTTCCTCATCCGGGAATTTCAGGCCGGAATCGACAACGAGGATGTCTTCGCCGTATTCGAACACGAGCATATTCTTGCCGATTTCTCCAAAACCACCCAGCGGAATGAAGCGCAGCTCCGCCGGCGTTGAAGCTGGGCTCCTTTTCCGGCTCTTGATTCTTGCCATCCCATCACGCCCCTATCCGTCAAAAAACACCAGAAAACGAGGGGTGGACTAGCCACCCCCTAAAAGCTGCAACGATTTCCCGATGGGACCCTTAGTCGCTGAAGTCTCCCTTTTTGTTTTCCTTCCTGGAAAGCGCAAGGGCTTTTTCGCGCGTAAATTCGCTCCTTGGGTTCAGGATCGCCCTTTCCGGCGCTGCGTTCTCGTCCGCACGCCTGGAAACCGTTTCCAAGAGGACTTCTGCCAATCCCTCGGCCCTGAATGCCTTGATGTAGCGCGTCGCCCATTCTTCCGTCTCGGCGACGATTCGATCCTGGATGGGTTCGGGAAGCGCCATGACCTGCTCATGAAAAGGCTTGTTCGCCTTCTTGTAATCTCCGCCCTTCCTGCTAATTCCTTGATCGTCCGCCCAAGCCACAATCTCCCGCCACAGGGCCTCCGTAACGCCGCGGTCCTTTTCCTTGATGAAGGAATCTCCCTCGATTACCGCATTCCCCGTCTGCGGCTCCATTTTCAAGCCGAACACGATGTTCTGCCAAAGGGTCCCGACGTTCCCCTTGTTGATCCCCGCATCCGCAAAATGTCCGACTTTTTCGAAGGGAGTGCCAGAAATGCCGTGTTGGGCAATCGAAACCCCATACGGACGGATCGCCTGGGCGATTTCCAGGGTCCTCTGGAGATCAATCCCTTCCTCCACTCCTGCTGCCTTGTCATAGGTCCCATGAAGGCTACCGTTCGAAATTGCCAGGTAATCGGGGAAGATCCCCCAGGCATTCAGGCCGCCCACGAAGAAAAGCGCCTCTTCGACCGTGGATAGCTCCCCCTTGCCCTTGATCTCGCCCACTTCAACCTCAAGCCCGAGGTAGGGGGGGACGTGCATGGCAACATCCCGCGTAAAGCAAAGGTTTTCCCAATCCGGGTTGTGGGAGGCGTCAACGGCGACGGAAGTCCAGCCTCGCTCGATGATTTTCCTCAGGTGGGAAATGGACTTCAGCAGGTCTTCCTTCGATTTGATCCCGTAATGGTCGACGTGGAGTCCGAAAAAAACTCCGTGCCCGAGCTCGGCAGAATATCGGATTGCATAGTCCGGCACGTTGTCGAAATTGCAGCCGCAATACGTAGACTCCGATTTCGCCAGCTCGAGCAGGACCACCGAATTCGTCTTTTTCGCGGCCCTCAGGAGCCCCTTGATCGTCAGCGGGTTGCGTACGTTTGCAGCAAGGACGATCGCTCCGATCTTTTTCGCCGCTTCGGCGACGTCGCGGCCGCTGACCAACCCCACCGGTTCCTCGCCGTACAGGGCCTGGACGTTCAAGGGCCTCTTCCTCAATACTTCCCGATAGCCGGCACCTTCGACCTTGATCATCCTGAAAAGCACCTCCTTCTACAATCACGCCCTATACGTTACCATGTCGGGAGGAATTATCAAGACTCAGCCTCGCCACGCCCGCTTCCTGCGGCCTTTTTGCCATTCCGGCAAAAGGAACCCCGGGGGTTGCACGTTCAGGAAGGCCATGGTAGTATTATGCCCGCTCGCCCGGGAGTTTCAGCGAGTTGAGCATTGGGGAATCGTCTAATGGCAGGACAGCTGACTCTGGATCAGCCGATCGTGGTTCGAATCCACGTTCCCCAGCCACCTTGAGTTCTTTTGAGGTCCCATCGTCCAGTGGCCCAGGACACCGGGTTCTCAGCCCGGGAACAGGGGTTCGAATCCCCTTGGGACTGCCAGTTTTCAGATCGGGGAGCCTCCAGCCAGGAAGGCTCCCTTTCTTTTTCGCGTGGTGTTTTTTTCGGACAATCTGCTTGGTTTCTCGAGCGATCTTTCTTCTTCTCTCTCTTGACGTTAAAGCAGGCTTGGGACAAAATCATTTACGGCATCCGGAGCGTCAGGCCGATGCCGTAAAATTCTGGAAGGACCGCGTTGGTCCGCAGGAGGTCAGGCTTTATGGAGCAGGGAGTCGTCAAGTGGTTCAACGGAACGAAGGGGTATGGCTTTATCACCAGAGACAGCGGCGGAGATGTTTTCGTCCACTATTCAGGGATCCAGATGAACGGCTTCAAGACCCTTGAAGAAAATCAGCGGGTTTCCTTCAAGGTCGTGGAAGGAGCAAAGGGCCCGCAGGCCGTCGAGGTGACCCCGCTCTAGGAACGTTCCCGCCAATCATCCATACGATTATTCCCGGGCGGGGCCATCCCAATGACGGTTCCGCCCTTCTTCTTTTCTCCTCAGCTGACCACAGGCGGCATCGATATCCTCGCCACGCTCTCGCCTGACCTCTGTCTCGATCCCCCTGGACAAGAGCACGTGGCGGAAATTCTCGATCGCTTCGGGTGAGGCCTTTTTGAACGATTGGCAGGTGCGGTTCCAGGGAATCAGGTTCACGAAGCTTTTCAAACCCCTGAGCCGTTCCGCAAGGGCCTTCGCGTGATTTTGGGTGTCGTTCAGTCCGCCGATCAGCATGTACTCGATCGAAACGCGGTCCTTCGTTCTTTCCTGGTAAACCCGGACCGCGGACAGGAGTTGTTCGATCGGATACCGTTCGTTGACGGGCATCAGACGGCTCCGCAAGTCATCGTCCGGGGCATGAAGGGACACCGCAAGCCGGATCCCGGGGTTCGCCTCCGCCAAAGCGAGGATGCCCGGCACGATCCCCGCCGTCGACACGGTCATCCTGCGGGAACCGAGGTTCCGCATCTTCGGGTGTTTCAGGATGCCGACCGCTTTCAGGAAGTTTTCGAAATTCAGAAAGGGCTCCCCCATACCCATGAAGACCAGGTTGTCGATCGGCATCCCCAGCAGTTTCTCCGTGGCCATGAACTGACCGACGATTTCTCCGCAGGACAGGTTGCGGACAAACCCCGACTGGCCGGTAGCGCAAAAGGAGCACTTTAGCGGGCAACCGACCTGGGTCGAGACGCAGGCGGTCAATCGTCCTTCCTGTTTCAGCAGGACCGATTCGATCCGTTCCCCGTCTTGCAGGGCCCAAAGGATCTTTTCCGTTCCATCCCGCCTGGAAACGACCCGCCTGATTTCCTTGGGCAAAGCCTCGCCAAAGGTCTCCTCGGCCTTTTTCCTCAGGGCCAGTGAAAGATTCGTCATTTCCCCGAAGGCAAAGGTTCGCTTCGAGTAAAGCCAATGACAAATCTGTTCGGCCCTGAATCGGGGCTCTCCCCACTCTTCCGTGCAAAGGTTTTGCCATTCTTCGTAACCTAGGTCCAAGGGGAACCGCATGCAAACTCCTCGCTCTCGTTCATCCGGCTGAAGGAAAAAGAAAAAGGCCTCTCCTTCCGGACAGGCCTGTATTTCCTGGTGGAGGTGAGGGGATTCGAACCCCTGGCCCCCTGCATGCCATGCAGGTGCGCTCCCGCTGCGCTACACCCCCGAAACGAACGGGCTTCATTATACGAAGCAGGTCTGTGGCTGTCAACAAGAGAATTGCCCATTGCCTCACCCGCGTGTTCATGCGAGGATGACGCCATGAAGAGAAGAAACCCACGCTTCACTTTCTGCCTCACCCTGCTTTTCGCTCTTTTGCCGTTTCTTCAACCTCTACAGGCTGGAGCCTCCACGTCCTTCCTCCAGGGCGGGAATTCGTCCGTTCTCCCGAGGCTGATCTCGGATACCGCCAGGGAAGGAACTCCGCTGATTCGGGAACCGGCCGTTTTTGGCGAAACCCGAGGAGAAGCCTTGAAGGCCGCCTATGACCTTTTGGGATGGGGGAATGTTCTTGGGGTCCTGCAGCGTATTTTCGGCTCGGACCCGGTTGGGCTCCTTTCTTCCGGGATCCGCCCGCGGCCGCCCGAACCCTTCCTCGAATTGCCTGGGGAAAGGGTAACCCCCGAGGATCTCCCGCTTTTCCTGGAATGGGTAAGGGAATGCCGTTCTTCGATGAATTGGGATTTCTCCCTTCAGAGCGGCTCCCTCGAACTGCGCCTGCACAAGGAGGGCATCGCGGCGGAATCCGATGCCTGGGAAGTGAGGCTCGAAGAAGGACTCGAGGAACCTGCCGGGTTGGCCAAACTCGGTCTTCTCGGCGAGGCTGGCTGGCCAGCTGCGCTCCGAAGGAACCCCGAAAGGGGGGTTGACCTGCTCGTGGGTCCTTTCCCCTCTTTCCTGGACTGCGCAAAGGCTTTTGCGGCCCTCCCCCGGGTTTCGGGGATGCACATGGCTCCCTCCCCTTTTGCCCCCCACGCGCCTCCGCTTTTCTGGGCAGCGTTGATTGGGCGGGACGGGATCCGGGCCGAAGTCCGGCTTGCGTCGGAAATCGGCAAGCCTCGTGCAGCCCTTTCCGAATTGGCCCAGGCTTTCGAAGCGGAAGGAGGAATCAACGGCGGCTTCTTTTCGGGTTCGGTTCCCGTGGGGACTCTCGTGGTGGGCGGCATTCCGCTCCACCAATCCTATGGAGACCGCTCTGCGATCGGGCTGTCTCCCGGTCACCCGCCGGTTTTCGGGAACGGCTCCGTTGTCCTGCAGGCAGAAACGGAAGAACACTCTTTCCGCGTGGACCGCCTCAATGAGCCTCCGCGAAACGGAGAGGTATCGCTTTTCTTTGAAGGCCTTCCCTTTCAGGATCCAGCAGGTCCGAAATCGGAAGATGTTAGGGGTATCCCCGTCAGCGTCCAACTGGAGGGGAACCTCTCGGTTCCGCCCATCAACGGATTCCTCGTGGAATCCACGAGATCCACGCAGTTTCCGCGCATTGCGCCGGGGAGCAGGCTTCGCCTCCGGGTCCTCTGGAGTGACCCCGTCTTTGAGGGGGTGCCCCTGGTGATCCAGGCCGGGCCTGCAATCATCCGAAGCGGACTGGTCAACGGTGCGGCCGAATCGTTCAGAGAGGAAACACGCCTGGAAAAACATCCCAGGTCCTTGGTGGGCTGGGATGGCTCTTCCTTGTGGTGGATCGTCGTCGACGGGCGCAAC
>Ga0067045_1003178_pt1 | contig 55304 bp, 35 predicted proteins | sample TerdegcTABiofilm_FD_59184 | JGI IMG/M metagenome (GOLD analysis project Ga0067045, IMG submission 59184) | Combined Assembly of (Gp0054472, Gp0054536) Wastewater bioreactor microbial communities from Singapore -Terephthalate degrading...
CGGAATATCAAATGCGCAAGCAGATTTGAAGAAGATCAAGGAGCAATTGCCCAAGCTTCTTGGAGCAACAAATCAAGGGACAGAGTTTGTGATAGCGTTCCATCCCGCATGGGAGGAATATGGTCCAAACAACAGGATAAAGCTCTATATATCATCAGGGGTGGCAACAGATGTAAGGATAACAATTCCATATTATTCAAATGAGCCGAGATTTATCCTACGTACAAAACCAAATGATATAATAGTGCAGGATTTATTACCATCAGAGGCGCAACCTTATACAAGAGGTGGTGGCGGNNATGTAAACACATTAAAACCAACACAAGTATGGCCTGGTCGTGGNATAATAATAGAAGCAGATGCACCAATCATAGTATATGGGGTGACACGATATCAATATACAAGTGATGGGTTTTTAGCAATACCAACCCATGCACTTGGCAAACAATATATAGTATCATCTTATAGAGAGACCTGCGATTTAAGATCCCAATCTTTAACACCTTATGTAAGTATAGTGGGTGTATATGACAAGACGAATGTGCAATTTTACTTGGGTGGGAATAATGGCTCAATAATAATTGATGCTGACCATAACAATAAGGTTTATCAGACAGGACAGTCATTGCGAGCAACTTTAAACAGAGGGGATGATTGGTTGATAGCGACACAATCTGCCTATTCTGATTTAGGAGGAAGTTATATATATGCAAATAAGCCAGTAGCAGTCATATCGGGCACTCATTGTGCATATATACCAACGGATAAAGCAGCTTGTGATTTTATTATAGAGCAAGAATATCCAATGAATGCTTGGGGGCGGAAATATCATGTAACGGCAATAGCGGGAAGGAAGCGATCGTCGATAGTGAGGTTATTTGCAAAGGAGGCAAACACAAGATTTTACAAGGACTACAACGTTGATGATACAACGCAAGCATTTTTTGTGAATGCGGCGGCTTGGGGGATAAAGGATGTAGCGTGGTTAGAAACACGTGCCGCCTATGATTCCAACACGGGTATGGTGGTGACAGCAAATAAACCTATAATGGTTGTACAATATAATCCTGGTATTCAAGATGATAATGTAGATTCAGACCCATTTCAGATGATGTTAATCCCGGAGGAGCAATTTTTAAATGACATAATATTCAACACGCCTGGGATACGGGGTGGATTTGGATTTGATGTAAATTACATAAATATAGTTTACAAGTCAGATTCGACGGGGCAGATACCTGACGATTTATTATTAGGTGATGTATCGCCGACGACGGGAGAGACAAACTTTAAGAAATTAAAGGATTGGAGTTCAGCGCCTGGGAACAGGTTATATGATCCTGATTACAGGAATTCACCAATAAAGATATTTTCGAAGATAGTGAAGTTGCCGTATGATGCTGTATGGCGAATAGTTTCGCCAACGCAGAAGATAATGGCATATTCTTATGGATTTTCTTGGTGTGATTCGTATGGGGAGGTAACAGCGGCGGCAATAGCGGACCTTGAGAGGCCTGACACAGTAGTGCCAATACCATATTACGAATTATTATGTGATGGGACGACGGACACAACGCGGGGGAAGTATCCATACGTAACAGATATGCCGGATGATGATTCGATACGGTCGAATATGTCGTTAATAACATTTGATAGGAACAACAGTGTAAATTATGATTTTGCGATAGCGCCGCAGAGTAAGGGATGGGTACCGGGTGAAGCCAGGACAGTATTTTGGAAGGCATGGACACTTGACCCATCACAGGACGGAGAGGCAATAATAACATTTGCAGATAGAGCGGGAAATGACACGACGATACAGATAATATACACAGCAGTGAAATTAAGTATGACGCCTCGGACATTTTACTTTGGGAATATGAAGACAGGGGAGAAGAAGACGCAGACGTTCACGGTGCGGAATGATTCGAAGCGGAAGGTAGCATTGCAGGAATTATCATTGCAGACAGTGCGGGAGAAATTAGCGGATCAGGGATTTACATTGAACATACCATTTGATTTAAGCGATTCGTTAGATGTAGGGGAGTCGAGGACATTTGAGGTGACCTTTACAGCGCCAAGGGAAGGAGAATTTAGGGATTCGATAGGAGTAGGTGATGATTGTTTTTATCAATATAAGGCGATAGTGAGGGCGAGTGTAGGGACGCCGATAATAAATGTAAGTGACGTAGATTTTGGAGAGAAGACAGTAGGGGAAGAATGGGGTCCAATGATAGCGACAATAAAGAACAACGGATCGACATCGTTAGCGATAACGGGATATACGGGACCGACATTAGGAGTATATCGGACAGATTTAGAGGATATGAACATATCGGCTGACAATCCATTGATAGTGGGGATAAATCAGACAGTGCAGTTCAGGATATGGTTCAAGCCGGATGCGGAGCAATCATACCCGGATTCGATAGTATTTATAAGCGATGCGGGTAGAGTAAATGACCCGGTATGTATGATACAAGGAGTAGGGATCAAGGCGCAATTAGAGGCGACGGGAGAGAATTGGGGAGAGAAGAGGGCGCATTTAGCGAAGTATGACACATACACATACCAGACATTTGGATATCCATATCCATCGCCAACGGGAGCGATAGTATTGCGCAATCCTGGGACGAAGGATGTATCAATACTTCAAATAAACGTATTGGACAGTTTGCAAGCGGATGCATTTGAGATAGATGTAGAGGGGGTGAAGCAGCCATTAGTGAGGTATTTAACACAGTTAGGGTCAATAAAGGATGATCAGGGGCGGACGATAACAACGATAGAGGCAGGTGGGACGAGGCACGTGCCAGTATATTTCAATCCAAGGGCAGAGGGAGCGCACAAATTAGTGATAGAGTATGTAAGTGATGCAGGGATGAAGCCGACATCGACATTAGAGGGTATAGGTATATATCCATTGATAGGGACACAGGATGTAGATTATGGAACGAATGTAGTGGGAGACAAGCCAGTAGTAAGGACGGTAAGATTTGGGAATGTACGATGGGATTATCAGGACAGTTTAATATTGCAGGGATTCACAGTGGAGCCGGATGGGTCAATCAGTCCAGTAATAGGCACGCCTGGTAGCGAGGGATTTAGTTATGATGGAGCGAATATAATAGATAAGACAGGCAATGCGATAACATTACCATACACATTGCAGCCTGGGGAATATGTAGAGGTAACGGGGCAATTTGCGGCGCAGAGGCCTGGGAATGCATTAGCAAATTTGACGAGCATAAGTGATGCGTTGGTGGATGCCAGGTCGCAATGGAGAGGATACGGTGTAGCGGAGAGTCTGCAATTATTGCCTGGGGCGGAGCCATATATATGCTACAATACAGAGCAAGAGATAGTAGTGACATTACAGAACAACGGTACCGACACAGTGAGGATACCTGCAAATTCAATAAGTATAATAAACGATAGCAAGGGATATTTCAAGATAGTGAGGGTAATCAATGCAGCGAATGTAGAGATAAATACTGAAGCGGATTACTATTTTGTGCCAGATGACAGATTATCGATAGTGGTAGGATATAACCCAGTTAATTGGTCGAAGACGAACAATGTAGAGGAGGCAACAGCGGATGTGCAGGTAAGGACAGATGCAGTGACGCCATCATTCAGGGTAATGACAGTGCCAATCAAGGGGAGTGCAATACATTATGTGCGAACGACATATTCGGAGATAAATGGAAAGACGCAAGTAATAGTAGAGCCAGGGCAGAGTGCGGGAGCTGGTTACAAGGGCGACCCGATAACATATTCGATATATATAAAGGACGGCAAGGAATTAGATTTGACAGGGCCTACGCAATTAACGATAAAGATAAACTACGTGAAGAACTTTTTGGCAATAAAGGAGAGCGGGAACAACTTGCAGGTAAGCGTGGGAGCAGATATGACGGGATGGAATATAGACAAGATAACCCGTAAATTAGATAAGACGACCAATGAAGAAGAGGTGACAGTGGTGATGAGTGGGTTGAAGCCATTCCAGTCGAGTGCAAAGAGTGAATTATTGAGGGTAGAGTTTTTAGCATTTTTACCATACTACACAAATGTAGATGAAATGACAAAGGAGAAAGAAACGAAGATAAGCCACGAGGTAGTGGGCAATGAGCAATGTGTAGAATTTACCGACCCAGTGGGGAGCAGTGCAGTATTGAGCGAGGTATGTATGAACAATCTGCGGCCTATATTGTTATCATCGACAGATTACAGTATGGGGAAGGTCAATCCTGAGCCATTGAGTGCAGAAGGTGGAACACTTGACTTTGGAATAGGTTTAACAGGAGAGACACATATTCGTATAGTCAATAGCGCTGGTGAAGTAGTAGCAGTATTAGCTGATGGAGTGATGAAGGTTGGGAATTATAGTGTAAGGATTCCAGTAGAGAAATTGGTAAGCGGAGTGTATTTCATAGAGATGCAATCAGGCGAGTTCAAGGAAGTGCAGAAGATTGTAGTAAAGAAATAATCTCACATAATGAGAATTTAAAAAGGGGCGATTTCGGTCGCCCTTTTTTTTTAATTGAAGTCTACAATTCGACCCAATATTTGAGGCAATTTAAATACTATATTTGTGAATGCACCGAACATTTGTTGCGTGCTTATTATAACGCCAAATGAACGACCATTAAAATAATATGGAAAATCGATACGAACAATATGAGCTGGATTTTGTGATTTTGTAAAGTGCAATCGCAAACCCAATCCAGCTGATTTTTGCATCACCAGATCTTTAATTTTTTGCCCTTGGTTCCAACTTGCACCTATATCGAAAAATCCTACCATAGAAAATTGAAATACAAGCAATTGCCAATTTGGAAAATAGCGAAATTCATAATTGGAAACAATGCGATTATCGCCTGAAAATTCATTCAAATCAACTCCACGAAGTCCTGTTTCAGTATCCAATATTAACTGACGAAATTTTTGCCAATCCCATACTGTTTGCTGAAGAAATCTGCCTGTAAAAATCAAATCTTTTGTAAAATGAAGAAAGTAATTAAAGCTTGCCTCTTCATAAGTATATTTTGCGACTGACCTATTTGTGAATGCGCTACCTCCCGCTGCTTCTAAATAAATATAAGATTTTTGATTATAAAATGAAACTTCCGCAGCTCCCGAGATATAATTTAAATTTTCACCTTTTGAATTTAATGAAAAGATTTTTCCAATTGAAGCTGTCCCCCATCCTCCATAAATTAAATCTTCTTCCAAAAATGCATTTAATTTATAAACAACATCATAACGTTGTGAAAGTGATGCAAAATTCAGCAAAAAATATCCAGAATTATCATAGGCCTGTTCAAATTTTGTAGATGGTCGAGTTGCCCAATTAAATCCCAAATAGGGTGTAATTAAAAATTTGTCTTGTGACCACCAACCTCGAGAATACCATATTTGCAAATCTGTTTGCTTTTGATTTATTAATTCATAATCCTTAGAATTATGATAATAGAAATCCTTCCCAAAAGAATTCTGCGCATACACACCAACAGAATAGCGAGAGTTTAATCTTCGATATGGAACTTCTATTAATGCAATTTGTTGAGTTTTTATTTTATTTGTATTTAAATAAAGCGAATCCTTTATCTCAGTACCAGGGATACGAAAATTATAGAGTAAAAATGCTCCTCCCCATCCAATATTATTTTCTGTTCGATATGCAGCCTCAATTTTATAACGAGTTCCCGTTCCTAATAAATTATATTCTGTAAATTCAGCACCAATTTTATTAGCATTTCCACCTACTTCGAGCTGGGGAAGTGGATATGCAGACCATCTATCTTTTGTTATAATATTTGCATTATATTGATTATATCCAAGTGAATCCAATTCTATCGATACAGTAGTGAATAATCCCGTTGCCCGCAAATTTCTTTCTGTTTCCTCAATATCGTCAATAGTAGTCATTGAATTCTTGTCAAAGAGTAATTCACTTGTTATCACATAAGGCTTTGTTAATGAATGTAAAGAATTGAGCAACGGCGATAAAAAAAACCAATCTCGGTCATCTTTTTCAAATACCTTATGCCGTGTGATTTGTATATCCTTAATCATCAATTCATAAGGATACGTTTGAGCTTCTAAAGAATCATTTAGATTATTTTGAGAAAAAAGGGACAAGGAAGAATATGTAATGATAACTGATATAACTACCACAAATTTTGGAAATTTCATAAAGCTTCTTTTGCTATAAAATTAAAGGACGTTTTATAATGAATTTCAATTACATTTCTTCTCCTCGAATATTTATTTTTCTATTTAAAAGTTTAAAATATATTGAAAAATAAAGGCTTATAATATTATAATTCATATCCTGAATTTATTGACAAATTTAAAAATATAAATTATAAGTATAGTATTATATTTTTTAATTTTTTGTAGTAAATTGAAACTATTTTTGAATTTTTCAGTTACATAAATATAGAATAATTAAGTTTTAAATATGAGGTTAAAATGAAAAAATTTATTTTCTTATTATTTTTTATTGCCACTCAATTTACTTACGCAGAATGGAATTTTACAGGATTTGGAATATGTGAGAATAAAATCTATTCAAGCACAATCTATAAGAACAATATTTATGAAGCTACAGCCAACGGTGTATTTGTTTCTGAAAATTTTGGAAAAAGTTGGCGATTAGCAGGTTTGCAAGGAAAATATGTGTTAGCTATCTGCTCAAATGATGAATACATTTTAGCAGGTACGCTAAATGGAATCTATTTATCTCTGGATGATGGCAATAGCTGGATTGAAAAAAATGAAGGCTTATCTGAGCTTTCAATTTATTCATTATTTATTGATAATAATTGGTTCTTTGCAGGAACTGATGAAAGCATCTATTTATCGACAAATAAAGGAGACAATTGGATAAAATTACTTGATATTAACAGTCAAATCTATAAATTTGCCAAAAAAGGTGGAACTATTTATGCTGCTACTGAGGCAGGAATTTATCTTTTTGATAACGATTCCTGTAGGTGGAAGAAAGTAATACAAAAATTATTTTCACCTACTTCAATATCGGCAAATGACAGTTGCATTTTCGCGGGTACTTATAATGGAATTTATAGATCTTCTGATTACGGAAATTCCTGGGAATATGTAGGACCTAAAAAGTATCAAGTTCTCTCATTAGAAGCAAATGGGAATACAATATTTGCGGGGACATACAAAAATGGAATTATTGCTTCTTATGATGGTGGAAATAATTGGGCAAAGATGGGATTAGATACTATGACAATTTATTCACTTTCTATATGGGGCGACACGATTTATGCAGGAAGTTTATATAATGGTGTCAATAAATCTACTGATAATGGACATACCTGGTTGCTTACAGGTTTAACACGAGGTTGTGTTGAAAAATTTACAAAAGACGATAACAATAACTTATATGCAACTGTTTGTTGTAATGGTGTATATAAGTCAACTGATAATGGACTATCGTGGGGGCATTATGGATTAATAGGGACTTTTCTTGCGATAGCAATATCAGATAATTATATTTTTGCAGGAGGATTACATAATGGTATATATTCTACAAGTGATAATGGACAGACTTGGGTTCATTCAGGACTTTATGACCTTACAGTATATGCTATAATGGTAAATGATGGGATTATCTATGCAGGTACAAATAAGCAAGGTGTTTACAAATCGACTAATTATGGCATAACTTGGTCTCAAACTGCTTTAAATAAGGGTGATATAGGATATTTATTATCTTACGGTCATAATATTTTGGCCTGTACTTATAATAAAGAGCTTTATATATCAAGTGATCAAGGTGAAACCTGGCAATTAGTATCTGTGCTAACTCAATATCCTGATGATTTTATAATTGATGGGGATAATTTTTATTTAGCCACATTTACAGATGGTATATATAAATCAACCGATTATGGATTAAGTTGGATACAATCCGGTTTGTCTGGTAAAACTATATGGACTTTAACTTCATATAAAGGAAATTTGTTTGCAGGTGTTAAAAATGGTGGAGTTGTTCTATCTCGTGATAATGCTGAAAATTGGATTCAAATTGGTTTGGATACTTTTACTGTAAACAAATTAATCGTCTCAGGCAATAATCTCCTTGCTCAATGTACTAGCTATGGTTTATACCAAACTACCCTCGAGGATATTGGTTTAGATGTAAAAGAGAATAATTTGCTTATTTCTCAGCTTTTATATCCAAATCCCGCAGAAGATTATATAATAATAAAAGATTATATTGGATATAATTATCAAATTTATAATATACTTGGAAATTGCGTACAATCAGGTATAATAAATTCTGAAAAAATCAATATCAAATCTCTACCAATGGGGTTTTATGCATTAAGAATATATCGAGATAATATGCAAATTATAGAAAAAATAATCAAACGATAATTATTTCTGCAAATTTGAACCAATATTTGCAGTTGAACGTTGCCGCAATATTTCAAAAATTATAATACCTGCTGCAACGGAAACATTTAGCGATTCAATATGTCCAACAAGTGGTATTTTAATAATAGAATCGCATTGCTTTTTTACTGCGGGACGCATTCCCTCGCTTTCATTGCCCACAACAAGCACAAGCGGAACATCATAAGAAAAGTTTGTATAAGTTTCTTCGGCTTCGGGGTCAGTGCCAACAATCCAGAATCCACGTTCCTTTAAGTGGCTAAAATCCTGTGGGAAATTTCCAATATAGCAGTAAGGTAGATGCTCTAATGCACCTGCGGATGTTTTATATGCAACGGGGGTGATTGGAGAGTTTTTGCTTGTTGGTATCAAAAGACCATTTACTCCGCCGACTTCTGCTGTGCGTGCAATTGCTCCAAAATTATGCGGATCTTGAATCCCATCAAGAAATAAAAGCAATGGCAATGGAGAATTCTTATATGCTAGGTCAATGATTTCATCAATCGAATACTCACGCCCTATCGATTTGAGCGCAATTACGCCCTGGTGAGTTTCTTCGCTCACACCAACTTGTTGAGCTAATTCTTTGAATTTCTTTTTGTCATAAACTGTTGATGGAACATGCCTTTTTCTTGATAACGTCAAAATTTCTTCAATTTCAGGTCCATTTGCACCGTGCAAAATGAATACTTTCGATACTGTTCCTGCTTTTAAAGCAGTTATTATTGGTTTCCTACCAAAAATGTAAAAATCAAAATTTTCCAATATTTTATAAATTTATATTTGTTAATGAACAAATTGATTATTTTCTAAAATTCAACCCAGCATTGAGCAATTCCTCAACTCTGTCTTTAGAATCGGCTTCAGCATAAAATCTTACTAATGGTTCAGTGCCCGAGGCTCTAACAAGCAACCATCCATAATTTGTAATGAATTTGTACCCATCGCGAGTATTAATTTCAATCACTTTTTGATTGCCAAGCATCGAGGGAGAATTCGCCGCACGGGAAAGAGTCAGAGATTTTTCATCTTCGGTCATATATTGGTCGATGCGTTTGAAAATATGCTTTCCAAATTCCGCATCAAGTTCAGACACTAATTCTGACAGTTTCATTTTTCGTTCAATCATTTCCTCGATTATCAAAAACCCATTGAATATGCCGTCGCGCTCGGGTATATGCAGAATTGTGCCTAATCCGCCTGATTCTTCACCTCCAATAAGCACGCCACCTTTTGCCATCAGCTCCGCTGCATATTTGAATCCAACGGGAGTTTCAATAAGTTCTATATTATATTTTTTTGCATATTTATCTACCATAGAAGTTAAGGAAACGGTTTTTACAATTTTACCACGTAAATTTTTGAATTTATAGAGATAATTCAAAATAATCATATAAATTTTATGAGCATCGACAAAATTGCCAAGCTCATCGACCATTCCAAGCCTATCCGCATCGCCGTCGGAAGCCAATCCGACATCATAACCCGCCGAAGTTAAACCACGCAACTCACCTAGCAAGCTTTCGATTGGCTCGGGATGCCCAATTTCAGCAAATGATGGATTATAATAGCTATGAATTTCCTTGATATATGGTAAAAGATAGCCAAGGGTATTTATTCCCGCACCATACATTGGGTCGAAAACAATTTTTATATGTGATTTTCTAATTTTATCAAAATCAAATTTCTCTTGCAAATAATGTAAATAATTCTCTTTGAAATCCACAAGCTCAACTGTGCCATTATCAATATAAAATTCGAGAGGTTGTAATTTAATCTCAGGCTTAGCAGCTAATATTGAGGGAATTTCCTTCTCCACATGAGAGACTATTTCGGGGGAAGCTGGACCGCCATAATTTGCTTTAAGTTTATAGCCATTGTATTGGGGTGGATTGTGGCTTGCAGTAATCATTATGCCAATAGAAGCATTGTATAACTTGCAATTATAAGAAGTTTGTGGAGTTGAAGCAATTGAATTTGATAAATAGGTTTTAATGCCATTTTCAGCAAAAACGCACGCTACTTCTTGTGCAAATTCTCGAGATAAAAAACGTGTATCATAACCAATAACAGCAGTATAGGGCTGATTTACATATTTTTTGAGATAATTGCAAGTTGCAAGAGCAACATATTGGATATTTTCAAAAGTAAAATCGCGAGCAATAAGCCCACGCCATCCATCAGTTCCAAACTTAATCATTATTTGCAAAAATTAAAACTACAAAATTACGAAAAATTGAAAAAATAGAGGGAGAGAAAGGAAATATTAGAGAATTTTGATAGCTAATTGGAAATAATTATTTATTGCTGCAATGACTTCATATTTTAAATAAAAAGAGCTTGAAAATTCAATAAAAGCTTTAAATTCGTGCAACGGTACGCCAAATTCATCAAAGATAATTATATCATTTCTTTTTAAATATGGCGCTATAGTTGTTAACACGTATAAAGTTGAAGTATAAAGATCAGCATCCATATTAATGACTTTTCTCTTATCATTTTTAAAATCATCTAAAAAATTTCTAAGTGTATCTTGAAATAGACCTTTGTAAAATTGCAGTCTTGTATCATCAATTAAAGGGATGTTTTCAGGTGACATTTCACCTTTTTTATAGAGGTGCCAATCTTCGGGTAAACCCTCAAAAGTATCAAATCCATAAAATCTTGAATTTTCATTTTTATTATTACTTACCCACCATCTCATTGTTTTACCATAAGCGACGCCAAATTCTAAATAATTTATCGCTTCTGTTGCATTTTCTACATTTAATAAATAATCATAGATTTTGTACCGACCATCTTTTTTAAATTTATAAGAATAGAAATCATTAAAACCAGGATTTTTATGCTTTCGGCGCCACTGTGAAAATTTATTAAGATAATATAAATTTCCTAAAACTGGATTTAGCCAACCAAAAAGATAATGTAAATTAAAAAGCAGAAATAAGCCTTTAATTTTCCTTATAAAAAATAATTTTATTTTTCTCATATTCATATTTTTTTCGTAATTTATAATAAATTAATTTTAATAAAAATGAAAACAAATTTTTTAAAATTTTTATTTGTTTTGTTAGTTATATATCCACTCTTAAATGAAAATTCAATTTCACAAGTTAATCAAATTTACAAATTTAACAATTTAAAAAATAATAAATCACCAAAACTTCAAGGAATTACTGATCCATACTGGATAACATATTTCGGTGGTGCAAATTCAGAAATATTTAACAGTATTACCTTAGATAATAACAACGATATAATAGCGGTTGGATCAACTTATAGCCGTAATTTACCAGTGAGTCCAAATGCATTTCAGAAGAATAATAATGGTGATAATGATATTTATGTTGCTAAATTTGATTTTAAAGGTAATTTATTATGGAGCACCTATATTGGAGGAAATAGTTGGGAATATACTTATGGAATGAAAATTGATAAATTCAACAGGATTTGGATTGTTGGCGAAACACGATCCTCAAACTTCCCTACAAAAAATAGTAACTTTGTATATAGGGGCGGATTTTTTGATGGTATTATTATTTGCTTTGATGAGAATGGTAATTTGATTTATTCTACTCAAATAGGAGGTAGCAATTATGATTCATTTCTTGATCTAGCTATAAATGATGAATATGTCTATGTAGTTGGTCGTACAGGATGCTATGATTATCCCATAACTAATGATGCATTTCAAAAAGTAATTGAAAGTGGTTATAAAGGTACTTTAGTCAGAATCAATTTAAATACATTTAATATTTTTTCATCGTTTGTAGGCACAGGTCCTAGAAGTGTTTTCCTCGAAAGTATAGCAATTGACAATAACAATGATATTATATTAGGGGGGTTTACTAATGATCCAGATTTTAAATTAATTAATAATAAATTAAATACATCATTTCACGGAGCTTATGATATTTGGTTAATGAAACTTGATAGTTATTTTAATATAATTTGGACAAATTTATATGGGGGGCAAGGTACAGATAAAGTTACAATAATTAAAACAGATGCTTTAAATAATATATATTGTTTAGGCTTTACAAATAGTCGGGATATTAATCTTGTTTCTCCAATACAAAATTCATTAGGAGGGGATTTTGATGGATTAGTATTTAAATTAGATAAAACAGGTGGAATGATATGGTCAACTTATTTGGGGGGAAATTCTCAAGAAAGCTATAAGTCTAATATGCAAATAACAGATAGATTCTCGGGTGATTTATGTTTAGATGAAAAGAATCAAAGAATTGCAGTAAATTTTAGAAGTGCTAGTAATAATATGTTCACTACATCTGATGCCTTTCAATCAAAATATCAAGGTGGTAGCTATGATTCTTATACTTGTATTATGGATTATACTGAGCAGCCTTATTATGCTACATATTTTGGTGGGGGAGGTGAAGAAATGTCTCAGTCAGTATATCTGCAAGATTCCCTTCTTATAATTAGTGGTCAATCATCAAGTTCGAATCTCCCCGTTACTGAAAATGCATATCAAAAACAATTAAATGGTACCGCTGATGCATTTATTGCTATTTTTGGCATTCCCTTAGCTCCCCCGCCGGCTGACACAATTCCACCTGCGATTACGGGTGTGGTTGATTCCTGCGGAATGTGGCGCGTTATTACTGTTAAAGATGACCAATTTGTCAATTCAGGATTAAAAGATATTAATATCATAAAAGCTGATAATTGCAATATTTCATTTCTAAATAAAACTGCTCATAGCGTCACTATAAATATTAGCTTGATTGATTTGAACAAAAATGGTTACTATACAATTGAGTTAATTGATAACGCAGGAAATAAAACAATCTTACAAGATTCTATCATTTCTGCATTGGCAGCACTGTCATTTACGCCACAACCGTATTATGATTTTGGAAAATTAAAATTCGGTGAGTTCAAATGCGAAAATATTAAAATCCATAATAATTCACCAAAGGATGTCGAGCTAAAAGACTTATCGATGGCAAAGAATATTGATTTTTCCATACCACAATCACAATTTCCAATTCTTGTGCCTGCAAATGATTCAGTAAATCTTGAGGTATGCTTTAGAGCAAAGTTCCCGCTTTATGGAATTTACCGCGATACAATTACTTATTTTAATAATTGCATTTATGCTCACATACCACTTGTTGCAGAAATAGATACAGCAAATTATGCGGCAGTTTCGCGTTGCGATATTATAATCAATATCATTTCAAATTATGATAGTTTAAGCGACCCCGAACCCGTTTTGTATCCAAATCCAAATCGCGGAATTGTATGGTTAAATTCAAATTATAAAAAAGGCGATATATCATTGGAAATCTATAATATTTTAGGTGAGCAAATAGAAACTATGGAACTTGACGCAAGTTCATTACCGATAGATATAGATTTAAGCAAAATTACAGATGGAAATTATATTTTTATAATTAGGCAAAAAAATATTGTAAGTATAAATAAAGTATTATTAATTAAATAAATCTTTGGATAAGTTACGCAGATTTTTTAAATAAAAAAAAATATATATATATTTTACAAATTTAAGCAAATGATTGAAACCACTGGTATTCATTTCTATCTTGAAATAGACTATATTTCCCTCTAATTCTTCAATAATTATTAATTTTGCAATTGGTTTATAAATAAAAAATATTAAAATAAGAAAATGAAAAGATTACTATTAATAATAGTTTTTTTAGTGCAATCATCATTAATTTTTGCACAAGTTCCCTACTCTGAAAAATCTTACGATTATTTATTTGGATGGCAGGATATTTATGCTTCGGTTCCTGATGTCCCTAACTGTAAAGAAGGAGCATTGACAACCGCAGAAAAAGAATATGTGCTCGAATATGTAAATTTCATTCGATATTTGCACAATCTTAAACCCGTAGTTTATGATTATGGTGGGGATGCAGAAGCACAAAAAGCTGCTCTAATACAGGTAGCTAATGGGCAATTAAGCCATACTCCACCATCAAGTTGGAGTTGCTATTCTCAAGAAGGCTATAATGGTTCAGTGAATTCAAATTTACATATACATTGGGGGATATCACAAGGCTCACAAATTGATTCGCGAGTTCCTGTTGTTGGATGGATGATTGATAATATGTCGCAAAATGCTCAGGATAGATGCGGTCATAGGCGTGCAATAATAAATCCATTTGTCACGGCAATTTCTTTTGGAAGGGTAGATGGACAGGGACCTAAGGGATGGTCAATGGCAGCTGCATTGAAATTTATGGATAACGTAAATGGTAATATTAGTGATCAACCTCTTGAATTCGTTGCATATCCATATCACAATTATCCACCCAATCTTGTAGATAAAAGCTGGTATTTATCTTTTTCGCCTTATTATGATATGTATCAATGCTTTGGCAATACAAATATAAAATATGATAATACAACCGTCGAAATGACAGATGAAAATGGCAATTCGATTTCAGTTGGAAGCTACATCTGGGATTTCGAGGGATGGGGAGCAGTCCATAACAATTTTCGTTGGAAAGCATCAGGATTGCAAGATGAGGTCAAATATAATGTGACAATTAAAAATGTTGTTGTGAATGGTCAGAATAAGGATTATACATATTGGTTCAGGCTTACAAATAACGTATATGGTGTAAAGCCCGAAGCACCTGTTCTTTCTTATCCACAAAATAATGCAACTAATGTTAGCACCACAGTAAATTTCTCTTGGTCAATTCCATCATTCACAAATAAATTCCAATTCCAATTGGCAAAGGATATTGATTTTACAATGAAAGTTAAAGATACAATTACAACAGCAAATGGAATGATTGTTAAGAATTTAGACGCTGCGACAACATACTATTGGCATGTAAAAGCAATAAATGAGAATGGTTCAAGCGATTGGAGTCAAACATTTACATTCACAACAGCTGAACCATTACCTGACCCACCAACGCTTGTTTATCCACCAGATAATTCAACAGATGTGCCACGTGATGTTGTTCTTAGATGGAATACAAAAGTTGGAGCGGAAAAATATCATTTACAAGTTTCAAAAAGTAGCAATTTTTCAGGATTTAGTACTATAGATGATATGCAAATTACGGATACATCTTATGCAATTAACCCAAGCGATCTTGAATATAACACCAGATATTATTGGAGAGTCGCTGCGTATGTAAGTGGACAGCAAGGCCCATATTCAACAATATGGAGCTTTACAACCAAAGCAAGCGACCCTGTGCCTTCTGTGGCAACATTAGTATATCCCGAAAACGGTGCCACAAACATTCCGTTAAATGTGACATTGCAATGGAATGCTGTGCAATATGCTCAACATTATACTGTAAGTATTGCCACAGATGATAAATTTAGCTCAACAAGCAAAGTGATTACCAAAAATGTTGATACAAACTTATTCCAAGTCCCTGCAAACACTCTAGAACCATTAACAACATATTATTGGAAGGTTCAAGCTTGGAATGAAACAGGTATTGGTGATTGGTCAAAAATTTACTCATTTACAACAAATGATGGAAGTGCCGTAAAAGAGCAAATCATTACTGATGGCATCAGCCTAAGCCCTAATCCTATCAATGATAATTTATATATCAAATTTATTAAACCAATTGATACAAAAGCAAGACTTACTATAAGCAATTTATTAGGTGAAAATGTATTTGAGATTAACCTCAATCAATTAATGCCGGATGGAATGATACATATTAACACAAGTAATTTTGCTCAGGGCGTATATTTCATTAGAATTAATGCTGATAACTGCATTTATTTATCGAAATTTGTAAAGAATTAGATGTAGTTATAATATTTAGTTTATAAAGATGTACTTTAAAAAATAGAATGGTGATTGCCATTCTATTTTTTTTATATTAATTCTTTACATTAATTTAGAAATTATTAAAATTTTTTGAACCTAATCTTAATTTCAAAAAAAATGGCGAGGGAAAAACCTCGCCTAATAATCAACACAAAATTTTATGATGACCTTTATCGCAGATAATTAATTTCTTCTCCTGTGATAATCACCTGAACCTTTACGATTAGGATCGGGTTCGCGGGCTTCATTAACCTTAATATTTCGGTTATCGAGTTCAGCATCGTTTAATTCCTTTATAGCATTTTGTGCTTCCGCGTTATTTGGCATTTCAACAAAGCCAAAACCTCTACTTCTTCCAGTGAATTTGTCAGTAATTACTTTTGCTGACGAAATTTCACCGTATTCCTTAAAGATCTCCATGAGATCTTCATCTTTCACATTATATGAAAGATTACCAACATAGATTTTCATATAAAACTTATTAATTAAGAAAAAAATACTTACGAAATTAATAAACTATTTTGAAATAATAGCAGGATTATAATATTTTTTCTTAAATGAAAAAATATTGTATTGTAAAAACAATTTTATTCTGAAGTTTTTCTGCAAAAAATATTAAATATTTATTATTTAAAATTGTAAATTAATTCCTATTCTTTAAACGTAATTGTACTCGATTTTATTGTCATAATCAATAAATATATATTTATAAATCCCCAAATTGTGGTCTAATGACGATTTCTTCTACCATAAGATCATTATTTTCATAATAATTAATAAGATTATCCATTATCATTGCAACACTTTTGGGTTGAATCATACGAGAACCTAGCTCTGCACGAGTTTCTTCATCCCAAGCATCTGAATAAGTAGCACCAAGTATAAGATTTGTGATTTTAATTTTTTGGCGGCGAGTTTCTTCACGAATAGAAGCAAACATTGCAGCAAGTGCCGCTTTACTTGCCCCATAAAGCGAGGAATTTTCAAAAGGTTTCTCTGCTGCTATAGAAATCATATTAATAATCATTCCTTGACGCTTTTCGAGCATTGATGGTAGAAACTGCTTTGTCAAATGATAAGCTCCAAACAAATTTACTTCAATTTGCATTTTTAAATCATCAATTGTGGATTTTTCAAAAGGAGTAAAAATAACAACACCTGCATTATTTATCAAGACTTGAATATCTTGCTTAATATCATATAATATTTTGTCTAAATTTTTTATATCATTTTGATTTAAAAAATCAATTTCAAACACATTATTAGGATTAATAAAGGAATTTTGGGGATTATTTATAAATTCGTTTTTATTTCGCGTAGAACCAAAAATAATATTATTATTTGACAAATATTCAGCGCAAGCGTGTCCGATACCTCTGGAAATTCCTGTAATAAAGATATTTTTCATAAACAAAATTTTGAATTTATAAAATTAACAAATTATATTCATATATTTATTAATAAAATCAAAAAGATATTAAATGCAATTAATAATATTTTCAATATTTTTCAATTTTTATTAATTTTGAATTATTTTCAGAAATTAAATGACTCGAATAAAGGTTATATTATTATTTTTTGTGGCAAGCTTGTTATCGATGGGGATTAATGGATGTTCACAAGCAAAATTGCCACCTTGCGTTCCAAAGTCAGCTAAAGGCATAATTATTCGATGGGGAGAAATCAATACAAAGGCAAATATTGAAACATTTTATGAATTAAAAGATAATTGTAAAATCCAACTAGCAGTTAAAGAAGGGAACAAAAAAGACACGACCTTTCAAAAAGTTGGCACAATATCTCTTGAAGAATACTGTAAATTATATAAAATGGTACAAAATGCAATTAATAAGACGCAAGTATTAAATTCACCTGGTGTCATATCGAACTATGTTGAATATATAGATAAATCAAATAATGTATATTTTCGAGCATTATGGAATAGTGAGTATACAAACGCAGGCAATAAGTGGTTCCGTGAAGTATTTGATAGTCTACAAACTACTATTATTAAGTTAATGTAAAATTAATGTAAAATATTTAAAAATAATTGAAATGGAAATATTGATTCTTGATGATAATGTGGAATTTTGCAATTCATTACAAGATATTGTGAAATCATTTGGTTATCATTCTATAGCATTTAATAATACTACCAATGGATTGAATTATATCAAGGCTAATGCAGAAATAATTGGATTAGTGTTGCTCGATATCGAATTCGGCAGCGATGATCCATTGACGGGGCTTGATGTACTTGGAATTCTAAGGCATAATTACCCATTTATTCCTGTTGTGATGATTACAGGACGTGGAACAATATCGATTGCTGTGCAAGCAACCAAGCTTGGAGCTATTAATTTTATCGAAAAAAGCGACCTTAATAGTGAAAAAATCCATGAAGTATTAGAAAGCAGTATTGGATTAGGTATTCAGGAAGATGATGAAACAATCAAAAAATTCCTTGCTGAAAATGGAATAATAGTAAAATCAAATGCAATGCTTGATATTGGAAGATTGATTATACGATTTGGAAGAACCGATTTAAATGTCCTTCTAACAGGGGAAACAGGAACAGGCAAAAGTATAATTGCACGAGCCTTACACAATATTAGCCGCAAGCACACTGGACCTTTTATCATGGTAGATATTCCAAATATCCCAAGAGATTTATTTCAAAGTGAACTTTTTGGACATATCAAGGGCGCATTTTCAGGAGCAATCGAAACGAAAAGAGGATTGTTTCACGAGGCAAATCACGGTACATTATTTTTGGATGAAATCGGAGATTTATCACTTGAATTGCAATCTAATTTATTTATTCCTGTTGATGAAAAAGTTATAAGAAAAGTCGGTAGCGTGCAAACTGAGCCAATTGATGTGCGTTTTATATCAGCAACAGATCGTGACTTAGTTAAAATGATGGAAGATGGCAAATTCCGCGAGCAATTGTTTCATAGATTGCGTGAGTGCGAAATTAATATTCCCTCATTGAGAGAACGTCGTGAGGATGTTCCCGATATTGTTAATTATTATGTGAAATTGCATAATGAACAATATAACACAGACAAATATTTTACCCCTTCTTCGTTAGAATATCTTGCCTTGAAAGAATGGAAGGGAAATGTGCGGGAATTAATCAATATAGTTAATATTGCACTGCAAACAATTGATGAAGATAGAATTGAAATACCAATACTTGATAAGATTATATCAAGTCAAAATCATTCGCAAATGAATAATAGGAATCTACCTGATTCAGCTCAACATCGCACATTAAAGGAAGATTTAGCCGCTGTTGATAAAGTAAATATCGAAAATGCATTAAGAGAGAACAATGGAAATGTCAGCAAAACAGCTGCCTTGCTTGGGGTAAGCCGAGAAACATTACATATAAAAATTAGGAAATATGGTATAAATACGCAAAAATTCCGAAAATCAGCTAATCAGTAATCTTTATTAATGGTTGGTCTTTAGCAACCTTATCATCAATATTTACAAATATTTCCTCAACAATTCCATTACGAGGAGAAAAAATACGATTTTTCATTTTCATAGCTTCAAGAATAAGCAAGGGTTGGTTTTTTGTAACTCTATCACCTTTTTTAACCATAATGTCTTTAATCACACCCGGTATGACTGCATTAATAATGTTTGGATTACCAATATTTATAGGTTTTCGACTTAAATATTTTTTTGTATAATAAGTTTCATAAACCGTATCATCAACGATGATTTTTCCTTTTAAATCTTCTTCCATAATTATTCCTTATTAAAATGGTGGAATGCCGTGCTTTTTTTCTAGATTTTGCACCTTTTTATTTTTGCCAATGCTTAAGCAATGTAATATTTGCTCGCGTGTTTCTTCGGGTACAATTACACCATCAATATAGCCATTAGCAGCTGCCTTGAATGGATTTGCAAATTTATCAGTATATTCTTGAACTTTGATTTTTCGCATTTCTTCAGGATTCGGCGCCGATTCAATTTCTTTTTTGAAAATAATATTCGCAGCACCCTCGGGTCCCATAACGGCAATTTCAGCAGTTGGCCAGGCAAAAACAAAGTCAGCACCTAAATGGCGCGAACACATTGCGATATAACCTCCACCATAAGCCTTACGCATAATTACAGTCATTTTCAATACCGTCGCTTCGCTATATGAATATAGAATTTTGGCACCGTGGCGAATAACACCCGCATATTCCTGGTCAACCCCAGGCAAATAACCAGGCAAATCAACAAGTGTCAGTAATGGTATGTTGAATGCATCGCAGTATCTTATAAAGCGCGCACCTTTATCAGACGAATCTACATCCAGCACACCTGCAAGCACAAGAGGCTGATTTGCTACAACTCCTACTGTTTCACCATTCATCCGAATAAAGCCAATTACAATATTTTTTGCCCAGTGCTCTTGCACCTCCAAGAAATCAGATTTATCCGCAATTGCTCTTATTATATCCCGCACATCATAAGGCTCAGTATTATCATTTGGCAAAATTTCAGTAATTGTTTTCCCTTCTAAAGGTTGAGCGGGAAGCATTGGATCTGGTTTCTTACGATTATTCCAGGGAATAAATGTCATTAATCTTTTTATCTGCTCGAAACATTCCATTTCGCTTTCAGCAAAAAAATGAGCATTTCCTGAAATTTCCGCCTGAACCCGTGCGCCACCCAAATCTTCCATTGAAATTTCCTCTCCAAGCACAGTTTTAATAACCTCGGGACCTGTAATAAACATTTTTGAAACTTTATCGACAACAAATACAAAATCGGTCAATGCAGGGGAATACACAGCTCCACCCGCGCAGGGACCAAGAATTACAGAAATTTGAGGAATAACGCCCGATGCGCGAGTATTGCGATAAAATATCTCACCATATCCAGCAAGTGAATTAACTCCTTCCTGAATTCGAGCGCCACCCGAATCATTTATACCAATTAATGGAATTCCCAAATTCACCGCATGATCCATAATTTTTGTGATTTTTCGAGCATGAGCTAATCCTAATGAACCTCCTGCAACCGTGAAATCCTGAGCATAAATGCAAACAGGATAACCCATTATCTCACCCGTTCCTGTTATAACACCATCACGAGGTAAAAACTTTTTATCCATACCAAATTCATCTGACGCATGCTCTACAAATAAATCATATTCATGAAATGTACCGTGGTCAAGCAAAGCCTCAATGCGTTGTCGTGCAGTCATCTTTCCATATTTACTTTGCTTTGTCTGTGCTTCAATTTCGGTTTTCTCTACTATTTCCTTCTTTTTACTAAAAAAATCCGCTATTCTTTGTTTTAAACTCATTTTCTTCCTTTAACAAAATTCTAATTTTAGAAAATGCAAATTAACTAAAAATTAATTTTTGAACAGAAAAATTCATTTTTTTCAAAAAAATATTGATTATAAAAAAATAATATTTATGAATATTTATTAATGTATTGAAAAAATGAGGGATGCTTATGTTAAATTAATTGCATCTATGTAAAGACGCCATATATGACGTTTCTACAGATTACTGTTATGGGCATAATACATTACAGCAACATTCTCTTGCAGAGGGCTAAAGCCCTCTGTTGCAGGTATAAAGACACATTGAATGTGCCTATTGCAGGGGTTCAAAATCCTGAACCCCTACAGAATTGTATGTAAATCTTCTTTTCCTTAATACGTCAAATAAAACTTTAATTTAATTAACAAATGAATATACAAGATTTTGGATTAGATGAGACTATATTACAGCGTCTGCTTTCTATTGCACTATCGCAAGGTGGTGATTTTGCAGATATATATTTTCAATATGGGACAAGTCTATCAATTAAAATGGAGGAAGATATTATTAAAAATACTTCCACAAGTATTTTGCTTGGTGTTGGAATTAGAGTAATTGATGGAATACAAACAGGATATGCATATACAAGCGATCTGAGCAATGAAAAATTGATTGATACCGCACGCAATGCTGCTATAATTGCAAAAAATCAACATAATATTTCTCCAAAATTTTTACAACCAAAAAATAAATCAAAAAATATATATGATTTGCAGTCCCCCGTCATTAAAGCAGAAATTTCTGAGCAAATCAATTTGGTAAGAGATGCATATAATTCTGCAAAAAAATATGATAATAGAATAACAAAAATCACATCATCGCTTGCAGTCAAGCTACGATTTTATTACTATAGCAAATTCGGAAGGCTTACTTATTTCAGATGAACGACCTCAAACAAGATTGATGGTTGCGGCAACTGCTGAGGATGGGCAAAATAAAACAACAGCAATAGCAAATAATGGCGGACGTGCAGGTATGGAATTCTATAAATCAGTAGAAACGCCTGAATCCATTGGAAAGCGGGCAAGCCAGGAAGCAATAATTTTGTTATCAGCAAGGAATGCACCATCGGGGGAGTTGCCTGTTGTGCTTGGAAGCGAAGAATCAGGTGTAATGATTCACGAAGCTGTTGGTCATCCACTTGAAGCCGATGGAATATGGCAAAAAACATCGGTTATGTGGAACAAATTTGGTGAAGTAGTTGCAAATCCAAATGTTAGCATTTATGATGACCCTACAATCCCAAATTATCGCGGGAGCTTAAATATAGATGATGAGGGTTGCGATACGGAAAATATAATGTTAATCGAAAAAGGAAAAATTGTTGGATTTATAAATGACTACTTATCCTCAAAATTACTGAAGCACAAACGCAATGGCCACGGGCGACGCGAATCTTTCCAAAGTATCCCAATTCCAAGAATGAGCAATACTGTACTGATGCAGGGGGAGTATTCACCTCAGGAAATCATTGAATCTACAAAATATGGGATTTATGCAAAATCTTTTCAAGGTGGAATGGTAGAGGGAACAGGCAAATTTACTTTCTCTTTAAATCTTGGCTATTTAATTGAAAATGGAAAATTAACTGCACCAATCAAAAATGTAACACTAATTGGAATGAATCTCGATATATTAAAAAATATAGAAATGGTCGGAAACGATATGGGATTTTTCCTTGGCACTTGCGGGAAGCAAGGACAAAGCGTTTCTGTGACCAGTGGAACACCAACGTTAAAAATTTCAAAAATGACTGTGGGAGGTATTAATGGAATTAACTAATTATCTCGATTATAATGAGGAAATCATACAATTTGCTTTGAAAAATGGAGCAAGCCAAATACAAATTGCTCATTCAATTTCTGATGATTTCGATGTAGAGGTGCGTCAAGGTGAAATTCAACAATTCAATAAAGCAATTTCAAAATCAATGGGAATGAAAGTTTTAGTTGATGATAGAGTTGCAACAGCATCTACTTCAGATTTAAGGAAAGAAGTTGTAGAAAATTTAGTGTTATCGACAATTCAAAGGGCAAAATATAGTGAGGCAGATCCTTATGCTCGCCTTGCAGAATTAGAGCAAAGTAATATCAATAACATCTCGCTCAATTTATATGACCCAAAAATAGAGGAATTATCACCTGATTGGAAAATCTCTCAAGCAAAAGAAATGGAAAGTATTGCATTATCAGATAAACGTATTACAAATTCGCTTGGTTCGCAATTTTCGACAAATATTAGCTCAATATTTCTATCAAATTCAAATGGATTTGCAGGGTCATTTAGATCCTCATCAATTTCAGCGGGAGTATTTTTGCAGGCAGGCGGTGGAGATGATTTATATGAAGAGGGTTGGTGGGAAAATCGGGTTGCGTTGGAAGCTCTTCCACCAATTGAGGAAATTGCCAAAACTGCTATTCATAGAACTACGCGATTAATTGGTGCAAAAAAAATTGAATCCCAGAAATTACCAATCATATTTGAGCCAAATATAGCAGCGGAAATTTTAGGCTTTCTGAGCGCTTGTGTCAATGGAAATAATATTTATTTAAATAGAAGCTTTCTTGCGGGGAAATTAAATTTACAAATAGCAAATCCAATTGTCAATATTATTGATGACGGTTTAATTCCTGGCGGGCTCGGAAGTCGTCCCTTTGATAGCGATGGAGTGCCAACACGAAAAACTATTGTAATTGAAAATGGAATACTTAAAAGTTATCTGCTTGGAACTTATGCAGCAAGGAAATTAAATATGAAATCAACAGGACATTCTTCAGGTATAACTAATTTTATATTAGCAAGCGGAAATTTATCACAAGATGCTTTAATTAAAAGTATTGATAAGGGCATTTTGATTACTTCTACAATTGGCCACGGGCTTAATCCTACAACGGGTGATATATCGAAAGGTGCAGCGGGGATGATGATAATCAATGGCGAGCTTGCATATCCTGTGAATGAATTTACATTTTCGGGAAATTTGCAAAATATCTTGCAAAATATAATTGCCATTGCAAATGACCCATTACAAAATTCACAAATTATAACACCCAGTATATTGGTTAAAGAATTGGATATTTCAGGGAAATAATACAATATGTAGAGGCTTAAAATTTTAAGCCTCTACATAAAATTTTAAGCCTCTACGGAAATAATAATTATTTATTAATGATTATTTTCCCAAAATAATTCTTTGTTTCGGTTGAAATAATCACAATATAAATTCCTGAAGTCAATTTGCTAATATCAATGCGGGAGGTATTATCTGTATGATTAAAGTTGGACAAGTCAATTACTTTTTCTCCAAGTATATTTGAAATAAAAATTGATTTTATTTTGGCAGAATTTTCAGGAATTGTAATATTTATATAATTATTAGCTGGACTTGGTGTAATTAGGATATTGCTTTTTTCGATTGGTTCATAGATTGAAGTGACATTATCGAATATTAAAAAACTTAGAGAATTGCCAACTTCCCATAATTTTACTCTACCTTCAATAAATTGATATTGACCAAGTGATAGGATTTCATTTTTCTTAGTTAGAACTGGTTTAAATGTATTTCCATTATCAACAGAAGAACTAACTCGACCACTTTGGGAAAGCATTATTTGCGAGCCTGAGCCTGGAACAGAGAAGCAATATACAGGGTATAAATCATTTTCAGAAACGTCAGTTTGCGATTGAGTCCAGGTATTGCCGCCATCAGTTGTAAACAATATTGTGGCATCATTTTTTGTTTGTGGAATGGAATTATAACAAACAGCCATTCCTCTGTCTTTATCAATATAGGAAAGCAATGCAACAGGTTTAGCATCTGCCGATACTGTTTGGACAGACCAAGTATTTCCTTGATCGCTTGAATAAAATATTCTCCCCATAGTAGTACCAAACCATATATCAGAACCACTAAATTGACCTGAACCAATAATTTGTTTTTCTCGGTCAAGTGGTGCGGGAACATTTGGCACTTGTGTCCAAGTATTTCCGCGATCGGTTGTTTTAGCAATGCCCCAAACATTTAGAATAGGATTACCGAGGAAAATACCATTACTATTATCATAAAATTGAATAAAATTCACTTGATGAGTTATTGCAGATACATTTTTCAGAGTCCAAGAATTTCCACCGTTGGTAGTAGATCTTATATATCCTCTACCAACTATATCAGAAGTACCTAATCCGATAAAGAAATTATTTTTATCAAAAGCATAAATTGAATAAAATGGATCGCTTGGGACAAAATTAGTGGATACAGTAGCATTATTTTTTTGAATCTTATATAGTAAAGAAAATCCCGTTGAATTCCCTGAAGACACTATATTACCAATAGCTAATCCCGAGCCATCAGTGAACATATTTAACCCACAAACTGTATAATAAGTAGGATTAACAAAGTCAGAGGTAGCAATACTAAAATAATTTGCCGTTGGTAATTCGACTGGGATAGTAATTACATCATAATCAAGGAGGCTATCGGCTTCGATTTTTACAATAATACGAGTGTTTCCTTCGAACCAGGGCGTTTGATCGGTCAATTGCATTTGGAATTGAATTTCTTTTATATCATTTGTTGCAATTTCAGGTATCGTGAAAGTATTATCTGGAATATTCACCCACGTATCTTCAGGAATTAGAGTGATTTTTACATTTTTTCCTGGTGATAAGTAATTTATAAAAGATATTTTGACATCATTTTTATCATAATTTGTGATTGATGAAGCATTAAGGATCATTGTATTAGAAATAGAAAGTCCAGGCACCATTAAAGTTGTATCAGTATTATTATAATTCACAGCTTTGTATGCATTAACAAATCCATAATAATAAGGCTCATCTTTTTCATTTTTTGCAATAATTCTATCGCAGGTTACTCGAATTTGTTTTGCAATTTGCATAGGGCTCCAATCGGGATGAACAGATTTTACAAGTGCAGCAACGCCCGCTGCAATTGGAGTTGCCATTGATGTGCCACTATATGATGCGTAACTATTTCCTGGAATAGTGGACATAATTTCACTGCCAGGAGCATATACATCTACATTAATTCCATAAGCGGAAAAAGTCGATAATGTGCTTCCTATAGATGATCCAACAGTTAGCACATTGTTAAGCGATGCGGGATTAGATGGAGCTAAATCTAATGAATTTCCCCTATTGCCTGCTGCTGCAACAACAAGTGAGCCTCTTTCTGTTGCAGTATTTATTACATCTTGTTCTTCTTGAGAATAGCCTGAGCCACCCCAACTGCAGCTAATAATATCAGCACCTAACTTCGATGCATACATAATACCGTCATAACCTGCCAAAATGCCCCCAATTGCGCTTGTGTCGGGCCCTACTTTTATTGGTATAATTTTGCAATTGAAGCCTGTGCCGGCAATACCTTTGCCATTATCAGTTACTGCTGATGCAAGGCCAGCAGTATGTGTTCCATGAGAATTTTGTGGGTCCGATGGCTTTGGTTCATTATCAGGTCTAAAGTTCTGATTTTGGAAAGTAAAATTTCCAACAAAATCCCAACCGTGAACATCATCAATATAACCATTCAAATCATCATCGATTCCATTATCAGGTATTTCATTTGGATTTATCCAAATATTATCAATTAAATCTTCGTGTGTCCAATCAGTTGCTTGATCAACTATTGCAATTTTTACATTAGGGCTACCTTTCGTTATGTCCCAGGCTTTTTGTATTTGCATTAGATCCATATAATATTGGGTGCCATTTTTGAAATATTTATCATTTGGTGAATAGTATAATTGCCTAATGAAAATAGGTGTCGCATATTCTACATCAGGATTTTTCATCAAATCCGCAGACACTTGATAGGGATCTATTGGAGTTTCATAAGTAATTTTATAAATCCTACCAATACCATAATTATCTTTAATTTTTGTATCGTCAAGATACTTCTGATAAGGCAAATCAATTTCTTTAATATTCAAACTTGATAAGCTTGATTGCAACATTGAATTATAAATTTCTTTTTTGTTTGAGGAAATTTCAGCTTTGGTTTTTAATTTTACACAAACAGCATTATGAAAATACATTGAATCAGGAACTCTTTCAATTGTATGAATTTCATCGAGCGTATACCAGTTATCTTTAATCAGATGACCTTTCCTAATTATTTTTAAGGAATTATCAGTGGTATTTGGATTTTGAATAGGATTAGGTGCTGCAATAATAATATTAAAAGTAATAATAAATATTAGTGCAAATAAATAAAAAAATTTTTTCATATTTGTAAATTATAAAGAAAATTATAAGTAGAGGCTTAAAATTTTAAGCCTCTACGGAAATAATTATTATTTATTAACGATTATTTTACCAAAATAATCTTTTGATTCTGTTGATATTATAACAAAATATGTTCCTGAAGTCAATTGATTTATATCAACCTTATATAAATTGTCTGAACAATTTACATCNGAAATATCGATGACTTTTTCACCCAGTATATTTNTAATATAAATTGATTTGACTTGGGAGACATTCTGTGGAATTGTTATATTNANAAAATTATTAGCNGGACTTGGATTAATCAAAATATTGCTTTTTTCTATCGGTTCATAAACAGAAGTAATTTTATCGAATAACAAATAGTTTAAAGTGGAGCTTAGTTCCCATAGCTTAATTTGATTATTGGCTACCTTATATTGTCCATTTGTCATAGTTTCATACTTTTTGGTTAAGACAGGAACAAATGTATTGCCATTATCAATGGATGAGCTAACGCGCCCCGATATAGAGAGCATAATTTGGCTTCCTGTGCCTTCCGCATTAAAGATATAAACAGGATAAAGATCATTATTAGAAACATCAGTTTGTGATTGATTCCACGTTTGACCGCCATCATTTGTAAACATAATGTATGCCAAAGCCGTAGTTTGTTGCAAGGCTGATGTGCAAATTGCTACTCCTTTTTGATTATCTATATAAGAAACATAAACAACGGGTTTGCCATCTGCCGATACTGTTTGAACAGACCAAGTGTTCCCTTCATCACTTGAATAAAAAACACGTCCTTTTGATGTGCCAAACCATATTTCGGAACCACGAAATTGTCCCGAGCCAACAAGTCCAACTTCCCCTGAAAGGGGTGATGGGACGTTATTCAGTTTTGTCCAGCTGTTGCCTCCATCTGTTGATTTGGCAATACCCCACACATTCGAAACAGGATCACCCAAAAAGATACCATTATTGTTATCATAGAAATGAATGAAATTGATAAAGTTTGTAATAAATGAAACATCTTGAACCACCCAATTTTTGGAGCCATCAGTTGTAATTCTTATTGCTGCTCTCCCAACTGATGCATCAGTACCTGTACCAACTATGAAATGATTCATATCAAATGCATAAAGGCTATAAAATGGGTCTTGATTAAAATAGTTGACTGTGTTTATTGAATTATGATTCTTAGGTATAATGAAAATTCTACTGATATTTGTTGAATATATCTGCATATTGCCAACCATTATTCCTGAACCATCATCAAACATATCCATATCATGAATATAATCACTCCCTAAAGAGCGAAATTGGCCAGAAGTGACCTCGAAAGTATTTGTGGTAGGCAGTTCAATTGGAAGAATAACAACATCATAATCTACTAAATTGTCTGCTTCGATTTTAACAATGATTCGAGTATCGCCACTGAACCAAGGAGTTTGGTCTGTTAATTGAACTTTGAATTCAATATCCTGGACGTCATTTGCATCTATTTCGGGCAAAGTAAATGTTGCGTTTATGACATTCACCCAGCTATCTTCAGGAATTAATGTTATTTTAATATTCTTACCTGGCGATAGATAATTTTTAAGAGTTACTCTAATATCATTTGGCTCAAAATTTTTGATAGCAGAACCATTTGACATTACAACATTAAAGATAGAAATACCTGGCACAAACAAAGTCGTATCTGTATTATTATAATTAACAGCTTTATAAGCATTGACAAATCCATAATAATAAGGAGCTTGAGCATCTGTTTTCGCAATTATACGATCGCAAGTCACACGAATTTGTTTTGAAATTTGGTAAGGATTCCAATCGGGATGGACTGATTTAATCAATGCTGCCACTCCTGCGGCAATTGGTGTTGCCATAGAAGTGCCGCTTTCAGCCTTGTATTGATTTCCCGGAATTGTGGATGTTATATTATCGCCAGGGGCATATACATCTACATCCACCCCATAATCTGAAAATGAAGATAAGGTGCCCCCAAGAGAAGAACCAACCGTAATAACATTTTTAAAGGAAGAAGGATAAGATGGTGATTTGTCTAATGATGTTCCTTTATTTCCCGCTGCTACAACAACGACTGAACCTTTAGAAATTGCTGTATTTATAATATCTTCTTCTGCTTGCGAATATCCCGGACCTCCCCAACTGCAGCTGATAATATCAGCCCCAAGATTAGCTGCATATAAAATGCCTTCATATCCTGCTAAAATACCTCCGATTGCACTCGTATCCGCACTTGTTTTAATTGGAATTATCTTGCAGGTAAAACCTGTTCCCGCAATGCCTTTACCATTATCAGTTACTGCCGATGCAAGGCCGGCTGTATGGGTCCCATGTAAGTTCGTAGGGTCTGAAGGTTTTGGATCATTATCAGGTTTGAAATCAGCATTCCAATTTACAATATTACCAACAAAATCCCATCCGTGAACATCATCAACATACCCATTTCCATCATCATCAATGCCATTAATGGGAATTTCATTTGGATTGGTCCAAATATTATCACTTAAATCTTCGTGTGTCCAATCAGTTCCTCCATCTACTATTGCAATTTTTACATTCGGGCTGCCTTTCGTTATGTCCCATGCTTTGCGAATTTGCATTAGATCCATATAGTATTGTGTCCCATTTTTAAAATATGTATCATTTGGTGAATAGTATGGCTTTCTTATGAAAATTGGAGTTGCATATTCCACCTCTGGATTTTTCATTAAATCATAGCAAACTTGGTAAGGATCAACAGGAAGTTCATAAGTAATTTTATAAATTCTACTAATTCCATAAGCATCTTTTTCTTTAGCAGTATTGATGAATTTCTCGTAAGGCAGATCTATTTGTTTAACACTCAAGCTTGTAAGACTTGACTGAAGCAAAGAATTATAGATTTCCTTTTTATTTGTGGAAATTGCCGCTTTAGTTTTCAATTTCACATACACAGCATTATGTATATACATATCCTGAGGTACCTGTTCAATAGTTTTTATTTGGTCTAAAGAGTACCAATTATCCTTTACTAAAGAACCATTGCGAATAATTTTTGAAGTATGCTGAGAGTTAATAAAATTTTGACTTGGATTTGGCGCTGCAATAATACTACTAATCGATAGAAGAAATATTACTGAGGCAATAAAATAGTGCTTTTTCATAAAAACCTTATATTAAATAATTATCTTTTTCAAAATTAATAATGTTTACAATTATATAATATAAATTATTACATTGCTTATTAAATAATTTTGTCTTACCAAAATTTCCAATATTATTAAATAAAAATCGTTTAAATTTAACTATATTAAAAATCTTAAATGAGAAAAGAGAATATTCGTAATATTGCAATTATTGCTCACGTTGACCATGGCAAAACAACTTTAGTCGATGGTATGCTAAAGCAAAGTGGGACATTTCGGGATAATCAAATTGTAGAAGAACGCATAATGGATTCAATGGATTTGGAACGTGAGCGAGGCATTACAATTCTTGCAAAAAATACATCAGTATATTATAATAATATAAAAATAAATATTGTCGACACCCCAGGTCATGCAGATTTCGGAGGTGAGGTTGAACGTAGTTTGAATATGGTCGATGGAGCACTGCTTTTAGTTGATGCAAGCGAGGGACCTCTGCCTCAGACACGTTTTGTATTGAAAAAAGCATTAGCTCGTAAGATACCAATTATATTAGTAATCAATAAAATTGATAGATCTGATGCAAGAATAGATGAGGTGATCCAGGATATATATGATTTATTTATAGATCTGGATGCAAGCGACGAGCAAATTGAATTCAAAATTCTATATACAAATGCAAAAGCAGGTATTGCTCATTATGATTTAAATGATAATTCGACCGATTTACGCCCTCTATTTGATACAATTATAAGCGAGATACCTGGACCAGAAATTGACGAAGCCGAAGTCACTCAATTCCTTGTTACTAACTTAGATTACGATAATTACGTTGGACAAATCGCTGTCGGAAGGTTGGAGAATGGAACTCTGGAAATGAACAAATTTTATACATTATGCGGAAAAGAAGAAAACCAAAAAAATGTCAAATTAACTGCAATTTATACATTTGAAGGATTAAGTAAAAGGCAAGCAAATAGAGTTGAAGCAGGGGATATAATTGCAATCGCAGGGCTTAGCAACGTTAAAATTGGTGATACATTAACAGATTTAGAAAATCCGAAACCATTACCCCGCATTTCAATTGATGAACCAACCTTATCTATGATATTTTACGTAAACGATAGCCCAATGGCAGGAAGAGATGGGAAATTTCTTACTGCACGGCATATCAAGGAGCGCTTAGAAAAAGAAATGCTGAGAAATATTTCTATTGAAGTGCAACCAACAGGAAGGGCAGATGCTTTTGAAGTACGTGGCCGAGGAGAGCTTCAAATGGCAATATTAATCGAGACAATGCGACGCGAAGGATATGAATTTGCTGTTTCAAAACCAAAAGTTATTACAAAAATCAAAGATTCAATTACTTATGAACCTGTTGAAAAAGTGTTTATCGATGTTCCTGAAGAATTTGTTGGTATTGTTACCGAAAAAATTTCTAAAAGGAAAGGGATAATGACAAATCTTATAAATAATGGCGGTGGGCGTGTCGATCTTGAATTTAGAGTACCTTCTCGAGGTTTAATCGGCTTCAGAAGTCAATTTCTTATGGATACACGTGGAACAGGAATTATGAACACACTTATAGATGGATTTATGCCCTGGGCAGGACCAATACCGCAAAGAACATCAGGAGCAATTGTTGCAGATAGAGGAGGGCGAGCGACAGCTTATGCAGCATTTGCAATGGAGGACAGGGGCGATTTGATTATTGATGTCGGCACTGAAGTATATGGCGGTATGATAATCGGAGAACGCAATAAACCAGGCGACCTTTTAGTGAATATTACGAAAGAAAAGAAATTAACAAATATGAGATCATCAACTTCCGATACTACAGTCGTATTACATCCACCACGCAAATTATCTTTGGACCAAATGATTGAATTTATTGCCGAAGATGAACTTGTGGAAATTACACCTGTAAATTTGCGATTACGTAAGATGGAACTCGATCATAATAAACGTAAGAAAGATGCAAGAATGGAAGAGAATGTAAATTTATAATTGATTTAAACAATATATCCACCCAAATTTTACTTAAAAAAATCCTTAATTTTGAGAATTTATAAAATTAAAAACAATAATAATGGAAGTTAGAGTTAGATTTGCTCCATCGCCGACAGGATATTTGCACGTTGGTGGATTACGCACAGCATTATATAATTATTTATTTGCAAAACATAATAAGGGAAAAATAATCCTGCGTATAGAAGATACAGACCGCACTAGATTTGTCGAGGGCGCAATGGAAAATTTAATACGTTCTCTATCTTGGGCAGGAATTGAGTTCGATGAAGGTCCCCATATTGGCGGCACTTATGGTCCGTATATCCAGAGCGAGAGATTCGATATTTATAAAGAATATTGTTCGATATTATTAGAAAACGGCTCGGCATATTATGCTTTTGATACAAGTGAGGAACTTGACGAAATGCGTCAAAGACAACAAAAAGCAGGAATTCCTCCACGATATGACCGCTCCATTATGAAAAATCAATATACTTTTGGAGTAAATAAAACAAAAGAGTTGCTCGATGCTAATACACCTTATGTTATAAGAATGCGTGTCCCTTTAGAACAAGATATAGTATTTAGCGATGTCATTCGAGGTGAAGTCAAAGTTCGTGGCAGAGATGTCGATGACCAAATTTTATTAAAATCAGATGGATTCCCGACATACCATTTAGCAAATGTTGTCGATGACCACCTAATGAAAATATCTCACGTTATACGTGGTGAAGAATGGCTGCCATCCACTCCAAAACACGTGCTTTTGTATAGAGCATTTAATTGGGAGACACCCGAATTTGCTCACTTACCATTATTACTTAATAAAGATAAATCGAAGCTAAGCAAACGTCAGGGCGATGTAGCAGTCGAAGATTATATTGCAAAAGGGTATTTTAAAGAAGCTTTTGTCAATTTTATCGCATTACTTGGCTGGAACCCAACTGCCGACCGTGAAATATTTTCAATGGATGAATTAATTGAAATGTTCTCACTCGAAAAAGTGAATAAAGCGGGTGCTATATTCGATTTAACTAAATTGAATTGGATGAATTCTCAATATTTACGTTCAAAATCTTTAGATGAACTTGCTGATTTCTTAATTCCATTTCTCGAAAAAAGAAATTTTAATTATATCAATCGAGAATATCTAAAAAAAGTAATTGACCTTATCAAGGAACGTATTGACTTAATTACAGAATTGCCTGATTTTGCGAATTATATGTTCGAAAAGCCCCACGATTATGATATGAATTTCCTCGCAAAGTATTGGAAAGAAACAAGCAAAGAAATTTTACAGGAATATGTTGAACAATTAAAATCAATTGATGACTTTTCTCATCCAAATCTGCATAATTTCACTCAGCAATTTGCAAATGAGCATAATCTAAAGCTTCGCGATATAATTCATCCTTTGAGAGTAATGATAACAGGCAAAGGAGTAGGAGCCGGAATGTTTGAGACAATGGAGGTGCTAGGGAAATCGGAATGCATAGAGAGAATTGAATATTTTCTAGCGAATATAAATATTTAATTAGATTTATTATTGATAATAAAAAATTAATAAGGGGTTGGAACCCCTTGTTTACATAAATAAATAATTATTTATTTATTTTTTCAATTTCAATTATATTGCAAAAAAATTGCCATTGCAAATAAGTTTCAATATTGATTCAAATTCGCAATGGCATAAGAAAATTAATCAAGCGCAACTAAAGATTTGCGTATGACTTCAAAACCATCAGAAATCTCATCTTTTGTGATATTTAGTGAAGGACGGAAGCGAACCGATTTTTCACCTGATGGCAAAATTATCAAACCATTATTAAAAGCATTTGTAAGGAATCTCTTTCTTATATCAGCAGATGGCAAATCAAAAGCTGCAAATAACCCTCTATGCCTAATATTTGAAATATACTTAGGAAAATCCATTTGTAAATTTTTAAGTTCTGAATATAAATTATCCCCTTGTAATTTTACGTTGTCAAGCAAATTTTCTTCTTGGATAATTTCAAGGTATCGTGTGGATCGCACCATATCAGTAAGATTCCCACCCCAAGTAGAATTAATTCGTGAAGGTGTATGAAACACATTATCGGGCACTTCATCAATACGAGGAGTGACTGCAATACCGCAGACTTGTGTTTTCTTGCCAAAGCAGAATATGTCGGGTGTTGCTCCCAGTTGTTCAAAAGCCCAGAATGTTCCAGTTAATCCCAATCCTGTTTGGACTTCATCAAAAATTAACATTGCTTCATTTTCATCAGCAAGGTTTCGTAGCATTTGCAAGAATTCAGGCCGAAAATGATTATCGCCTCCCTCACCCTGAATCGGCTCAATAATAATTGCCGCAATGTCATCAGGATTATTATGGAAAGCATCTTTGATTTCATTGACAGCGATTTTTTCTAATTCCATAACTTTTTGCAAATTTTCATCATCGAGAGGAAATGTAATTTTGGGATTTGTTATGCGTGGCCATTTGAATTTCGGATAATATTGAATTTTAATTGGGTCAGTATTAGTAAGCGACATTGTGTAGCCCGTACGACCGTGGAAAGCTTGCTTGAAATGAATAACTTGTGAGCCTTTTTCGCCTTTGCCTTTACTTAAATTCTTTTTAATTTTCCAATCAAAAGCTGCTTTAAGGGCATTTTCTACTGCTAATGCCCCTCCATCAATGAAAAATCCATATTTAAAATTATCAGGCACAGCAATATTGAAGAAAGTCTTAATAAATGTCGCATATTGGACAGTATAAACATCGGAATTAGTTGGTTTAGAAGTTGCAACTTTTCCAATATAATTAATAAAATCGTCATCAGCAATTTTAGGGTGATTAAATCCTATAGGCATTGAAGCAAAACAAGTAAAGAAATCGACAAATTTTTTATTGTCTCGTTCATCGATAATTGTTGAATTATGACTTGCTTGCAAATCCAGAACAAGATCATACCCATCAAGAAGAAGATGCTTACTGATTTCTTCCATCACACTTTCGGCTGTAACTTGATATTTAAAATTAAAATTTGATTGTGCATTCATTTTGTAATCTCCTTTAAAAAAATTTAATAATAAAAGAACCGAAAAAATTCGTATATATAAAAAATATAATAATCAATAACAAATTATTGAATTAAAAAGGAATTCCAGAAGAAAAAATTAGCTTAGATAGAGAATTATACTTAAGTGTAATAACAGCGAGGAATGAACCGCCTCGAATAGTACCTTTAAGAAGGAGAAAAGGATCCGCTGATAATGTGAATTTTCTCATAATACAAAATTACGAAACAATTGGGAATTATAAAGTGTAGTTTATATTACTACAATAAAGTGAAACATATAATTACAAAAAGAGCTAATAGTAATTTTTTTTTTATTATTTTGCATATTTATATAATTTAATTTTTAATAATCTATTAAATTTGAAAATTAAAAAAAGAATATTATATAAAATGAATTAAATAAAATATTAGGAGTAAAAAATGGCTCAAAAACAAGTTTTAATTAAAGACGAACCGCGTAAAACAGGAATTGCGCATATATCCATTTTTATGATTTTATTGGTTGCCTTTTTCCTGCTTTTTCAATACACAGTGATTCCGTGGGGAACAGCACAATTTGTCGTTGGATTGTTCGCACCATCAGGTGAAAGACAAGATAAAATAGGTTTTGTCAAGTTCGATGGATTAGTATGGGGATCCGTATCAAAAGATATGGAAGCACAATTAAAAGGTAAAAATTTGCCCGTCGAGAAAAAGTATCTAAACCGTGTGTATATCTTTGATTTTACATTCCAACAACGTACAATGGAAAGAGATGGTTATGTAAAATATCCAAGTGAATTTTATTGCCGTTCAGAATATTTAGGCGAAAATGCTATTATCCTTCAACCGTGGGTAGGATTTTGGATTTTAGCCCTTGACCTTGCTTTCCTATGTACAGCAATAATAACAATCTTATTACCACCTCAATTAGGATTTATTGCTCTTTTGATTGATAGACAAATCGACGAAATTAAGGTAAAAATCAGGCTACAAACAGGATTTTCTGACCAAATTGTTGATATTTTAACTTTACCTGATGATAAATTGGCTGAAAAAGATTTTGATGAATTAAAGAGTGCTTTCCGCACAGTATGGAATAGAACAGTAATTGAGGATCCTGAAAGCACTACACGAGTGCCTCGATTTGAGGACTTTTTCCACGATGATATTAATATTGTCGAATATAGAAATAACACCCTATATAACCGTATAAAAGAATTCTTCTCCGACTTCTTGGCAAAAGAAATTATTGATACGAAAAATTCTCTTATATGGCGGCGAAATCATCTCCATATGTTAAAGGGATTAAGATTGTATATGTCCCATCATATTGGTGAGAAATACCAAAACTTCGTCACAGGATTGGCTTATGGTGGTGCTGCATTTTTAGTTGTTGCAGTTGGTATTCGTGGCTTGAAATTAATACCTGCAACAAAACCTTCCTTTATTTTACTTGCTATCTTCCTTGAATTTACTATGCTTACCCTTCTTGCTATAACATTAATTTATACCGAAGAAGAGGAGCGTATGGATAAAATGCTCAAAAAGATGGAGGACGCAAGCCGTAGTGAGCTCGAAACATTACGTGGCCAGCAGGCTGATATTCATCAATTAGCTAATGCACTCGTTGGTCAAACATCCGAAATTATTCGCTCACGCGTTGAAAAAGCAATTGAACAGTATATTACAAGTGGCGATAAAGTCCAGGAAGTAATCGCTCAAGAAATTGCTCGGAAAATTGTATTAGGCCTCAGAGAAGCTGAAGATGTTCAAGAAAAATAAATAATTCATTTCTAAAATAAAAAGGGGTTATATCGTGGTATTTCCAGATATAACCCCTTAATTTTTAAATAATGGCTACTTTTTCTTTGAAGTCGTTTTTTTAGCTGGTTTGACAGCAACGGCTTCCTTAAGAGTTTTACCCGGTTTAAATCTTGGTACAATTTTGCTTGGTATTTCAATTGTCTGTTGAGTCCTTGGATTTCTCCCTGGTCTTGCTTTACGATGCGAAACTGTAAAAGTACCAAAACCAACAAGGGTTACTGTGCCATGATTTTTCAGTTCATTTGTAATTGCTTCGAAAGTTGCTTTCACTGCTTTCTCAGCGTCCACCTTCTTTAGCTCGGCAGATTCAGCTACCACATTAACTAAATCGGATTTGTTTAATGCCATTAAAACCTCCAAATTAATATTAAAAAATTAGTTAAAAAAAGAAAAAAGAACGGAAAATATTATTAAATAAGGTATTTCAAAGAAGCACCTTACTAAATAAGCAATTTAGCAAAAAAATGTGAAATTACAACACTTTTCAACGATTTTTTTTAAAAATTTTTACATTTTTATTTTTTTACATAAATAAAACCTAATATTGGGTCTGTTGTATTAATATAAATTAATTTATTAATGATTGCCTCAGTAAGGAAACTGCCCGCATTCAGGAGCTTTAAGCCGTTATTTGTATATATTTCACGTGTCAATTGCATACCAGGTTGTAAATTTTGCAATGCTAAAGGTATTTCATCCAATTCCCCTTCTAATTTTAATACCGACAAAATATACTGTTCAAATAATATAATAACCCTATTATCGTAAAGTTGATTTGAATATTTTTTTAAAATTGCTAAAGCATCTGACGATTTAATATTATAGCAGCGGATAATATCGTAATAATCTAATACAACGCGCAAAATTCTACTTTTAAGTGGTATTTGCCAAGATTGCAATTTATCAGGGAATCCCGTTCCATCCATATTCTCATATATATGATAGAGAATATCAGCAGCATTTTGTAACCAAGGAAAATTACAAATTAAATTATATGCTGCTGTCGGTATTTGATACATCAATGGGTCAGAAACATTGCCGTCAATATAAATTGGCAATGTGATAAGTCTATCGGGTAAGATTATCCTTCCAAGATATGAAAGCCTTGACGCTATTTGAAGGTCATTTAAATCTTCCTTGCTTTCGGATTCTAAAAAATCAATCATCCAAGAGGAAGCTCCTTCAATCAAATCATACGCTTCATTTGAAAGAGACAATCGGAGGGATGCAATCCTTGAAATAAGTTCAACTTCATCTTTTTGTGTTACTTCTAATTGTTCAGCAAGTTCTTGAAGTAAATTATATTCTTCGCTCCTTTTTTTTGATAATTCAATGTATTTTAGAGCAGTCTTAATTCGAGGTATTACACTTTCAATTGAATATGGTTTTATAAGAATATCATTTGCTCCTAGGTCAAATGTATTTAAAAGGAAGGGATAATCATTATTTGTACCTGCTAATATCAAATATATATTTTTAAATTCAATAATTTTCCTAATTTCATTAAAAATTGATTTCCCCTCAAATTCATTACTACTAACATCTATTAAAAGTATATCAACGGGTTCTTCAATAAGGCTATAGAATAATTTTGGAAAATTTTCATAAATTTTAATTTCTACATTTTTAAAATTTGAAAGAATAATATTGATAAGGTTAGCCGATGTTCCCTCCTTATCTTTATTAATCCATAACTGAATATTTTGAGCCATAAATAATGATTATGTTTTAATTATAATATTAAGAAATTATTTATTTATTGTTACAGCTGTACTATCAGTTTTTGATAAAAATTGATTTACTCCAAATTGCTTAATTAATATACTAACGCGACGATTAACAAGGTCGAAAGGATTTTGAGGATTTCGTAATTTTGTATCTGCATAACCTACTACTTGCGAAATTTGTCCATCCCATAAACCTGATTGAGCTAATACTCTACGAGCAGAATTTGCACGCTCCGTTGAAAGTTCCCAATTTGAATATATTGATTTTCCTGAATATTTTCTGCTATCAGTATGACCTTCGATTACTATATTATTTGGCAATTTTCCGATTTCTTTACCTAGCACTTTTAATATTTCAATAGCTTGAGGTGTCAATTGAGAGCTGCCAACCTTAAAAAACAAAGATTCCTTATTTTCGAGAAGCTCAATACGCAGTCCCTCGCTTGTAATCTCAATCATTATAGATTGAAGCAATTCTTTTAATTGGGGATATTTAGACTGTAGTTCTTGGAAATACTTTTTAAGTACCTCACCTGTTTGCACCACTTGATTGGCAGCACGAGCGCTATCTTGGAGTGCTTTTTCTAATAACTCTTTATTAACAGTGTCAGTTTCTTTCTGGTCAAATTTTATCTCGAGTGGTTTTTTTTCTTTTTCTCCACCTTCACCTTTTTGAGGCACAACTTTTAAATTTATCTCAGCTCCCCCTACGGGTTTGCCTGTCACTAGATTGAAAGCTCCTGGGTTATTAAAAAATGCTTCAACACTTTTTTTAACTTGTTCGCTGGATGCAAGAATCCAAAGCACAATAAACAAAGCCATCATTGCAGTCACAAAATCAGCATAAGCGACTTTCCAAGCACCACCGTGAGCATCGTGACGCTTATATTTTTTTACCTTCTTTATAATTATTGGCTGCTCTTTTGAATGCTTTTCTTCAGGTCTTTCGGGCATAGTATTTTACTCCACTTACCGAGTCTGTTTGACAGCCTCTTCAGTTTCTTTAAATGTAGGTCGATTTTCTGGGTCAATTGAACGACGCGCAAATTCTATTGCTACAGACGCTGGTAATCCCTTTGCAAATGCGAGCAAACCTGCTTTAATTGCTTGTAAATATTTACCTTCTTTCATTGTATTCTTTTGCATTATGGCAGCAAGTGGCCCAACAATTCCATAGGATAAAAGCACACCAAGAAAAGTACCGACAAGTGCTGAAGCAACGTGATGTCCAACGGATTCAGCTCCTTCTGATATTGCTCCCATTGTAATAATAATTCCCATTACAGCAGCCACAATACCTAAACCAGGGAAAGAATCTGCCATTGTTTGCATAGAACTTGGGGGAATTTCTTCTTCTTGTTCAATTGTCTCAAGGTCTTGGTCCATTAAATCTTCTAAATCATTTGCAGGAATTCCACCACTTAATACAACTTTTAATGTATCGCAAAAGAATTCCACAGCAGGTTTGTTTGCCAAAAAAGATGGATATTTTGTTAATATTGTGCTTGATTCAGGACTTTCTACATGTTGTTCCAATGCAATCAAGCCCTCACGCTTAGCAAATTGAAATACTTCATACATCATTTTTAACAGTTCGATATAATCTGTGGGCTTTGTTTTTTGACCTTTAAATGATCCGATTATTCCATTTAAAATCCTTTTCAAGACAGGCAATGGGTTTCCAATTAGCAGAGAGCCAGTTGCAACACCTATAATAATGATATATTCAGGTATAACTAAAAGTGTACCAATATTCCCACCCGCCAGAACAAATCCGCCTATCAATGCAGCAAATACAACAATAACGCCTACAATAACAAACATATTATCTCCAGAGTTTTATTAAAGATAAAGGATTTATTAACAAATGCTTGATTGAGGCGATTGAGGTTAGATAATTTTCATTAAATAGTATATTCTTTTTATACATTTGACTTTAAGTTATTTTCGATATTTATTAATTTTTTTCAATAATTCTTTATTATTTGGATTAATTCCAGCTGATTTTTCCCAATATTCAATTGCTTTCTCAATAATTTGTTTGCTTTCATAGACATCACCAAGATGCTCCATAATATCATAATTCGTTGAATCTATAGAATAAGCTCTCTGAAGATATTCTAAAGCTGAATCAATTTTATTCATTTTGAATAAAATCCAAGCATAAGTATCAAGATAAGCGGCATTTTCAGGTTCGCTATTGATTGATAATTTTGATAATTCTAATGCATACTCCAATTGTTTTTGATCACGTGATAGAAAGTAAGCATAATTATTATTCACAAGAGGATCATTACTATTCATTTTTAAAGCTAATTTGTAATAATATTCTGCACTATCTACTTTGTTCAGCTTATCATAAACATCTCCGAGAGACACTAAAACATTATAATTTGTGGTATTCATAGAATATCCCTCTAAAAGATAATTTTTTGCATTTTCCCAATCATTTTCTAAGAAATAGCTATATCCTAATTGAATATAATATCTTTGATTATCAGGAAATTTTTTAATATATTTTTTCAAAAGAGCAATAGAGCTATCTCTTTCCCCTATTGATTCATAAAATTGAGCCGCTGTCACGGGTATTTCACTTATTGTATCGGCTAAAATTATGCTTTTATTTAGCAAAGATTTCAATAAGTTTGTATCTTTCAAATTATATGCCAAATAAAATGATGGGATAAATATTTCTCCAATATTATAATCATTATCAACTACTTTCTTTAAAGTTTGCTTGACAAAATCTGTTGTGCTATCTTTAATTAATTCTTGTGAATAATAGAAGCTATAAATTGCTGAGGATAGAAAATTTGCTCTATCTTCGGACGAGTACTTATTAAATAATGAATCTATGCAATAATATAGATTTTGATATTGGTTTGCATTAAATGACATATTAAAATATTCCCAAGCATAATATGGATTTGGATTCGCAATAGCAAGTTCTTTTAGCCCTTGAATAGCTGAAAGTGTATCCCCAATTTGCGCATATAACTTACAAATTATTGCCTTTACGTCAGGTGTAGGATTAAAACTATCATACTTTTTATAATATTCAATTGCTTTTGTTTGGTCATAATAGCTATAGAAATCACCAAGCATAAGTAAATTATCAGATATAGGCTTCATCTGATAAATCTTGAGAATAACCTTTTCAGCAGAAGATATATCTCTTTTATATACATAAATTGAAAAGATTATTTCGAGTGCATCAACTTTTGTGCTATCCATTTTATATGCATTATAAGCAGATTCTAGCGCTCTATCAAGAAAACCAAGCCGCATCAATGCATCTGCCAGGCTTACATAAATTGTTGCAGATTTATCATATTTTAATGCATCTTCAAATTCAAGGATTGCAAAGGCATAATTGCTGTCAGAAACGTAGCTTAAACCACGCACGTAGCTATCTTCTGCCATTTTCTTTGCTATATACTGGGGGACCTTCCATAAACTATCAGACTTATTTTGAATGAACTTGTGAAAATCATCTTTTGAATTATTAACTTGAAATTCCTTTTGAGATGCGCAACCCGAGAATACGACAGCCAGTAAAAAAAGAATAATATATTTTTTTGATTTCATATTTTCTTAATTAAGCCATTAATAAATTTCCAGTTATTAAATTAATTAAAATTAACTCGGAATCATATTTTTTATTCAATTTTTAAAAATCTAAGTGAATATTTTGTTCCATTGTCATCAAGAATTATAAAATAAACACCTGCTGAATAATTGTTCATTTTAATATTCAATGTTGTTTCACCTTTTTGAATAGGTCCGGAATATAATTTTTCTACCATCATACCTAATGAATTATAGAGGGATACATCAATATTGCTATTCTTGGGATTTCTTAAACTAAGTTGAATAATACCGCCCTTTGAATATTCATCAGCAAGGGTAACTTCAAGAGATGTTGGAATAGAATCAGTAATAAAGCGAATATTTACATCGCATCGCGAACTTGCATTGATATTAAATTCCTTTGCAAATCCAATAATTGGAATAGTCTCTGTGATACAATTTAATGTAAAAATTAAGTTATCATAATCATTATGATCTTTGACATATACGGGTTTATATGCAATAACAAATAGGGTTGTATCTTTTGGATTGATTACTAATGGAAACTGCGATTGAGGTATACCAAAATGCATATAATATTGAAGAAATGCTTGATCGATTGTTATTGGATAACTGCCATAATTATAAATCTTTAGCGTATCAACATAAAGCCCACCAATAATTCTCGACCCAAAATCAATTGTATTAGATGGTTTATTTGTGATAAATTCCAAAGTAAAACCAGGACGCACTACCTCAATTGTAGATTTATTCCCAGCTGAATCTACTATTTCAATTTTGAAATATGCATCTTGGCGTGGATCAAGGATAGTGATTTTGAGCTGGTAATGCTTTTTATCAATTACTATTTTCTGAAAATCAATATTAATTCCTTTTATTAATTGTGCATTAGAAATTCCACCATCACTTTTTAAAGTTTCATAGACATCATAAACATAATTGATTTGACAGGAATCGATATTTGCTTGAACCGAAGGAGGATTAACATCTCGCAAAGCATAAAGATTCAATTTTGCAATTTGGCGAGTATCGCAGCTATCTTCAATTATAACATCAAAAATAAAGTTCCCGGAATCGCTTGGAGTAAAACAATATTGGAATGTCCTTTGCTCCCCTTGTTGAAATATTGCCCCATTATAATCAGGAATTGTATCGATTGAATTTGCAAATTTCACAAGTAAATGATTAATTTGATGAGGGAATTTACCATAATTTTCAATTGTTAAATCGAAGCATTTTTTATTTCCGGATAGAATAGTATCATTAATCTCAGGAACTAATGTGCTTTCTTTTATATCTTTCAATGCAATAGTAAAACCCGGGATATTATAATCAATTTCTGTATAAAGTCCTGCGGAATCAGTTGCTCGAATCTTAAAGCTTCCATCAAGATAATGATTTATCAAAGTGGCTGAATAAGAAGCTACGCCTGTTGGAAAAGTATTATTTGCTGTAATATTCACATTCTCTTGATTACTAATTGGGAAATCAAGCTGGACAATTTTCGAATCAGAAATACTTGAATCAGTAACAATGCCATAAATAGTATAGCAACCATTTGATGCATAAAGCTTAGGAGATGTAAAATCATACCTTATCAGATTCATTCCACCGTAGTATCCATAAGAATTAGCCATCCCATAACCATAGACGATAATCCCGCAACCACCAGGGCAGCTGACTTCGTGAGTCCCCTCATTTACAGTGATAGCGGCAAAAGAATAATTTGAATTTGGAACAACTTGAAATGCTGAAGGTTGGACAAGATTGCCGTCCAATTTTATATTATTCAAAGTATTATTTTGTGATATAATATTTATATAATGTTCAGTATAAACTTTCTTATAAGTACGTGTTACCTGGAAATCATACTCATAAGCTTGAATATTGGCAAAACGATAAAAATTGCCATATTGTTGTTCAGGTGGTATAATTAACATTAATGGATCACCATTAGAACCACCCCCAAATCCTGACTGACTTGATTTTTTATATTGTGCAACAAGTATAGGAGCAGATGCCTCAATGGAATGGGGCGAATCCAAATATGATTCAAAAAACTGACCATTATTTAAAGTAGTAATTAATTCTCCATCTATATATAATTGAGTATTATCTGAATAAGCAAGCACTCTAAATAAATCATTATCAGATTTATTCTCGATAGTTGAACTTTGTGCAAATGGTGTTACAATACTATTCCTTCCCCAAGCATTAAGTGGAGGAAGTTGCTCCATAAGCATATCTCGAGAAGTTCCAACACCATTAATTGGCAAAGTTGTCCGTTGTTGGCCAGCTATAACAGCTATTGGTTTATTGGATGAGACTTTTGAACCTGTCAAATCATTCCGTAATTTATTGACCATTATATCAGCTTGGACAAGATAAACATCACCTTGATTTAAAGTAATATTTTGTGTTTGTGATTTGTTTTTCCGAGTTGGAACACTAGGAACAATTGTAACATTTGTACTGTCTTGTGTGGCAACAATTGCAAATTGTGAAGGAGTACTTTGACCCCCGATTTGATAAGAATACGAATCATATGATCCATCACTATTATATGCTAATATCAAATATTCTGTCCCTAATGCATCAGTGGGCAATGCTGTCATTGATTCGCTTGTTGTTATGGCTTGCGAATGGGCATAAACTGTAATATCTTTAGTAGAAGTTATGTGAAATGATTGTTTGGCAATTGCCTCTTCTTGGCTATTCATTACAATAGTTCCACTCCTATTAAAGCCCTCTAATTCATAAGGTTCGAAATTTACTCGAAAAGTATATATCTTATTGGGGTCTGAGATTGTAAAATTTTGATTAAATGATTTTCCTGAATAATCGCGATAGCTTATTGTGCCACTACACGTATCATAAGCAACAATAAAAATATATAAAGTATCTGTATAATATGCTTTGTTATATCCTTGACTTTCTATATTATGATAATTCGGAATGAAAGCAAACCAAAAATCTTTACCTTGTGTATCTATAGATGGTTGTGAAAATAATCTACACCAACTTGCAAGGAAAAATATTACAAAAAATATTCTTTTCATTTTCTTATCTCAAAAAAATGTAATTTAAATAAAATTATTTGAATTTTGATTATTTAATTAAATTTGTGAACGTTTTATTTACAATTTGAAATACAATGATATGGAAAATTTTTTAATAGATAATGAAGAAATACTTGCTAAAACGCGATTCTATGCTTCTCAATTGCAAGAAGGAAGAGGAAACATAATACTAATTAAAGGAGATACGGGATTTGGAAAAACTCATATCTTAAAATATTTATCTCAATGGGCACTTGAAAACGATATTGTCAATGTATTAGTCTCACTCTCAGCTCCTATGGGAAATATCAGTGTGAATACATTGCAACCTTATTCGCCACTAATTAAAGCAATTGAAGAATTAGCATTGAATAAGCATCTCAAACCCGAAAGGCGACTCGCTATGAATATTGGCTTGACTATCCTTGCTACTTTACCAATCGCGGGCGATGTATTCTATGCATTGAAAGAGCTCAATCGCGATATTGAGGATTATAAAAAGAAAATGAAAAAGGAAGATATTCTCCGCAATGATCCAATAAGTTCCATCTGGAATGTTTTCAAGCAATATTCAGAAAAACAACCGTTTATCATTTTTTTTGATAATTTTCACTATGCCGACCCACAATCTTTCCAATTTTTAGAAGAAATTGCCTATAAAGTTGCTGACGCCCCTATTCTCTTTGTGCTATCAGCAAATCCTGCTATTCCAGGAAGGTCAAATATTGCATATACAAATTATTTAAAATTTTTGGAATTCAATTCTTTTGATGATAAGATACTTGAACTTAAGCCATTTGATAAAGCTAAAATAAAACAATTTGTAAATCATTTTTTCCCTACAATTGCTCCTAATGATGAATTTTTGAATTGGCTTCTGCAAAAAACATCAGGAATTCCTCTTGCAATATCAGAATATTTGCAATATTTTAAAGATAATAATATATCAATTACAAAATTTGACCCATTAGATTTCGATTCTTATATTCCATCTTCATTGCAAGCAATTTTTGCATCTTTTTTGCAAAAATTAACCGATGATGAGATTAATTTACTTTCAATATGTGCATCAGAAGGCAAAGAATTCAGCGTGAATCTGATTTCCAAGTTGCTTAATACAGATGTTATTACTACAATAAAGAAATTGAAAGCAATACAGCTCAAAGCACCTATTATTTCAAGCGAGGGGGCAAAATATCGTTATGGTGAAAAGACCACAGTTTATCAATTTAATCAAAGTGCATACCAGATATTTTTTGAAAATTTGCTTGAATATGAAGAATATGTGGCAATCCATTCGCAAATTGCTAATATTTTGAAGCAGAATTTCGATACAAACCAAGATGCAGCATTACGAAATGAATTGGCACCTCTTATTATATCACATAGCACTGTGGCAGGTGACCAAAATAAAATTGAAGATGTCCTAAAAAAACAAATTAGCACTGCGCAAGCTGAAAATGACCAAATATATTTGCAAAGCATTCAGCACTTTATCGAAAATTATCAGCAATCTTCAGGAGTTGAGCAAATCTCAGAAATTGGAAATAATATAAACCCGCAAATTTCCATAAATTATTCGGACCAAGAATTCTCTAATTTGATTCAATCTAAATTTGAAGAACCTTCAATTAACAATTTACAAATTGAAGTACAGACTGAAAAAATTGATTTCGATAAAATTATTGACCTTTTGCTATCAGATGATTATGAAAACGCAAAAAAATATATTAATTTATATATAAATCAAGATAATTCCAAAGAACAAAAAGATTTAGCAAGATTATGTTTATTGAAAATTTTTATTGATGAAAAAAATGAAGATGCGAAAATATTGCTTGATACTCTCAAAAACGAAATTCCCGAGCAAGAGAAATCGAATAGAATTATTCTTGAGAACTTAGAGGCAATGTATTACTTACAGCAAGGACATATTGATAAGGCAATTGAAATTTTGCAAGATACTGCAAAAAGAGCGATGGCGCAAGATAATTTCGCAAAATTGCTAACTTTATCGAATATTTCTATTATGCTCAAAATGAAAGACACCAATCTTGCAAATACTTATATCGAAACAATAGAAGAAATTGCAAATAGATTGAACTTTCAGAATTTTCTCGATGATTTCAAGACACATTTTAATTAAATGTCATTGAGTTAGAAGCTGGGTAACTACTTTTCCCAACATTGCTTCAAGGTGTGTTCTTGTATCTTCTGTAATATTTGCTGAAACGCGCTTTATTTCGGTTAAACCCGAAGTAGTAAATCTTACAAGCACAAGGGTGAGCACAGCCCCATTTGTGTCGCGTGCGAATGTGCCTGTGATATAATATTCGATTTCAAATTGTCGTAATGCATATAATTCCATTTGATTTGGTGCCTTGTAATTTTCAGGTGCATAGAAATTAAATTGAGCATAAATAGAATCACGTGTTTGAAAATCAAACACTGTAAAGCGATTATTTTTTGATGCATATTTGAATATTGATTCAAGAATAAAATACGAATCAACAACGCTATTTGCAAACAAACTCCATTGAGGCTTTATTTCTGGATCATCTTTAAACTCAATACCAGTAATCACAAGAGGTGGAGCAGGATAGACTGGATTTGCCAAATGCGCATAAAGATTATAATTTTTGACTGCTAAAGCAAATGCCCTTTGAATCGAAAGCAATAAGCTTGGGTCGTAAAAGAATTCATTGTTAACACTATCGCGGTAATTAATAAATGCATAACCTGTGCCTGTATTTTTGTTTTGGAAATCTTTACCCGATAGAATTGTTATATCCGTTCTCATAATATTTACAACTCGATTAATATTTATGTACGCTATAAAATCGCAAGAAAAATACCTTGCAAGTGAAATCAAAGAATTATCTTTGCCCTGCAACTTAAGATTTTTGGATATTGAATCTACCATTTGTGGTGGAACTACATCAAAAAAACGAGCTGAATACATTGCAAGAGTAAATGCTGCCTCAACCTTCGATGGATTCAAATCTTGCAAATTTTTTCCAATCTCAATTCCCGCAATAAGCACTTTCAGTGCAGATTTATTATCTTTATTTTGTTTTTGCTCAACTAATTTGAAATTATAAGCATAATCATTTCTTGAACTTCCGGGGGTTTGTGCATTACTTTTACCAATATCACTAAGTACAAATAAAATAATTAAAATATAATATTTATTTAAGTTTTTCATCAATTTCATATTTTAAAAAAGAATATAATAATTCAAAAATCATACCTATAATTTTGCAAAATATGAAAAAATATTAAAATATAATAAATTTTAGAAATTATGAGTTAATAAATTCAATATTTATTCAATTTTAGTTTATTTTGCATATTTAAATTTATGGATTTCAAAATGAAAAGAATTATTTATTTGTTTGTATTTCTTTTTTCATTTATTGCATATTCGCAACAAGCACCTCAAACAAGTGAATTCGATAAAATGAATGAGCAATTGACGCATCGCTTGGATATGCTGCAAAAATCAATTGACGATGTGCTGTGGTTCGATAGAGTTGGTGACGTCGCTTTTGTGGATAAGGTTTATATCGTTGGTCCACCTCGCACTAACGTGAAAAATCCTAATGCAATGGGTGCAAATAATCCATTGAAATTTTGGGCATACATATTTATTCCACGAAATATTGATTTAAATAAGAAATATCCGCTAATTATTTTGCCACACGGTGGTGTCCATGCAGATTTTACGACATATCATACTCACATAATTCGTGAGATGATGTATCAAGGTTATATTGTAGTTGCCCCCGAATATCGTGGCAGCACAGGATATGGTGAGAGTTTTTATAAAGCAATTGATTATGGTGGTGCTGAGGTCGAGGATTGCGATGCTGCAAGAAAATATGCGATAGAGAATTACGATTTTGTGGATGCGGAGCGTGTTGGTGTTGTTGGTTGGAGTCATGGTGGACTTATTGCATTGATGAGCGTATTTGACCACCCAAAGGATTATCAAGTTGCTTTTGCAGGTGTACCTGTGTCCGATTTGGTGATGCGGATGGGATATTATGATGATGAATATCGCAGCGATTTCTCAGCGAACTATCATATAGGCGCCACAGCAATGGAAAATTTGGAGGAATATAAGCGTCGCTCACCCGTTTGGAATGTGAAAAAACTTTCCACTCCATTGCTTATTCATACAAATACAAACGATGATGATGTAAATTATATCGAGGTCGAGCATTTGATTCAAGCTCTCAAAGCTGAAGGCAAGGATTTCGAATATGAAATTTTCAAGGATGCACCAGGTGGTCATTCATTTGATAGAATTGATATAAAAAATTCCCGCGAAATACGATTGAAAATATATAAATTTATTGGCAAATACCTCAAACCCCCTAAAGTGCTTGATAATTTAAAAGATATGGAAAAAGCCGCATATTTGCCTGGGAAAGAGTAAAGGGAAAAGGGACAAGGGACAAGGGAAAAGGGTAAAGGGAAATTGATTTTGTGCTGTAAATCGTTGTTAAGATAAGCCAATTTCTTTTTTGGCTTCTTGCAAAAAAATATTTTTTTTCATTTTTCTTTTTAATTTCTTGGATATGCAAATAATCAAGATAATCCTGTAATTTTTCGTGGTTATTGAGCAAGGATTTGATTTTTTTTGAATTCTTCAAGAGAGATTTTTGCTTGCTTTAAAATTTGACGTAGTGTATTAACTTTTACTGGTTTATGAGTGGAACTGTAATTTTTATTAGAGTATCGCCGGCTCTTTTTTGTAATCTTATATGGGGCTACCTTTTTGTCTTACGACAACATATCCAAGCCTTTGTAAAGCACGAATAATTTGAACATAGGATAATGCCGGTATATCGCTCATATATCAATCACTTCATAATATTCAGCTTCGATGCCGATTGCCTCGTCTTCAATTGTTTCTAAGTATAATTCAATTGCTTCTTTAATATTATCAATTGCCTCTTCCCTTGTATCGCCTTCACTGATGCAACCCGGTAAAGCAGGGACATAAACTGTATATCCGCCTTCCTCAGCTGGCTCGAGAACAATTTTCAAATTCATTTTAATAATTCATTTTAATTTAGACAAAAATATTATGTAATATATGCCAATTTAAAATAAATATAACAATCCAGTAAACAAACATCCATAAGAAACCAATATCCAAAGCAATTGCTAACTTGTATTTTTGTCTTTTTTCATTATCTATATTGGAAATTATTAATAGTGATGCAAGAACTAACAAAAAGAATATAGGTACNCCCACTTCAAAAATTGATTCTAAATGTAGTGTTATCATCAGAAAACACGCNATTAAAAANGTAGCNACTATTCCAAAAGCAATTAAAAATTTTAATTTTAGACGCATTTTGTCNGGATAATTCACAATAGTGAATAAAATAATGGACAATAANAACAAACCAATCGTTAGATCTTCTCCTACCGGTTCCCATTTTCCAATATAGGGTTGCCCTAAATTAAATACTTTAAAATCAATATAAGTAAGTGGAATATTAATAATAATGAATATCAATAATAAAAGTAATGACTTTTTAAAATTGATTAATTGCTTTAAACCATTAGCTATGGTAGCAATGCGATCACCAATTATATAAATATAACTCTGTTTTGTATTTTCCATCTATAACTCGATGTATTTACATTTATTAATACGACGTGCAAAGTAAAAAATTTATAATATTTTTAAAAAAACATCCTTTTCTATTTCCAAGCAAAGCTCAATGGCTTCTTTAATTCTTTCAATCAATGTATCATAAGATTTTGCTTGAGTATGGCAGCCCTTTAAATGCAGGAACATCAGCTATAAGCCCTCCCTCACTGTCCTTTTCGATAAATACTTGAAATTCCCTTTTCATGTTATTTATTTTTTTATGAGCAAGACGAAAGCAAAATGAGAGAATTATAAAAAAGATATATATATATTATATAATATATCATATTATCAATTCTAACTTCTAATATTCCTCTAAATCCTGATAATCTCCGTTATTATTTTGTTGCTCTAAATCTTGTTTCTTATTTTTTTGGTATTGATTTTGTCCAAATTTTAATGACAAACCCACAAATAAAGTACGTGAATCAGGTTTGTGGTAATTATTTATATAATATCCATTTCCATAAGTTGTATTTTCCCATTTCATAGTATTGAAAATATCGCTCAATCGAACATTTAGTGTCAGCATATCCTTAATAATATCTTTTTTAATACCAATTTCTGAACGAAAACGTTCGGAACGAGTGCCCTGCCCTGTTTTCATTGGACCATCATAATTGAGCGAAAGCTGAATATTAAAATCACGAGTAAATGTGAAGAATCCATTAAATCTTATGGAATATGAATAATCTTCAGCATCTGTAATATTTGGGTCGCGATTTTGATTGACAAGATGATAATAGAAATAGGAGAAATTTGCATTTAGACGAAGCCATTTTGTAAGGGTATAATCGGTATTCAAATCAAGTCCAGCACGATGCGATTGAGCAAGATTAATAAATGAATTTGAAATAGTACCATCAGTATTAAATACTCTATATGGAACAACGACATCTTGTGTATATTGATAGAAAACCTCAGGCAGAACAGTTAGCTTTGTATAGTTTTTCAAAAATCCCAATTCAAAGGCGTTTATAAATTCAGGTTTCAAATTTGGATTTCCATATCTGATATTTAATGGATCAGAATAATCAATGAAGGGGTTCAATTGGTGCAAATGTGGTCTATTAACACGTCTTGTGTATGATAATTGGAATTTATCCATTTCGGATAAATTATATGATAAATATAAACTTGGATAAAGTGTAAAATAATTTTGAGTATATTTTTTATTTATTACATTTTGATCTAATGATGTATTAGCTTGCTCTAATCGTGTACCTAATTGATAGGAAAAATTACCAATATAACTACCAAAATTTATATATAATGCATTATAGTATTCATTATATGAAAATTTATCGTAATAAAGCGAATCGCGCAACCAATTACTATTCAAATAATTATCTTTATTAAATTCATTATCCTGCAATCTAAAAGTACCATTATAACCTGCCTCGAGTTTTGTTTTTTCGCTAAATGGAAGCGTATAATCCAATTTTAAAGTATAATTATTAGAATTTCCATTTGTTAGTGTTCGATATTTGCTTATACCTGTACTATTTAAAAAATCAGCATCGGAATATTGTGTTTCATTTACATTCATAGTAACGTTATTATTAAAGCCTCTATAATTCGCGCTGAAATTTAATCTTTCTCCATTTTTATTCAATTGATTGACATATTTTGCAGTAAGGTTAATTACATTATTTTCAGGTCTTGAGCTACTTGATGTTATGAAATTAGTCCTACCATAAAATGCTGTATCAGAAAATAGGTTCGTAATATTATTATTCATTTGTGGGTTATTAAAGCTATAACCGAATTCTAAAGAAGCGGTTTGCAACTGAGAAAAATTCACATCGATACCTGCCCGCACATTATGCATTAAAAAGTAATTATACGATGAGCTGTTTTGTAAAATTGAGTATTGATTATCTTGCGCTTCATTATAGGTATTATTAAATCCTGTTTTTGAATTATGAGCGGAACGCATCATATAGCTTCCATATATATTGAAGATACCTGTTTTATATGCAATATTATTGTTTGTATTGTATTTATCGCCTGTGCCTGCATTAATATTTAATAAGGCATTAACTCCTGATGTTTTGTTCTTTTTCAATACAATATTAATGATACCACTTGAACCTTCAGGATTATATTTTGATGATGGATTGGTCATTACTTCCACTTTTTCTATCATTTCTGCGGGAATTGTTTCAAGCATATTTTCAGCCTGAGCAGATTCTTGTCCATTGAGTGTAATTTTTACATTTCCCGAGCCACGTAATGAAACATTATTATCAATATCAACATCAATCGATGGGATTGTCCGCAAAACATCTAGAGCATCTCCACCTGATGCAATAAGGCTTTTGCTGACATTAAATACCTTTTTATCAGTAGAATATTCCATAATTGGCTTATCTGCAACAACTTCAATTTCTTTTGTATTTACATTGGTGAGATTCATCAGAATAGTATCAATAGCAACATTGGGTGATTTTTGTGTAATAATTACAGGGCTTACAATCTTAGGTGTATATCCAATATAAGTAACCCTTAAATAATAAGATCCATTTGGAATATCTTCAATTATAATGCGCCCATTTTTATCGCTTGCTTTTCCTGTTACAATAGATGAATCTTGCATTTTATGAAGAGCTGCATTTGCACCAATAAGTGGAGATAAATTTTGACTATCTAAAATTATTGCTGTAACTTTACCCGCTGATTTTGCCGTTGAAATAGAAATAATTGACAAAAAGATTACAAGAACAATCGACCGATTAAGGATTTTCATATAATTTTAAATTTGTTCTAATAAGTACTTAGGTTTTATAAATTCCTTTTGATTTCTAAATTCAATAATTATCAATATTTCTTAGACGTGTTGAGCAAAGAAAAGGTTTAAAAAGATGAGTATTGCAACAGGTGGCTTTAGTCACCTGCACGGATGCAATTATATGTGCCTGCACCATCCTGGTGCAGAATTCCCCCTTAAAAAAGGGGGTAGGGGGATGTCTCAATTCCCCCTTATCAAAGGGGGCAGGGGGATGTCCCGCAGAGGGCTGAAGCCCTCTGTTGCGTAACCTATGTACATTGCAACGGAACACACGTAGGGGCAATTCATGAATTGCCCCTACAAGATGTAAAGACGCAAAATTTTGCGTCTCTACAGTGCAAATTCCCCCTTATCAAAGGGGGTAGGGAGATGTCTCAATTCCCCCTTATCAAAGGGGGTAGGGGGATGTCCCACAGAGGGCTAAAGCCCTCTGTTGTGTAACCTATATACATTGCAATGGAACACACGGAAGGGCAATTCATGAATTGCCCCTACAATATGTAGAGACGCAAAATTTTGCGTCTCTACTTTGCCACATATTTTTCCATTCTTTTTCAAAAAAGTGTAACAAAATCGATTTTCGATTGTCTTATAGTTACATAAATATGCAAAATTT
>Ga0067045_1003032_pt1 | contig 55227 bp, 48 predicted proteins | sample TerdegcTABiofilm_FD_59184 | JGI IMG/M metagenome (GOLD analysis project Ga0067045, IMG submission 59184) | Combined Assembly of (Gp0054472, Gp0054536) Wastewater bioreactor microbial communities from Singapore -Terephthalate degrading...
TGGCCCGAGAGATTGAAGCTGCGTCGGAAACCACCGAGGAAGAAGAAGAGTAAAAAAATCCTCGGAGCAGGCGATCCCGTCGAATGGGGCGACGGGTTGCGCTTTGCCGTGCTCTCCTCCTGGGACAGCATTCCACGGCAACTTAGAACAGACTGAATGCCACATTAATGGTTGTGCCGACCGTCCACGAGCTTCTGTCGACTATCCATCGTATGGGCTGGCTCCCAGGTTGGAGTGCCGCGGTTACGCCCGTATCGGCACGCATCACATCCCACCGCAGGAACATGCCGAACTTTCCATGCCGTCCGATACGTTGCGCGTATTCTGTGACCACCTCAACGTAGTAACCACGGGAAAAACTCTGGTAGCTCCGCGATGACTCGGGCCGATGCAGCTCCCACGTATGAAACGTGATGTCTCCCGGCACGAAGGGAAATCCCACGACGCGCAATCGGGAAATATCGAAAGAGCCTTTTCTGCGTGCCTCCACTCCCACCAGAGGAAGGAATGCGTTGACGATGAAATCGTCGTACGACTCTCGTGGTCGGTTGATGTGGAGCCGAGAGCTCGTGTGATCCCATCTGAAGCCGCCAACCAAGAGATAAGACGGTGCCATCTTGTAGGCGCATACGACGTCCACGTATGACCATTGATCTTCGACGGTATGGAATTGCGCAGTCAATCCTATATTGCTCAGAATGGTCCCCGAAGTTTTCTGTGGGAGCAGAGTCGCCGCGACGGCGGAGAGGCTCAGTAACCGAGTATCCCATTGAAGCTGTCCCGAAAGCCACAGCCCTTTCAGGGGCCTCTGCCGCCAATTGGTCACGCCACCCCTGATGTTCGGAAGGTCGTCCGCCATGTCTATGCCGTCTCGATGCTCCAGCCACCCCACGTAAACCGTAGGCACCGATTTGCTGCGTCCTCCGAACAACGCGATTCGCGGGCTCGGATTGTTCGGGTCAGGCGGGATCAACATCCCGAGAGCGTCGGGAATGATTACTCTGTGCTGAGCGAAGGCTGGTAGTGCAGCCCACAGACAGAGGAGGATCACTCCGGTGGCTACCCACACGGGACACCTCTTCATCGAAGCCTCCCCTCTATTGCCGAAGCACGCGACAGAACACTGTTCCACCCCGCGCCCGTGAAAGATACTGATAACCCTTATTTCTCAAATTGCCGCACCCGGGCCGTGAAATCAAGCCAAACCACAGGTTGAAATCCCGCGTCTCGCGGGACTACTGTAGGTGCGCTCCTTCGGAGCGCAGATCCCCGACTTGGTCGTGGAAGAATACGTGACCCTAATTATGAAATCCTCTATTAAGGACGGTGCGAACCCTTACCTCTTCGCGACAACGGCAGCGTACGAGCCTCTATTTCCTTGCGTAAGAGCGACTGGACAGCCGGGAGTCGTTTCTCCCGTTGAGATGGCAAGTGCGGTGTGGTAGAGAGACTTGCACAGACCTGGGAAAAGAAGCCCATGAGCCCTGCCATCCGCTCTGACCGCGGTGGTGTTGTCGGACGACGTTCAGTGGTCCTCACACAAATTGGGAGATGCATCCATGGCAAGATTGTTCCTGTCAGCCATAGCGATTATCGTCACGAACCTGATAGTCGGAAGCATTTCACTATCACTCGGGCTTATCCTCGGAGTCGTCTTGATCTTCATGGTGGGCACGGTTCTTGTGCTCTTCGCCGCGCTCGGAATGAGCACCACGTTAGAGAGAGTGGGCTGGCTCAAGGCAGGTTGGACGGACGACAAGATCTTGAGGCTAAAAAGCTGGGCGGGGGAAAAGTGGCGCAACCTGCCAGGGTGGTATGTGGAACAAAAACGGCGCATGATCGAATTACTGATCGAGTCCCTCAAAGGGAAGGAAGAGGCCGCGGACAGCGTAAAGATATGGAAGTCGGTTGTCATAGGGCTTGTCGTGCTCTTGGCCATAGTGCTGGTCAAACAGAATTTCCAGTTGAGCATCGGCTGGTCAATTGTGGTTGTGGCCATAGGGAGTGTGGTCGTTGCAGTCCCCGCGCTCTACATCACCGGAAAGGGAATTGCTTCTACTCCGTCTTCGTCGCCTCCTAAACGTGTCGACATTGTGCCGAGTCCGGAAAGTTTGGATATGGATCCCGACGAGCTAAGGGAAGCACTAAGAGAATTGATCGTTCTTAAGAAATCCGGAAAGCTCACGCTTTTGGGTGAGGCTTCGCCCCTTGAGCCTCTCAGCGGCGAGGCCACCCCCAGCGGCACGAACCAACCGGCCAGGAACTAGACCTCTTCATGGAACCGCCCATGGCTCGTCCCATTGTTCTGCCGAATACACGGGAAGAGCAAACCGCAGGGGTCAAGTCCGCAATCTTCAAAGGGACCAACATAAGCAGGAAAAAGACCTCAGAGAGCCAGGCCACTGCATGCAGCAATGTTGGCGACAGTGAAATTACCGCAAGAATAGCAGCCGGATTCGCGAATTGGGGGGACAGCGACGAAACGAGACCGAAGTGCGCGCTTTGGCACGGTTCTTGGTTTTTCCAGGAACCCTTGGACGCTGAACAAGGGTGATGTCGATCATATTGCCGGACAACGCTGATGCTACCTCGATAGGCGTCTACTCATGCATGCGGGACAAGTGCAATCAGGGTTCACCTGTTTGTGGGCCAAACCATGAATGACTCCCCCTTCGCTATCAAATCTGTTGGCAATGATATCGAAGTAGTTGGTATCTCCTGCGTTATACCGACGAAAAACTGCGTACGCCACGTGATCCGCAAGCTGAATCAGCCGACACGCCTTTGAATTCACGAATAGGGGGATTTCGGCGAGGTGCTGGATGTTGCCCCAGCGGGTCCCAAGCTGTCGGAAGTCTTGAGCCATTTCTTGCAGTGTGGTTTCGTGCGCGCTTTCATCCAAGATCAGTATACCCCGCTGACGATCTCCATCTTGAGAAATTCGACGGAGGAAAAGATTAAAGCGGCTACAAATGTCTTCAAATGCTAGCTCGACGGGGTCACTCCCCGGATAAAAAGCCTTATGAACTGCGCAGGTAAAAAATCCTAGCGGTATCATAGGATCTCTGAAGGACCCGCAGGACCCCTTTGATTATACCGATCGCATCCTCTTTGCTGTGATTCTTCCAGGGAGGGCGTCGCCTGCCAAAAATCTCGGATGCGTGGAATTCTACGCTCGTGGGGTCTGAACTGTCTACGGTAGAAGCTAGTCTGTTAAGTTCTTGAGTAAACCAGTCCGTCTGGGCTTCATAAACAGACACGCCTCCGAGAACAAAGTATTCCTCGTTCTGGTTGTTTGCCGAGCCCGCGTCGTCTAAGTATAGGAGGTGCATGATGGATTTGGCAGCCGGGTGGAATAATTCCAACGAACCAAAACTGCGGCTCTCCCAACTGCAATAGCAATTATGCCTCATAGCAAAGCCCAGGTCAAGACCCCGACGAGCACTCACGGGTTTTTCGCATCATTTTGCTCAGACGGCATGAGGAGAATGAGTGCTGTAACGCGCTCAAGAGCGGACCAATCGTTTTCCGGTGGCAGCCCCTGTCCTGAGGAATTGGGAAAGCAATCGGCAGGGGGCAAGCAGGTACAGACTCGATGCTCATCGAAATCCAGGCCGCTGCCTTTTGGGGCAGTCGCTCTTGCGACACTGTAGACACAAGACCGACGGCAGCCGGATTCGCGGACTTGGGAGCATGACGGGTCAGAAGCATTTGAGGATACGATTCGACTATCCGACGCGCTCTGCAGGGAAACACTTCTTTCTCCAGAACTCTCAAGACAGTATAATAATGGTAGGGAAGCGTGTGGCTCCGCCCCATGTGACTGAAGCGGAAGGGCTTCTGGGGGGCATATGAACTGCAGCCGAATCGCAACAAGATCTCTAGAGGCGGCAAAATGTCTTGGGGCGTTTCACCTGGCCTCGGGTAGAGTGGCTTTCCGGCCTAGAGCGAGCCCTTTGTCCGGCGCATGGGTCAAAGTCCGCACGCATCGTCGCAACCCGAGCATTCCTGTTTTCGATAGCTATAACCCCACTGCGCACAGCATCACGATACCGTTCGGGGGCGCGGAGTCGTTGGTGTCGCCGTCTTGTCCCGTCGTGACGGGGCGGCACTCACTTACTAGCCAGGAGGTGCGTCATGAAGGCAGGGATCTTTTTCACGGGTTCGGGGCCGATTCTGATTTTGACGTCCCACGAATCGTTCACTGACGAGAAGTTGATCAGCAAACTGGAGGCCAAGGGGATCAAGAAGTTCATCGCGTACGAAGTCCCCGCGGAAGACTTGAAGCGGAAGTACGGCCAACACTACAAGGTGGTGCTGGGAGATCTGCACCAGGAGGATGACCTGAGGGTGATGGATTACGACGGACATCACGTGTTCAACAACTTCTCGCTCAAAGAGCTCAAGAATCCTGTCTATCACGAGCCATGAGCGGTCACACCCACGCCCCTAGATCTATATCGCGCGGCACAGGGCCGTGAAACGACGCGTATAACTCTCAACACAAACGATAGTGATCTGGGGGCACGTGTACGGTTGTAACCCGCGAAACAAGCGCTAAGACAGAGCATTTGGAGAGGAGGGCAGTCCTGGAGCAACGGTTTTCCGCAGAATCGCCCTCAAAGGTGTTTAATATTGATTACTTAGCTTCTCTGGAATGCTGAGATCATTGAATTCTCACATTTTTCTTACTTGATTCTCATTTGAATTCCTTCGATTCTTATCATCCGCTAATCTTTCCCCGGTAAGGTGGGCACACTCATTTGGATAACAATTGGCTTTGTGCTCGTTCCTGCTCGCATTGCCGTTCCTGGAGTGTGAGCTTCCGAGCATCCATTGATTGCTTGAACGCGGGTGGAGAAATCCGCGTCGGCCTTCACGTTGATTTGCATGCAATAGGATTGAAGGAGGAAGAAAGGATGAGACGTCTTTGTCTTATTTTGGCTTTAGCCCTGGCGGTCGGAGCTCTCGCAGCCCCTGCTATGGCCTGGGAATTCGGGCTGAAAGGCGACTGGGAGTGGCGTTATCGTTACTGGGGAAGGTCAGGGACCAACGATATCTTCGGCACCATGGATGCGAACCAGGTGAACCTGGGCGTGAACCATCTCAACACATTTCCCACGGCGGGCACCAACAACAGAGCCAGCGGAACGTTCGGGGTGTTGGCGGGTGAGAACAATTTCGGTTCGGATATGAGCTTTACTGATAATCGTATGACGTTGTACCCCACGATCACGATCAATAAGGCTATCAGCATTAAAGCATCGGTGAACCTCACGTCCCTGGGAATCTGGTCGGACGGACAGCCGTATGTTTCGGTTCCTCCTGCGTTCTCGTCGGGAGGGGCATCAGGGACGAACCTCGGTTATGTGAATTCACTGTACGTGCCCATATCGGACAGACCTGCAGCTTCGAACATCCCGAACACCTATGTGACGGTTCAGTGGCTCAATGCGTCCATTAAGACACCGATGCTCGACTTCAGCTTGGGGTACAAGACCAGCGGCTTAGGAATGGGCTTGTGGAAGCATGAATCGACTAGGGCTTCCAGCTCTTTCGGAGTCAAGGCTCATTACGGTCCTTTGACCATAGGGTTCTCCCCCTACTTCTCGAGACGTCTGTCTGAATTCGCTTCAGTAGATTCGCGGAACGAGGGCGATGAAGCGCAGAGCAGAAAAGAGAGGGTCCGCAACTACTTCCTGGCACTCATGGGTGAAGTGCAATACAAGAGTGGTCCCTTCAGGGCCACCTTTGTGTCGGACTCATACAGGGAGGAAGGTGCGCCTGACACGGACCCCCGAGGAGGAGCCATCACTCCTGGAACCCCGTCGCAGGACACGATTCGCTACAGGTTTCATCTCTCCGCGGACTACTTTGACGGGAGATTCTTCGCCGCTGCCGAGGCAGACTGGTTCAACCGCTGGCGATCCGGACGTGCGACAGGCAATCCGGCCACGGGGCGCGTCAATGAGGGCATTGACAACAACGGATGGCTTTATGGTGTGCAGGTGGGAGCAGTTGCAGGCCCCAGCACACTCACTCTGAACTATGTGCGAGCCACGGGGGACGATCCCAGCACTAGAGAGACCAATGAAGATGCCCGTGAAGGAGATGCCGGGTTGAGTGACGGATACATGAAAAATTGGGGTTTTCTCATGTATCACCTGTACGGCACCGGCACAAACTTCAACGCAGACGGGTACGGCCAACCAACGAACCTTCATCATGTGGGCGCTCGTATCGACTACGCACTCGCTGCGAACATGAATCTTTGGGGTGTGTATTCCTATGCATGGAGGGACCAGCCTCAGGCATATAGACTGGGCGGCAGCTACAGGCTGGGGGTTCAGCGTTGGACAAACACCGATCTCTATAACGCGAAGGCTGGCGGTCTCGACCGTCCGGTACCGGACAGCGCCCGAGACATCGGCTGGGAGGTAGACTTCGGAGTAAACTGGAAGATCCTGGAGCGCCTCACGTGGAACAGCCTGTTCGCATACTGGCAGCCGGGAACATGGTGGAGCTATGCCTATCCGAATACCGCGAACATTTACCGCCTCAACCCGGGAGTTGACCTCCCCGCGAATAGAGTTAACGCGATCTTTGGAGCAGGCAGGGAGATCGATCCTCTCTATGCCATTGAGACAAACCTTATATTGAGCTTCTAATACACTTTTCTTCGGGAAGCCGGCAACGCGAAGTCTCATAGCTTTGCTATGCCGCATCCGACCGACTCCTGTGGCACAGTCCATTCCTCCAAAGCCACGGCCGGCTTCCCTTCTTTTTCTCTCCCCGAGAGGATGCAACGCTACAAGAAGGAAAGAGGATCCCGAAGGACCCTCCCTAATACTGCCGAAAAACGGTGGGCTTATGTCTCAGCCGTTCCTGCCGAAGAGCACTCCGCACGTTGCATTTCCTGAAATCCGATTTTCATTCTCTCGGCGAGCCGGCGGCCATCTTTTTCAGCTCTCTTCAGTCCCACCCAACGGGCAAAATCGTCATCGGGCCACACCGACTCGACGCCAATTTCCACGAACCTGCTTTCGTCGTCCACCATCGGTATATCCTCCTGCCAATGATTGGCTTGGATGCTCATTCACATTCTTTCCATCTTATTGGATGCTATCCAGCAGGAAAGGATTCATTGCCTCGGTGTCCTCCCCGCCATTTCTCGTCGGGTCGTCTCCTGCAGGCACCCATTGGATGCCCCGTCGACACGGACGGGAAAATCGTGCACACTACGTGAGATATGGGAAGCACTATGCTCTCGGAGAGGAAGCCCCGAGCTCGCGGCAGGGAACCATGATGAACGATCGTGTTCGGAAGACCGCTTTTCTGTTGCTGGTAGGCCTACTCGCTATCTGCGAGTCGCGTCTCCTCACCGCAGACGTACAGGACGCAAGAGATCCCTTTGAATCCTTGAAGGTGTACGAGGCGCGCACTTCTACAAAAGATTTCGCCATCACCAATGACTATCTGGAGAGGGCCGAGAACGAATGGCAGTCTCTGTACAGGGAGATTTGGCGCGCGAAAAGCATGGATGAACGGCTCAAGCAAATGGTAGACAAGGCGGTTGACGCGCAATTGGAAGCAGCAGGCTACTGGAAGGTGGCCAAGGGGCTCGTCTATGAGGACGTATTCCAGGAACTTCTGCAAGGCTCGATCGACGAATCTATGCGGCTCTTCGCCCCACTATACGAGGAGTTTCTCGGCGATCTCGTCGTGCCCTTTTCGGAAACTCTCGGAAAGCTCATCTCTACCTATGCCGAGGACATCAGCACGGTAAGAAAGGAGGCCACACAAGCGCTACCGGGGTATGGGGCTCTCCTACCGCTCTCGCTCGAGCCTTCCCTGACGAGGCTTCAGTTGGAAAACCAGTCTCCAACCGTTAAACCTCCGGTCAGACCTGAGGCCATGTCCACGGGCATAGCCGGGGCTTCGATTCTTGCCATCCGAAAGGCTCTCCAGAAACGCGTGATCAACAATCTCGTCAAGAGGTTGCTCGGAGCCGCGGGGAAAAAGGTGGTCGTGGTGGTTGAAGGGCCCATAGGATGGGGCATTGGGGTCGTCCTGCTGGGTCACGACATCTACACGATCGGCAAGGAGATCAAAGAGGTGCCTCAGACAATGAAGAATGAGATTTACAAGAGTCTGCGGCAACTCTACCTGATTCAAGCACCTGCGCTAGGCTGGAAGGACGAGCTCAGAGACGAGATCAGGATAAGACTGAACGAGACAAGGGAACTGGTCAGCGGCAAGTTTGACGCTGCAGTGAAAGAGTTGATTGCTTGTCCTGCTTTTCAGCGCCTCGTATCCGATGCGGGGGAAAAGGAGCAAAGAGATCTGGTGACCAAGCTTTACCTGCTTCAGTCCAGGACCCCCGCCAGCATGTGTCGTCTGGCCGACATGCTAGGAGGGGTGCTGCTACGAGTGGGGCCGGAGGAGTTGAGCTGCATCGAGTCAGCAGTAAAGAATCTTGGACTGGATCTCGCTGCGAACTGGATACGGTTGGGGCCGAGCACTGTCTGCGTCCTGACCTCCTTTAGGACAGATCATCTCTTAAGGTTCGATCCGAACCGAGAAAACCTGGCTCTCCTCGTTTGGGCAGCCCGGTTGCCGGCGGATCTGCAGGGTGTCGCTCTGGGATTGGATCCAGACACGAGAGATCGTGTCAGGAACCTGAATACTGCGCGACAGATTCAGGTGCTCAGGGGGAGAGATCCGGATCGGATTCGGGCCAAGATCGAGCGTTTGTCAGAACAGGGGCGGCCTCCGGAGGCCCGGGACTTCTGGGGGGACCAGGTCAAGTCATGGGCTTCTTTGGTGCTAGCTCCGTTCGTATCCAAAGATGAATTTGACAAGGCCTTGGCGATCTTGGCTGCTTTCATGGGGGTCGCGGTGGCGGCCTTGATCGTCTGGCTGATGTGCAGGATCGGCCTGTTGCGCTTGTTGGCCTGGGGGTTGAAGAGGATCTTCCCAAAGAAGTCCTCACCCGATTCGCGGCCATGACCGAGGGCATCGCCGAGGAAAGGATGCGGGTAATGGCAAGAGACGTCACTGGACCACCGGTGGACATGATCATGAGTACGTCCAGCATTCCGCCGATATCGGAATACGAGGCCCTGGGCGTTGTTTTCGGAGCAGCAGTGATTGCCCGAAACATCGTGAGCGACCTGGGCGCTACCATAAAGAATGCCACAGGGGGAGAGCTCAAGACCTATACCGCTCTCCTGGAAAAGGCTTTTGCCAGTGCTTTGGAGCGACTTCGTACCGCGGCAGAGAAGAAGGAAGCGGACGGGGTTTTCGCGATCCGTGTAGCCACCCCTCAGATATCGGCCGGAGGGGCGGAAATATTGCTCATGGGTACAGCGTACAAGGCAAAGCCCGATCCCCGCGCTTGACTACGCCATTCTCGCCACTTGCCATGGCAACCGGGTCAACCGCGTTGCCGCGAACACAGCCTGCCTTTGTGCAATCGTCTACTTGATTGTAGCGGTTGCCACTGATTGTGTCCGCTTCTCCTGTCCAACAATGACGGGCGAGCCGACCGTCCCACCGTTCTGCTATCCTTTAAGAAACTTTCGCGACACATGAGAAGCGAACAGGACTTCTCGCAATTGATATAGAGGCAACTATCGGATTGTTGGGGAGCGCTCGTGGTGCAGAGCGCTCCCCAGAGGTTACGCGCTTACGGAAAGTTGATCCGCTTCAGCTACTCCGGCTTCGCCTTCAACCGGAACTTGCTCCAGTTCTTCTTCCTCACCAACGTGACAAAGCTTGAGGCTCTTGTATCGAGCGAGGCCCGTCCCCGCTGGGATGAGCCTACCCATAATCACGTTCTCCTTCAACCCCCGCAGGTAGTCGATCTTCCCGGAAATGGATGCTTCAGTCAGAACCTTCGTCGTCTCCTGGAAGCTCGCAGCGCTGATAAAGGAGTCCGTCGAGAGAGAGGCCTTGGTGATCCCCAGCAGAAGCGGCTCGCCGACCGCTGGGTTGCCTCCCTGCTCCATGACTCGAGTGTTCACTTCTTCAAACACGGAGCGCTCGATCTGCTCTCCTACGAGGAAATCGGTGTCGCCCACTTCTTTGACTCTTACGCGCCGAAGCATCTGCCTAACGATCACTTCTATGTGCTTGTCATTGATCTTCACACCCTGAAGCCTGTAGACTTCTTGCACCTCGTCCACGAGGTACTTGGCGAGATCCTTTTCACCTTTGATACCCAAAAGGTCGTGAGGGTTGGTCGACCCTTCCATCAACGGCTCTCCGGCCTGGACCCAATCACCGGAGTGCACGGAAATGTGCTTGCCTTTAGGGATCAGGTACTCCTTGGCTTCACCCACTTCCGGGGTAACTACGACCTTGCGCTTGCCTTTGGTGTCTTTGCCGAAGCTCACAATGCCGTCCACTTCCGCGATGATTGCGAACTCCTTGGGCTTGCGTGCTTCAAACAACTCGGCAACTCGGGGGAGACCTCCCGTAATGTCCTTGGTCTTGGTGGTTTCTCGGGGAATCTTCGCTATGACGTCCCCAGCGTGGACATCTTCGCCTTCTTTGACCATGATGTTCGATCCCACAGGGAGGAGATAGCGCGCTTCCGAATCGCCTATTTTGATTGTTTTTCCATGAGGATCCTTGATGGAGACTCGGGGCCGTATTTCCGTATCGCGCTCCCTGTACTCGACGATCACCTTTCTCGACAGACCAGTGACCTCATCGAGCTGCTCGCTCATGGTGAGGCCTTCAATAACATCGCCGAATTTTACTCTTCCCGACACCTCGGTGATGATGGGAAGCGTATACGGATCCCACTCGGCCAGGAGCGTCTGCCGATCGACAGCCTGTCCGTCGGAGATTCTGAGCTTTGCTCCGTAGATAAGCTTGCTCCGCTCTTTTTCTCGTCCTTTTTCGTCCGTAATCGCCACGAACCCATTTCGGTTCATGACCACCTGTTCACCGTCTCTGTTCGTAACCGTCTTCAGGTCAACCAACTTGACGGTTCCATAGTTTCTGGAGAATAGCTGCGATGACGCCGACCCCAACCACTCCAGGAGAACCTGGCCTTCGGACTCGATCCGATCGCCTTCTTGGACTTTGACGTTCATGTAATCGAGGACTGGATAGCGCTCATAAAGCCTGAAGTGGATCTTGTCGCCCTCCGAACGGCCAAGCTGAAAGATGCCGCCCCTCTTTTCCGCATCTGTCATCCTGGACGGTCCCAGAACCGCTTCGTAGATGAAGGAGTTAGGGGGCACTCGATCACCATGACGCACAATGAAGCGGCAGTCATCCGGGATCTTGGATTTCTGTCTATTGCCTTGCTCGTCCTCCACGCTGAAAGTCTTGCGGTCGAGAGAAATCTCGATCTTGCCGCCCAGCCGTTCGGGCTCGTCCATCGCGTGATTCGGTCCCTCATAGAGGAAGGAATTCTCTCGCAACGTCTGACCGTCTTCAACCACCCAGCGTGACACTTCGGAACCATCGATCACGAAGTCCTCGTACACGATGATTGCCTTGATCTTTTCTTTGTCTCGTTCAAACGAAACCCGTCCGCGCTTTCGAGCGGAGATGATGTTGCGCTTCAGGGAGGCCGTCCCACCAATGTGGAATGTGCGCATGGTAAGCTGAGTACCAGGCTCACCAATAGACTGGGCAGCAATGATACCCACTGCTTCCCCGATGTTCACCATCCGGCCATGGGCTAGGTCCCGTCCGTAGCAGAGGCTGCAGACCCCTCTCCGCGACTGGCAGGTGAGAACGGAACGTATCTTCACCCTATCGATACCCGCGTCGTGGATCTTTTCCTTGTGCTCTTCCTGGATTTCCTCATTGGCGTGTACGATGATCTCGCCGGTAAACGGGTGCTCGATGTCTTCCAGGGCCACGCGTCCGAGAATACGATCCGAAACGTGCTCGATGATCTCGCCACCCTCTTCAAGCGAAGCCATCTCAATGCCATCCAGGGTTCCGCAGTCGACTTCGGAAATGATTGCATCCTGGGCGACGTCCACCAGTCGGCGCGTAAGGTACCCGGAGTTCGCTGTCTTGAGAGCCGTGTCCGCCAACCCCTTGCGGGCTCCGTGGGTCGAGATAAAGTACTGCAACACGGTGAGGCCCTCACGGAAGTTGGCTTCTATAGGGGTCTCGATGATTTCTCCTGTCGGCTTGGCCATCAGTCCGCGCATCCCCGCCAACTGGCGAATCTGCTGGGTGCTGCCTCGCGCGCCGGAGTCCGCCATCATGTAGATGGGGTTAAAGCTCTCGACTTTCTTTGTGGTGCCGTCCTTGAGAGTGACTGTCATGGTGCGAAGGCCGCTCATCATGCGCTCGGAAATGTCCTCGTTGGCCCGAGCCCAGATGTCGATGACCTTGTTGTAGCGTTCACCGTCGGTGATAAGGCCTTCTTTGTACTGGTTCTGTATTTCCAGAACCTCGGACCGAGCCCGTGCAATAATCTCCGGTTTGTCGGTAGGGATGTGCATATCATCGACAGAGATCGACAGACCGGCCTTCGTAGCATAATAGTACCCCAAGTCCTTGAGACGATCGGCCAAGATGACTGTCTCCTTGGCACCGCATCTTCGATATGCTTCGTCGATAAGGTTGGCGAGCTCCTTCTTTTTCATGACCTTGTTGATCACAGAGAACGGGATTTCTTCAGGAACGATTTCTCTAAGAAGTATACGTCCGACAGTAGTGGGAATCTTCTCGTTGTTTTCGTCGCAAACGAGAACCTTCTGATGGAGATCCACTACACCGGCATCGTACGCGACGCGTACCTCGCTGGCATCGGCAAAGAGCCTCGCTGTGTCATCCACCTCGGGGTCCGCGGATTCTCGCGTCAGGTAGTACAAACCGAGCACGATATCCTGGGTTGGCACGATAATTGGTTTCCCATGTGCGGGGGAGAGAATGTTGTTTGTGCTCATCATGAGGACCCGGGCTTCCACCTGGGCTTCCACGGAGAGAGGCACGTGTACCGCCATCTGGTCACCGTCGAAGTCCGCGTTGAAGGCGGTGCACACGAGCGGATGAAGCTGGATAGCCTTCCCTTCAATCAACACGGGCTCGAAGGCCTGGATACCAAGTCGATGCAAGGTAGGGGCCCGGTTGAGGAGCACGGGGTATTCCTTGACCACGTCTTCGAGGATATCCCACACTTCCGGGGTTTCTTTCTCCACCAGCTTCTTGGCGCTCTTGATGGTCGTGATGTACCCACGCTCTTCGAGCTTGTGGAAAATGAACGGCTTGAAGAGCTCAAGTGCCATACGCTTGGGGAGCCCACATTGATGCAATCGGAGATCCGGGCCCACAACGATTACGGATCGTCCCGAATAATCCACCCGCTTACCAAGGAGATTCTGGCGGAAACGTCCCTGCTTGCCCTTGAGCATGTCGGAAAGCGATTTCAAAGGCCTCTTGTTCGGTCCCGTGATGACTCTTCCGCGCCTGCCGTTATCGAACAGAACGTCTACCGCCTCTTGAAGCATCCTCTTTTCGTTTCGGAGGATGATTTCAGGGGCATTAAGCTCCTTGAGCCTCTTCAGACGATTGTTGCGATTGATGACCCGACGGTACAGGTCATTGAGATCCGAGGTTGCAAATCGGCCGCCGTCAAGGGGAACGAGGGGCCGAAGGTCCGGTGGGATCACAGGAACTGTGGTCAGGATCATCCATGCTGGATTCTGCCATTGCCGGAACTTGCCCATGTCCTCCGGTTTCACAATTCTCGAACGGACAAGGCGGTCGATTACGTTGTTGATTTCCACGTACGCCAGTTGCTTGCGGATATCCCAGTCTTCCGTCTCTTCCCACTTGACCTGTATTTCTCGAACTGTCTGAATGATCTCATCGAGGAACTGGGCCATCTCCGTTTCGGGATCAACACTCTCGTAAATGGCGGTAAGCTCATTGAGGAGTGCGTCCGGTTCGATCCCCTTGAGGGATTCCAGAACCCTCAGTCTCTTCGCAAGCTTCTTCCGCTTCGCCTCGGACGCGGAGTCCTTCATTTCCTCACGCAATTTGATGCTCTCGGAGACGAGGTCCAATGAGTCCAGCATGTCACGGACGGCTTCCCCGCCCATTCGAGCCTCGAACGCGCCTACCTCGCCCTGTTCCAGGGTCTGGCGGTATTTTTCCTCGTTTATGAGAGTTCCCTTCTCCAGGTCAGTGTTTCCCGGGTGCATCACGAGAAATGACTCGAAGTAAAGAACCCGCTCCACTTCCTTCAACGTCAAATCAAGCAGGGTGCCGATTCTGCTCGGCAGACTCTTGAGGAACCAGATGTGAGCTACCGGTGTGGCAAGCTCAATGTGGCCCATCCTCTCTCGCCGCACCTTAGACTGGATCACTTCGACGCCGCACTTTTCGCAGATGGTGCCACGGTGCTTCATCCGCTTGTATTTGCCACAATTGCACTCATAGTCCTTGACCGGCCCAAAGATTTTGGCACAGAATAGCCCATCCCGTTCGGGCTTAAAGGTTCTGTAATTTATTGTTTCCGGCTTCTTGACTTCTCCGTGAGACCACGACCGGATCTTCTCTGGAGATGCCAGAGAGATTCTCACAGCATTAAAGTGCACAGGATCTTTCGGCTTCTCAAAAAAGCTGTAGTAAATGTCTTCCAAGGTCTTCCCTCCTTGGTTGTAGTTATGAGGGACATCCCGATCCGACCGCTGGGTCGAACCGGGTCAGTCTGCATCTTCTCGTGGTGTCCATCTATCGGCCTGCGGCAACCACAGGCTCACCCTCGAGGAGCTCCATATCCAGAGCCAGTGACTTGATCTCCTTGACCAGCACGTTGAATGATTCAGGAAGCCCCGGCTCGAGTACGTTGGTACCCTTTACGATGCTTTCGTACATTCTCGTGCGGCCCGTCACGTCGTCGGATTTCACGGTAAGAAATTCCTGGAGCGAATAGGCTGCTCCGTACGATTCCATGGCCCAGACTTCCATCTCTCCGAGCCGCTGGCCTCCGAACTGTGCCTTTCCCCCAAGAGGTTGCTGAGTCACGAGTGAGTACGGCCCAATGGCCCTCGCGTGAATCTTGTCATCTACCAAGTGATGGAGCTTCATCATGTAGATGATACCTACCGTGACATTCGTGTCGAACGGATCACCGGTCCGACCGTCGTACAGGCGAGTCTGCCCACTCGGCGGAAGGCCCGCTTGCTGAAGAAGATCCTTGATCTCGCTCTCCCGGGCCCCGTCAAATACGGGGGTAGCGATGGGAATGCCTTCCTCAAGGGAAGCCACGAACCTCTTCACCTCATCGTCGTCCATCTCTTCGATGACGGATTGAGCCTTCTTTTTTCGTTCAACTTCGCGACCGTCAAAGATTTCGAGCAGTCTGTGCCGAAGCTTTTCCGGAGAATAGTGTTCTTCGATCATCTTGTTAAGCGCCTGTCCAAGGCCACGAGCCGCCCATCCCAGATGCGTTTCGAGAATCTGTCCCACGTTCATACGGGACGGAACGCCCAGGGGGTTCAGCACGATCTCCACCGGGGTGCCATCCTCGAAGTACGGCATATCTTCCTCGGGAAGGATTCTCGAGAGAACGCCCTTGTTTCCATGGCGCCCCGCCATCTTGTCTCCTACGGAGAGCTTCCTCTTTATGGCAATGTAGACTTTCACGAGCTTGATCACTCCGGGCGGGAGCTCATCCCCCTTCTTGAGCCGGCTGATGCGCTCGTCGTAATGCATCTTCCAAAAGTGTTTCTGGTCTCCCAAACGCTCCAGGATTCGAACCACCTCGTCTTCCGTGGTGGTATCGTTTTTGAGTGAGACATCCCGCAGCAGATCGAGAGGAACCGTTTCCATGAACTGCTCGGTGATGCTCTCCCCCTTTCGGATATATACTCGGCCCGTATGTGGATCGATGAGTTGAGCGGCAACAACTTTGCCCACCAACATTCCCCGGATGCGCTCCCGTGCGCCTTCTTCCACGATACGGAGCTCGTCGTCACGGTCCTTGCTCAGTTTGGCGATCTCTTCGTTCTCAATGGAGATCGTCCTACTGTCTTTGTCAGTGCCCTTCCGGGAGAAGATCCGCGCGCCGATGACCGTTCCCTCCACTCCGGGTGGGACCCTGAGAGAAGAATCCCTCACATCGCCGGCTTTCTCTCCGAAGATCGCCCGCAAGAGCTTCTCTTCGGGAGACAGTTGGTTTTCACCCTTGGGCGTAATCTTACCAACCAGGATGTCGCCCGGCTTGACTTCCGCGCCGATCCGGATCACCCCCGACTCGTCCAGGTTGCGCAGAGCCTCCTCACCCACGTTGGGAATATCTCGCGTGATTTCTTCTTTGCCCAGTTTCGTGTCCCGGGCCATTACTTCGAATTCCTCGATATGGATGGAGGTGAAAATGTCTTCTTTGACTATTTTCTCGCTGACGAGGATGGAATCCTCGTAATTGTACCCGCCCCACGGCATGAATGCGACCAGGACATTCCTGCCCAGCGCCAGCTCGCCTTTGCTGGTGGCCGGGCCGTCGGCGATAACTTGTCCTCTGCTTACCCGATCGCCCTTCTTGACGACCGGCTTCTGATTGATGCACGTGTTCTGGTTGGAGCGCTGATACTTGATGAGGTTGTAAATATCCACCCCTGGATCCAAGTCCTTTTCCCCCAGATCCAACGCCTTGATCACGATCCTCGTGGCATCCACGGAATCGACTACTCCGTCCCGCTTGGCCACTACCGTCACGCCGGAATCCGTGGCCACCACGGATTCCATGCCCGTCCCCACGAGAGGAGCCTGCGTGGTCAGCAACGGGACAGCCTGACGCTGCATGTTAGACCCCATGAGCGCACGGTTTGCGTCATCGTTCTCCAGGAACGGGATCAGGGAAGCGGCAACCGAAACGAGCTGATTCGGGGAAACGTCCATGAGGTCCGGGTCATGTCGGCTCACGAGGGCGAACTCGCCGTCTTTCCGGCGAACGGAAACAAGGTCAGAAGCCAGACAACCGTTGGCATCTACAGGAGCGTTTGCCTGCACAATCACATGGCCTTCCTCGTCTAAGGCAGTCAGAAACCGGATTTCTTCGCCCACCTTCGTGTCCTCAACCGGCCGGTACGGGGTCTCGATGAATCCGAACTCATTAACCCTCGCGTACGTAGAAAGGGACACAATCAAGCCGATGTTCGGACCTTCAGGGGTTTCGATGGGACAGATCCGGCCATAATGGGTGGGATGCACGTCCCGCACCTCGAATCCAGCGCGCTCCCGCGTCAGACCGCCGGGACCAAGCGCGGAGAGCCGCCGCTTGTGCGTGATCTCGCTCAGGGGGTTAGTCTGATCCATGAACTGCGACAGTTGCGAAGAGCCGAAGAATTCCTTCACTACAGCGGTCACCGGCTTGGCATTGATCAGGTCGTGGGGCATGAGCGTCTCCACATCCTGGAGGCTCATACGCTCCTTGATAGCACGCTCCATGCGAACGAGACCTATGCGGTACTGGTTTTCCAGCAGCTCACCCACCGAGCGAACCCGCCGGTTCCCCATGTGGTCGATGTCGTCTGTCGCCCGGCCGGGTCTACCCTCTTTGAGCTCGAGCAGGTACTTCACGGCCAGCATGATGTCCTCCGACCGCAATGTCCGCAAACCCAGGGGTGCCTCCTCCATGGAGATGCCGAGCTTTCTGTTGAGCTTCAATCTCCCTACCCGTGACAGATCGTAGTATTCGGTCCTGAAGAAGAGATTGTTGAAGAAGGTTTTGCTAATTTCCACCGTGGCGGGGTTTGACGGCCTCAGCCGCCTGTATATTTCTATCTGCGCGTTCAACGTTTCATTACTGGTCGGATCATCGGTCTCCTGCTTGCGGTAGTCCTCTATTACTCTGCTCGGCCTATCGTCGATCTTGTCTTCCAGCAGAGTGTCGCGAAGGGCTGGGGACACAATGCGCTCTTCAATGAACAGGCAGTCGAAGCTCAGAATGTTGCGGCGCTGCAAGTCCTCGATGAAGGAATCCACCTCGTCCAGGGAGATCTCTTTGTTGCAGGGCGCCACGACCTCTCCCGTTGCTTCATCGATGATATCGTGGGCGAGCACTTTCCCTGCAAGCTCTTCTCTCTTCATGGGCAGAGGGGCAATCGTTCTGTCAGCAAGCCGTTTGACTGCGGCCCGGGTGATCTTCTTGTTCTTACGAACCAGAACATCCTCAGAGCCTTCAATGCGAATGTCCGTCGGCACGCTCGTCCCGAGAAGAAGACGGAGATCGACTCGCCGGAACAGGCCTTCCGGTGAGATGAGAATAGTTTGCTTGTCGTAAAAATAATTGAGGATTTCTTCGCTCGAGTATCCCAAGGCTTTGAGAAACACCGTGACCGGGAGCTTACGCCGCCTGTCAATACGAACGTAGAGTCGATCCTTCGGATCGAACTCGAAATCGATCCAGGAGCCACGCAACGGTATGATGCGGGCCGAATAGAGCAGCTTGCCGCTCGCATGGGTCTTGCCCTTGTCGTGATCGAAAAAGATTCCCGGTGAGCGATGAAGCTGGGAGACGATGACCCGCTCGGTACCGTTGATAATGAAGGTGCCGTTCTCGGTCATGATAGGAATCTCGCCGAAATAGACTTCCTGCTCTTTGACATCACGGATAGTCCGCGAGCCGGAGTCGGCGTCCACATCCCACACGATAAGCTGCACCGTAATCTTCAAGGGAACTGCGTACGTGACGCCTTTTTGGAGACACTCTTCCACATTGTACTTCTCTTCTCCGAGCGTGTACTTGATGAACTCCAGCGACGCCGTGTCGGAGAAGTCCTTGATCGGGAAAACGGACTTGAAGACTCCTTGCAGGCCTGCCTCCTCCCGCTCTTCAGCAGGGACGTCAGCTTGCAGAAACCGTTCATAGGACTGTTTCTGAATCTCGATCAGGTTAGGAATTCCCGCGATCTGCGGAATACGTGCGAAATTCTTCCTGAGCCTCTGGGAGTGCACAGAAAAAGGACTCATTTTCTTCCTCTACTATTTGGTGATCCGGAAAGGGGGGAATGGGGCGAGTGCTCCCACAACGACAGCCGCGCGAAGGCGCTCCTCCCGGAGGCCTTCGTCACGACCGACGTCCTGCAGATATTCAAGCGGTTATTCAGACGATCTCCACTGTCGCGCCGACTTCTTCCAATGCAGCCTTCGCCTTTTCAGCATCTTCCTTAGAGATTGCTTCCTTCACCGGCTTGGGAACACCTTCCACCAATTCCTTGGCTTCCTTGAGGCCCAGATCAGTCAAGGACCGAACGACCTTAATGACCTGGATCTTCTTGTCACCGAAGTCTTTCAAGATCACGTCGAATTCGGTTTTTTCCTCAGCCGGGGCTGCTTCTCCACCGGCCACTGCCGCTCCCGGAGCGGCCACAGCCACTGGCGCCGCCGCAGAGACCCCGAACTCCTCTTCCAGCTCTTTGACGAGCTGACTCAGCTCCAACACGGACATGTTACGGATGAATTCCTTCACCGCTTCCTTCGTAACTTCTGCCATAACTTCCTCCTCGACTTGCCGTTCCGAAAAACCACGACGCCACGATCTGGACCGCCTTATCCTGCGGCAGATTCACTCGCAGCGCTCTTTTTCTCTTCAATAGCCTTGAGCACACACACGAACGATCTCGGCACTGCCGCCAGGACTCCCGCAAAGGAGCTGACAGGGGCGATCATAGTGCCGAGCAACTTGGCCAGGAGCTCTTCCCGAGAAGGAAGGCTCGAAAGGGTCTCGACCTGAGATGGTTCGACCACCTTCCCTTTCAGCACGCCTCGAACCAACTCAAACTTGGGGTTGCTCTTGGCAAAGTCCACAAGGAATTTGGCCATTGCCGGCACAACGTTTTCGTCGCGGGTCCAGGCCGCGGCCCGAGGCCCCCGCACGTCATCAGCCAGCAGAGCCACATCCGTGTCCTGATATGCGAGTCGAGCAAGGGTATTCTTCAAGACCTTGAAGCTGACCCCCTGGGATCTGAGCCCACTCCGGATATCATTCATCTGGGACACTTTCAGGCCCTGGCAATTCGTCAGGATCAAGGATGCTACCCCATCGAATTGTTCGTGCAGCCAAGCCACTTCCTTTTCTTTCTCTTCTCTGGTCACGCTCAGGATTCCTCCTTTCGGCCGGAGGAAACAAAGCAAGTCGAGGATGTACGGCCAGAAGCTCTTATCTTCACTCCTTTTCTCCGTATCTAAGCTGGCCTCGATTAAGTGCTTCACAGCACGCCTGCTGTCTCCGACACGGCCTAGTGAACGATCCGTCGTTCCTCTCACTTCGACGAAACTGCTTCACTCAACTGTGTTATTCTACTTGTATTATCTTGCCAGATTTCTCATCTCCTGCGGATCGATTTTTATTCCGGGTCCCATGGTCGTGGAAATCGACACACTCTTCAAATAGACACCTTTGGCGGCAGACGGTTTCAGCCGCATGATGCTTTCTATGAGCGCCTGTATGTTTTCCGACAACTTTTCCACGCCGAAAGAAGCCTTTCCCACGGGAACATGGACGATACCGGCCTTCTCCACACGGAATTCCACTTTGCCGCCTTTGAGCTCGCTGACTGCCTTTGCCACATCAAAGGTCACGGTTCCAACTTTAGGGTTGGGCATCATGCCTCTCGGTCCGAGGATCTTGCCGAGCTTTCCCACGACCCCCATCATGTCGGGAGTTGCAACCGCCTTGTCGAAATCGAGCCACCCTTCCTGGATTTGCTTGGCCAGATCGTCGCCCCCCACGTAGTCGGCGCCGGCCTCCCTCGCCTCGCGCTCTTTTTCGCCCTTCGCGAAAACGAGAACACGCACGGTCTTTCCCGTTCCGTGGGGAAGCACGCACGTGCCTCTCACCATCTGGTCTGCGTGACGCGGATCAACTCCCAGCTTCACCGCGACATCTACGGATTCGTCGAATTTGGCGTATCTGGCTTCCAATAATGCTTCGATGCCTTCCTCAAGACCATAGAGCCTGGTACGGTCGATCTTCTCTCGCGCAGCGACCTTCTTTTTTGCGACAGCAGGCATGATTGCTCCTCTAAACAACTTCGATTCCCAGGCTGCGTGCAGAGCCCATTATTATCCGCATTGCCCCGTCAAGGTCCTTTGCGTTGAGATCGGGCATCTTCAGCTTGGCTATCTCTTCAATCTCGGCCTTCGTGAGCTTACCAACCTTGTTACGGTTCGGTTCCGCTGATCCCTTATCCAGCTTCGCGGCCTTCTTCAGAAGATAGGACGCGGGAGGCGTTTTCAGCACGAAGCTGAAAGAGCGATCGGCATATATGGTGATCTGGACCGGTATGATCACGCCTTGCTGGCCTTGGGTCTGAGCGTTAAACGCTTTGCAAAACTCCATGATGTTCACACCATGCTGCCCGAGGGCAGGTCCCACGGGCGGAGACGGCTTCGCCTCTCCCCCGGAGATCTGGAGCTTCACAGTAGCCATCACTTTCTTTGCCATCTATTACTCCTGACGGTGCGCCCTCACGCGAACCGAGCTGATCTGCTTTGCGGCGCCCCCTTCAGGGAACAGCCGTTTAATTCTTTGTCACCTGTATAAAGTCCAACTCTACCGGGGTAGGCCTTCCAAAGATGCTGACGAGAACTCTCAATTTCCCCTTGTCCGGTCTCACCTCTTCTACCACCCCATTAAAGTTGATGAATGGGCCGTCTACGACGCGTACAGAATCGCCTTTCTCGAACGAGTATTTGGGCTTTGGCTTCTCCTTCCCCTCAGCCATCTGCGCCACGATACTCTGCACGTCCTCATCGGGTATCACCGCCGGTTCCGTCCGTGAGCCGATAAATCCCGTGACCTTCGGCGTGCTCTTGACCACGTGCCAAGTCTGGTCGTCCAATTCCATCTGTACCAGGATGTATCCGGGGAAGAACTTGCGATTGGAGGTCTTGCGCTCACCCTTTACTAATTCCACAACTGATTCGGAGGGGATGAGAACTTCCTTGATCTTATGGCCCAAGCCCATGGCGCGGACTTTTTCCTCCAAAGCGGTTTTCACTCTGTTTTCAAATCCCGAGTACGTATGAACCACATACCAGCGAAGAGCCAAGAGAACCCCTCCTTGCGTTCTCTCCATACGAAATAGGTGTCACACCTGCAAGATCATTTTTACGATCGCGGATAAAACCCAATCGCTGAAGCCCAGATAAGCCGCCACAATCACTGTCAGCACCAGAACAACCAGCGTCGAGCCTACCGTCTCCTGACGAGTCGGGAAAGTCACCTTCTGAAGCTCAACCTTGACTTCCCGGAAGAATTGGATCGTGTCGGTAAAGAATGCTTTGATCTTGTCCATGGTCGTCTTCCGTTGTTCTGGCCTATCCGGAGGGAATCAGATCATTAGCAACGCAACAATTGGCAGGCCAGGAGGGATTCGAACCCCCAACCCCCGGTTTTGGAGACCGGTGCTCTAGCCGTTGAGCCACTGGCCTGCAGCGTTCCCATTCACTTTGTTTCGCGATGGACCGTATGTGTCCGACAAAACCGGCAGTATTTCTTGAACTGCAGCTTATCGGGCGTGCTTTTCTTGTTTTTCGTCGTTGTGTAATTCCGCCGCTTACACTCCTGGCAAGCGAGCGTGACTATGTCTCTCATGGTACCCTCCGAAGCACATCCTCACTCGCCTGCGAGGAGTCTCGCTCTGACAAATTACTCGATGATCTCTGAGACGACCCCTGCGCCCACGGTGCGGCCACCTTCACGGATCGCGAATCGGAGCTCCTTTTCCATGGCTATCGGGGTTATCAGGTGCGCCTCCAGCGATACGTTATCCCCGGGCATCACCATCTCAACCCCTTCCGGAAGCGTGATCACTCCCGTCACGTCGGTCGTCCGGAAGTAAAACTGCGGCCGATACCCGTTGAAAAACGGCGTGTGCCGGCCTCCTTCCTCTTTCGCCAATATGTACGTCTCTGCACGGAACTTCGTGTGCGGCGTAATCGAACCCGGAGCTGCCACCACCTGGCCGCGCTCCACCTCGTCTCGCTTTATCCCCCGAAGCAACAGCCCAACGTTGTCCCCGGCCTGCCCCGAATCCAATACCTTCCGGAACATCTCCACGCCCGTGCACACCGTCTTGCGCGTATCGCGAATCCCCACTATCTCCACTTCGTCGTTCACCTTCACCTGACCGCGCTCTACACGTCCGGTCACCACGGTGCCGCGACCAGATATGCTGAACACGTCCTCCACTGGCATCAGGAACGGCTTGTCTATCTCCCGCTGGGGAATCGGAATATAACTGTCTATCGCCTCCATCAACTCCAAAATGCACGCCGCATCCGGATTGGCAGGATCGCCCGCCTCCAATGCCTTCAACGCACTCCCTCGAACGATCGGAAGATCGTCCCCAGGAAAATCATACGAGCTCAGCAATTCTCGAAGCTCCAGCTCCACCAGCTCAATCAATTCCGGATCATCCACCATGTCTATCTTGTTCAAAAACACCACGATGTACGGCACTCCCACCTGCCGGGCAAGCAAAATATGCTCCCGCGTCTGGGGCATCGGACCATCGTTGGCACCCACCACCAAGATCGCACCGTCCATCTGTGCCGCACCGGTAATCATGTTCTTGATGTAGTCCGCATGACCCGGACAGTCCACATGGGCATAGTGACGATTGGCTGTCTCATACTCCACGTGTGCGGTGGCTATCGTTATGCCGCGCTCCTTCTCCTCAGGAGCCTTATCGATCTCTTCGAACGGCACGTAACTGGCCCACCCCTTCTTCGCCAATACCCGCGTGATCGCTGCTGTCAGCGTCGTCTTCCCGTGGTCTATGTGTCCAATCGTGCCAACGTTCACATGAGGCTTCTTACGCTCAAACTTCGCCTTGCCCATGGGCTCCTCCTTAGAAAATCACCGGCAGAAAAAGATAGTGGCCTTCCTTTGTCGATTGTATACCTCGGTTGCGACGTCCCGGTCCAGATTTGCTGCTTTGTCCCCAATGTGGAGCCCACGACCGGGATCGAACCGGTGAACCTCTTCCTTACCAAGGAAGTGCTCTACCTACTGAGCTACGTGGGCCCTCATCGGGCTATGGCGCTCAAGCGATGCGTCGAGCTACCCGCCCAAGCTTGTGATGCCTCGTCCTGGGGCGTTCGCCTCCTAGTTGTTTTTGGAGCGGGAAACGGGACTCGAACCCGCGACGTTCAGCTTGGAAGGCTGACGCTCTACCAACTGAGCTATTCCCGCGTTCTCACCTGCCATCGAGGAGCCGGGATCGGTTTATTGGTGGAGGGGGGAGGATTCGAACCTCCGAAGGCTGAGCCAACAGATTTACAGTCTGCCCCCTTTGGCCGCTCGGGAACCCCTCCGGGCTTTGGAGCTGGCGATGGGACTCGAACCCGCAACCTGCTGATTACAAATCAGCTGCTCTACCGGTTGAGCTACGCCAGCGAACGGCTCCTCTATAAAATTATTGTGTGTACGCCATTTTTTCTTGCTTGTCAAGATCTTTTTGCACTACCGCCACCCAACACTGTACACTAGAGAGAGTATTCCCGCAAAGACAAAGTTCCCATCAATCAAACCTTCGAACCATAATCGGTCCACAAGCGACCTCCGACGATAAACAACAAACAGAGCTCCAAATGTCAAGACGTTCACCAGGAGCCACAGACCAAGACCCGGAATCACGTTTGTAGCCGCAGCACCCACCAACAAGCATCCTACTGCGGGCAACAAGATTCCGAGCAGGAGTCTCGTTCTCCGCTCTCCAATCAAGATGGGGATCGTCTCGCGGCCCACAATTCGATCCCCCTGGATATCCAAGAGGTCCGACATGGCGGTTCTCCAGAATACCATGGCCGCGGCAAACAGGAAGGCTACAGACAGGCTGGCCATTGACACGGAAGGCTCAAACCCTATTACAGGGAGCACCGCCGCAGCAACCGCCCACCCCATTGCCACGAGAGGTGTCTTGGAACCAGGCAAGTCTTTTAAGCTCCTCCACCTGCGATTCTGCCTCACAGGCTCAGGAATTATCCGCTCTGTGTAAAGCCTGCCCGTAATCACCATTGCCAAGAGCAGAAGACAGGTGATGGTCCCCATCCAAGAGCTCAAAATCACCGCGGCGAAAGATGAAGTCCATCCCAGAGCGGTCAGCAGCGGGCCGTGACGATTGTAAAAGGCTGCAATTTCGGGGGTGTTGAATCGAACCGCTCCAGACCGCTCCCGAATACGATTGAGCAGGTGCATCGAGAACACAAATAGCATTGTCACCGCTACAGGCAGCCATTTGACCGCGTGCCCTTGGAGTACCAGGCACGTGGCCGCAAGGCCTCCTCCCCCCAAAGCTGCCCAACAGTAGGTCATTACGGCAATGTCGATGGCTCGGCGAATCCGTTTGAGTGGTGCTGCCCTGCGACTCATCCCGATTTCCCTGAGCTTGTCTATCACACGACGTATCTGCCAATTGGGTGTGCTTGCCCCCGCCGTGACCCCGATGACGCGGGCATTGGTCACAGCGGCAGGCTCTATCTCTTCCGCTGTCTCCACGTGAATCGTCGGGGTGTGGTGCGCCTCTGCCACCTTTACTAGCCTGCGAGTGTTACCTGATCCGCGCCCCCCTACCACAATAATCAGGTCTGACTGGGCTGCGAGCCGTTTGACTTCGGCCTGTCTCCGCTTCGTTGAATCGCAAATCGTGTTGTACACGTGGATATTCGGGCATCGGCCGCTCAGAAGCTGGACGACACTCTCAAGGAGCTCTGGCTCCTGGGTCGTCTGAGCTACGACGCATAGATCCGAGGAGGGAGGAACCGCGTTTAGGGCGCCCTTGCAGTCAGCATCGGGAATCACTACTCCGCCCGCGGTGGCGAATCCCATGAGCCCCCTGACCTCTGGATGGTCTTGGTCTCCGACGATCACACAGAAATGTCCCTTTGCCGCGTGCTTCCGGATTACAGCTTGCACTCTGGAGACACGAGGGCACGTGGCGTCTATGACCGTCAATCCTTTCGCATCCAACACCTTTCGCTCTTGGGGAGAGATGCCGTGGGCCCGGATGACCACTGTGCCGTGGTTCACCTCATCCAGGCTATCGACACACGTTATCCCACGGGAGACGAGTAGCTCCAGAGTCTGCGGATTATGGATAAGCGGACCGTACGTGACGATGGGTAGAGGAGGAGACCTCCTCTGAAGGTCCAGGACCATGTCTACGGCCCTGCGGACTCCCATGCAAAAGCCCGCTGTTTGTGCAAGCCGAATCTTCATCGCTCCCGCGCCATCCAGCGATTTACCTTCATCTGCGCCACCGCGGCCGGTCGCTAGCTCTTGAGCTCCGCACGGCCCAAAATCCGGGGCGCAAGCGCTCTCTTCACAAGATTTCACCCATATCCTCTTCCAGACTAAGCATCGGGCTGGTTCGCTTCAGATCTTCAGGAGTATCGAAATCCGAGTCATCGTACCCGCTCCCTAGCTCGCTGTAAACAATCTTATCACAATGACGCTTCAACACGTTTCTTCCGCCCACATCACCTGTCTCGTTCATGAGCTCGGGAAACAGGTCGGAGGGAAAAATCACAGGGGTGGTCCTTCTGCCACGAACGGTTGGTACAGCTATGGGGGAGGCTGAATCAAGAAAAGTCTGCATCAGAGAGTCAATGACGTGAACCTGCAACCAGGGCTGATCTGCTAAAATTACCATGGCTCCCGCGGTTCCAGCGCGGACGGCGCTGAGACCAACGCGCAGAGACGACGCCATTCCTTTTTCGGGATTTGAATTGATGACCGTATGAAGCTTCTGATTCACGGCCATCTGCCCGAGCGCGTCCTGGTAAGCCTTCACGGGTTCTGCAAGCACCAGGATCACCCGCTCTAATCGAGATTTCAGAGCGGTCTTCACAACCCTTGCGAGCATGGGCTCACCGTGGAGCTGGATCAGGAGCTTCGGACGACCCATTCGCGTCGACAGGCCCGCGGCCAGAATTATACCTTCCACACATGCAGTCACAGCAATTTCGCCTACCGGGAGCCCATTCCTCCCCAGAGCATTTCTCATCGCGATGTGGCGCGTCGGCCGGTCCGAGGGCAAACGCCCCCTGTCATTCTTCAACTGTTACGGGGCAACTCGGCTCTCCACAACGGGAAACCCGACGAGCTCCTTGAATTCCTCCGCCTCTATAGTTTCCTTTTCAAGCAGGCGTTCAGCCACTTTGTGGAGCAGCTCTTCGTGTTCTTTCAACGTATCGACTACCTGATCAAGTCGCTCCTCCATGATGGACCGGACCTGAACGTCGATCATCTTGGCCGTCTCTTCACTGAACTCCTTCTCCTGCGGCACTCCGTATTGCTGGAGAAACGGATTGGGGGTGCGCCGGTAAGACACTGCACCCACTTCCTCGGTCATGCCGTACATGGCCACCATGCTGCGGGCAATATCCGTGGCCTTCTGCAGGTCATTCTGGGCTCCAGTCGTGACATCCTGAAAAACGATCATTTCTGCGGCCCTGCCTCCCAGAAGAACATCGATCTTTTCGATAAGCTCCTGACGGGACATAAGGTAACGGTCCTCTGTGGGAAGTTGCATGGTGTATCCCAGGGCCCCGATCCCTCGCGGCACGATGGAGATCTTGTGCACGGCCTCCGCTGTTGGCCGGAAAGCTGCCACGAGGGCATGACCTGTCTCGTGATATGCAACTATCTTCTTTTCTTTTTCATTAAGGATTCGATTCTTCTTTTCCAGACCGGCCGTGATCCTGTCAAAAGCGTCCTCAAGATCCCGCTCGCTCACGTGATCGCTGTTGTTGCGCGCGGCAAGCAGAGCCGCTTCGTTCACTAGATTCGCCAGGTCAGCTCCCGTAAAGCCCGAAGTCCTCCTGGCCAGGACCTCCAAATTTACATCCGGGGCAAGCACGACATCACGACTATGTACCTTGAGTATGGCAAGTCGACCCTGGAGGTCGGGTCTGTCAACCAGGATATGGCGGTCAAATCTTCCCGGTCTGAGCAAAGCAGGATCGAGTATCTCCGGTCTGTTGGTAGCCGCGATAATGACCACGCCCTTATTCGGCTGAAAGCCATCCATTTCCGAAAGCAGTTGGTTCAAGGTCTGCTCTCGCTCGTCGTGTCCTCCGATGGTCCCTGTCCCTCGAGCTTTTCCGAGCGAGTCCAGCTCATCAATGAAAACCAGGCAGGGTGCGCTCTTGCTGGCCTGTTCAAAAAGGTCCCGCACCCGAGCAGCTCCAAGCCCCACAAACATCTCGATGAAATCAGAGCCGCTGATCGAGAAGAACGGGACGCCAGCCTCGCCTGCCACAGCTTTTGCCAAAAGGGTCTTGCCAGTGCCAGGGGGGCCCACCAGGAGGATACCTTTAGGAATCTTGGCTCCCAATCTGGTAAACCGCTTCGGGTTTGCAAGAAATTCGAGCACCTCTCTGAGCTCTTGCTTGGCTTCATCCTGGCCCGCTACGTCGTCGAACGTCACCCCCACATCGGTCTGTCCCACGATTCGGGCCCTGTTCTTCCCAAGAGTCATGATGCCGGCACCCTGTCCCATACGTTTGATAATGAATACCCAGATTCCGGCAATGAGTAGCATTGGCAAGAGCCAGGAGAGCAGCGTCATCAAGAAGGTGTTTTCATTTTCCGCGATGATTTCCGCATTATTCTGCTCGAGAAACCGGACGAGATTCGGGTCGTCCAGGCGAGGGGTTCGGTACACTTCCCGAGCAAGCATGGGTTCCTGGCTGTCTTGCTGCGGTTGCTTGTACCCTCTGAGGAAACGGGAGGAGACCACTACGGATCGGATCTTTCCATCGGTAACATATTGCTTGAATGTGGAATACGGCACGTTTTCGATCCTGGGCGCCAACCACGATTGGAGTGCCGTAATCAAGATGAGACCGATGAGCACGTATACGATGGTGAACGAGGTCTTGTTGGAAACGTTCTTCAATGATTTCATCCATTCTTCTCCACCTTCAGAGCTGTGAAGACGAGTCACCACTTGTGGAGAAAAAGTGCAGGCTACCCGCCTGAAAATGTCTCAAAACTCGGGACACACCAAACATCGTAGCACGATTGGGCGTCGCTGCGTGGAAAGACACCCTCACCCCACCCCTCTCCCAGAGGGAGACGGAGCCGGAATAATCCGATCTCTCCTGCTTCGGGGGAGAGGGTCAGGGGGTGTGCCACGATTATCACGGACTGCCGGCTCTTGAGACACTTTCGCATGTCATGTTATTCACGGGCCTACTCTTACTTCGTACCTGGGGCATCGTTTGTCAAGAACACGCACGATCTGGAGTGTGGAACCGACCGACGCGCAAAACAACTCCCGAAGGGCCTGGGTAATATCTGGTGCCGTGCCACTCTATCTTCTTCACGAAGATGGACCTGACAAATACAAAAGATCCCACCAGCAACAAGGGAAGAATCGATAATACCCACCGAAAAACAGAGAGTGGGTACGGGTTGAGGGCCTTCAGACTGAGCCCTGCCAGGACAGACAGCGCCAACGCTCCCAAGCTCACCAACCCCGCGGTGAGGTTCACATAGCCAAGAGGAAAAAGAGCTGCCATGGCAAGTGACACAACAAGCCCGATGGTTAAGTTCACGGAGCAGATGAGCGAGCTGGACCACAGGAGTGGGTTCGTGAATTTCGGAAACAAGATTTGGCGATCCAGGTAGGCCAATAGGTCACGAAAAGTGTGGTGATGAAGCGGGGACCTCAACAACAGCCCGGGATCGAAGTGCACCTCCAGACCTGCATCCCGCAGGATGTTGCCGAGCACCAGGTCGTCCACCACAGTACTCGCCCAGGTTGCAGAAACGTGAAGCATATCGAATGTTTTTCTCCGGATAGCGGTCGCCCCTCCCCACGGAGTCGGTCTTGAAGCATTTAGAACCACGATGCAGGCAGCGTACACGGCTTGAGACATTCCAGCCACTGTTTCCGGTTGTGGATCGAAGGCGCGGAACGTGGTAACCGCGTGGGCTGAACCCGCTCGCAGGGGACGGGTAAAATCCCGCAGCCAATGGGTATCGGCCTCGTTTGTGCTGTCGCAGAAGACAATAATTTCCGTTTCGGGACGGAGGTGCTTCACTCCTTCAACCAGGTTATGGTTCTTCTGGGCGCAGCATTCGCTGACCCCGCTGATGACCTTGCGCACTTTCGCATACTCGCTACAGAGCCTGTCCACGAGGCGGTTCGCAGGATCATCCGCACTTTCCACGATAAGCACAAGTCCGTATTGCTCGTAGTCCTGTTCCACGAGAGAGCGCAAAGCTGGTTCGTGATAGGAAATCTCTCCTGTGATAGGGACGAGAACTTCGACGGGGACAGCCAGCCCCCCCTCCTCTGCCGTACGATCACGCAGTGACTGTGAACGCGTTATTCGCGCTCGGAATATGAGGAACAGGGTAACAGGAATGACAGAGACCGCAACATAGAGGCATAGCCCCCCTTCGATAAGGCTCATCGCTCACCGTCAGTAGCCGTAGTCGTTCTCACGTATGATGGAGAAAATTGTGCCGGAGAGTCCGATTTGTACGTAAAGACCCCTATTGCTTGATCCTCACCCGCACATTGCAGGTCATGCCGTCTCGGATCTTGCCATCGACATTTGGCATAAGCGCTTCCACTTCGTAATCAGCAGGAACCTCCAGGGAAGGGTTTCGGCTTACCAGCGGAATCCTCGTCAGGCTGCACTTATACTGCTTGTCGGGAAGAGCATCGAACGTGGCAGTGGCTTGGTCTCCTGGTTTAAGCTTCACTAGGTCCAGCTCATGCACCTTGCAGCGCACCACCATAGGATCCATGGGCGCCAACCGCACACTGTGGAATCCCCTCGGGGGCTCAGCCTTAACCCGGAGCTCGGGATTCAACCATACGACATGTCCGGCTATTGGAGCAGTGAGGTACGCAATGTCGTGGGGCACGTTAGAGTCCTTCCCGTAGGATCGTTTCGTGTTCCATTCAAGCAAGTCCAGTTCCCGCTCTCGATTCTCTTTCTGAAATTTGAGATCCTTTCGCATGGTTTCCAGACTGGCCTGCCCTTGCTTGATGGACTTATTCACGTCAAAAAGCTCTTTTTCAGCAATTTCTAACTGATCGGCTTTCAACTTGACAGCCTGGCGTTCGGCCATGCCCCGGTCGGCCAATTCTTTGACGTCTTGCAGGTCCTTTCTCGCACGGTCTACCTTTAGCTGAGCAACGGGGAGCGACCCTTCTTTCAATTTCGCTATCGTGACTTCTTGGGCAAAAATCGAATTCTCCAAACTCAGAATGGAGCCCGGAAAGAGAATTGCCTCGACCTCCTTTCTTGCGGTCCGGCTAAGCTTGTAGGTCACAAGCCTCGCGTCCTGCTCTACTACCTGCCCTTCCTTGACGTGGATCTCCAGAATCTCGCCCCCGTACGGCATGCTCACAGTCCTCTGGAGCTGAGCAAAGCTCTTGCCCCGGACAAGTATTTCCGCCTCCGACTTCGCGTCGGCTATCTGAGGCACTATTGCCGCCTTTGCAGGACCAGGGCTCGATACAGCGCTCTTTGGGGGTTGGGTCAAAGCAGCCAGAACCAGAGAGGCAACCGCTACAGCCGTAGCCAAGAGCACACCGTAGACCCTGGTCCTCTTCCCGGAACTCCTGGAAGAGCTAGAATCTGATACCCGCATGATACCTATTCAAACCTCCCGCCATGGTTGCCAGCTCAATGAGGTTGAGCACTCTCGTTTGGCTGGTCTCAAGCGCACCTACCTGAGCTCTGACTTTCTGAATACGGCTGGACATATATTCACTATACGGGACATTCCCCGACTTGTATCCGAGAAATGCCTTTTCTTCGGCCAATTCGGCCAGCTTTACCTCTTCCCGGGCGTGTGACTCCGACTCACCAGCGGTCGCCAGGGTTCCCCTGATTCTCTGGAAAGCACCATAAAGCTCTTCAGAAGCTCGCTTTCGCCGGATCTCAGCATCTTGGGCATTGAGCTTTTGTCGTTTGATATCACGTACCCGTCGAAACCCATCCCACAGCGTGTAATCAAAACCGAGGGCGAAGTTAAAGCCCGAAGTTCGGTCCACCTGGTTTTGGATGTCCTCGAACAGGATCACCGGCCGAGGCAAGAGCGCTACGTAAGATCCTGTTACATAATTTGATTGGAGCTGCTCCTTCTTGGCCAAGATTTTCAAGCTCCAGTTATTGCCTTGAATTTCCGGAAACGTCACGGTCTCTCCATTGAAACCGCCGAGTATTTGCCGTACCGCGTCCCGGGTATCCAAAGGAAGGTAATGGTCGGGGGGGTACCCGATTAGCGTCTTGAGAGTTGCTATTTGCTCATCGCGTTGATTTTTCAGCGTCTTGACGCGGATCTCCATGCCCTTCAGAGCATTGGTCATTCCTCGCAATTCCAGCTCGTCGATGCTGCCTTGTTCACTGAGGCTCCGCGCATAATTCAATTTGTTTCTTTGCAGAGCCACTATCTCCTTTTGCGCTCGCATGCTCTTCTCGATCATGGCTATGGAATAAAACGCCTTGGCAATGGCGCTCGTATTCTCCGCTATCTTGTCGGCATGGGCGGTCTTTGCGATGTCCACGAGAATCTGACCTGATTTGATCTTCAAGAGGGCCAGGTACGGATTCCAACCCGTCATGAAGAGCTGTACGTTGAATCGGCTGCCCTCGCCCGTAGTGGTCCGAGCCCGAGTAAAGTAATACCTCGTGAGAAGTTGCAGAGTTGGGAGCACCTCAGAGTGCGCGTCCTTCAGATCTACCGAACGGACCTGAATGTTAATTCTGCTCGAGATGAACGCGTCCGAGTGGACCAGAGCGTATCGGACACAGGTGGGAAAATCGAAATAGCCGTACGAGGGTGGCCTCAGTTCTTTCTCCCCAGGACCAGCAGCAGAAGAGGCTGGCCAGGAAGCGAACACAAAGAGAGCAGCCAGGATCGCCAGGGCAAACGAACGGACTCTCGGTCCGCACCTTCGGTCCCGACGACAAGTGGGAGCGTGCACGATGCCAGGTCCACGTTGGAGCAAATTTCTCACTAGGTTTCCATACCCTCAAGCCCCCCAATGAAATGATTTCGAGGGACTCATCACAACCAACTAACAGCGTTATGCAAAAAGAGGCTACAAAACTTGCAGCCACGCCACCGCGCCAAGTATAGCGAATCGCCTGGCAAATGTCAACGACGTTCTGGAAACGGTCTCTTGCCATATGTCCATACATTGCAAGAGGTTGTACCTCTACGTGTCTTGATGAAGATCGCGCATCGAGTACTCTCGGCGACAGACCCCTCCCTCAAGCCAATGTGCAGGGACGATCCGAAGCACCCCCTGCGGGGAACGTGCCGTCAACTCCTTTCCTGATGAGAGACTCCACTGCCTCGGCCACGTGACGATTACCAAAGAATTCTCCTGTTCGGACAACGCCCCGGAATTGATCTATACGGGATTCAAAATCTCTCAGCATCTGAACCGACGGGACTACAGCCACGGAATAGTCACCGTACCCGAGGGATCGTACAAAGTATGCATTGAGGAACTGTTCGTATGCATTAGCGATAGGGAATGTCAACAGTGGCTTATGCAAGTAGAGCGCTTCCGACAACACATTGTGACCGCCATTGGTAATCGCATACCGGCACGAGGCTAGATCTGCCAGGAATCCGGATCGAGACGGAGCTTTGAAGATGAGGTTCTTCCTTTCCGGTTTTTTCCCATGACCATAGATGATAAATCGACTTTCCAGGCTCTCGAGAACCGGTAACAGGCGATGAAAGGTTGGAGAGGTCTGATAGACCAGCACGTGGTCTCCTTGCGAAGCACGGAGCTCAGTCACGTCGCGTCCAATAATTGGCGGAAGAACACGCGTCGTAAGCGGGTTTTTCGGCGGAACATCATAGAAGGAAACGATGAGGAACAGGGACGCCGAGCTATAAAGCCGACTGATGGCCATCGAAGTCAGAAACCTGCTTATCCTCTGATCCGCGGGAGGCCGGTACGCGCAATGCGTTATTACATGCTGGTGATCCAGGCTCACGCACGGCCGGCCCTGCTTCCGAGCTGCAAGCGGGGTAAAGTACTCGTAGTCCGAGACGATAAGGTCCGGATCGTAGCCCCTTATGATTTCTGCAACCCGACTCACGACCGGGCGAGAGCCCGCGAATACTTTCGCCGCATGAGCTACGGTGGCAGGAAGATCTACCCTGTTGTTTCTATAGAGAGTGGATGCCATGGGAACTTCTTCTACCGGGTAGCCCAGATTTCGCACATCACGGACCGCACCTCCCCCCACAAAGAGGAACTCGTGATGGGGCAGCTCGGCCGCGACGTTCAGAGCCCGAGCCACATGACCTCGAGCATCTCCCATGACCCCGTACAGTATACGCGCCATATCTTGTCCACACCCCTGTCTGGCAGGACAGGGGCCCTCACGTACTCCCCGCCGGCACCCGGCTCATTTCACCCTGGACCAGAGCTGATCAATGCCTCCCTTGATCGGGGAGCGGGTCACCATATAGTCCCCCCGGACACCGTAGACGAAAAAGCCCACGTTAGAGCCTGACGGCAAGCGGATTACCATTGTGTGATTTTCGATGTTCCACAGCCCGTCAGTGCCTGCGGGATGATTTCGATCGAAAAGCCTGCACGTCCCGTCCTTGCGCAACGTCATAATAATCCGAACTGCATCCTCTTTCTTCTGAGCGGGCTTTTCTCCCAGAGGATTATCGTCCGGCAAGAGCTCCCAGGTTCCAACGACACTCTCGGCTGCTATGGAAGGCTGATAAATCTGTTCGGGAGATATCCCTCCCGCTGCAGAGGCCGCACCAACGAGACCAAGAAGAAACAAGATTATCAGAGCCGCACTGGCACATTTTCTCATGAGAAATCCAGGATGGTACCTTTCTTTGCGAACATATTCCTGGCGAGAGCCCGCCTCGTGAAAGTTTCCGAATCGACTAGGGCGTGACGTCAGTCTCTCCATGAGCGTTCCCCTCGCATACGTCGCTCAGGTGTCCGCTCTTTCCGCCTTCCGGGGCAGCCACTGCCGAATTCTATGGTGAATCGCGCCTGTCACGCAAGTCAAGGGAAATTGGGGGCCTGTTGCTCTTTTTCGTGATTTATCCTGTGTATTATTAAATACTTCTGATTTTCTCTTGATCAGCAGACTGGTGACAATACTATAACCTTTCAACATCACATTTTTTACTTGACACGGTTTCGCGGGCATGTTACCTCCCCGCTCCAGGAAAAGAACGGGGAGGATGACTTAAAGCACTTCCTGAACTTACACACCTATGCGATGTTTAGAGATGACCGAATGTAAGGAGGGTATAATGGTCAAGAGAGTCTTAAGTATTGTGCTCTGCACCCTTATCGTTGCTGCGTCGTCCTTGGCCCTAGCTGGTGGCGCTGCATACGGACCCCCGCCGGGACCCGCACCCTGTCCTCCCGCCGTTGCCGGAGGAAATCCGTGCGCGTACTGGGGAGACGCTCCCTTCCCCGGGATGTGCGGTGGAGTTGTTGCTCTGCCGTTTCTCGTGGTGGGAAGCCTCCTGGGCGGCAACACCGTCGGACCCTACGGTCCGGTTCCGGGTCCGGGGTATGCTTGCGCTCCTCCGCCCGTTTCAAAAACGGTTTGCGGTCCTGTCAACCCACCGTGCGGACCCGTGTACGGGACGCCCTACGGCGGTTCCTTTGTGTCCAACGGACCTCTCGGTGGATTGCCGTGCTTCGACATGATTTCGGGACTGTTCGGGAGCCTTGCCTACGGAACTGGTCTCGGTTTGTGAGGCTTTGTCACCCCCTGTTGATTGATAGTACGACAGCGTAACGAAAAAAAAGAAATCTATCTTCTCAATCCTTCCAAATCTCGAGGGGACTCTGTCCCCTCTTTTTTTTTTTGTTCTGACCGCGGGTGGAAGTCCCGGCAGGGTGGACCGATTCCGCTCTTTCGCTTATACATGGATTGAAGTCTGACAGAGGTGCAGCGATTTCATGGCCGGATCAGCGGGCAACACCCGATCGGAACGCCTGGAAGTTCTCGAAGGAGTGCTGGACCGACTGGTTTACACAGCCGAGGCGGGGGACTTCGTGGTAGCTCGCCTCGTGGTACGCGGCCGCAGAGAACCCGTGACTATTGTGGGGAGCTTGCCTTCACCTCACGCTGGCGAGACCCTGACCCTCCGAGGCCGATGGGAATTCGACAAGAAATTCGGGGAGCAATTCCGTTTCGCCGAGGTGAGCGTTTCCACTCCATCCACAGTGAAGGGAATGGAGAAGTACCTTGCCTCGAACCTGGTAAAGGGGATCGGCCCCGAGATGGCGAGCCGCATCGTTGCTGCATTTGGGGAGCGCACTCTCGACGTAATCGAAAAGCATCCAGAGGAGCTCCTCAAGGTGTCAGGGATTGGACAGGTGCGAGCACACAAGATCTCGGAAGCGTTTCGAGAACAGAAGGACATCCGCGGGGTTATGTTGTTCCTTCAGACTCACGGGGTGTCCCCGACCTATGCCTTCAAGATCTTCAGACGGTACGGCAAAGAGGCCGTGGAAGCGGTCTCCAATAACCCCTATTGCCTTGCCACGGACATTCGCGGCATTGGATTTCGTTCCGCGGACAGGATCGCTGGAAGCCTGGGAATAGACGCGCGCTCGCCTCTTCGCTGTCAGGCCGGGGTCCTTCATATACTCGAAGAAGTTCAGGGTGAGGGGCACGTATATCTTCCCCGAGGAAAGCTGGTGGAACGGAGTCGGGAGTTGCTCGGCGCCAGTGACCAGCTCGTTGAGCGAGCTATCGAGGAGCTCGCCGCGCGACGGGACATTGTGGTCGAGGACGACAGAGTCTATCCGTCGAACATGCATTATAAAGAAAACTCCGTTGCCCAGCGACTGCGGGATCTGATGACTGCTCCCCGCCTCTTTCCCCCCATCCGGGTGGACGCGGCCATCAAGTGGATTGAGGGTCGGATCGGCATAACTCTTTCGACGGGCCAGAAGATCGCCATTGAAAAGGCGACGGAATACAAGGTTCTGATCGTGACGGGCGGGCCGGGAACAGGCAAGACCACGCTTCTGCGCTCATTGATCGAGATACTGGAAGCGAAGAAGCTGGCAATCGTCCTTGCCGCGCCTACAGGGAGGGCAGCCAAAAGAGTTGCCGAGGCCACAGGCAGGGAAGCAAAGACCATCCACAGGCTGCTCGAATACGCGCCCGGAGCAGGCGGTTTTCAAAGAAATGCAGCGCGGCCTCTGGATGCAGATGTTGTCGTGGTGGACGAAGCCTCAATGGTTGACCTGTCGCTCATGCACAATCTCTTGAGCGCGATTCCCCTCCATGGCACCGTCCTCTTGGTGGGGGACTCAGATCAGCTCCCGTCGGTGGGACCAGGTGACGTGCTCGCAGATCTGATCCGTTGTGGGAAGATACCGATCGTGCGTCTCGACCGGGTTTTCAGGCAGGCGCAAAACAGCCTCATTGTGACGAACGCCCATTTGGTGAACTCGGGGAACATGCCTATCGACCCTCCTGAAGGAAACACTGCTTCGGATTTCTACTGGATACAAAAGGAGGATCCGGGGGAAATCCTGAGGTTGGTCAAAGAGGTCGTGGCAAGTCGCATTCCTGAGCGGTTCGGGTTCAACCCAATCGAAGAGATTCAAATCCTGAGCCCCATGCGAAAGGGAACGCTTGGGACCGAAAATCTCAACCGCGAAGTTCGCCAGCTTCTCAATCCATCAGGCGCCCCCATCCGAGGCGACAGGTTTCGGGTGGGCGATCGTGTCATGCAGACCCGCAACAATTATGACAAGGACGTGTTCAACGGAGACGTGGGGAAAATCGTGTCATACGATCTGGAGTGGGATGAGGCTTTGGTAGAGATTGATGGCAGGCCCGTCACGTACCACATCTCGGAGATGGACGAATTGACCCTCGCGTATGCGGTCACTGTTCACAAGGCCCAAGGGAGCGAGTACAACGCAGTGGTCATTCCCCTGAGCACCCAGCACTACGTCCTGCTCAGACGCAAGCTCCTGTATACAGCCATGACTCGGGGCAAGCAACTCGTGGTTCTTGTGGGAAGCGCCCGGGCTCTGAAGCTCGCCGTCGACAACGCCACGGAAGAGCCACGGTATTCAGCGCTTGCTGCCAAGGTATGAGGTACATGAATTTCGGCCTATTACTTCAGAGCTGTCTACTATCGAACAGGAAGGGGGGAATACTTTTTGGCTTGGGAGCATGAAATCTCGTTCGCCGACCGAGGGCCGTGCCCGCTGATTCGGTCATTGACATGTAGTTGTTGTGCATCCGGAGCTCTGGCGTTGTTGCTACGGTTTTCCAGGATGGATTCTTGGCACGGAGCTCGGGACAGGCGCACAGAGCGTTGGCGCAGCACCGCGATTGATCTCGCGGCTCTCCGTGAAAACTGCAGCCTTGACATTGCTCAATGTCCTGTGCTAATGTAGCATTGTTAGCGGGCGATCAGAATCATGAGGGGTTTTAGGTAGTTGACTGGCTGCTATCAACGCGAAGCATGTACAATCACGCAAATCTTTCGCCACACATCCTTCTTATCTTCCCAATATTCTTCCGCTTTTCACATCAATGGCTCCTGCGTGAAATTGCTCCAAGCAATCCCGGGAACCCTGAAGCACATACAGCTTAGTTCAAGCGAGACCGGCTTTCATCCGAGCGGCAGTACACTTTCCACCAGCCGAAGTCTTTCGTACTTCCCGCCCCATATCAGGCATGAAAGTTGGTATGAAACTTTTGCACATCATCGCTGATGGCCGGCCTGGCGGCGGAACAACCCTGACGTTGGCACTCATCGAAGATCTGCGGGGGCTCGGTCACGAAGTTTCGTTCGTGTGCCAGGAGGGTTCCTATGCCGTCGGGGAAGCCAGAAATCTCGGTATCCAGACACACGGCATCGACTTCTTCCGATCTCGGCTCGACATCGGCGTGGCGATCAAACTGAAGCGAATCGTGGAACAGAACCGGCCAGACCTCGTCCACGTCCATGGAGGACGGGCCGGATACTTCCTGAGCCTGGGCCTTCCTACGCGGAAGTCGCCAGCGGCCGTGTACACGGTTCACGGTTACCACTTCCCGGCAAAACCCTGGGGATATCGTCATCTCGGCGCCATTGCTGAACGGAGAATCAGCCGATGGGCTGATATGACTGTACACGTGAGTCAGTACGACAGAGCACTGGCAAAGCAATGGCGCCTCTTGCCCTCATCCGGCAAGAGCACGGTGGTTCACAATGGCATCAGGCCGGAAGACATTGCTGTGCGGCGCCCTGCAGATCCAACGTGCATAGGTTTCTTGGGGCGTCTCACTTTCCAGAAGGATCCCCTGATCTTTGTGGAGACAGTCAGATTGCTCGCTACGGAGGGATACTCAGCGAAGATCGTTGGGGGCGGCGACATGGAAGCTGACGTGAAGAAAGCTATAGAGAAGTACGACCTCTGCAATCATGTCAGGCTCCTGGGGTCACTGCCTCGCTGGACAGCTCTCGCTGAAATAGCAGACGCCGCGGTAGCAGTCTTCCCCACCCGATGGGAAGGTCTCCCTCTGGCACCGCTAGAGCTCATGCACATGGGTATACCGATTGTCGCAGCACACGCAGGAGGCACAACGGAGATTATCGAGCACGGGGTTTCCGGTATTCTTGTCCGGGATCGAGACCCGGTCCAGTATGCGGACGCAGTACGGAAGATAACGCGAGACCCGGACTATCGTGACAGACTGGTACGGAATGCCAAGCTCGTGGTCCGAGACAGATTTACTCAGAAGAGGGTTACCGAACGGTACATCCAGGTGTACACGTCCTTGCTTTCAGCCTGAAGATCATGTACTCGCCTGGTGAAATAGGCGCAGGAGTGACCTCGTGATTCCGACCGTAGGCATTCTCATGGCCACGTACAATGGAGAGCCCTATCTCCGTGACCAGATCGGCTCACTCCTGAAGCAGACCTATGTCGACTGGAAGCTCTTCGTCCGAGACGATGGCTCCCAGGACGGCACTGCAGACATCGTGGAGGAGTATGCCCGGACTTATCCGGAAAGGATCGAGGTCATCCCGAATACCGAGGGCAGATTGGGAGCGGACCGGAATTTTTCTCGGCTGTTGGAAGCTACTAACGCGAAATATTTCATGTTTTGCGACCAGGACGATGTTTGGCTTCCACGCAAGATCGAGAGTACCCTCCAGTGCATGCGCAGGCTGGAAGCTTCCTCCGGAGAGGACGTACCCCTCTTGGTCTACACGGATCTCAAGGCAGTGGATCGCGATCTTCGCGTGCTCGACGACTCATATTGGCATTTCGGGTACCACAACCCCGATTATGGGAAGCGTCTCAATCGGTTGCTTGTCCAGAACATGGTGGCCGGCTGCACCATCATGATGAACAAAGCGTTAAAGGCTCTCGTGACTCCCATACCCGACGGCGTGGCCCAGTATGACTGGTGGGCTGCGCTCGTTGCAGTCTGTCTTGGAAGAATCGACTACGTACGCGAGCCTACTATTCTGTACAGACTCCATGGAGGTAACACCATCGGTGCCATTCCATGGGGAATCAGGTACGTCCTCGGCAAGCTCCTGAATTTTTTTGACAGGGAGAGCCTCCTCCGGTCGCTGCAGGCCAGTCAGGAGCAGGCAGCCGCCTTATTGGCCCGTTACGGTCAGAGACTCAGACCTGCAGAACGGGAAATTCTTGAAGCGTATGAGAGCATTGGCCGACAGGGGTTCCTTGCCCGCAGGTTGCGGCTCCTTCGGTACGGATTCTTCAAAACGGGCTGGGTAAGGAATGCAGGGCTGCTGGCTCGGGTGTAGGAATATTACCTGACAGTTTTTACATCATTATCTACGCAGCGGTCGCATGCCGATCTTGGTAAGGATGAGACCGAGGCACGGGTTCGCCGTCGTAGGCATTCACTCTTGAGCGGGATGAGAGGATCGATTAGGAGAAATCATTGACGATTTTGTTCTGTCCGCCGCGCATAAGTGAATGCTTACTCGCCGTCATGTGCGCTGGTGAAAACCAAGGGGTTCGTTGACATCCTGGAGAAAGAGCGTGAGTTATCCTGCCATGCCCTACGATCGTTCGTTGTAACGAAACTTCATCCGCATTGGTTCACGGCGCTTCTTCTTGATCGCCATTGGCAAAAGCGATCAGCACACGGAAGTTACTTTGCAAGGTTATTCGCCAAGGTTCGGTTCAGCTAGTCCCTCGATGAAACGCATTCTCAATCCGTTCTGTATGCTAAGTGACATAGCCACACATCGGAATTTGATCAAACAATTTGCGTTGAGAGGGGTAACAGGACGTTACAAAGGGTCGCTTCTTGGTATGACGTGGTCCTTTGTCACTCCCCTCGTTATGCTCGGGGTATACACCTTTGTGTTTGGCATAGTCTTCGGAGCGAGATGGGGGGCGTCCGACGCGGGAGGAGTCCACTTCGCGTTGACCCTATTCTGTGGATTGATAGTTTACAGGGTCTTTTCCGACTGCATATCACAGGCCCCCAGGCTTATGGTCGGCCATCGCAACTATGTAAAAAAGGTGATATTCCCTTTAGAGATCTTACCTGTGGCTGCTCTCGGATCGGCGCTCATAAACGCTGCCATGAGTTTTTGCATTTTGGTCCCGCTCGTGCTGGCATTCCTTCCTGGCTGGCCCGTGACCATAATTTTCCTCCCGCTGGCGCTTCTGCCGCTCTGCTGTCTTAGCTTAGGCTTGTCTTGGTTTCTGTCATCCCTCGGCGTGTTCGTACGCGACGTTACCGACATTGTCGCAGTACTTTTGCAAGCTCTCTTCTTTATGTCAGGCGTTTTCTTCCCTATTTCCAGGGTCCCGGAGAAGTGGCAGATCATTATGAAGCTAAATCCCTTGGTTCATATTTTGGAGGCAGCCCGCAGTACCGTTGTTTGGGGTACGCTCCCGGATCTACGATGGTGGTTGGCCACTACCCTGTTATCGTTTCTGGTAATGCAACTCGGCTATGCGTGGTTCATGAAGACAAGAAGGGCGTTCGCTGATGTCATCTAGCCCCCCCTCATCACAGCAAATTCACGTCTCGACGGAGCCATCGGGCAACATTCCAGGCTTGGAAGAAAGCCCTGGACTGAGCAATCTGGCGGTATGCGCGAGAGACTTGGGGAAATGTTACAACCTGTGGGCGCGCCCCCAAGATCGACTCAAACACGGGGTCATCCAAACCTTGAGACGGTGGCTGCCACTCCGAGACCGGAGATACTATAGGGAATTTTGGGCCTTGCGTAACATCACGTTCCAGGTTGAGAAAGGGCAAACCTACGGTATCATAGGTAAGAATGGTTCTGGCAAGAGCACCCTTCTCCAGCTCATCTGTCAGACACTCGCGCCAACCACAGGCTCAGTCAACACGTACGGGAGAGTTGCAGCTCTTCTCGAGCTGGGATCCGGATTTAACCCGGAGTACACAGGCCGAGAAAACGTCTATCTTAACGGAGCTATTTTAGGACTAAGTCGGGAGGAGATCTCCGAGCGGTATCACGCCATACTCGAGTTCGCCGACATTGGCGACTTTATAGATCAGCCGGTGAAGCTTTACTCCAGTGGGATGACGATGAGGCTTGCGTTTGCAGTCATGGCCCATGTTGACGCGGAGATTTTGGTGATTGATGAAGCCCTTGCCGTCGGCGACGCTTTCTTCAGGCAGAAATGCTATCGTTTTCTGAGGGAGTTTCAGCAAGACGGCACCCTCCTCTTTGTCAGCCATGATACAGGAGCCGTTACGAATCTTTGTGAGAGAGCTATTCTCCTGGATAAAGGTGAGCTCAAAGCAGAGGGCAACGCCAGAGAAATCGCAGAGATGTATCTGGAAATGGTTATCGGCAGCCGGCAAACGGTTAAAGATATTCGGAATCATCCCGCGTCAACCGCACACGGGAGTTCTCATCATGGAGACCAGGGTAATGTCGAATCCATTGAGCCGGTCCTTGGAGACGACGATCCTGTGGATCAACGCCAACAATACATAAATGTCTCGCCTCTTAGGAACGATTTGGAGGTTTTTGAGTTTGACCCGTCCAAGCATGGCTTCGGATCAGGAGAAGGAAGGATAACATCCGTTAGGATTCTTGATCACGCTACAGGAAAGACGTTGACATGGATGGTAGGGGGCGAGAAAATAGTCCTCGTGATACAGGCGATAGCCGATATTCAATTGGAACAACCGATCATAGGTTTCTATGTCAAGGACTCCAAGGGACAGGAGTTATTCGGCGACAATACGTTCTTGACCTATCGTGACACGACGGTGTGTATTAAACCAGGAATACCTTTCGAGGCCAGGTTCTCCTTCCGTATGCCTATGCTTCGTCGAGGCGACTACTTCGTAACAGCAGCTTTGGCCAGAGGCACACAGCAAGACCATGTCCAGTTGCATTGGATCCATGAGGCCCTGAGTTTTAAGTCTCATTCTGCCAGACAAGCCACTGGACTTGTTGGGATTCCCATACAGCATATCGAGCTAAAATATTGTCAGTAGTGTCCCTCAGCCGAAAACCGCGTCACAAGCCAGCATTTGGAGACACGTGGGCTCGTGAGTGGACAGATCCAGTGGCTAGATTCAGCTCATGGTTAGTCGGTTGCCGCCTTCCAGCGAGCGAAAACCACAAATACCACCTATTCCCTGCAGGTTTGAATGAAAGATTTGTTCTCTCATCTGATGAATCCTCACATCTTCTCCACGCCGCAACGGCTTAAGCCGCCTCACTTTGCTTGGTCTCAACACATTCCGTTTGCCTTCTTCATTATGGCGGTTCACAGACCGCGAACCTTTGTTGAGCTGGGAACGCACACTGGGACCTCCTACTGTGCCTTCTGCCAGGCGGTCGAAGCCCTGGCACTCCCGACCAAGTGCTATGCCATCGACACGTGGAAGGGCGACAAGCATGCCAGCTTCTATGACGATTCCATCTACGAAGACCTCGCCCACTACCATGACCGCCTTTATGTCGGCTTCTCAGACCTCTTGCGAATGACCTTCGACGAAGCGACCCAGTACTTTGCCGATGGCTGTATCGACCTCCTGCACATAGACGGGTACCACACATATGAAGCTGTATATCACGATTTCCACACATGGATTCCCAAGATGAGCGAACGTGGTGTCGTTTTGCTCCATGACACTTTCGAGAAGCGGAGAGATTTTGGCGTGTCCCTGTTCCTGGAAGAGCTGAGGCTCCAGTTCCCCCTGCTTGAATTCACCCACGGTCACGGACTTGCGGTTGTTGCCGTGGGAAAGCGTGTTGCAGCAGAATCCATATGGCCGCTCTTTGATGCCGACGAGGGAACTCACATCTGCCTGCGACGAATCTTCCAGGCTCTCGGGGAAAGAATTCAGTTCGCGGCAGAACTAGATGAGATGCAGAGAGCCATGAGAAATCTCTCGGAAGTATTGCGACAAAAGGATGAAGAAGTCGTGATCATCAAGCAGAGGCAGTCGCAAACGAAACAAGAGTTGGAGAGAAACAAAAGTCTTCTCGAAGAAAAGAACCAGGACCTGGTGGCACGGAGTCGGCAACTAGCAGAAAAGAATAAGGAAATAGAAGAAAAGAGTAAGGAAATCCAAGAAAAGAGTAAGGAAATCCAAGAAAAGAGTAAGGAAATCCAAGAAAAGAATAAGGAAATCCAAGAAAAGAATAAGGAAATCCAAGAAAAGAATAAGGAAATCCAAGAAAAGAATAAGGAAATCCAAGAAAAGAATAAGGAAATCCAAGAAAAGAATAAGGAAATCCAAGAAAGCCACCGACAAATCGCAGATGATATTGGGCGATTAACCGTCGCTGAGGCACGACTTGTTGCCTTCCGCTCATCTTGGGCGTGGCGCTTGAAATCTCTTGTCCGAAGAGTCTACCAGTGGGTGCACTTGACAGTGCGCAATCCGAGAATCTTGGCGCATATTGGAGGGCCCCTTGCAAGAGAATTCGATTCTGAGTACTACCTGAAACGGTATCCCGACATCGTAGACAAGGGACTTGATCCGCTTCTCCATTATCTGCTCCATGGAGCGAGAGAAGGTCGGAATCCGAGTCCTAATTTTGATACCGCTGAATACGTGAGACAGCATCCCGAAGTGGGAAGAACGAAGACCAATCCTCTCCTTCACTACGTGCTGAACAATCCGGCCCCACCCATGGATCCGTGAGGCAAGCGCCCCCCCCCCTTTCCAGTGGAATGCATCTCCGCAGTGTCGGCAGTTCCCAACGCATTGGCATGAGGTGTTCATTTAGGATAAAGAGGTGCTAGCCACATGCTCGCAGGGAACCTGAGAAAACTGCTCAAGGTCTTGCAAGCACTTCGTGGCATCGCTTTTGAAAGGCGGGCGGGTCTGACGCGACTCAATACATACAGACTCGCATCTGCGCTCGATCGTATTTCAACGTCGTATGAAGGAGGCGCTGCAGAGCACCATGACTCAGACGAATTCTGGGATGAAATTAGCACTTGAGTCGCGCGATACCGCGTTTGAGTGCTGTTTCTGTGGACATCTGTGCTCACCGTCGGAGCTATTGCCCATGGGCGTGCACGGCAGGTTGGTGGTATGCCCGAACTGCCGTTCATTTGATAGAGAAAGGGCGGTATTCCTTTTCCTCAAACGCCACACAAATTTGTTTTCTGGCACGAGGCTCCGAGTATTGCATTTCGCTCCGGAAAAGAACCTCCGCGCTCAGATAGCCGCTCAGGGCTACATAAATTACGTTACTGCCGACTTGGATGAGCGTAAAGCTGATCAAAAACAGGATATCACCAAGCTTAGTTTTCCCTCCTGCTCTTTTGACGTGATAATCTGCGTGCACGTTCTCGAGCACGTCCAGGACGATGCGAGCGCAATGAGAGAATTACTGCGGGTGCTTGTTCCTGGGGGCTGGGCTCTGATCCTGGTCCCCATCAAAGAAGGCCTTGAGAGCACAATTGAGGATCCCAACGTCACCGACCCGCAGGACCGTTTGAGACTTTTCGGCCAATCCGACCACGTTCGACAGTACGGAGCGGATTTCGCGCAAAGACTCAGGCACGAAGGTTTTGTTGTATCCATGATCCCTTTCGATGCGATATTCACGAAAACGGAATATACCAAATACCGTCTGCTCTGCAGGGGCGATATGTATCTGGCCCGCAAGGTGGAGACGGTATTCTCCCGGCTCGGACGATTCTGGTCGGGTATACGCTTGCAACTACGAAGAGAGAGGTTCATTCCTATGTTTTCAGAAGAGTCCAGCAAACTCCTAAAAGCATTGCTTGACAAGATGCTCTCGCCGTTCAACGTGGTCATTCGCAGGGCGAGCACTCTTCGGGCACTGCAAAGCGAATTACAGTCGTGTAAGGCCCAATTGGATATCTGCAATAAATTCGTTCCCCCGGGCCACTTTTATTCGCCCATCCCCCATCTCGCAACTCTCAAGCAACGAGAGCACGTTGTGTGGAGAAAATCCTGCAACCCATTGGAAATGGGTGGAATAGAATGGAATACGGAAGACCAGTTGAAATTGTTCGATTCTTTTGTGCCCTTTTACTCCGAGCTTCCGTTTCCCCGGGAGAAGCAGCCCGGATTGAGGTATCATTATAACAATCGCAATTACTCGTACTCAGATGCGATATTTCTGTATTGTTTTATTCGATATCTCAGGCCCAAGCATATTATAGAAATTGGGAGCGGTTATTCCTCCTGTGTAATACTCGATACAAACGAGCTATTCCTTAAGGGGACCGCCGAAGTAACCTTCATCGAACCTTACCCAAAGTTGCTGCTTAGCCTCATTTCCTCTGATGACGGAGCAGCTACCACCCTGCTGCAGAAACAGTTGCAGGACGTTGACCCCAGCTTGTTCAGTAATCTTGAGGCCGGAGATATCGTTTTTGTGGACTCTTCTCATGTTTCGAAGGTGGGAAGCGACGTCAATTGGTTCTTCTTCGAGTTGCTGCCGCGCATACCACCAGGAGTGTACGTTCATTTTCACGACATTTTCTGGAATTTTGAATATCCCCGGGAGTGGACTTACCAGGGGAGGATCTGGAACGAAGCGTACATTCTCCGAGCTTTCCTACAGTATAACGATAGATGGAAGATAGCCTTCTGCAACACATACCTTGAAACTTTCTTTCGCAATCTCTTCATTCAGAAGATGCCACTATGTCTAGAAAATGAAGGAGGAAGCATCTGGCTGACTCAACCAATCCCAGTAGAGGACACTTGCACGCTTGAGCACGGTTGCTCCCCAAAAAAGTGATGACGAGTGAGGATAGATGGCATTGCAGCACCGAGGGATTTCCCCGTCCTTCATTCATCCCCATTCCGCCCTTAAAAGCCTGTCCGAAGCCTCTTGTACAATCTTCTGACGAGGGCCCTGAAAATATTCTTGGTGAAGAATAGCAGGTCCTTGGGATTGAGATGATTCCATAGCAAGGCGTTTCCAGTTGCGAAGAGATCGCCAAGAATTTTTTCTCGAGGAGATAATGGGGGGGCATTCCGCACAGGGGAAGGCTGGAGCAGTATTTCTCTTCCAGCTTCCACTACTCTCATATTGCTCAGGTCAGTCCGCGTAAAGGCCGCTGCCGCCCAGTTCGGAGGTTCGTTGTCTCTCGCAGCGAGCACGGCATCGTAGAGAATAGAGTATTGTCGCGCAGCGTCTCTGATTGTCGGTAATGGCCGGACCGACAGTGCCTTCGCACGCAAGGCGTCTCGATTATCCTTAAGGTGGCGGAGGAGCTCAAGTATGTGTTGTGTTGGCGCGCAAGGGGATACAGTCCATCCAAGATCGTACTTTTTGATTCTGTTACCCTGTGCTCCGAGTTCCCTCCCCACCACTGGGATCTTGGCCAGGGCGGCCTCAGAGATGGTATGACAGAACGTTTCGGGCCATTCCGACAAGATGAGCACCACGTCGATTCGGTCTTCTGTAAGCTGGCGAATGATTTGTTTGCGTTCATAATGTCCGTGAACTACTATCCTTTCCGCTGGTGTTGCCCCCGCGTCGATCTGGTCCTTGCGCACTGGACCGTAGAGGTGCCATTGAATCTCATCATCGACGCTCAGACGAAGGAGTTCATTCAGCGTCTTGAGCCCCTTGAAGGAAACGTGATTTGCCAAAGAAGCAACTCTGAGAACGTTTGTACAATTCCCGTGTCTCACCCGATGGCTTGACTCCGGGGCATCTTCGGAAATCTCGTAGTCCATGAAAGTGCCATGAGGGATCACTCGCATTCTTTCTTCCGCCAAATCAGGATAAGCACGAACGAACACTTCCTTGACACTCTCATCCGGAAAGACGAGATAATCGAACTGCCCCAGGGCACTCCCAAAATGTTTTCGCCAATTGCGCATCACGCTCTGAATTGATCCGTTGAATCGAGCGTACCTTGCAATGGTTTGCAGATCGCATCCCCCTCGCTCCGTGAGGCACTGACTGGTGTCGCACCAGAATCCTTTCGAGTCAGAAAACATCTGAATGCTTGGACACACGGTATAGTAATCGTGTGCCGTCCCTATTATCGGTATCCCTCTTTTCTTAGCCTCGGCTACAATGTCCAAATAATGGTTTATGAAATGATGAACGTGAACGATATCGATCTGGAATTCATCCAGAATCTTCCCGTAGATATCCCGAGCCTTATAGGAGTAATGTTTGAAGAGTTGCGGTTCGACTCGTATATTGGACAGATCCAATCTGAGTCGCGGGTAGTCTGGTCGAGCCGAATTGAAAATTACCAAGAAATTAGGGTTGCTACGATTGAAGTAGTTGTTCCACCCTGCGCAAAAGAACGTTGAGTAACAATCATCAAAATAATCCAATTCCGATGTCAATTGATGGAATAGATGCGTGCTGCCCCCTCCAACATTGTGAATTAACCGTAGAACGTTTTTCTTCCTCCCAACCTTATGGGACGAGAGTTTCAAGCAGTTGAAGGAAATCGCCCTAAAGTTATCTTCTTGCATCTGTTCCACATCACTTATGAGCGGTACCTGAGTGATCATTTCAGCAAAATACGGATACCGCTCCTGTAACCCCTTAATCTCTGAAAAAGCCGTTATTCCCTCGCTTTCACTTACGCTCCAGGCGCCAGGTCTTTGATAAGCATAAACTGCACCATTGAGGAGGTGGATGTAACCGGCCTGTGTGCACCTGCATGAAAAGTCGAACAGCGCTCTCCGAAGGTCCTGAGACTCATCGAATCCATCCACGTCCATTATTGACTCCCATCTAACATAAACAGCCGGCCAAGCAGCCAGCGGCACTTCTATCGGCTGCCGGGACGAGGCTTTCAAAATGGTACGAGCCAGATCTGGCGAATCTAGTTGATGTACCCGGCAAATCTTTTCTGTGTATTCGGCGCGGGTAAATCTGAAAGGGTCCACATTGGAGATAGCAGTGACTGTCGCTACCCGAGGATGGGAATAGGCACATTCCCAGAGACATTGCAACCAGTGCTCAAAGACACGAGCGCCTGGAGCAAGTAGCACTAAGTCCCTTTCACGGTGCCTGACGGCTTGGTTCACGCTGGACAACACCATGGATGGTGGAACGTGCAACAACTTGACCTCAGGAATCCGGATGCCACTACCGGAACGTAATCGGTTGCTGGGACTAGGCGCCGTTGACAAGTCCATGACAAGTATTTCAACTTCCGAACTTATCTTGTTACTTAAAATGCTTGCCACTGTCTCTTCGTAGTCCAGGCACTTCTCAGCAACCAACACTATGATCAAAATGGTGTGCTTCATTTTCTGCTATCTGTTTGACCTCATGTCTTGTGGATTGCGACCTCGGTGTCAGTATATTCAGCACAATTCAGCGGCACCAGCGGCCTTTTACCTCCAGCGCCGCTGCACAGCCATCGTCGTTCTGCGGATGTAAGTTCCATTTCACCTGACCATTGCAACGTCTAAAATCGTTTTCGCTACCCGCTCCCATTCCCATTTGCGAGCCGCTGTCATGTTTATTTCGTGAACCCGCTTGGGGTCCATTCCCAGTGCGTCGGACATTGCTCGCGCGAAGTCGTGGACTTTCCACGGTTCGTACGTCTGATTCGCTCCTTGGGCCAAAACCTCTCTTAAGCAGCCTGTTGCTGGTGCCACCACAGGTTTGCCAAATGTCATCCCTAGGACTGCCACTCCTGAATTCAAGGCGCCAGCGCCGATCACTACCGCGTCTGCCGCATTCATAAACAGTTGGATATCGTCATTCTTTACCGGCCCTTCAAAGAGCAATACTCGTCGATCGATTTTCGACAGCAATTTGAGGGCAGATTTGATTCTAGGGGATGCCTTGCCTGCAAAAACAAGTCGTTTGCGCCCTTGGACCGAGAGCCTCAGAAAAGCCCTGTAAACCAGATCCAGCCTCTTACGTCTTTCCAAAGTTCCAAAGTTGCACAAGACCTTCACGTCTTCGTCAATTCCCAGAGTCCTCCTCGCAGTCTTTCTATCCATACGATTTGGATAAGCAAAGTAATGCCCATGGGGAATTGTGACGTGCGCTGTGCTCTTCGGAAAAAAGTAGCGGCGTTGCATAATCCGAATCGATTCATCACAATGATGTACCGCTACGTCAGTAAGATCGGCGACTCGCTGATAAAGTTGTCTGGCCAAAGGGAGATTGCGGAACCTATGAGGAATCTCGTTATGAATTGTCCAGACTATTCTGGCACCACTATCTTTCCACCATTGCAGCCTTTCGATGAACAGAGCGCAACCTTCTTCCGCCCTGATTCCGTAAGCATATCCCAAAATGAATGGCTCCGGCCAATGAACAGATACTATGTCCACATGCTCGCTTCTTTCAAAGAAGGTCTTCCATCCGATGAAGGTCTCGCAGCCATTCAGCTTGAATCCGCTCACGAATTCCCGCAGATATATTTGAAGAGGATCCAGATTGTATGGTAAAAGGACCTTCATCGAATGCCCCCTATCTTAGCCATTCCGGATTTCTGCCTGATTAATCCGTCTATCAACCCTCTGAGGCAAGCGATTACAACTCTTGATCGTCTCGTGAAAGTTTGGGACGATTCGGCCCTCCAATAGTCCCTAACACGTCTAACATCAAGCAGAACAGCCCGGGATAGGACGTGGGGGTAGAACCGTCTGACAAAATGCAAGTGATTCCGGATCATGTAGTAATAGTAGTGCAGCGGTTTAATCTGAAATCCTTTTACACGGCCATGTGAGACTCTCACCAACTGGTTTGATACCACAGCCCAACCGTGAGCGCGCGCCAGATGACACCATGCCGTCTCCTCCCAATACAGAAAAAAATCCTCTGGCATAGGGCCGATTTGCTCTATAACGCTGGACCGAATCAGGAGGCAAGCCCCTGAGACGTAGTCAACCTTTAGATTGGGCGATTCGAACAGAACGCTGTCATTGCGCCAATCGCCCGACCCGAGGATGCGGCAGCCCTCTTCTGGTACCACAAACCCACCTGTGTGCCTGATAAAGTCTGGTTTGTCTTCGAATACGACCTTCGGACCTACCACGCCGATGCGATCGTCCCGTGTCATGGTGTCCAACAGCCCCCCGAGTGTATCCCTTTCCACGCGACAGTCCGGATTTAGCAGCCAGATGAAAGCTGAACCCAGCTCGCGGGCCTTTTGCAACCCAACATTCACCCCGCCGGCGAACCCAAGATTCCGGCCCGTTTGCAGAGCAACAACGTTCGCGAGTTCGGTGGCAATGAATGCTGGGTCCGGCATGTCCGACCCATTGTCCACAATTACTATCGAGCTGACAGGATACTCCGAGTTCTTCAACGCCTGTACGCAGGAAACCGTTTCCTGCCAGCAATTCCAGTTCACGATGATCGCTATTACCTTGTGAACCGACAAATCATCTCCCGTCTTGGATTACGAACACGTTGAAGCGCGGAACAGGCACGCCAGGACTCCATACCTCTGGTGCAAGCCGCGGTCTCGCACGACGGTGGACGTTCTGCGCGGTTCTGCCCCGATGCCGATTCTCCAGGACGTAAGCAGAAATTGTCCCACCGAAGAAGTGTAGCGACTCACAACAGGCCTACCTCCCCGAAAATCAATACTTTCAATGACTTCCTTATCCACCATTGGGGCGTAGGATATCGGATTCGCACTGCTCCGTCAAGCCTGATCGTTTGAACCAGAACATGGTTTGCGTATTTGCTGGGGCATGTGCTGCCCCAATGTGCAATGCGAATCTCGTGGCAGCAGGCACGCTTCTTGGGATGGCACGAGCCTATCGTTTAGTCCCCCCCCTCACCTCACCTCACCTCACCTCCACTACCTCTAGTTTCACATTTCCTATCATCCGCAATAAAGATGCTGTTTCGTGGGATTCGTCCGCGGCTGCGATCTTGATGTGCGTTGCGTCCGCGGGGAGCTGGTTCAGGGTTGGGTCCACGGCTATCCAGCCGTTGACGTAGGATTCGGCCCAGGCGTGGTAAAGGAAGCCCACATTGTCGGTGTACACGAGTCCAGTCACCTGCCGGGTAGGGATTTTCTGGGACCGAGCCAACGCAGTGTACAGGCCGGCGTGTGACTGACATTCTCCCTCTCGGCTCCTCAACACGGACAGAGCGGTGAAGGAATCCTTCATTGTGCCTCGAATGTTCTCAGAGGTCCAACGGACAAGCTTTTCCACCTTCTCGAAATCAGAGTCTTGGGGCGAGACGATTTGCCGAGCCTGTTCCACGATCTCTTCGTGATCTGACGGGATAGCAACCGTAGCTGCGAGATGTTCGTGGGAGACAGGGTCGGAAAGGTCGGGCTTGAGAGAAGCTTGGATCGGCTCTCCCACCGCGGCCCGGTTCTTGCCGTCCCGTCGGGTCAGCGGATCTTCCACCTGCACGGAAACGTCGAATCGGCCGTCCTGTTGTTGAGGTGAGCTCACTGTTACCCGCTGACGATGGTCCTGCGCTATGAGCGACGGATCGATCCCCCGAACCTGTACCTGGAGGAATCGAGCACGTTCCGGATTCGGGATCGGTTTTGCCACCTTGATCAGGCTGAAGTCGAGCACGAGATCCTTGCCCTGGGCTTTCTTCTTCAAGAACTGCTCCGCGGTCTCGCGGTCTTCCAGCAACGTTATCAACGACCCGTCGAGGGCCTTTTCCAGGACGGTCAGTCCCTTCTTGTCAAGCCAGGAGCGGATGACCGACTTGCCGAAGCTGTTCTTCACGTTCCATATGGCACCTTTCGGTCCGGGGGACCCTGCAACCGTCCAGATGTGCTGCTCCACCCGCTCTACATCTTGCTTTTCAGCATTGAACACCGCGAACGAATGGGTCTTCCCGTCCTGGAGACCCACCAGGGCCGGCATGAGCGAAATGGCGCTGGAATGATACAGCTTACCCTCAATGGGAAACTCCCTGCTGAGCGATTCGCCATCCACCTTGATGTTCACCACGAACTTGCCGTCCTTCACCGCGCCCTTCATGTCCAGTTGCCTTCCGTTCATGTCCACGCGGGAACTGAACGCCATGAGCGTCAGATCCGGTCTGACGTCCACACGCTCGCGCATAAGGACCTCGTTCGTCTTTTTCATGGCGGTCAGGCGCATGATCGAATCACTGGAAATGGTGAAATTCTCTCCGGAGGGTTCAATCCTGAAATGACTATATCCGACCTTGTCTTCCTTGAAGTACATGCCGTACCACGCTTCCTTGAACGGAAAGCGGGCCAAGGTGCCATATCCGTGAGCCGGTACCTCAACCTTTGACTCGCTCGCGGTGATCGACCGGAGCACACAACCAGCCTGCGAGCTGAGAAACACGCACACGATGAGGAGGCGAAGGAAAAGCTTGAGCATCGACCCTCGGACCCTTTTTCCTGTCAGTATATCCGCTGCGACCAGCCTGTTTCAAGCCGACCGCTTATCCAACCCTAACTACTGACTTTCGTAAGTGACGTTGCGCCCCTGTTGAGGCTTCGCACCAACCTCCTCGGAAAACCTGCCAAGCCGCTCTTATCACAGGTCCCTCACCCTGTCACCACCATGTCCGCCCTTTCCGTCCCCCTGCCCTCGATTCTTGTGGTAATATTCGAGTCTGCCATGACCCAACGGATGTACGCCTCTTGAAAGAACGTACGTCTTTTCGTTCCTCACCGAAAGAGGATGAGCGGAAGGCCGTGATGATGCATCAGGAAAACACTGTCCAGGCACTGCAATCAGAGCTCGCAGAAATTCGGAAGCGGTGCGCGGAGCTCGAACGGCTATACGATGCGTGCAAGGACGAGGAAAAGACCTTGCGAGAGGCCGAAGCCAGGTATCGAGTGCTCCTGGACAACTCTCTAACGGGTATCTGCGTGCAACAGGACGCACAGCTCGTGTATGTGAATCAACGCTTCGCCCAACTGACCGGCTATTCTTGCGAGCAACTCATCGGGATGCCCATCTGGGACATCGTGGCTCCTGAACACCGGGAGCTCGTCATACAGCGGTACCACGACCGAATTGCCGGGAAACGGCCCATTCGACAATACGAGATCAACGTGGTGAAACGCAGTGGAGAGAAACGTCACTGGGCGGTCTGGTTCAACGTCATCGATCACGATTCCCGGCCAGCGATACTGGGAACCGTGGTGGACACCACCGAAATGGTGCGCACCCGGAAAGCATTACAGGAGAGCGAGCAGCGTTTTCGGGCTCTATTCGAGACCGCCACTGACTGCATCTTCATCAAAGACGCGGACCTGAAATATACTCACGTCAATCCCGCCATGGCTTCCCTTTTCGGAATATCTCAGAACGAGCTCGTGGGCACCACCGATGTGGACTTGTTCGGAAAGCGCATCGGGCGCCACCTGGAACGAATGGATCGCAGAGTTCTCGCTGGTGAGCGGTTGGAGATTGAACATGTCAGGCCGGTGCGCGGTGTTGCCTTGACGTTCCACGACGTGCGCATACCCATGGAAGACGAGTCCGGAGCGATCGTCGGGGTGTACGGAATATCGAGGGACGTCACGGACATGAAGAAAGGGGCTTTTTGTCTGGCAGGGACGGCTCAGACGGAATGTGCTTCTCCTGTCATGCGCTCCGTCCTCTCTCTGGCTCGGACTGCCGCGAGGCGCGAGGGCTTTGTTCTCCTGTTGGGAGAAAGTGGCTCGGGAAAGGACTACCTGGCCCGGTACATCCATGACCATTCTTCCCGGAGCGACGGCCCGTTCTTCACTATGAACTGCGCCGCGCTATCCCATGAAATTGCTGAGTCCGAGCTCTTTGGCCACGAAGCTGGGGCATTCACGGGCGCGGTAGGACGAAAGAGGG
>Ga0067045_1002710_pt1 | contig 55201 bp, 40 predicted proteins | sample TerdegcTABiofilm_FD_59184 | JGI IMG/M metagenome (GOLD analysis project Ga0067045, IMG submission 59184) | Combined Assembly of (Gp0054472, Gp0054536) Wastewater bioreactor microbial communities from Singapore -Terephthalate degrading...
CGACCGTTCCCTNNNNCTGTCATTTCGACCTCCCGAAGGGAGGGAGAAATCCTGTATTCCCCTCCAACGTCTTATCAATCCTGAATCCCCGGATACAGGATTTCTCCGGCTCTGCGTCGATGCAGGATAGCAGTGCATCCTCATTGGTATCAATGATAAACTGCCGTCGAAATGACAGCGGTGTTCCTTTTTTTTCATTTGTCCTTTCGCAACGTCCTGCTGTAGCCGTGTTTCGCATTGCGATAGTGCCGGGATAATGATTAGACGCAAAACAATAAATCTTACATTAAGGGACCGAGGTTTAAAAACGATTGATGATGATGAACAAATAGTACCGATGAATAACGCTGTCGGAATGCGGAAGATTAAAAAAAATCCTTTTTTTTTATTAGCTTTTATCATATTAAAAACGTATATTAATGGTTACTAATGCAAATGAAATTTAACTATATAACCAAATAGAAAGAGGTGCTTTATGAAAAAACTAATGGCTTCAATATTTTTACTAGCCGTCATGGCCATACCGGCCTGGTCGCAGTTGTTATTTGAAGAGAATTTTGATTATCCGGCGGGGGATTCTATCAGTGCGCATGGATGGGTAGTGCATAGTGGTAGTACATCAGGAATGCCGTTTATCTATGTTACATCGCCAGGTTTAACATTTTCAAACTATGCTGGATCAGGAATAGGTAATGCCGCTACTTTACCGGGCGGAGCTACAGGCAATGATTTTCATCATACTTTTACCGCTCAGACTTCTGGTGCAGTGTACCTTGCAGTATTGGTAAAAGTGGATGGGGCTTCAACTGGAGGGGATTATTTTATTCATCTTGGACCTGATCCAATTGGAACAACATATAAAGGTAGGTTATTTGCAAAAAAAGATTCATCAGATAATCTTGCATTCGGAATATCCAATGCGAGCACATCAACTATAAGTTATACAGGTTTTGATTATACCCTAGGGACTACTTATTTGTTAGTAATTCGTTGCGAATTTGGTCAAAATGCAAAACTTTTTATCAATCCTATTATTGGCCAACCAGAACCTGCAGCAACTGCAACAGCAACTGATGCTATATCTGACCCTAATAATTTCGGTGCAGTGGCTCTACGTCAAGGCGGATCTTCAACATCTCCAAATGTTGTTGTTGACGGTATTCGCGTTGCCACGACCTGGGCTGGCGCTGTAGCCGGCGGTGGTTCCTCGGCCAATCAGCCGCCTTCCATTTCCGGTTTGACCCGCGACCCGTGGGTGCCTTCTGCGGAAGCCACTGTAGGCGCTACCGTAACGGATGACCACAATATTGTGCCTCCGGTGCGTTTAATTGTTTCTGTCGACGGCGTGCCGACCGACAGTATGGACATGTCTTCCACCGGTAGCAATACGTATGAAGCCGAAATACCGGGCAAGCCCAACGGATCCTACGTTACCTATGTCATCCGCGCCACGGACGACAGCGGCGCGGTGACCATCACCAGTCCGCAGAAATATTTTTCGGGTATTACGAATATTTCCACCATCCGTGTCAATGATGGCAACGGGCTCAATACATATATCGGCACACCGGTTCGCGTGCGCGGCATCGTCACGGCCGGTGATACGCTGTTCACGGGTTTTAATACCGATATTTTTATTCAGGACGCGACCGCCGGTATTAATGTATATAAGTCCGGCCTCACACTTTATCCGGACGGACGGGACCTGACCGTGGAAGGGACCATCAATCATTTCAACGGAAAGCTGGAAATTACCACACCGAACATAACCATTTTCGATAACGGCCCCGGCACCATGCCCGATCCGCTTATCGTCGCCCCAGCCGATGCCTTTAACGAAGCCAATGAGGGAAAATTGATGATAATCACCGGCGTGACGTTTGACGCGTCCGGAAATTTCGCGACCAAGGATTCCGCTTATACCCTGAACGGCAATCCGGCGTATCTGGCTTTTGTGGACAAGGATAATGATTATTTGGTCGGCCAGCCGATTCCTTCCGGTACGGTAAACCTGCGCGGCATTATGAGCCAGTATGATAATTCATCTCCATACACTAGTGGTTATCAGCTTCTGCCGCGGTATGTCAGCGACCTGAATGTTGTTGTGGCTGTCAACGAGCCGGTGAGCCATCTGCCGAAGAATTTCAGCATCGCGCAGAACTTCCCGAATCCGTTCAATCCGAGCACCACGATTGAATACACCGTGCCGAAACAGAGCGATATTTCGATTAAGATTTATAATCTGCTTGGTCAGGAAATCCGCACGCTGGTGAACGGTTCCAAAGCTCAGGGCCGCTACAGCGTTACCTGGGACGGAAAAGACAACGCCGGCCGCGCGGTCTCCACGGGCATTTACTTCTACCGTCTGAACGCTCCGAATTTTGTCGAGACCCGCAAGATGGTGATGATCAAGTAAGCATTTCTCGCGCGTAATTATAAGCCCCGTATCCCTGATGCGGGGCTTTTTTTATTTCACTGTCCTTCCAACCAACCGTCTCCGCCGTCCTTTCGACCGACCATCCCTCCGCTGTCCTTTCGACCGACCGTTCCCACCGCTGTCATTTCGACCGACCGTTCTCTACGCTGTCATTTCGACCTCCCGAAGGGAGGGAGAAATCCTGTATTCCCCTCCAACGTCTTATCAATCCTGAATCCCCGGATACAGGATTTCTCCGGCTCTGCGTTGATGCAGGATAGCAGTGCATCCTCATTGGTATCAATGATAAACTGCCGTCGAAATGACAGCGGTGTTCCTTTTTTGTCAATTGTCCTTTCGAAACGTCCTGCTCTTTCTAAACGACGGCACCATCAAGACACAACCGAACACGAAACGAAGCCGCATGACGTAAATCCTGTATTCCCGATACTCCTCTTTGAACACCGCCGCCTTCAACCAACCGTCCTCATGCTGTCCTTTCGACCGACCGTTTTCCCCACTGTCCTTCCGACCGACCGTTCCCGCCGCTGTCATTTCGACCTCCCGAAGGGAGGGAGAAATCCTGTATTCCCCTCCAACGTCTTATCAATCCTGAATCCCCGGATACAGGATTTCTCCGGCTCTGCGTCGATGCAGGATAGCGGTGCATCGTCATTGATAGCAAGGATACACTGCCGTCGAAATGACAGCAGTGTTCCTTTTTTGTCAATTGTCCTTTCGAAACGTCCTGCTCTTTCTATACGACGGTACCATCAAGACACAACCGAATACGAAACGAAGCCGCATGACGTAAATCCTGTATTCCCGATACTCCTCTTGAACACCGCCGCCTTCAACCAACCGACCCACTGTCCTTCCATCCAACCGTCTCCGCCGTCCTTTCGACCGACTGTTCCCACCGCTGTCATTTCGACCGACCGTTCCCGCCGCTGTCCTTTCGACCGACCGTTTTCCCCGCTNTCNTTTCGACCGACCGTTCCCTTTGCTGTCATTTCGACCTCCCGAAGGGAGGGAGAAATCCTGTATTCCCCTCCAACGTCGTATCAATCCTGAATCCCCGGATACAGGATTTCTCCGGCTCTGCGTNGATGCAGGATAGCGGTGCATCGTCATTGATAGCAAGGATACACTGCCGTCGAAATGACAGCGGTGTTCCTTTTTTTTTCCAATTGTCCTTTCGAAACGTCCTGCTCTTTCTATACGACGGTACCATCAAGACACAACCGAACACAAAACGAAGCCGCATGACGTAAATCCTGTATTCCCGATACTCCTCTTTGAACACCGCCGCCTTCAACCAACTGCCTCCGCTGTCCTTCCATCCAACCGTCTCCGCCGTCCTTTCGACCGACCATCCCTTCGCTGTCATTTCGACCGACCGTTCCCACCGCTGTCATTTCGACCGACCGTTCCCACCGCTGTCATTTCGACCGACCGTTCCCNNNGCTGTCATTTCGACCTCCCGAAGGGAGGGAGAAATCNTGTATTCCCCTCCAACGTCGTATCAATCCTGAATCCCCGGATACAGGATTTCTCCGGCTCTGCGTCGATGCAGGNTAGCGGTGCATCGTCATGGATAGCAATCATACACTGCCGTCGAAATGACAGCGGTGTTCCTTTTTTGTCAATTGTCCTTTCGAAACGTCCTGCTCTTTCTATACGACGGTACCATCAAGACACAACCGAACATGATACGAAGCCGCATGACGTAAATCCTGTATTCCCGATACTCCTCTTTGAACACCGCTGCCTTCAACCAACCGCCTCTACCGTCCTTCCAAACAACCGTCGCCGCCATCCTTTCGACCGACCATCCCTTCGCTGTCCTTCCATCCAACCGTCTCCGCCGTCCTTTCGACCGACCGTTCCCTTTGCTGTCATTTCGACCGACCGTTCTCTACGCTGTCATTTCGACCTCCCGAAGGGAGGGAGAAATCCTGTATTCCCTCCAATGTCGTATCAATCCTGAATCCCCGGATACAGGATTTCTCCGGCTCTGCGTTGATGCAGGTTAGCGGTGCATCGTCATGGATAGCAATCATACACTGCCGTCGAAATGACAGCGGTGTTCCTTTTTTGTCAATTGTCCTTTCGAAACGTTCTGCTCTTTCTATACGACGGTACCATCAAGACACAACCGAACACAAAACGAAGCCGCATGACGTAAATCCTGTATTCCCGCAATCAATCACTGGCAGGCGTTCATCAAAATCAAAACAAATGGACTATCATAGAGCATGGACGGACTTGTTATTATTATTGACTTTGTCAATATTTTTTTTTTAGTTTTTAATCATATATAAAAATCCATGAAATAATCCTGATATATCGGAGACTCCAATGAAACGCCAGCACGAAAAGACCAAGAAACTCCATTCTGTCCGCTATGAAATACGCGGTCCCCTGCAGGACCGGGCTAAACAGCTTGAAGCCGAAGGCCATAAAGTTATTAAGCTGAACATCGGCAATCCGGGGCCGTTCGGATTCCTGACGCCGGACGTGATGCTTCAGGACATGGCCGAGAACCTCAAAAAAGCAGAGGGTTACAGCGATTCCAAGGGCATTATTGAAGCCCGGCACTCGATCATGAAAGACGCCGCCCGCAAAGGCATTCCCGACATCGGTCCGGATGATATCTTCATCGGAAACGGCGTCAGCGAACTGATCATTATGACCCTGCAGGCCCTGCTCAATCCCGGTGACGAAGTGCTCGTGCCCGCGCCGGATTACCCGCTGTGGACTGCCGCCGTGAATTTCTCCGGCGGTAAAGCCGTGCATTATCTGTGCGATGAGGAAAACGAATGGAACCCGGATCTTGCCGACATGGAGCGCAAAATCACTCCGCATACCAAGGCGGTTGTCGTCATCAATCCCAACAATCCTACCGGCGCGGTCTATCATAAGGATATTCTCGAAAAAATCATCGCGATGGCCCGCCAACATGATCTGGTGATATTATCCGATGAAGTCTATGAAAGAATTTTATATTTCGATCTGAAGCATATTCCGACGGCGTCTCTGGCCGATGACGTTCTGTTTGTAACATTTAACGGTCTCTCGAAATCCCATTTGATATGCGGTTTCCGCGTCGGTTGGATGATGATCAGCGGCGACCGCGCCCATGCAAAAGGTTTCTACGAAGGCATGAATTTGCTGGCATCCATGCGCCTCTGCAGCAATGTGCAGGGACAATACGTGATTCCGACCGCTCTGGAAAAGTGTCCGAATATTGACTATCTGATTAAACCCGGAGGCCGTCTGTATGAGCAGACCTTCCTCGCGCATCGCCTGTTAAACGAAATACCCGGCGTCAGCTGCGTAAAACCTAAAGGCGCCTTCTACCTCTTCCCGAAACTGGATCAAAAGAAGTTTAATATCCATGATGACCAGAAATTATTCTACGATCTGCTGAACCAGGAAAAAATTCTTTTCGTCAACGGTACCGGCTTCAACTGGCCTAAACACGACCATTTCCGGGTTGTGGCTCTGCCCAAAGTGGAAGACCTCGAGGCCGCGTTAAAACGCCTGGGGCATTTCCTTTCAACCTATCGTCAGTAGAATTTTGGATAGACCGGATTCTGTTTTTTTTTTATGATTATGACGGGATAACAGAAAGTTTCGGTTAAAAGAAAATTGCGTTCCCATTTCATGAAAATATTTGTAGGATTTGTCCGAAAACGCTGTTAAATTGATTTATGAGGAAGCCTTTTCTGCATTGGTTTTTTGATGCAACTGAAGTTTATGCAAAGCGCTTCCTCTATCGATTTTATTTTGGACAGATGTGCAATCCATTCATTACATAGTAAGATTCAACCGGTCTTTTTTTTAATCAATAGACTTATTTATAAGTTTGGGTACAATGGGCCTTTGGACAAAAAAATATTGGGGTATCACTTTCTGGCTAATACCTATTATCCTGATGCTTAGGGCCATGTTTTGCTACGGCTGATCATTAATGAAATCGGCGTTTTAGTTTTGAGGCCTTTTTGATTACATGGTTGCTTGAGGTTACAGTAAAAAAAGGAACGCTGATTTTTTCTATAACGGCTGATACGGTAACAAACGCATTATTGTTTTAAAAATCAAAATTATTTAAAATCATTATGATTCCGATACGCGATACCATTCCGGCTGTGACATTTCCATATGTAACAATAATGCTTATTCTGATTAATGTTGGCGTTTTTATATTGCAGTTGCTTTTCTTATCCGATGCCGATGATTTATACAACCGCGCCGCGGTGATTCCGGCCAAATATTTCTGGTATGAGCAATATCGTCCGGAGCAATACGGGGCGCGTTTCGCGCCGTTGATTACCTCCATGTTTTTACATGGCGGGTGGATGCATATTTTGGGCAATATGTGGTTTTTATGGATTTTCGGCGATAATGTTGAGGATCGTATGGGCCATTTCAGATACCTTATATTTTATCTTGTATGTGGAATTGGCGCCGGATTATCGCATATTTATCTCTATCCGGATTCGCAGATACCAACCATTGGGGCGAGCGGCGCGATTGCCGGCGTCATGGGAGCGTATTTCATAAGTTTTCCGCAGTCCCGCGTATTGACGCTAATTCCGGCGATCATATTCTTTCCCCTGATTGAGGTTCCCGCGGTATTCTTCCTGGGATTCTGGTTTGTGATACAGTTTCTGCAGGGAACGGTTGCGCTGGCCTCACCCGATGTGAGCGGCGGTGTCGCTTGGTGGGCGCATTTGGGCGGTTTCGTAGCAGGCGCCGTTTTGGTCTTCTTTTTCCGAAAACGGAATACCATTTATCGGAGGCAATGGGGCGAAAATTACATTGATTTTTAATTGAAATGGATTTAATGATATTGTATATTAGTAAAACAAAACATAAATTATAACTGCAGGTAATGCAATGATCCATGCCGTATCATTTATTCTGGATAACCGAATTGTCACCATTGATTTTAATCACAATGCGCCCTATACCCCGACAACAACCGTACTGAATTATCTGCGCTCGCTGCCAGCTCACAAAGGCGTCAAGGAAGGATGCGCTGAGGGGGATTGCGGGGCATGCACGGTGGTTTTGGCCGAACTTGGTCCGGACGGGAAACTGCATTATAAGGCGGTGGATTCATGCCTGATGTTCTTACCTGCCCTTCACGGAAAACAGTTGATCACGGTGGAAAACCTGGCCGATGATAAGGGCGCGTTACATCCTGTGCAGAAAGCCATGGTGGATCTGCATGGCGCGCAATGCGGATTTTGTACGCCGGGCATTATTATGTCCATGTTTGCGCTGTATAAAAATCATATCAACCCTTCCCGTGAAATCGTGGAAGACGCTTTAACCGGAAATCTCTGTCGGTGTACCGGTTACCGCCCGATTGTCAAAGCCGCCCTGTTCGCCTGTTCGGGAAACGGCGCCGATCATTTTACAGCGAACGAATCAAAAATTATCGACTTGATTAAACAGATACCTGCCGAGCCCTTACAAATAAAAACCGAACAGCAGCAATATTACAAACCGATTACGTTATCGCAGGCGCTCTTACTGAAAGCCGAGCATACTGACGCCGTCCTGATAACGGGCTCCTCCGACGCGGCGTTACGTGTAACTAAAAAGCATGAATTACTGCCCGTCATCATTGACCTTTCGGCGGTACCCGAACTGAAAGAAATCGCCGAAAACGATGAATCCATGATAATCGGTGCCGGCTTGCCGCTGAATGATATCATGCCGATTGTAGAGAAACCATTTCCTGCGTTGTATGATATGCTGAAAGTGTACGGTTCCAGGCAAATCCGCAATGTCGCAACCATCGGCGGCAGTCTTGGTACGGCTTCACCCATCGGGGATATTATGCCCCTGCTGATGGCTTACGGCGGAAAAATTATTCTGGAAAGCATTCATGGCAAGCGAAAAGTCAGCGTGGACGCCTATCTTACCGGATACCGAAAAACCGTGCGTACTCCCGAAGAAATTATCACGGCTGTAAAGATCAAAAAAATCCATAACGGCGCCAGGGTAAAATCTTATAAGGTATCTAAAAGAAAAGATCTTGATATTTCCACCGTCAGTGCCGCGTTCCGGATTGAACGGGAAGCCGATAAAAAAGTACGTGAAATTGTTCTGGCTTACGGCGGTATGGCCGAAATGACCAAAAGGGCTGTGAAAACCGAAGCATTCCTCACAGGGAAATTATGGACACGGCCAAACATAGAAGAAGCGATGAAAATTGTCGATTCGGAGTTTACACCGATATCGGATGCCCGGTCCGGTGCTGAATTCCGCCGTATGGCCGCCCGTAATCTTCTGCTGAAATTCTGGAATGAAACGAAATAGTTTAAAGGTTATAAAACCTAAGCTTCGTTAGAACAGATCACAACGTTTAATTCGAGATGAAAACCTGCTTTTCTTAAGAACCGTTAACAGGTAATCGTATAATAAATTCGGAACCTTTTCCCGGTTCGCTGTGTACTTCAATGCTGCCGTTATGGTTTTTTATGATTCCATAACTAATTGACAATCCCAATCCGGTGCCCTTGCCGATATCCCGTGTAGTAAAGAACGGTTCAAACAGGCGGTTCCGGATCTCTTCCGTCATCCCGCATCCGGTATCCCGTATGGAAATGGATATGTGATTGTTCTCGGCGGAAGTGGTAATATGAATTTCACCCGTATCGTCAATAGCTTGAACGGCATTTCTTATGATGTGCATAAACACCTGGTTGAGTTGACCCGGCGAGCATTCAATCTTCGGCAGGTTGCCGTAATTCCTGAATATTCGGATACGGTTTTGTGTTTGGGAAGCAATCAGGGACAGGGTGGCATCCAGATCATCGTTTATCTGGGTCGTTTTTCGCTCATTTTCATCCAGGCGGGAAAACAACCTAAGGTTCACGACGATATTTTTGATGCGTTCCGCGCCGTTTTCATAGCTTATCAACATCTTTTCGATATCACTGCGGATATACTGATATTCCACATCTATCATTATGCGGTCAAACTGTTCAGCAGCTTCATCCTTTAAGAGATTCTTGGCCGCATGGATCAGATGATCCATAACCTCAATGTGCTTTTTCAGGAAAGGCATATTCGCCGAGATAAACGCTATCGGATTATTGATTTCATGGGCAATGCCGGCGGTTAATTGACCCAGAGAGGACATTTTTGCCGACTGAACCAGTTGCATTTGCGTGTTTTTAAGGTTCTCAAGGGCTTGAGCCAGTTCGTTTTTCTGAAGCTCAATCTGGCGGGTTTTTTGGGTAACCAGAATTTCAAGTTCCTTGCGGCGTTTTTCGATACGATTGATTCTGTAGCGATACAGGCCGTACGCGCCCGATGTAAGGAATATAACGCATAATACGTAAAACCAATCGGTTTGAAAAAAACGAGGTTCAAAATTTAAAACGACGGTCGCTCCGGTTTCATTCCACAACCCATCATTGTTACAGGCGATAACCCGGAAAGAATATTTGCCTGGGGGAAGATTCGTATAATAAGCTGTGCGCCGGGTATCGGCTTCCACCAACTGTTTATCAAAGTTCTCAAGCCGGTAACGAAATCGCACCTGTCCGGGATTCAAATAACTTAGCGCCGTATAATGGATCTCTATTTTTTCAGTTCCCGGAGGAAAAATTGCTTGTTGATATGTTTTGAGAGTTTGAGAAGTATATAAACTGTCGTCTGCAATGATATACTCAATCTGTACCGGCGGAACCATCGGATTAATGATGCTCTTTTCCGGATCAATGGTTACCACGCCTTTAACGCCGGGGAAACATAACGTGCCGTCATAGCGTTTCCATCCGGCGGGCTGATTTCTTCCGTTGCATTCGTTGCTGGCCATGCCGTCTGCGGTGGAGTATGCCCGGCTTAAGATCGTTTTTTGTTTTCCTTCGGAAAACCTCGCCAGTTCGTCTTTTTTTATTTTAAAAATACCTTTATTACAACTCATCCAAAGATAACCGGAAGAATCTTCAAGAATACGGTAAATTAAATCATCAAACAAGCCATCAGCAATTCGAAATATGGTCCAATGGTCATTTTTCAGCCGATTAAGACCGCCGCCATCCGTGCCCACCCATAATACACCTTCGGAGTCTTCGTAGGTTGTCAAAACGATATCGCTGGATAACCCGTTAGCGGTGTTGTAGTATGTCCATTTATCATTTCGCCATCGGATGAGACCGCCGCCTGTTCCTATCCAAACCGCACCGTCACGGCCTTCTTCTATCGTATAAACGGTTTTGTGCGGTAACCGGTCTTTTACAGTATAATGGCTCCATTTGCCCTGATGGTATATATTTAAACCGTCCACTGTACCAACCCAGATGCGGTTCTGGCGGTCGCCAATAATCGCACGGACGTTATCATGGGATAGACCTGTTTTGGAGTTATAATATTTTAATCGGCCATCTTTATAGACCGTTATCCCGCCACCGTCCGTACCAATCCAGTAAGCGCCGTCAGGGTCTTCATAAACCGACCACACCATGTTGTGGGACAGGCCGTTTTTGGTGTTTAGAATGGTACAGTGATTACCGTCCAGGATATTCAATCCGCCGCCGCTTGTACCCACCAGCAGGCGTTTCTTCCGGTCTTCATAAATGCAGCGGATCATGTCATACGATAAACCATCGTAAGTGGTAATGTTGATAAATTTTTCATCTTTAAGCCTGTAAAGTCCGCCGCCGTCGGTGCCGATCCAAAGACTGCCTTCACGGTCTTCTAAAATAGATTTTAAATGATTGACCGTGAGCCCTTCCTGAATCGTTCGTCGTGAAAATCGGCCGTCAGCGGTATAACGCGTCAGACCTATACGCGTGCTGATCCATATATTCCCGTTACGGTCCTGTGTAATATAATTTATCATATCGCCAGACAAACCGTCCCGGGATGTAAAGTTGGTAAACCGGCCCTGATGATAAACGCTCAATCCTTTAGTTTTCGTGCCTATCCATACCCGTCCGATGTTATCTTCATATATTGCGGAGATGGAATTATCGGCTAAACCGTTAGCGATCGTGTAGGTGATAAATTTACCGTTATCGTAAACATTCAAACCGTTGGCGGTACCTATCCAAACGCGGCCGGAGCGGTCCGGATAACAGTAATAAACCGTTGAATGCGCCAGCCCCTGCTCCGTCGTGAAAACCGTGAAATGCCCGTCGCTTAACCGATTTAAACCACCGCCGTTGGTGCCAATCCATAAATTACCGGTGTTATCTTCGGCAAGTGACGATATGAAATCGCTGGATAATCCATCCTTAATGGTATACGTTTTCCATTGATCGTTTTTGTACGCAATCAATCCTCCGCCGTTGGTGCCAATCCATAAAGTCCGGTTACGATCTTCAAGAATTGTTACAATATAATTATGTCGGATGGCCGGCGTATTACGTTTATCAAATACCGTAAATCGTATACCGTCAAACCGTACCAAGCCTTCTTGTGTACCCAGCCAGATATAACCGTCTGAATCCTGCAGGATAGAATACACCGAATTCTGCGGCAATCCGTCATCGGCTGTCCAGATATTCAGCATATATTGGGTCATTGTTTTATTCGGATCCAGAGGTAGGGAAGGACGCGCGTTGAGCAAACTCCATAAAACAATATAAAGGGTATATGATATAATTTTGTTTATCATCGCTGTTTATTACATATCAATAAATTTTTGATATCGTAACAATTTAAAAGAATTCTCATCAATAGCAACAATTCCGGAGTGGTTTATGCATATTGGACATCAAAAATAAAGAGGGTTCATCCAGTCCGAATGATGAATAAGAACAATGAGTACATCAGTAATCAAACGTCGATACGGAGAGAGATTATATTTTATTAGCTCTTTATGCGGATTATGCAAGTAGCTTTTTATTGTAAAAAAGTACGCGTCCTGAGTTTAATCAGGACGCGTGAGCGGACAGACCGTAAGCCGAATTCTGTTTTCCGGAAAACCGAAAGATAATCATTCATCTTCCCGACGCTGCCGGGACTCCGTCCTGGCGGAGAATACCATGATCCGCCGCCGGCTGAAGTGCGATCTACCCGAAGATGCCCTTGCGGATTGAGCAGGCGACCCTTTCCCGGTACAGAAAGACTGCACCGGGACACCTTCCTATTTGATCTTGCTCCCGGCGGGGTTTGGCATTCCGGTTAATTGCTTCACCGGAACGTGCGCTCTTACCGCACGATTGCACCCTTATCCCAACTTTTCCGCAAGCGGAATTATCAGGACGGTATATTTTCTGTTCCACTTTCCGTTGCAACGCCTTTCGACGTTACACCCGCCATTGATGCGATATTTCGAATCTCTGACGGCGCCGTGCCTTATGGAGTTCGGACTTTCCTTTCCGATTAAATTTTTACGGATTTAACCGGAACGATTATCCCGTCTGCCCGCAATTACAGTATACGATTTCGCTGGTTAATAAGCAAACATCTGAAATAAAAAATATCATCTGCCTATTTTGTTTTAGTGAAATTTTAACTATTATATTTGGTTATAATTGTAAGTCAGAAGAGGTTAACGAATAAATAATAAAATAAATCATATAAAACAGGAGCAAGTAAATGAAACTGGGTTTCATCGGTCTGGGTAAAATGGGTGCCAATATGGTGCAGCGGCTGATACAGGGCGGTCACGAGGTCGTGGTGTATGACCGCAATAAGGAATCCGTGCAGAGGGTGGCGTCGGCGGGTGCGATAGGGGCAATATCTATGAATGATCTTGTTGCCAAGTTACCTGACCGAAAGATAATCTGGCTGATGGTGCCGTCGGGAGAGCCTGTAGATGAAAATATTAATACGCTAAAAAACCTGCTGAACAAGGATGATATTATCATTGACGGCGGTAATTCCAACTGGAAAGATACGCAGAACCGTGCAAAAGATCTCGCCAGAAAAAATATCCGTTTTCTTGATTGCGGCACCAGCGGCGGCGTCTGGGGGCTGACCAACGGTTACAGTCTGATGTCCGGCGGTGACAGGGAAGCTTCCGATTATGTCTATCCGATATTCAAGACCCTGGCGCCGGAGGGCGGTTATACATACTGTGGTGCGAGCGGCGCCGGCCATTTCGTTAAAATGATTCATAACGGCATTGAATACGGTATGATGCAGGCGTTTGCGGAAGGGCTGGAAATTCTTAAGAAATCGCCCTTTGAGCTTGATTTGAAAGCAATAACGAGCGGATGGCAGTACGGAAGCGTAGTCCGGTCATGGTTGTTGGAACTTATCGTACGCGCCCTTGAGGATGATCCGGGCCTGGATAAAATCAAGGATTATGTATCCGATAGCGGCGAAGGCCGGTGGACCGTACAGGCCGCCATAGAACTTGACGTACCGGCGCATGTAATCACCGCTTCGCTGTTCAACCGTTTCCGGTCCCGACAGGAAGAATCCTTCGCGATGAAAGTCCTTGCGGCCCTTCGAAACCAATTCGGCGGTCATGCCGTCGTGACTAAATAGATACTGATAATGAAGTCAAACATCAAACCCAATAATTGCGTTTTAGTTATTTTTGGCGCTTCAGGAGACTTATCCCAGCGCAAGCTGATTCCAGCCCTGTTTGAGTTATTTAAACAAAAACTCCTGCCGGAAGGACTGGCGGTGCTTGGCACGGGCCGCACCATGATGAGTCATGACGAATTTCGCTCCAAAATGGCTTTGCGCTTACATTCCGGTGAAACGGCAACCGCCGCTCCGGCAGAGCACATCGACAATTTCGTCAAGCGTTTATACTATTTAAGAATGGATTCTCTATCAGAAGACCATTATCCGATATTTAAAAAGCAATTAAATGATTTAAACGTAACGTTTCGGGCGCATAACAATTATCTCTTTTACCTGGCCATGCCCCCGCTCATGTACGAACCGATTATACGATTCCTTGGCGCGCTTGAGTTCAATGTGGAAACGAATGGTTTTAAGCGGATTATTATCGAAAAACCCTTCGGATATGATCTTGAAAGCGGTCGTCGCCTTAATCAGACCCTGCATGAAGTATTCGCGGAGGATCAGATTTACCGTATTGATCATTATTTGGGTAAAGAGACCGTCCAGAACATTCTTGTGACGCGGTTTTCCAATGGCATCTTTGAACCTCTTTGGAACCGTAATTATATTCACCATGTGGAGATTACTTCGGCAGAAAGTCTCGGCGTAGAAAACCGGGGCGGATATTATGATGGTGCGGGCGCGTTACGGGACATGGTGCAAAATCATTTATTGCAAATGGTCGGTCTTACGGCCATGGAACCGCCGTCCGCCTTAGAGTCTAACGCTATTCGTAATGAAGTTCTTAAAGTATTTCTCGCATTGAGGCCGCTGGAAGAAAAAGACATAAAACGGAATGTTATCCGCGGGCAGTATACCACCTCGGTAATCGGCGGGCGGCAAATATACGGATACCGTGATGAGACCGGCGTGAATCCACAGTCACGTACGGAAACCTTTGTGGCAATGAAATTTTACATTGATAACCGCCGGTGGAGTGGCGTTCCATTTTATATCCGTACCGGCAAAAGACTGCCGACACGCGTTACAGAAATCGTTATACACTTTATGCCGGCCGTCCATCAGTTGTTTTCGCGGAATAACGCCATTCCCGTTGCAAATCAGTTGATTTTGCGCATTCAGCCCGACGAAGGTATTCTCCTCAAATTCGGTATGAAAGTGCCCGGTGCGGGTTTTAATGTGCAGAACGTTAACATGGATTTTCATTACAGGGACCTTGGGCCTATGCGGTTGCCTGATGCCTATGAACGGTTGCTGTACGATGCAATGTCCGGTGACTCCACACTGTATGCCCGCGCCGATGCCGTAGAAGCCGCATGGGAGTTTGTTTCTCCGATTCAGCATGTATGGAACAATGATCCCGACTGTAAAATTTACGGTTACCCGGCCGGTACCTGGGGTCCCGCCGCCGCCAACCAACTATTCGATGATAAAAATCTATCCTGGCGCTATCCATGTAAAAATCTGACCGATGATGGCCTTTTTTGCGAATTATAAAAGCATTTTATGATTGTCTCAAAACCTGAAATAATTATAGAACGTGATCCTTATCGTCTGTCCGAAATAATCGTTCATCAAATAGCCGTTTATTTTAACAAACTTTTAAACAATCAGGCTTTCATTTCCATAGCGCTTTCAGGCGGAAATACACCCAATGTTTTATTTCGAAAACTGGCTGATATCTCTTTAGCGCTTATTCCTTGGCATCGTGTACGGATTTTCTGGGTCGATGAACGCTGTGTTCCTCCGGAACATCCGGAGTCCAATTATGGCCAGGCCAAACGGTATTTCTTAGAACATATGGATTTGCCTGTTAATAATATTTATCGGATTAATGGTGAAGACGACCCGGAATCGGAAGCGCATCGATACTCTTCACTGATTTCCTCATTGGTTCCTATAAGAAACGGCGTTCCGTCTCTGGATTGGATTCTTTTAGGTGTCGGCGAAGACGGCCATGTTGCGTCTATCTTTCCGGATCAGAAAGACTTAATACACTCAAATAAATTATGCTCCGTTTCTCGCCATCCACTTTCAGGTCAAAATCGTATTACTATGACAGGAAAACTCATTAATAATGCCTCATGGGTATCCTTTTTAGTAACAGGTGAAAATAAGGCAAAAATCGTTAATGATGTTATAAATTTTAAAGCCGAAACCGAAAAATTGCCTGCAGCCCAGATAAAACCGCTAAATGGTCGTCTTACGTGGTATCTGGATATGCAAGCGGGAACTCTGTTAAAATATTAAGACAGAATACGCCGGCTTTATTTGTAATAAAAATTACACAAATATTTTCGCATTTTTTTGGATTAATATTAAAGCCCCAAGCGGGATTGGAATCCCGATGAAATCGGGACGACCAGCTGTTTACAGAATGCCGGATGGAGTCGGGACTCGATCGCTGAGTTGTAGAATGAAAAGAGCCACAAGCGGGATTTGAACCTGCGACCTGCTGTTTACGAAACAGCTGCTCTACCGCTGAGCTATTGTGGCTAGTTAAAACACTGCTAATATAGGATTTCAAATTTAAAATGCAAATTTTTTTTCATAAAAATGATAAAATAACCATAATAAACTAATATTTTATCAGATTAAAATTCATCGATTCATCGAATATAAGTCAATAAATACAATATGTTAGTCGTTAAAAATGTATGTATTATATATTTTTTAACACAACAAATTATTAAGATTAAAGATTTTTCTTGTTTTTTTATATATTATTTTGTATAATCAATGACTACTTCTTTACCTATTACGAAGTGGGTCGTAACAAACGCCCACTTTTTTATTTATATGGGACAAAAAGATGGATTTGCTTGATAAAATAAAAGAAACGACCGAAAAAGTGATTCAGGATACACCCTATAAATTGGTGGATATAACCCGTAAGAAATATAAATCGGGTTATATTTTTACAATTTTTCTGGATAGTATGCAGGGTATTACAATCGATACCTGCAAAAAATTCAGCGACCGCATTGCAGAGGAACTGGATACAATGGATATTATTGAAAATTATATTCTGGAAGTTTCGTCACCCGGGACGGAACGCCCTCTGACTGAAGAATGGCAATATATGAAAAATAAAGGGCGTCTTTTAAAAATTCAGTTTTATGAAACGCCGGAAATAATAAGAGAAATAACGGGTCGTCTTACCGATATCCGAGACCGAAAGTTGGTTCTGGAATTAAAGAACAAAAAGAAAAGTCCGCCTGAATTCAGAGAAATTTCTTATGACCAATTAAAAAACGTTAAGATTGAACTTGAATGGTGAAATTTAATATTTATTAAGAATAAATTTATTAACAAACGGAGGTATCATGGACACCCAAAACACCGATATCATTGAAGCTTTTACACAGATAGCCAGGGAGAAAAACATAGATAAAGACGAGCTTAATCTGATCATTGAGGACATATTCAGGACCATGATAAAGAAAAAGTTCGGCACTACGGATAATTTCGACATCATCGTCAATCTGGATAAAGCGGCTATCGAAATATTTCAAATGAAAACGGTGGTTGAAGAGGTGGAGGATCCTGTAACGCAGATTGACCTTGAAACCGCCCAGCGGCAGGAGCCGGACTTGCAGGTCGGCGATGAATATGTAGAAATCATCAATCCCGCCAGCTTTGGACGACGGCTGGTCATCGGCGCGCGTCTTACGCTGAGCCAGAAACTCCGCGAAATAGAACGTAAAGCCCTGTACGATGAATTTATCAACCGAAAAGGAGAAATTATTGTCGGGGAGGTCCGGCAGATACACCGTAAGGAGCTTTTTGTCAGCTTTGAACGCGCCGAACTGATCATGCCGAAGGAAGAACAAATTGCCAATGAGCGGTATAAACGCGGTCAGACCATTAAGGCGCTTATTAAGGATGTCATTGACGACGCCAAAGGCCTTCGCATTATCGTTTCCCGGGCGGATCCCCAGTTTCTGATAAGACTTTTTGAAAACGAAGTGCCTGAAATCTACGACGGTATCATTGAAATCAAAGCCATCGCACGGGAACCGGGTGAAAGAACCAAACTGGCCGTATATTCCAATGATAAACGTATCGATGCCGTGGGCGCCTGCGTTGGTATGAAAGGCATTCGTATCCAGTCGATTGTTAAAGAGTTGAATAATGAAAAAATTGACATCATCAGCTGGAGTTCGGATCCGGAAATCTTGATTTCCCGCGCGCTGAGTCCGGCGAAGCCGTTGCGTATTGAAATCAATTCAACCAAGAGAACCGCACTGGCCGTTATTAATGACGATGAAATGTCTATTGCGGTCGGCAGGCACGGACAGAATATCATTCTGGCATCGGAACTTACCGGTTATGAAATTCAGACCATCAAATATTCCGATATGGGCAAAGCCATCGAGGAGGGTATTATGCCATCCTATTACGGCGCGGGAATGGATTATATCCCTGATGCACAAACGGCTGATCATGCAGAAGATGAAAGTGATGACGACGAAATCACGCCCGATACTCTGATTGCTGAGATTAAAGGTATCTCCGAATCCGCAAGCGAGATCCTGGCTGAAGCCGGTTACGAAAGACTCGGGGATATCACGGATGTGGAAGAAATAAAAAATATTGAAGGCATCAGTGCACGGTCAATGAACAAGCTGATTGCGACGTTAAATAAAATATCCTATCAAGAATAAATTTGAACGGCTTATTTATGGCAAAAGCAGGAAAAAAAGTATTTCAGATTGCAAAAGAATTACTCGTCAAACATGACGAAATTGTGGCGTTTCTTCAGAAGAGCGGTTACAAAACCATTAAGAACCACATGAGCGTTGTGGATGACGAAATGATGGAAAAGTTACTGGCGCGGTTCAGCAAGGAAAAAAAACATGCCGATAGTTACATCAAGCAGCGGGGGCAGAGGGATAAAAAAGATATTCCTGAACCTGCAACGATGGCCCATGAGCCGACGCCGCTTCCGCAGGAAGCCGAAGCATCTGAGTCCGTAGAAACCGAGACTTCCGAAACAATGCCGCCGGTCGTGGAAGCCGTTGTGCCTTCTGAGGCTAAGGCTGAAGAACACGCGCCTGTCCTGCCGGAAATAAAAGAAGAAATTCCTGCCATAACAACCGAGACGGTTCCGCAAAAGGCGGATAGCGTCCAAGAGTCGGTCAAATCCGAAGAAGAAAAGAAAGCCGAATTTCTTGAATCGCTGAAAACTTCACCGAAAATCCGTGAGGAATTCAAGCAGGCTTTTGAAAAGGCACGGCAGCAGTTAGAGAGACAGGCGCTCAAGGACGAAACCGTAGCGTCGGGCAGTTCCGGCCGAAGAGGCCGCAGAAAAAAAGGCCAGGGCGAAGGATCCGTTCTGGAAGGGGAGGGCGTTATCGAGAAGCCGTCGCGTGAAAAGAAAAAGAAAAAACGCAAAGCGAAAATTGATGAAAAGGACGTGGAATCGGCCATTCGCGAAACCATGGCTAAAATGGGCGATACCACAACACTGGGGGAAGAACGCCACCGCCGCCGGTTGAAAAAACGGGCGGAACGGGAAGCTGAAGAACTGGAACAAAGTCAGGCCGAACAAGTCAATATCCTACGGGTTCCGGAATATATTTCCGCTCACGAACTGGCCGACCTTATGGAAGTGGAAGTGTCTGAAGTTATTAAAACCTGTTTGTCGCTGGGACTCATTGTCTCCATCAATCAGCGGCTTGATATGGACACGATTACTCTGGTGGCCAGTGAATTTGGATTTCAGATCGAGGCCGCCGAGGAATTTCAAAGCGACATTCTGGATGAAGAAGAAGAGGAAGCCACGGAGGGCGAACTGTTGCCCCGGCCGCCGATTGTTACGATTATGGGTCATGTGGATCATGGTAAAACCTCCCTGCTTGATTATATCCGCCGAACCAATGTGGTGGCCGGCGAGGCAGGGGGTATCACTCAGCACATGGGTGCCTATGAAGTGGAATTGCCTGATAAACGCAAGATTACCTTCTTAGACACACCGGGCCATGAGGCGTTTACGGCTATGCGCGCGCGGGGGGCTCAGGTCACGGATATTGTGGTTATTGTTATTGCCGCCGACGACAACGTGATGCCGCAGACCGTGGAAGCCATTAATCACGCCCAAGCCGCGGGGGTTCCGATTATTTTCGCGCTTAACAAGGTCGATAAGCCGGAAGCCAATCCCCAGCGAATCAAAACCCAGCTTACGGAAAAGAATATTCTCATTGAAGAGTGGGGCGGTAAATATCAATGTGTGGAAATTTCCGCTAAAAAAGGTCTCAATGTGGATGTGTTGCTTGATAAAATCTTACTGGAAGCGGAAATGGCGGAACTCAAAGCCCGGAAGGATTGTCGCGCCAAGGGTACGGTCATTGAAGCCATGCTCGATAAGGGGCGCGGGGCATCCGCAACCATCGTCATCAAGGAAGGCACCGTTCGGATTGGCGATCCGTTTATTGCGGGTATCTATGCCGGCCGGGTTAAAGCGATGTATGACGAACGAAATAATGCCGTTCGGGAAGGCCTGCCCTCCCAGCCCGTCTTGATCACGGGATTTGACGGTCTGCCGCAAGCCGGCGATATTTTTGTGGTCACCAAGAATGAACGGGCCGCGCGCGATCTGGCTCAGAAACGCCAGCAACTTAAACGCGAGCAGGAACACCGTCGCGTCCGGCTGATCACGCTGGATGAAATATCCAAACAGGTCCGAATGGGCAAAACCGTCAATCTTCCGATTATCCTTAAGGGCGATGTGGATGGTTCCGTGGAAGCCATCAGCGATTCCATTCACCGCCTGAGCACGTCCGAAGTTACCGTCAATATCATCCATCGCGGCGTGGGCGTCATTACCGAATCGGATGTGTTGCTGGCTTCCGCATCCGGCGCAATTATTATCGGATTCCATGTTCGTCCGAATCTTAACGCGCGTAAGCTCGCTGAAAAGGAAAATATCGATATTCGCTATTATAACATTATTTATGACTGCATCGAGGATATCCGTAAAGCACTCGAAGGGCTTCTGGAACCCGAATTCGAAGACCGTGTAACCGGTACCGTGGAAATCCGCGAGATTTTCAAGATTTCCAAGGTTGGTACCGTGGCCGGCTGTTATGTGGTTGACGGCAAGATCAACCGCCAGCTACCCCTGCGCCTCATCCGAAACGGCGAGGTGATCCACGAAGGGCGACTGTCATCGCTGAAGCGTTTTAAGGAAGACGTCCGTGAAGTGCTGATGGGATTTGAATGCGGCCTGACCATTGACAACTTCAACGATATCAAAACCGGTGATGTGATCGAATGTTATGAACGCATCGAAACCAAACGCTCGCTTACGGTGTGATATGCTGGTCGGTGTCTGCACTTTGGAATTGTTTATTCATACCAGCCAGTCGCTGAAGGAGAAACGTTTTGTGGTGAAAAGCATTAAAGACCGTATTGCCCACCGCTTCAATGTATCCGTCGCTGAAGTGGATCATCTCGACAAATGGCAACGGGCGTGCATCGGCATTGCCACGGTAACCAATGACCATAAAATAATTGATCATACCTTCTCCGAAATCATGAAACTCGTTGAATCCAACGGAGAGGCTGAAATCATTTCCAACAACATACAAATTTACTGAAAACAAATTATTGACGGAATAAGGCGCGGCTTATGAATTTAAGAAATAAAAGATTGTCCGAACTGATGCACCACGAGATCGGTTCAATAATTCATTTTGAAATGCGTGATGCGCGTGTTAAGTCTGTTACCATTACTCAGGTGGTTCTTAATGCCGATCTTACTTATGCCAAAGTATATTTTATGATTGAGGGTTCTTCGGAGGAGATTAAAGCCATGACCGCAACACTGAACCACGCCAAAGGTTTTATCCGTCATAAAATCAGCGAGCGCATTGAGGTTAAATATATTCCTGAGATTAAATTCTTTTATGATGAGAATATCGTTTATGATCGGCGAATGGATCAATTGTTCGAGGAAATCAAGCGCCCATGACCGTTAATCCAAACGCATTTCCTTTGGTATCGAGGGAATACCTGCTGACAGGATCTCTTTCAGAATTGGATTATAATGCCGGTACGATCGTTCTGATGGATAAGCCCCCTTTATGGACCTCTTTCGACGTGGTTCATAAAATTCGTAATCTGACCAAAGCAAAAAAAGTCGGACATACGGGTACGCTGGATCCCATGGCGACCGGTCTGCTTATCTTAGTTACGGGCTCAGCAACGCGTATGGTTGGCCATTATATGGGTCTTCAAAAGGTTTATCATGTAATTCTGGAATTGGGAAAAACAACGGATACATACGATAGAGACGGTAAAATCAGCGCCGAAAAGCCGGTGCCGGAAATAACTGAAAGTGAGTTTTTAACGCTAATTAAGAAATATATCGGCCTGATAAAGCAGACACCACCCCCGTTTTCGGCTATAAAAAAATCCGGACGCCCGTTGTATCTTTCGGCCCGAAAGGGCATACCCGTGCAGGTCGAACCACGCACCGTAAATATTATAAATATTGATCTGGTGAAATTCGCTCTCCCTTATGTGGAATGCAAAGTCACTTGTTCCAAAGGCACCTATATACGTTCTTTGGTGAATGATATCGGTGAGGATATAGGATGCGGCGCTTATGTATTCGAACTCCGTCGGTTAGCCATCGGTAATTATACAGTGGAGCAGGCCGTTACAGTCGCCGATTTTCAGAATCAGATTAAAGTAAAGCGTGAACACAATGTTATTCATTGATAATCTGAATACCATACCCCATGACGGGAATTCCCTGCTGACCATGGGAACCTATGACGGCATTCATCGTGGCCATCAGGCGATACTACAGCAATTGATCGGGGAAAGCCGCCGGAATTCCGCCCGCAGTATTTTGCTGACATTTGAACCCCATCCTCAGACCGTTATTAACCCGAAAAGAATCCCGGATATAAGAATTTTGACGACTATAGAGGAAAAGAGAACGATTCTTTCGAATATGGGGTTGGATTTATTGATCTGCGCGCCATTTGATGAAGCCATGGCCGCCATGCACGCTGAGGATTTTGTGCGGGATATTCTCCTGAAAAAAATCGGTTTCAAAAAAATTATTATCGGTCATGACCATGCGTTCGGTAAAAACCGTAGCGGCCATTTTGAGACCCTGCAACGTATGAGCAGACATTATGATTTTGAAGTCGAACAAGTGGGCGCGGTCACTTTCAAAAATAAAATCATAAACAGCACCGGCATACGACGATTATTATTCGAAGGTAAAATGGAAACGGCCAACGAGTATCTCGGGCGGCCTTATAGTATAAGCGGCACGGTGGTTCATGGTGATGGAAGAGGCCAAAAAATCGGAATTCCCACCGCCAATATCATGCCCGGCCACTTCATGAAATTAATTCCTAAAACCGGTGTTTATGGCACGTATTGTATGGTTGATGATGTGCGTCATGCTTCCGTGACCAATGTGGGTTTCCGGCCAACCTTTATTCATAATGAAGATCAGCCTGTTATTGAAACCCATATTTTTGATTTTCATCATAATATTTACGGAAAAACCGTTGTTCTGGAATTCATTACCTATTTACGTCACGAAAAGCACTTTTCAGGCGAAGAAGCGCTTATTAAAGCGATTAACGAGGACAAAAATCGATTTAGGGAGTATTTACATCAAATATAAATATTTTATTGATTAATAATAAAAAAAATATATATTATAAATTTAGTATAAATTAAATTTAGGAGTTACTGATACTTATGGCCATTAACAAAGAAATGAAACTGGAGCAAATCAAAAAATACGGCGGCAGTGATGTGAATACAGGCGGCACCGAAGTGCAGATTGCGTTACTGACCCTCCACATTAACGACCTGACCAAGCATCTTCAGACGCATACCAAAGATCACAGTTCGCGTCGTTCACTGCTGAAAATGGTAGGACAGCGTAAGCGGTTATTGACGTATCTGGCCGGGCGTGATATTGAAAAATACCGTTCGCTGATAGCCGAACTCGGTATAAGAAAATAAAACTATAATAGTAAGGAGTTAAACAAATAGTTTAACTCCTTATCGTTTATTCGTATCGGAACCTGATGAATCCTTTGATGGCAGTCCTTTTAATGCTCCCATTGATCCGGATCCGCATTCCGCATAATAAAAACAAAAGGACAATTCAATGACAATAAAAAAACAACTTGATATCAACGGCCGTACACTGACTATTGAAAGCGGACGGGTAGCCCGTCAGGCAGACGGCGCCGTCATTGTTCAATACGGCGATACCATGATTCTGGCAACCGTTGTCTCGGCCAAAGAACCTAAGGAAGATGCCGATTTTTTCCCGCTTATGGTCGATTACCGCGAAAGCGCCTATTCCGCGGGCAAAATTCCCGGCAGTTTTTTCCGACGCGAGGGTAAACCGTCCGAAAAAGAAGTACTCAGCGGACGCTTAATTGACCGGCCGATACGACCGCTTTTTCCAGAGGGCTACTGGTATGAAACTGTCATTCATGTTAACGTCATTTCCAGTGACAAGGAAAACAACGCGGACATACTTGGCGGAATCGGCGCCTCGGCAGCTTTGTGCCTGAGCGATATTCCGTTCATGGGACCGGTCGGTTCGGTACGCATCGGCCGCATTGACGGAAAGTTCATCATCAACCCGACCTTTGCCGAACTGGAAACCAGCGATATGGAAATTGTGGTTGCAGGCACTAAAGATTCCATTGCCATGGTAGAAGGCGAAGCCCGGGAAATTTCCGAGGCGGATATGCTCGAAGCGATTATGCTGGCGCATGAAACTATCAAGCAGATTGTTGCGCTGCAGGAAGAAATGATCCGCGAGTTGAATCCCGTTAAACGCGCGTTTGAACCGGCAAAGATCGACGAAACGCTGCAGGCCGATATTATAAGCATGGCCCGTGAAACCGTGCACAACGCCAACCGGATACCCGAAAAGACCGAGCGGAATAATGCCCTGAAACAGTTAAAAGAAACTATTGTGGCTAAGTACGCTGAAACCGTTCCGGATATCGGAAAGATAGCCGCAAAAATCATTGATGATCTGCAGTACAGCGATATGCGCCGGATGATTCTGGAGGAAAAACGCCGTCTGGACGGAAGGCAGATGACCGATATTCGTCCCATCACGTGCGAAATAGGCCTGTTACCACGCGTTCACGGATCGGCGATATTCACCCGCGGGCAGACGCAGGCGTTAGTGGCCACCACGTTAGGCACCAAGATGGATGAACAACTGATTGACGGTGTGGACGGCGATTCGACCAAGCGTTTCATGTTCCATTACAATTTTCCGCCCTATTCGGTTGGCGAAGCCCGGCCGACGCGCGGTCCCGGACGGAGGGAAATCGGACACGGTAACCTGGCTGAACGGGCGCTGAAAAATCTCGCCCCGAAGGAAGAGGATTTTCCATATACTATCCGCATTGTCAGTGACATCCTCGAATCCAACGGTTCGAGTTCCATGGCCTCTGTCTGCGGCGGTTCGCTGTCGCTGATGGACGCGGGCGTACCCATGCCCCGGACGGTTGCCGGCATCGCCATGGGACTCATTATGGAAGATGGCCGCTATGCCATCCTGAGCGATATCCTGGGCGATGAGGACCATCTCGGCGATATGGATTTTAAAGTTGCCGGAACCCGAAATGGTATTACCGCTTGTCAGATGGATATTAAAATCAAAGGCATATCGCCCGAAATTATGAAGGAAGCGCTCGAACAGGCAAGGCAGGGGCGTTTTCATATTATTGATATTATGGAACAAACAATCGCCCAGCCGCGACCGGATCTGTCGAAATATGCCCCACGCATTACCACCATCAAGATTAAAGTGGACCAGATCGGGCTGGTTATCGGACCCGGAGGTAAAACGATCCGCGAAATTGTTGAAAAATCCGGCACCAAGATTGACATATCCGACGACGGCACGGTGCTGATTGCGTCCGTCAACGCCGAAGGCACCGAAATCGCCGTGAATTGTATTCGCGGCCTGACGGAAGATCCTGAAAAGGGAAAGATTTACAAAGGCACCGTAAAGAAAATAACCGAATTCGGGGCGTTTGTGGAAATCCTTCCCGGCAAGGAAGGCCTGTTACACATTTCCGAAATTGATCATAAACGGGTTGCCAAAGTCGAAGAGTACATGAAACTCGGCGATGAAGTGGAAGTGCTCCTGCAGGAAATCGTTAACCGCGACGGAAAAACCAAATACGAACTGAGCCGCAAGGCCCTGATTAAAAAAGAGCATCATCCCAATCCAAAAAAACCGAAACAATAGACGATGATCCTTCATACCTCTAAACGGTGTTGTTCTTTCAAATCTTTGAAAAGAACAGCACCGTCTGTTTTTTCAACGTCCCGAAGAAGTGAAATTCACGATATTCTGGATGAAGAAACCAGCACAAAAACCGTTCTGGATAATGGCCTGACTATCATTGCTCAGCAAATCCCGTATGTAAAATCCCTTTCGGCAGGCGTATGGATTCTTACCGGAAGCCGGTATGAAAACCAAGAAAATATGGGCATTTGTCATTTTATTGAACATGCCGTTTTCAAAGGTACCAAACACCGCAATGCCCGTCAGATTGCCAAATCGCTCGAGGATGTCGGCGGAAGCCTCAATGCCTTTACCAGCAAAGAGCACACCTGTTATTATGCGACGATTCTGAGTGAACACATGCCGCTTGCCATGAACATTCTTTCGGACCTTGTCATCCATGCCGCATTTAATGAAGAGGATATACGGCGTGAAAAACAAATAGTGCTTGAGGAAATTAAAGATACTGAAGATACGCCGGAAGAATTTGTCCAGGATGTTTTTTATCAGCAGATATTTAAAGACCATCCGCTGGGTTATTCCATTCTGGGAACACCGGCGAGCATCCAGTCCTATTCACGGAAGGCGATTTCCGAGTTTTACAAGAAATATTACGTGCCGTCTAATATCATTATTTCGGTGGCCGGCAATTTCAAAGAGAAGGAATTAATCCGAGAAGTTGAGAAACATTTCGTTTTTCCCGGAAATCTTAATAACCGGATTTACTGGCCGGACGGTTTTCAGAAATATTCATTCCACAACGTTCAAGGCAAGCGTAAGCATATCCGGCGCAACATTTCTCAGGCGCATATCTGTGTAGGTATGCCTCTTAATATTTCCTATACCAATAAAAAAAGACTGGATATGATTGCCCTGAACATCATCCTGGGAGGCGGGATGAGTTCAAGGCTGTTTCAGAAAATCAGGGAAAAATACGGGCTGGCTTACAGTATTTATACCTTTACCGATTTTTTACAGGATACAGGAGTGTTCGGCGCTTATCTGGCCACCGATAAAAACAACCATGACCGTGCGATAGAAGTTATCATTAAGGAGTTTCTTAATCTCCATAACCATCCCATACGGAACCATGAGCTGAAAATGGCCCAATCACAAATGAAGGCCAACCTGCTTATGGGTCTTGAAAGCACATCAACCCGCATGATACGTATGGCTAAAAGTGAAATATATTTTAAGAAAACCTTGAAAAATGCGGAATTAATTAATTATATTAATTCTATTACTATTGATAAACTTGACGAGTTAATAAATGTCTTTATTAAAAAAATCAACAAACAGCACATTGTAATTATCAACTGAAGCATGATAGATATTCCCGTAAAATATGTTTCGGATGAATTCAGGGATATTCCGCTTCCCGAATATATGACGGAAGGCAGTTCGGGTATGGATCTCAGAGCCGCCGTCCGTGAAGATACCATCTTGGAACCCATGAAAATCATGGCTATACCTACCGGCTTCTGTATCGGAATACCGGTCGGATACGAAGGCCAGGTGAGGCCGCGAAGCGGTCTGGCCTTAAAAAATGGAGTTACGGTTCTTAATACCCCGGGCACTATCGACAGCGACTACAGGGGAGAAGTTAAGGTTATAATGATAAACCTTGGTCCGGATGATTTTATAATCAAACGCGGCGACCGGATTGCTCAATTAGTGATTACACCGGTTATTAAAGTTAATATTATTGAAAATAATAACTTAACACTAACCAACCGGGGTGAGGGCGGTTTTGGACACACAGGAAAATAAATTTCCCGTGCTGGTTTATCATAAAATAGACACACGGAATGAATTCAGCCTGTCGGTAATTGCACCCTCCCATTTTAAAAAACACATTCGGCATCTTATTCAATTGGGCTATAATACTTGTACGGTTTCGGGTATAAGAATTACAGAATCCCCGAAACCCCTTTGTTTGTTTTTTGATGATGCCTATCAAGATATCTATGATTATGGCTTTCCTTTTCTTGACAGCGTTGGCTTTAAAGCAAATTTAAGCGTAATCAGCCGATTTGTGGGAGCATATAATACATGGGATGTCCGTGTCGGTCCTCGTTATAGACACATGGCGTCGACCCATATCCGGTTGTTACATGAGAATGGTTGGGAAATATGTTCACACTCGTGCTCCCACAGGGATTTAACCAGTCTCGCCCATGCTCCGCTTGTTAAAGAGGTTTTTGACTCAAAAAAAGCTCTGGAAGACATAATAGGAGCACCGGTTAAACATTTTGTATATCCTTTTGGAAGAAAAAATCAAAGGGTTATTGAGGCCGTTAAAGAAGCCGGTTACCAGTCAGCTTCCGGATTTATTAGAAATAAAAAGCATGATTTTTACTTTGACATGCCACGATTTGGGGTTTATAATATTGACTCATTACATGCCCTTGAAAGAAAGTTGCAATCAAGCCGTTTTGAGCGCTGTAAACAAATGATTATTAACCGTTGTACATTGGGGTCCATTCTATATCAAAATATATCCATGAACTAAATATATAAGAACGACGTAAAATACAGGTGCAATATGCCTGAAAACATTGAAAAATTGTACTATTCCATAGGTGAAGTAAGCGAAATGACCGGGTTAAAGCAATATGTACTTCGCTACTGGGAAACGGAATTTGATTTTTTGCAACCGCTTAAAAACAGCTCAGGAAACCGGACCTATACAAAAGAGGATATTGAAAAAGTCCTGATTGTTAAAAAATTACTTTATGATGAAAAGTTTACTATTGAAGGCGCAAAATTAAAACTTAAAGAAATAACCGGGAAATCAAAAGATGATACTGGCGATGTTCGGATGTTAATTACTGAAATTAAAAAAGATTTACATTTCGCATTAAATCTGCTTAAACCTGAAAAACCGTAAAGGCTATTTATGAACAGAAGAAATTTCATTAAAAAGACCTTAGGAACCGGATTTTTTCTAGGGACTTCCGCGTATTTCGGTAATTTGATTAATGCCTTTCCGGTTAATCAGTCTGGAAAGAGCGGTTATAATTTAGTGGCTGTAAGGGGGGGAGAACCCGATGTAATGCTTGATAGAGCGTTACAATCGTTGGGAGGGATATCAAAATTCGTAAAAAAGAATCAAACGGTTGTGATTAAACCCAATATTGGCTGGGATGTAGTTCCGGAACGCGGCGCCAATACCCATCCCACGCTGGTCAGCCGGTTAGTAAAGCACTGTTTGGACGCCGGGGCAAAAAAAGTCACGATATTCGACAACACCTGCGATAACTGGAAAAATTGTTACAAGAACAGCGGTATCGAACAGGCCGCCAAGGATGCCGGCGCCCAGGTTGTTCCCGGAAACAGCGAGAGCTATTATCAGGATGTAGACGTCCCCAAAGGCATCGTACTTAAAAAGGCGAAAGTCCACGAGTTGATACTTGAATCCGATGTATTTATTAATGTACCCATATTAAAAAGTCACCGATCGGCCCGCTTGACCATAGCCATGAAAAACCTTATGGGCATTGTTTGGGACCGAAGGTACTGGCACGCGAATAATCTTCATCAGTGCATAGCCGATTTTTCTACCTACCGTAAACCGGACTTGAATATTGTTGACGCGTATTATGTAATGAAAGAGAACGGTCCCCGCGGTGTTTCGGAAGCCGATGTCCAGAAAATGAAATCCCTGATTGTATCTCCGGATATGCTGGCCGCCGATGTCGCTGCCGCAAAATTATTTGGAATGGAACCCGACGACATTTCCTATATTAAAATGGCCGATGCTTTAGGCGTTGGTATTAAAGACCTTAATAAACTTTCCATTGATCGAATTATTATCTGAGCCAATGAAAGTAAATTCATTAAGAATGATAAGGATTTCTTTGTCCTTAATGTTCTTTGTTTTTTTATTATTTTTCTTTTTGGACTTTGCTAACCTTTTTTCCGAACATTTAATAAATTTCTTTACCTATATACAGCTAATTCCATCAATAATAGGATTTATAAACTTTCAAACACCGGTTTTTGCAGGGTTTATACTGATAATACTCTTTACCCTTTTTTATGGAAGGGTTTATTGTTCTACCATATGTCCGTTAGGCGCATTACAGGATATCATTGCGAGATTAAAATTTTTTTTTAGACGAAAGTTAAAATATAAATATTCCAATGGCCAATTCGTAATTCATTATTCCATTGTTGTTTTGGTTTTTATATTTTCTGTGCTTTATGTAAATCCGTTATTGCTCAATCTGCTCGATCCATACAGTATTTTTGGTAAAATAAGCCATGCTTTATTTAAACCGGTTTATATTTTTTTTAATAATATTTTTGTTGAACTCCTCAATTGCTTAGGTATTCATCTATTATATTATGTAGATTTCTTGTCCTTCACATTCATTTCATTCATTTCGGCGCTGGTTTTTTTGATTGTTATTTTTGTTTTTTCCTTTTTCATGGGCAGACGATATTGTAATCTGATTTGTCCCGTCGGGGGATTATTAAGCATTATTACGCGGCTTTCCTTATTTAAGCTAAAAATAACAAAACCATTATGCGAGGGTTGCGGTGCCTGCGGCGGTGTTTGTAAAGCAGAATGCATTGATATGAAAAACAAGCATATTGATATGAACCGCTGTGTATGCTGTTACAACTGTATTTCCGTTTGCCCGACAGGTGCGATAGGCTATAAGATGGTGTTAAAAACTTCCGCTGATAAATCGGTTACGGATGAATCGCGTCGAAATTTCTTTAAGTCGTTGGTCGGTTTTTATATCTTAGGTCTGTTATCCGCAAACTCATGCCAGAACAAAGACCGGTCAGTTGCCATAAAAAAAAATACCGGCCTGATCCCTCCCGGGGAACGCTTACCGGTTTCGCCGCCGGGTTCAATAGGGCTGGAACACTATAGGAACAGTTGCATTGCCTGTCATTTATGCGTCAGTAACTGTCCGACGCAGGTGCTGCAGCCTTCTGTCACAGAATTTGGTCTGAGCGCGCCCCTGGCGCCGCGTATGGATTATTCCAAGAGTTTTTGCAATTACGATTGCGTCGTTTGCAGTCAGATATGTCCAACCGGCGCTATCAAACCGATAGAACCGGAGGTCAAAAAGAAAATCCAGATCGGGAAAGTGCGCTTCGTAATCGAAAACTGCGTGGTATATGTGGACCGCACCGATTGCGGCGCCTGCTCGGAACATTGCCCTACCAAAGCCGTCCACATGATTCCGTTTGAAAATGACCTGTATATTCCCGAAGTCAGGCCGGATATCTGCGTCGGGTGCGGCGCCTGTGAATACGCCTGTCCCACTGTTCCGTTTAAAGCGATATATGTGGAATCCAACGTGCTCCACCTGGTAGCAAGTCTGCCCGAAAAATCAAGTCCCAAAGATGATGCAGGAATAAAAGATGGATTCCCGTTCTAACCGTAAAATGTTACATTAAAGGTGTTGGAATTAAAATTAGAATGGACAAATATTAGAAAAGCCGTTTCATTTCATGAAACGGCTTTTTTAAAAAGATTTATAATCAGCTATTGATGAATATACGCATTAAGGTTTACGTACGGGATTGTGCTTTCGTAATACTCGTTAATCGTTTTAATGAATTCATTGGCCACAATAGCGTAACCCAGCGTAGTCGGATGCACGCCATCCAGACTGAAGACGCCTCCGCTCAGATAGTCGGTTTTTACCCGGATACCGCTGCCAATGGGATAACCGGCTCCGGTTGGTCCGGATACGGCCGCGATGCGGTTCAGAAGATTGTTTATGTCAACCACAGGTATGTTGCGCGCGGTGGCGGCGCTGTCGATAATGGCGTTATATTTGGCGACATAATCCTTCACAATGGCTTCCTCAGCCGTGGTCATGGTATATTTACCGGGAACGGGATTGGCAGGACTTAATCCGATTCCGTTAGCCAGTAATGTCGGCAGTGCGCTGGATAATGAAAGCATATAATACTTAATATTTGCCCGGTCACCAGCGGGATCTTCAGCAAAATATACCTTCGCCTTCACGCCCGGGGCAATCTCAACGCTGTCCACATCAGCCAACTTTACGGTGGTCATGTAAGCAATAGAACTGACGTCCGGAATATTGGCTACGGCGAATTTGCAGTTTGGGATTGTGAGTAAGCTGTCTAGGGCCTGATGATACATGGTTCGGAAGCCGGGAAGAGCCGGGTGTACGCCGCCATCATTCAAAGACGTAGGGGGCATGACGCTGTTGGCCCCGTCCACAGGATTGCCGTTCAAACCCGCGCCGCCGGTTGCATACCCTAAAATATCGTTGTTGCCTAACCAGAATGTAACGAATGTCGGGTTCAATGATTTCAGCTGGGCAAACTGCGTACCCTGTCCGCGCAATACGACGTCAATCAGCGGATTGGTAGTGCCACTAACAAGCTGCTGCCAGCTGGTATTGTTGGCGGTCGCGGTGGCTCTTAAAAAGTCATATAAAAAGAGCGTGGGTATGCCCAGATTGTCATAAGCGTTTGCATAGCCCAGATTATTTGGTGTTGTAGCGCCAGGATAGGCATAAAGAATGGGTTTACCGGCTGATGTGAAACCGGTTAAATACAAAGACCCTGTTGTTCCTGAATCAGCAATAGTGGGCTGGGCCCAGGATGTTTGGCCTAACTGACGGGCGATCAGGGCGGGATAACTGTTTTGCTGGAATAACTGTCGTAAGCCACCGTTTTGGACACCGGCGGTAAGGCTGTTGCCTATGGCCACATATTTAGTGAAATTAGCGTTTCCGGAATCATACCCCGTTCCGGGCGCATTGGGATAGTCCACCGAACATCCTGTTAAAAAGGCCAGAATAAGCAAGGCGGGTAGCCATTTAATATAAAATATTTTTTTCATGGATTTATCTCCTTGTTAATCGATTTCGGGTTATTTGCCGCCGAAGCTGTAGCCAAAGCTCAGTGAGAAAAGGTTAACGTGAGTGTTATAGATGCCATTATAGCCGTCCACGTTCCGGCCTTTGGTACTGCGTTCCATGAAATTGACGGCCATGTAGGCGGCGTCTACATAAAAGGTTTCAGTAAACTTATACCCGACTCCGAGGCCTATGTCATGCCTGTCGGCGCAGGGTAGCAGGGGATTGACCGTTTCTGTTGGCGCCGGCGTATGATCATAAATATATCCGCATCGAAGGGCCAGCTTATCAGTGGCCTGATATTCTGCGCTGAAACGGATCTGGTAAGTATTCCGGTAATTTTCTTCCAGAGTCGAAGTGGGCGTTAGCTGATTTTGCGGGAATTCAAGCACGACTTCCTTGAACACTTTCCACCCTACCCAGCAATAATCGAGGTCCAGCACGAGTTTGTCAATTGGCTTGTAAGCAACGCCAATCACGGCCATATTGGGAAATTCAATGGTGGTGTTGCCGTCCTGTTTCATACCGCCGAATAAGGGGTTATTAAACGTATCGGTTACTCGTTGATCAACAAGGGCATTGCCGGTAGTGATTTGCCGGAATTTGGCCGTGCCTTTGATGTCATTTTTTATTTTGTGCTTATAATGCGCGCCGAAGGATAATTTTTCATTTAGCTTATAGTAAGCGCCCAGATTGAATCCGAATGAACCGTTGTCAGTGCCGTCCATTTTCACTTTGGCTACGTCATAGACTATGGTATTGGTGCCGTCAAAAAACGTTTGCGGATTATTGCGTTCCAGATAAACTTTGCAATAGACATAATCAATGCCGGCGCCGAATGAAAACTGGTCGTTAAATTTATAGGAAAATGAGGGGGTTATAAAAACTGACTGGATATCAGCCTGAATGGAACGGAAGCGGCCACTGTATTGGTTGTTTTTATTGTCCCACTCCGTTCCCAGACCGAATGGAGTAGCGACCGCGAGACCGACAGCCATATTTTCATTAATTTGATATGCGCTGTGCATATGGAACGGGAAAAAGAATTTATCCACCGCCTTGTCTTTGATATCGGCGCCCGGCGAGGGGTTCATTCCCCTGAAGCGACCCATGGATTGTACGGGCACGATGCCTCCGTAAAACCGCCACTGACCGGGTGTGCCGTACATAGCAAGACCGGCGGGGTTATAAAACGCCGCAGTTACATCCCAGGGTCGGGCGACCATGGCGCTGCCCAAAGCCGTGGCGTTGGCGCCCTGCTCGTAGATTGAGAAACCGCCGGCACGGCCGGAATCCGCCAGCAACAGCATTGCCAGACCTGCGCATAGTCCTGTCCTGATAAACTTCCATAACAATGCGTTCATGTGAGTTCTCCTTTTTTAGTTTTAGTGGTAAGGCAAACCGGGTAAAGGTAATTTAAAAAAACTGACATAAACTATCATAAATGATGATAATTGTCAATAAATAATTTTTTTAAAATAACTCTTTCCGAAACTTTTCGCATAAAATCCGAAAAGTCCGTGACTTTGATTACTTATGGAAAATATATGGCACTTTTTTTGGAAAAATGCCGAGTATCACTCAGGGTTGGTGATAAGCAGGTCGTCAAAATCCACGTGAACTTCGGGCATCACGACGAACCCGACCGCCCCCTTGGTAAAGGTGGTATCGCTGATATCGGCGACCGGTTTACCATTGATAAACAGGCGCATACGGTTACCGATGCAGTCGGCACGTAGCGTATTTTCTCCGTTAAGGTTAATCGCGTCGGAACGATCCCATTCTTTGAGGTAATTCCAGTTACCGAGGTAATACATACCCACGCAATATTGTCCGTCGCCGTTGATGAAGAAAATGTAGCTGTCGTTGGGCCCGAAAATACGAAACATCAAACCATAGCCGCTAACGCTGGATCCGTCGCGCCACCGTGTTTTGACGGAAGCGGAAAAGTCCGAAAAAGGCCGTTCCAGCCAGGCCGTGGTTCCGTATTGAGGATCGTACATATGGTAGGAGCCGTCTTTTAAAAAATTATACTGGTCTTCATACCATCCGTTACGGGTGGAGAAATCCTCATAGAGCAGGATATTTTTTTCCTCGTTAAATCGGGTAACGGCCGAGGCGCGGGAACCGGAGACGCCGCTTATAGTTTCTTTTTTAATCTGATCCGCATTGAACCGTTTGGAAATGTTCAGGTAGTCGGCATCAAAGAAACCGTCGCCGTCATCATCCTTCCATCCGATTTGTCCGCGTGTAAAATCACAGACATGCAGGTCGGTGGCTTTCATGATACAGGGGTCTCTGGTAATACCTCCGTCTTCATGGTTGCCGTTAACAATATTCAGGCGGCCGGATTTATCATTGCAGCTGCTGGCGCCTTTATATTCATCAAGCGCGTTGAAAATGTGGGCGGTTTCGTGCGCCACGACTTTCCAAACCTGATTGTAACCCCAGCCGTTGCATTTGTTGGAAAAAACCATGTAAGGGCCGCCGAGATAGGCCCACGCGATGCCGGACTGTTCCGCAAAGTATCCATCGTCATCATTGTTGGACGGGACGACATACATGATGAACGACCAGTCGGCAGAATACTTTTCGCGAAGGTCGTTTGCGTATTGACGATTGAGGGTATAATCTTCCCCGTCGGTGTATCCGAGGGCGTTCATACAGTCGTTAACCCATAGAACACTCTCGTTTTTTGTCCGGTTTATAGGCTCGTATTTGGTATCGATATGAATAATATCATAGATAAAAGTCAGACTGGCTGTGTATCCGCCGTTTTCGGCCCACCAGTCGAGGCCTTTGTATATTTGCCGCATTACATCGATTTTGTCTTCTAAAGTCCACGATTCGGTCTTTTTATCGACCGAACCGTCTGATTCGACGAACATCACGCCAACGGCGGTAGTGCCAATCATATATTCGCTGGTCAGATAAAAGTTTTTCTGTCCACGCAATACAAAGGTGTTGTTAAGGTTTTCCAGGTCGGGCGCTTTTGTTGTGCCGTGATCTTTATCGCCTTTATCGTTTTCTCCTCGGGTCGCAAAGAGCTTGACGAATTGGCCGTTCCACGTCTCAAAGGCCAGGTTCTCGTTGGTGCTGTGTTTTGCCGGCGTAATTTTGACTTCCTTGTCCGTGATCATCTTAATTTTACCGCTCTTGGTCAGCGTGGTTTCCGTCTTTGCCGTTACGTAACCGTGCAGGATATCCGGCGGGAAAACATGAACCACATGGCCTTCGTTGGTTTCAATTTCCCTGATTATCTTTGCGGTTTCAGAAAGGTCTTTGGTTTTTAGTTGAATGAGCACGCGACGGCCGTCAAAAAGCGATTGCACCTTTTCCTTTTTCTGCGCGTAGGCCGGCACGAACAGGTCTGTTATCATCAGCAGGCAGATTAAAGATACAAGCGGTCGATTCATATACGTGGGTTCCTGTTTGAGAGGGCGTGAAGGGTTTAATCGGCTTGTTCGGTTTGGCTGCTGATGCGGGTATCCACGGCCACGGTTTCGTCCTGCGAAGCGCTGCGGGCTTTGAGTATGGCGTCGACGGCGGAGTCGGTTTGCCGCGAATCGGTTTTGATAACTTCGCCTTCCATGGTGACAAGCGGTGTGCCGGGTATTTTGAAATGGCGCCGGGATTTGGATAAACCCGTTACAAAAGCCATGCGTTTTTCCTGTGTATTAAGCCGTAACCGTATGAGTTCGTCATAAATACGTTTTTCGGATATAGAGGTAAACCCGTATTTTTCGGTATTGAGGAGATTGCTGATCATCTTGGGACCGAGTTCCGGGTTGCTTTGAATGATGGCAATAATCTTGGCGCGTTGTTCAATGCTCATTTGTTTGGCTTCGATATTCGTAAAGTCGCTCTTTATGCGCAGGCCTTCGATGCCCATTTCCTGGTAGCGTTTTTTATATTTGTAATAGGTGGAGGTGGAAACGCCGGCTTTTTCGCACGCTTCCTTGATGCTCATTCCGGCGGCGACGTCGTCGATGAGCGTTTTACGGAGGTTAAAGAGCACTTCGGAAGCGACCAGGTTTTCTTTAATAGCCACGAGGGTGATATCGTCGTTTTGCGGGGCGCCTTGGGTGAAGCGCTGTATGTCGTCTTTCAGATTTTCTACAAACTGGCGCGCGTCGAGATGGGCGTGTCGGCGGATGGATTCGAGGAACCGTTCCTCGCCGAACAGTTCGCGGGAAGGATTCATCGCTTCGGTAATGCCGTCGGTGTAGGCGATGAGGATGTCGTCTTCCTTGAGTTTGATGCTGTCGGTCTTGATCGTTTTTCGGAACAGATCGCGGTCAGCCAGCGCGATGCCGACGGGAAATCCCGGAGGATTCAGATAATACGTCTGTTTGGTGGACGCGCGATGCAGAATCATCGGATTGTGTCCGGCGCTGGCGTAGTGGATTTCACGGTTGCGGGAGTCTAAAACGATATAATACGTCGTGACGAACATGCCTTTTTTCATGTCGTCCATAACAAATTCGTTAACCCGAGCCAGTACGTCGGCGGGGTCTTTATTCTCACGGGCTTCCAGCCGGAGCGCTGTGCGGATCATCGTCATTACCAGCGAGCCTGGGACGCCTTTGCCGGAAACATCGGCCACGGAGATGCCTATCGTCCGGTCGTCCACGCGGACGAAATCGAAAAGGTCGCCGCCGACTTCTTTGGCGGATTCGTAAAACGTGGAAATATCGTAACCTTCGACGTCCGGAAACGTCGAAGGAAGTAACATGTGCTGAATTTCCTGGGCGACCTGAATTTCCTTTTGCAGTTGTTTCTGCTGAACAAGACTGATCTGGGCTTTACGGAATTTGGCGGCCATATCGGTGAAAGCCTGCGCGATTTCGCCGACTTCATTGGAGGTATCAATGTCCACGTCGTCGGTCACGGTTTCGTGGCCGGCAGAACGAATCCAGTCAGTCAGTTTCTGGAACGGGCTGATAATACGGGCCACCAGAATGGCAATACCGCCGTAGCCGATCAATAAAACCAGCAGGGATAATACGATGCCAAGAATTTTGAGGCCCAGCAGTTCATCCAGAATGGCTGTTTCTAAAGCCATGACATGCGCATAGCCGAGCAGATTGCCCTCACGGATCGCGTTGCCGAGGTATATCGGCGTGGTAACGCAGTAAACAATCTGGTCCTGATAGCTGAATTTCTTTATCTGAACCTGGCTGAGGAGCAAAGGATTTTCCAGTTGTTCCAGTACGGAGTCTTCAATGACGGGTGAACCGGCGCCGTTCATACCCGACAGGTCTTCATATTCCTCAGGCAGTACGAGCAGGCCCAGGCTACTGCGGTCTGAAGAAGCGAAGATACGTCCCGTGGAATCAGTGATGATGATGTTGCTGATAAAACGATCGTTTTCTTTTTTCAGCGTCTGGGCGATCTGAAAAACCGTAAGATCATCATACCGTGCCAGATATTCCGATCCGGTGGAAGACATGGTGGCCGAAATAGCCGTAACCCGTTTGAGGATTTCAGTGACCATCCGGTTAGTCTGAATATTCTGGAAGAAATAATAACCTGTAAGCACCAGGAGGGTCAGTGCAGCCGAGGAAATAATGGCGTAGCGATGCTTGAGGTTGATTTGTTTCAGGCGTGACGTGGTCGTTTCTTTGGTATGTTTGCGATACTTGGTGAGTCGGAGTTCGTTGCCTTCCGTGGTGACATGATAATCAATTTCATCCATCAGTTTCTGCAGCATGAAAATGCCCAGGCCGCCTTTTTTGCCGATCTTGACGTATTCTTTCATGTTCGGCGCCTTGGCATTGCGCGGATCGAACGTCTTGCCCTGATCGATAAGCACAATCACCAGGGAATTCGTCTTGATAATCGCACGCATGGTGATCATGCCTTTTTTGCCTGAAGGCAGATCCCGATAGCTGTGGCGTATGATATTGGTGGCCGCTTCATCGGTGGCCAGTTTGAGGCTGGAGATGACCTTGTCGTCAAAACCGTATTTGCGCCCGATCCGGATGACAAAATCCCTGAGCTGGCCGAGATACTGCATGTCCGCGGGGACTTTGAGTTCTTCTTTAACGGATTGTCGGAATAGCATAATGGGCGACGGTTATTTCCGTTTCATGTTTTTCTGGTTGCGCAATTGTTCCTCGGCTTTGTCGACGGCATTCAACACGCGTTTATTATAAGGGTCTTTTTCAAGGATCCGCTGCCATATGAGTATCGCCTGCTGGTATTTACCCTCCACATAAAGATCGACGCCCTGGAGGTACCATTTTTCATAATCGCCTTCCAGTGTTTTAAAGGAGGCAAATCCGCGAACAATGGCTTTTTTGTGGTATTCCCGCACCGTGGCATTGGTAGGATCGATGAGCAGCGCTTTTTCAAAACTTTCAATGGCAGCCGCGTAATCACCTTTCTGATAACTGTCAAGACCGTTCCTGGTGGATTCGAGGAACTGCAGCCGGTTACTGATGCGCTTGAGCTCGGTGTCAATTTCTTTCTGGATGTTCTGGTTGTTCGGGTCGAGCGCCCGAGCTTCACTGAGCAGTTTGAGGGCCTCGGCAAAGTTGTTGGCGGCGGCGCTGGCACGGGCGCGGGCGATCACACTGCCGATTTTCTTATCCAGCATCGAACGGGTATTGTTCAGTGCATTGATGATCTCGGTATTGTTCGGCGACCGGTCCAGGGCGTTCTGGAATTCGCTGAGCGCCGCGATGTAATCTTCCTTCTGATACAGCTGCCGGCCCTTCTGAAAATGCTCCATGACAAATTTATTGTTTTCCTTGTCAATAGTTATTTTAGCCATGGAACTTGCGGTGTCGGCTAATTGTTTGGCCAGTTGCTCGTCCATCAGGTAATTGATGCTGTCCAGGTACAGTTTGGCTTCTTCATTTTCGGGGTCAAGCTTGGATAATTGTTCGTATTCGACCAGCGACTGAAGGAGATTGCCCTTCTGGAAATGCTCCTGTCCCATGGCCCGGTGCTCTTTGATGGCTTTCAGACGTGCGTTTTCCTGCGTCTTGGCCACCAGTTTACGGTCTTCGTCCAACCGGAGGTTTTTTGCGATTTCGATGCGCTCGTCAATCGTTTTTCCGAAATGGACCGTGAGGGCCAGCCGATGCAGCGCCGTGCCGATTTTATTGCCAATGTTGATACTGTAATCCACCTGGAATTTCTCATACTGGACAAACTCGGTGCCGACGCCGAAGGCCATTTGTCCGTTGTCAAAACCGGTACGGGCTGTCAGCATACGGTGTATCGTATATTCCATGCCGAAGTGCGGATATACTTTGGATTTTTCACTCTTATCAATCTGGGTGGATACGGTAAGGCGCTTGAGGTTATCGCCGCCGAAATAAAAATCTTTGGCAATGCCGAAACTGAAATTAATTGGCTGAATATCATCTTTCGTTTGTAAGCGGGTCTTTGGTCTGATAATATTCTGGATATTCATGCCAAATGCCATGTTACGAAATAGGGCGGATTCGAATTCCGGCTTGTACATCAAGCCGACGTCCAGTCCGGTTCCTATGTCGGTAACATTCATCACATCATCGCCGGGCTGGGATTGCCGGATAATCTTTACGGTTGTTCCGAGTGATAATCCAAACCAGGGTAGTTTTTTACCGTAGGATAAGTAGAACTCCTCATGGTTCATATCGCCGATTCCGTAATCGGCATTATCCGTTGTCCGTAAATAGATACCGTCCACGGCAAAACGGGCAACTCCCAAACCGAAGGTACCGAAATTTAGAAACGGATAGGTGACAGAAGCAAAGTTACTGTAACCGGCGACTAAGGTTGTATGGTAAAAAATAGCATTACCCTGCTGGATATAATCCAGGCCGGCCGGGTTCCAGAAGACGGCTGAACCGTCGTTGGCTACCGCCACAAACGCTTTGCCGAATCCCTGTGCCCGGGCGCCCATACCCATTTCCATGAACAGGCTCTGCGTACCGGCATCCTGAGCATAAATGTTCGGAACAAAAAACCATAATAATCCTGCCATTATCTGCGGCAAAATTATTAATTTCCTTAAGGAGCGTATTTTTGAACCGGCAGTCATCCTAATAAATAAGATAAATTAAAGTGTCCGCAATAGCAATTATTTTTGTTAATATTTTTTTAAGAAGCGGCGTACCCCGGGATTTTGTTATGATGGCGGATAAACTCCGTAATCTGTTCGTCGTGCTTTCTGCGGGCGCGATAACGGATAATCCATTCATGCCTCTCCTGATGCATGGAGAGCACTTCCGCTAAATGCTGTATGAGGGACAAGGCATCATTCTGATAATCGGGAATGCGGACGGAATGTTCCACATAATCGCTGTCAATAAGTTCCAGTACCGCGTTTTTAAGTTTTTGCAGGCCAATGTTCCTTCGTGCAGAAAGAAAAATACTTTTCGGGTACTGCGCATCCAGACGGGTTAAAAAATTTTCATCCGTAATCAGGTCGACTTTGTTAAAAGCCAGTAAAAGAGGAACCTCAGAGGCGCCGAGTTCCCTGAGGACGTCTTTAACGGTTTCCATTTGCTCCTGGTAGCGGTGCGTGCTGATATCCACCAGATGGATCAGCAAATCCGCTTCGCGCACTTCTTCAAGCGTGGATCGGAACGAGGCCACGAGTTGGTGCGGCAGTTTGCGGATAAAGCCCACGGTGTCGGTCAACAGGCAGGAATGGTCCTCGTTCAGATAAACTTTACGCGTGGTAGCATCGAGCGTGGCGAATAACCTGTTTTCCACGTGTACATCCGCATTGGCCAATGCATTCATCAGCGTGGACTTTCCGGCGTTGGTGTAACCGATCAGCGATACTTTGAAGACATTTTTTCGTCCCGAACGCTGGGTCTGCCGGTGCCTTTGTATTTTTTCGAGTTCCTTTTTCAGCAGGGCGATTCGTTTGCCTACCAGCCGGCGGTCCGTTTCCAGTTGGGTTTCGCCTGGGCCTTTGGTGAATACGCCGCCGCCGGCCTGCCGTTCGAGATGCGTCCAGATCCTTGTCAGGCGGGGGAGCATGTATTCCAGCTGAGCCAGTTCCACCTGCGTGCGGGCTTCCCGAGTACGCGCGCGGCGGGCAAATATTTCGAGAATCAGCGCGCTCCGGTCAATGACCTTACAGTTCCACAACTTTTCGATATTCTTATTCTGTGCCGGTGTGAGGTCTTCGTCAAAAACAGCGATGTCAACCTTATCGGCGCGAATCCTTTCGGCGATTTCAGCAATTTTGCCGCACCCGATATAGGTGGACGCCTCTATGTTTTTTACATTTTGTATAACCTGACCAATCACCTCTAGTCCCGCGGTATCAGCCAGAAGGGCCAGTTCCTCAAGGCAGTCCTCCGCTGGGAATGCAGTCTGTATAGGATGATTGATACCGATGAGCAAGGCGCGTTCTTTTTCTTTTTGAGTCGTATAAAAATTTGGCTGCATCAGACGATTACAATTGCTTTTTATTAAAGTAATAAATAAAATTTGTTCTATTAATAATGATAACGCGCCGTCATTAGCTAAATTTCATACTAAAATAAAGTTAATCATTTTTATCCAATTTTTCAAACAGAAATCATGCGCCTGATTGAAATAAACATCGGTTGTCCGTTATGGTTTAAAGAAGATATCCGGATAGCATTCGTGGAAAAATCCCTGGCCGTTACCGAGTTCATCGGTAAGGTCCCGTTACGCGTATTTGTTAATGTATTAAAGTGGCTGCTAACGGGCAAAGTTTTCTGGAAACCAGCCGGCCAGGGCGCCAGCGGTGAAATGCTGGGCTCCATGCTGTTTGAATTCCGGAATCACAGGTATCGTCTTGTAAGGACCTATTCCTTTAACGACAGTACCTCGACATTTCATCTGACCGCGCAGCAATCGGATGCCGACGGCTCTTTACCGTTGGATTTGCTTGACGATGATCTTAAAAGGGAAATTATTCAAGCCCTGGACCGGGCGGGAGAAACAGGCTTTACGGACGAGGCGTATTGTTCCGAAGCCGCTTATTATCCGCTTCTGGAATGGTGTGGGCTGAGGCCTGAGAACCTCATTCGGACAGAAGAGGAAGCATTTAATAATTCCGACCGTTTCAACACTCGTACTATCTGCCGGGCGGCTTCCGCGTATTTTTCAGAGCAGCTAAACGCCCGAAAGGAAAGTTTGTTACGATTAAAAAACGAACGGGATATACTGTTGGCCTCGGTTCAGTTTTGGAAATTGAAAATTATGACGGATGAGGAGAGCCAATTCACGGCAACAGTTCCGGCAAAAAGCGGGGATTATGTTGAAAAGGAAATAGAAAACCTTACGGAGCAAACGCTCATTCTTATGAAAGAGGCTTCCGATAAGCCGGAATGGAAAACCAGATTAACGGGCTTATACGAAGCACTGATCCATTGGCTGCTGCTTTACCGCGAAGAGGAACGATTCAATGCCGGCACCGACACGTTTGAGGCGCCGGTACCGGATATCAGCGAAGAATTAATGCTGACCGGCGAATTGCTGGCCATGGATAAAAAACGTGCGCGTTACGAGGAACTGCAATCAGGCATCCGTGAACTTGAATTACTTATTATTAAGTCGGAAATGGAACTGAAAGCCGAATTGCAGAGCTTACAGGCGGTTTACGCCGTTGAGCGAAATGCAGCGGCTGCTCTGAGCGAACATGAAAAAGAATCCGAGATACTAACCCGCGAACTGAACCGGCTGGTGAAAATCAAAGAGCAAATGAAACAAACACTCGAGGAAGGCATTAAGCGAAAATATGAATTGGAATATGAAGAACGAATTCTTGCCGGACTGGAACAGAATCGGAACCGGTCGGCGTCGCCGCATGAAGCGGTAACAGAAGCATCCGCAGTAAAGGAGCTCCATACCGAACATTTACTTGCCACAGCGCGCCAAAAAGTCAGCGAACTGCAGGCGGCCATTGCCAACCTGCGGGACAAATATACGCAGTTTGAGAAGGAAATCAAAACACTGCCCGTGGTAACCCGTAATCTTCATTTTGCCGAATTCAGCATACAGCAGGCGCGTGTTGCGGAAAAAGAAACGGCTGAAATTCGGGATAAAATCGAAAAGATTAAATTTGCGCTGACGCACCGTACGTTTGCTAAGAAAGAACTCCAGGCCATAGACCAACTTCAAAAAGAACTGCTGGCGCTTAATTACCATCCGGTGCATCAAGGGTCTTTATCGGAACGGCTTCAGTCGGTTTTAACCCGTTTGACGGCACATCATCCCGAGGAATATCAAACCCGACGGCGTTTGGACATACGCAAACAGATACAGGATGTCGAAAACCACATTCTGTCCCATTTGGATGCGGTGCGGCAGTTTGCTAAAAAGGAATCCGAATCTGTCTTTTTCAGTGCTTTGACTCCGAAAGAAGGAACCGATCAGGTCAATGTGTTTGAATTAAAAGCGCGGCATCCGGTGATTGCGGAATTTAAGAAAACGCTGTATCCGTATTATATCAATGCGGTTGTGCAGAAGATCAGGGATCAAGAAAAACGCGCCGAAAAAATTCAGGAACGCATCTATATTGAAAAGCTGGAATCCGAAAAGCTTATGCGTTATGGAGAATTACTGCAGGGCATGCTGCCGATATTGCCGGATGGAAGTCAGAATGCATTCCCGGTGGTTCCTTCATTATTTCATCTGCTTCTTCTGGAGGGTCTGCTCCAGCAGGTGGAAGAGGAAATACAACGCATGATTCGTAACGACGCGGCGGATGCGTATCATTTTTCGATACATCGGGCCTATGATGCCAAACATCAGTTGGTTTTTATTCAGGAACATCTGGTTCCTCGTGGCGAATCGCAACGATTATCGCCGGATGCACGTGATGGGCGATGGTTGCTTTACTTTCTGTTAAAAACCGCTATCTGTGAGGCCGAACGAAAGATTTTCGGCATGAACATTCCGCTGCTTGTAATCAGATGGCCGGAAGAAAAAATTTCCGCAGAAGCGGAACGAACGGTTAAATCCATCATCGCGCGGAATGCTCATAACTGTCAGGCGATAATCGTTCTGACACGAAATAAAACTCTTTCATTTGACGATGAAATACGCTATTATCCGGACGTTTCAAAAAATTAACGTATGAAATATTCATTATATATCGCCCGACAATATCTGCTAACCAAACGAAAAACCGGTTTTATATCCGTAATAGCCTATATTTCCATCGCCGGCGTGGCGCTGGGTACGACGGCCCTCATTGTGACACTGTGCATTATATCGGGTTTTGAACGCGAAATGAAGAATAAATTTATCAGTTTTGATTCCCACATTCGGGTTCGTAAATTCGAGAACACCGGATGGGTGACCGATTCGCAGCGGCTATTGCAATGTTTTGCCGATCATGGCGAGATTAAAGGCATCTCGCCATATATTGAAAAAGAAGCCATGATACGCTCGAAACAAAAAACCGATGGTGTCATGGTAAAAGGTATTGATCAGGGAAAGGTCGATCAGGTGCTGGACATCCGTAAAGACGTTCTGATATCCCGATCCTCCTTGAAGATAGACCTGCGGGTTTCAGATAGCGTCAGCCTCAGCGCCAACCATGACCGCCAAAAAATAAAACCCTTGCCCGGGATTTTGATTGGCAAAAAGCTGGCCGATAAACTCTATCTTCAGGTCGGCGACAAAGTGACCCTTTTTTCTCTGCGTAATACGTTATCTTTCATCCAACAGCCTAAAGTCAGGCAGTTTACGGTAACGGGCATATACCGCAGCGGCCTTTCGGAATACGACAACGTACTGGTGTACATTGACATTCGGGAAGCGCAGGAATTTTTTGAAACCGGCGGCGGGATTACCGGATATGAACTTCGGGCTGCCGATCTGGTGACGGCGCGTGAAACCGCGTCAAAAATGGCCAAAGAGCTGGGCTATCCATATTATGTCCGCAGTTGGTTTGACCTGCACCGTAATCTGTTCGGCTGGCTGGAAACGAATAATTTTATCATGACTATCATTTTTAGCCTGATTATACTGGTTGCCGCTTTTAATATGATAGCGACGCTTTTTATGATCGTTATGGAAAAGACGAAAGACATCGGCATACTGAAGTCGATGGGGGCCAGCCGATGGACGATACGGAACATTTTTATGGCAGAAGGGCTTCTGATTGGCCTTTCCGGTTCCGTAATCGGTATGGTTCTATCCGCCATCTTGTGTTTTGTGCAATCCGAGTATCGCCTTCTGGCTTTAAAATCGGAAGTTTATTTTATGGACGCCGTTCCCGTGCAGATGGCCCCGTCTCACTTTCTGAGTGTTTCTCTCTTTGCGATTGGCCTTTGTTTACTGGCCGCCGTTTTCCCTGCCGTTAAGGCCTCAAAACTCAATCCGGTGGACGCCATACGTTATGAATAAGGAATATGCCTTTGCGATTTGAACACCTCATCGCCATGCGCTATCTGAAACCGAGGAAAGGCGCGGTTTTTATATCCATCATCGGAATCATTTCGGTGCTCGGGGTAATGACAGGCGTAACGGCCATTATTCTGGTGCTTTCCGTGCTGAACGGTTTTGAAAGGGAAGTGCAGTCCCGCTTTATCGGGTTTGACGCACATTTGAAAATCCGGCACATCCATGAGGATCCGTTTACCTATTGCGACTCGTTACCGGAGTGGAATTTTACCGCAGAAGAGGTAACGGGTCAGTCGCCTTATATCCTTGAAAAGGCCATGATTACAAGCGCTGAGGGCAGCCATGTTTCGTTTGTCAAAGGTGTTTTGTCTGAAAAAATCGTGACGGTCACGGACATTGAAAAGGACCTGACGCATGGCGCGGTGACCTTTGCAAGCGATAAGACCCATTTAAGCGGTATCGTGATTGGATACAGTCTGGCCATGGAACTCGAGGCGGGTATGGGCGACACGTTGACAGTTATCAGTCCGGCCGGCATAACCAATCCGTTTGACATGCCGCGCGCGAGGCGATTTGCCGTAACCGGTATCTTCAAAACCGATATGTTTGAATACGACAATGCGTATGCCTTTATCGCGCTTAGCGACGCTCAGGATTTGTTTGAGAAAGAAAACCGGATTGACGGAATTGATTTGCGTCTTGCGGATATCCGAAAAAGTTTTGACAGGCAGAAAGCTTTGCAGGCGCGGTTGGGCGATACGCTGAAGGTGGAAACATGGTACGATCAGCACCGCGATCTATACAGCGCCATGGTTGTGGAAAAGTGGGGTTCATTGGTTCTGCTATGCCTTATCATCCTGGTAGCCGGATTTAATATTGTCAGCACGCTCATAATGATTGTGATGCAGAAAACCTCGGAAATTGGAATATTAAAATCGCTGGGAGCGAACGACGACGCCATAGCACGTATTTTTATCCGGCAGGGACTGATTGTCGGCGGTATCGGTATCGGATTTGGATATATTGTTGGTTACGCGATTTGCATTCTTCAAATGAATTACGGCTTCGTGAAGCTCCCTTCCGATGTGTTCTTTCTTGATGCAGTGCCCGTCGAACTTAAATGGATAGATTTTATTCTGATATTTATTGTTTCGTTTTTACTTATCCTGATGTCCACGATTTATCCGGCCCGTAAAGCGGCTCAGTTGGTGCCGGTGGAGGCTTTAAAAGCATGAAAAAACCTTTTATTTATACCGTCTTATGGCTGATAAGTGTCATGATTCCATGGAATGCCTTAATGGCTCAACGTCCCAAATCGGTGGTCCTGAATTACAAGTTTTCATCGGGCGATCAGTATCGTATCTCAGTGAGTTCATATAAAAACTTTTCAACATCCTCAAAGCTGCATGCACAAACCTCCTACGGCGACATGAGTTATGATGTGGAAATGCGGATTGAAAAAAGCGACGGTGACGTGTATGATGCCGTGCTAAAGGCCGTACTGACGCGTTATACACGCGACGGGATCAATCTGACTTATAAACTGGCGGATGTTTTCAGAAATTATCAGTGGTTATTGGCCTTCGACCGTTTTGGGCGCATTTTGGACGAAAGCATTCGCCAACAGAAAAATCAATCCGCCGCCGACAGCGCGGATATACAGGTTATCCAGGGCTCTATGATTTTCCTGTTGCCGTTTCCCGATTATGCCGTCAAGGTGAATGATAAGTGGCTGTTGAAAGATTTTTACGATGCAAAAAAAATTACGGAACTTATACGTCCAGAATGGAATATCACTGAACCTTCTGTGACCGGAGAATACCTGCTGGAAAGCATTGATGGCGGAGTAGCCCGCGTTGTTTCCGATATTCTCATTTCAGGCCGGAGCAAATTGGGAGATGCTAAAGGGCGTATTGAAACGGAAATGATGATGCGGTTTGACGGCCGTTATGACTTTGACATCACGAAGGGTCGGCTGATCAACGGTTCCGTTACGGTTATATCGGCCGGAATCGGGCGAACGGGCTCGACGGATATCACCTACGACGGCTCCCAAACCATCAGCATCAATTTCGAGAAAATCAAATAGGAACGGAATATGGAAACCCTTGTCGTTGAAGCCCGGAATATAAGTAAATCTTACGATATGGCCCGCGGACGCATCGATGTGCTCACGGGTATTACTTTGCAGATTACTGCCGGCGAAATGGTCGTTGTAGTGGGACCGTCGGGTGTAGGCAAGAGCACGCTGCTGCATATTCTCGGCGGGCTGGATAAACCATCATCGGGCGAGGTGTTTATCGATTCCCAGGAGGTTTCAAAACTTTCTGACAACGAACTGGCGCGTATTCGCAATAAAAAAATTGGTTTTGTTTTCCAGTTCCACTATCTCCTGCCCGAATTCAACGCGCTTGAGAATGTGATGATGCCGGCCCTCATTGCCCGGAAACCCTACGATGAAAATAAAAAACGCGCCGCCGGGTTGCTCGAACAGGTTGGTCTGTCGCACCGGATCTATCACCGGCCCGGAGAACTGTCGGGCGGCGAACAGCAACGCATAGCCGTTGCCCGGGCACTTATGAATGAACCGCTGATTATTCTTGCCGACGAACCCTCCGGCAACCTGGACCGCCAGTCCGCCGAAAACCTGCACCGGCTGATGTTTCAACTGAGTCAGGAGCGTAAACAGACCTTCGTGATTGTTACACATAACGAACAATTAGCCGCACAATCACCCCGGATCATTCACATGCTCGACGGTTCCACACTGCACGAACAGCGTCCAACGCCTTAACGCTGCTGTAAGATGCTCGGTTTTATCAACACGCTCGTTCTGAGCGCCCTGGCCCTGGCGCTGATCCCTGTTATCATTCAATTACTGAACAGGAAAAAGTCTAAAATTATCCCTTTCAGTTCACTGACTTTTCTCAAAGCGCTTCAGAAAAAGCAGATCAAACGGCTTAAAATTCACCAATGGCTGCTTCTTGTCCTGCGGACCTTGATAATCATCTTTGCCGTATTGGCTTTTGCGCGGCCTTCCACGCTCTATATCCCGACGGATTCTGTTCGTGCCCATGCCAAAACCTCTGCGGTGCTGATTGTCGATAATTCCCTGAGTACGGCCTACCGCTCCGAGAAGGGTATAGTGTTTGATCGTATCCGCAACCGGGCGTTGGATCTGGTCGATTTTCTGAAAGAGGGCGATGAGGCCGCGCTCTTGTTAGCCACCAGCCCAGACGGCAACGGCGGTTTCTCGCAAAATTTTACAGAAATCAGCGCCCGCCTGAAACAGCTTAAGCCTGCTTACCGGTCAGCTGATTTGTCGTTATCCTTAGTACGGGCTGTAGAAATGATGCAAAATGCCCGGAATGTTAATCGCGAGATATACATCCTGACCGATATGCAGCAAAGCGGTTTTAACGATCCGATACCGGTACCGCCGGATATATCGGTTATAGTTATATCCGTACCCGTAACACGCTTTAGCAACTGGAGTGTTGACACAGCCGCTGTTCTGACGCAGATACTGGAAAAGAACCGCCCGATAGAAATCATGGTCCGCCTGCGCAACCATTCGGATGCACCGGTTGAGGACCTGCTTATCAATCATTACCTCAACGGCAGGCGTGTGGGTCAGTCTGTATCCGCCATACCTCCGAGGGACGCGATCACTATTCGCCAGAAAATCATGCCACCTTCCGCAGGCATCCTGACCGGCATGATCGAGATTGACGACGATTTGCTCATCGAGGACAATCGGTATTATTTCAATATAATAATTCCCGATACAATAAGAGTTTTACTGGTGCGCAGTCTTTCGGGTGATCACGAATTCATCCGTCTGGCACTCAAACCGGCAACGGATTTTCAGACACCCGTTCAAATTACACTTAGCGATTACCGTAAACTGACTTCAACGGTTTTGTCCCAATATGATGGGCTCATCCTGCCTGATTTACCGGCGCTTACCGATGAGGCCTTACGAAAGATTGACCGTTTTGTTAATGAAGGCGGCGTTATCCTTATGATGCCGGGACCGGGATCGGAAGCACAGTCACTTATGAATACCCTAGCATATTTTGGTTTCGGTCAACTTAAAGGCATCGCAGGCGCCGTTCCGGGTGAGACGAATTCCTATGCGGAACTGCAGGAATTGAGCAATCCGCATCCGCTTATATCCGGAATTTTTGAGGATTCTCGGCATGCGAACAAAACTTTTTTTCTCTCACCGCGTTTTTACAAATATCTTATTATCGATCCAAGCGGTAAAAGCCGAACGTTTCTGGCATTCAATAACCGCCGGCCATTTCTTGAGGTGATCCCCCGGGGCAGGGGCCATGCCGCGCTTTTTACCAGCAGCGTACATCCGGAATGGTCGGATATGGAATGGAATGCGTTTTTCCCTCCGTTGATCCACCGAACCGTACTTTACCTTCACCAAAGTGAACCACAGGATGGAAACGTATATACAAACCAAAAGCCTGTTGAAGCCATCATTCGCTATACCCAATCGGACCGTATTCGAATTGTTGACGGTGAAGGCCATGAATTCCTGCCTAAAACACGGGTGGCAGGAGAGCAGGTTATTGTTTCTCTGGCCGATATTGAAAAACCCGGCAATTATTTAATCAAAGACGATAATCAAACGGTTAGAGCCATATCGATTAATATTAACAGAAACGAAAGTACGGAAAAAAAGCTCAGCGAAGGTGATCTGGAAAATTACATACGCGCTGAATCCCTGGTTTCTATTACGGACGAGGATAATCTGGAAGAATATATACTAAAATCCCGTTACGGATATGAATTATGGAAATATTTCTTACTGCTCACCGGATTTCTGATGGTGGCTGAATTGTATATAGCGCAACTTACGTACGGAAAGAATAATCTGTAAATATTAAAAATACGTCTGTCAGATTTCGATTTGTGTTTCTAAAAAAGGTTTCTTGCTTATGCATGGATTTTTCTTTATATTCAAGATGAAGCAATAACAAATGGATACTAACAAATGGATACATGATATTATTTTTATAAACTTCCATTCCAATAGGATTCGTAGAAAAACCAAGTGAGGATTTTTATGGCAAGTCAAGGTGCAAATTCCAATGTTAACGCAGGTAAGCGCGTATTTCATGTACAAACGCTGACATTAAAGAATAACACTTACATCCGCTCTGAAATTTATGAAAAAGGAAAGCTGCTGACCTTTTTCGAGCGCCGTATACGCTTGCCGGAAGGCGCAGACAGCATCAGCGAGGATGAACTCAGAAAAGAGGTCAATGAGTTTCATAATGACCGGGTTTATGAGCTGGAAATGCTGTTTGATATGTCGGAGAAAGTGCGTTCCATCAAGCACGCGATTTCAAACAACAAGATGGGCATGGTTTTCCTGCGGCTGAATCTTTTTGAAGACGCTGTTGATGAGTTTAAACTGGCCATATCCCATAATCCCAAGTTGATCGAGGCTTATACCAATCTCGGACGAACCTACATTGAGATGGGGGATTATTTCAAAGCGATAGCCATCTTAAATCAGGCCAGCCGCCTGAACCCCAATTATGCGGATATTTATAACCATTTAGGCATGGCGTATTTAAAAACTGAAAAATACGATGAGGCTATGGCGGCGCTGGAACACGCCCTCGACATCAATTATAAATTCTATGAAGCTATTATCAATAAATCCTTGTTGCTCGTAACGATGATCATGTCTGACAACTATGATGATGATACCGTTATCCGCCTGAAAAAGGAACTGATTGAGTTGCTAAAACGCATTGTAGTTATAATTAAAAACCATGACGAATTCGCTGACTACAGCGGCCTGCCTGAACTGGCGATGGCTAACGAATATATCAAGATATTCACAGGTCTGACCGAACTAAAAAATTATCTTCAGGATAAAAACAGCATCGTAGATGTAACGGACGTATTCTACCTGAAGTTTATGTTTGGCGGCGAAGGCAAAAATGAACAACTGATCGCCCATTATGAAAATCTTCTGATGGATAAGATCCGTCAGAATCCCAATTATGCTGATCTCCATAATGCGGCGGGTATTTTGCACCTGATCCAGTGCCGAAATACTTTTCTTAAAGCCATCGAAGATTTTAAGCGTGCCCTGGAAATTAATCCCGCTTATGAAACCGCTAAGAAAAATCTCCGGCTGTCGGAAAACGACGGGCGCGGCTTTTTGATTCTTCTTCGGGCTATTCTTAAATAATTATTTCTTTAAAAGTTTCTTGCATGCGCGGGGCTTTTAAGGTATATTAAATATTAGTAAATAAAATATGAATTTTTGTGAAATTATTTTACCTCTGAGGGGTTAATACATAAAAATGCATACATTCAATTTGTCGATAAATATGAAAACTATGCGGGCTGTCTTTTGCGTTTTTATGTTTACGTTTAGTGCTTATGCGCAAAATCAGGATATCGTCATAAACCAAAATCGCCTGAAAACCGGTGAAACCCAGGAGGTAATTCTGGAGTTCACGGGTTCTTCAGAGCTTTCACAATTCGATCTTCAATTAGCGCCGTGCCGTTTAACGCTCATAAATGTTATGGTGGAACAATCCGGGACCTGGGTACCACTATGGATTACACGGGATTCAATCAAATTCTGGTCGGCTACAGAAAGCGATATTGTTTTATGGGTTTCCACAGGAGCCATCCAGAAAATATACTTACGTGAGCCGTTGAAACAAAACCGGCGTTTGCGAATTGAAGTAACTGTTTCGACACCCCGACAGGAACATTCTAAAAATCAGCCCGAAGATAATGCGTTATTTCAGGTAACCGAGTATACCACCGACAGGATAATCCGGAAACTGGAAACACGTTTATCGCTGATTACTGATTTGAAATAAGCCGGAGATATGTCCACGGTTCGACAAACGAAAAATATTCTACTAACGGCCGTCGTTTTAATATATTTCTTCGGCACGTGTAATCTTTATGCCAGACAGGACAGCAGCGGCATATACCGTTGGACGGATTCGGTGGCGTATGGGTGGGAGGATGTTACGAATGGTACGATATTGGCTCTCGGTGATGATCAGACATCTGGAATGATCAATATTGGGTTCTCGTTTAATTTCTATGATACGCTTTATACTCAAGTCGATGTAAGTTCCAACGGATTTATTAGCTTTTTACCGCTATCGTCTTCCTATCCCACAAATGCAAACATACCTACAAGTTCTGATCCGGTAAATATTATAGCCGCTTTTTGGGATGATCTAGCTCCGAATTCCAATTCTAAAATATTTTACAAAACCATTGGTATCGCCCCGAACCGGCGGTTTGTCGTGTCGTGGCATGACTGGGATGAAAAGGGTCCTGTTACTGCTGAGTATAATACTTTTCAGATCATTCTTTACGAAACGATCAATCTGATCAAAATCCAATACCTTACCTTGCTGACATCCAACCCGGGAAATTCTGCGACGGTTGGGATTGAAAGCGGTTCCGGAGCAACACTCCGGGGGCTGTTGTATTCGCATAACTCGAATGTTTTACACAACAACCTTTCTATTTTATTTCATACCAATCAGTCTTCAACGGCTAAAGCCGGAATCAGTCCCCGTGAAGTCAATACCGGTGCTGGTTTGAATGAATTTGTTTATTCCATACGGACAACCAATCCGTTGGATTCGATGGGACGGTTTGATTCGGTGTTGATCGCGAATCCGTTTATCAATAAGACCCTGACGGTTACCGGCATCACCGTCGACGGCGAAAGCCAGTTTATCAATAAAAGCAATACCCGCCCTTCCAATTACGGTTTCGCAACATGGAATTATAATCCCACGACGGATACATTAAGTATTCGCACGGCCTATCATGCGGTGCGGGATTCGATTAACATTGCTTTCCTCTTAGATATTCCGGATACCGCGGGCAGCGCGTTTGTTTTTCCATCAGCGATCGTTGCCACGCTAATCAGTCCTGAGCGTATTGTTACCACAGACGACGGTAATTCAATTGATATCAACACAGACTCACTCTATACAATCCGTCTGAATTGGGTGAATTTCGACAACGGGGCATCGGCCACCGATACAACCATAACGGCCGATGATTCCATTCGTGTTTATGCGCTTGGATTTGATCGGTTTGGTAATTTTGTTCGTCCGGTAAAGGTCAATTTTCATCTTCATGGTTCAAGCGGATATTTGGCGGGCGATACGACAGAAACCGACAGTTGTTCTTTTTACGGAACATTAACCGGCGGCAGTTACATAACGGCCGATTCCGCCATATTTAGCGGTCAATCGGGGGTCATAACCGTTATTCCCGGAAAACGGGATACGCTGGTGCTTCGCAACGCGCCCGGAGGTAAAGGTAAGGATTATTCCCAGGCATTGTCTTTATCAGCCGATTCGTTGATAAAATTATATGCGGCGGCTTATGATAAGCACAAAAATTATATTAAAGATGTCAATGCGCAATGGTCTATAACCGGATTGTTATCCGGAACAATCTCCGCAGCGCAATCGGACAGCGGTATTACTTTTACTCCTTTATTGCTTAGCAACGGACGTATTGAAGCCGATGCGGGATTTTCCACTGATTCGACGGGAATGATTACCATCATTCCCGGCGACACGGTGAAGTTAGTGGTAGAGACGAAGCGGGACGGCTCGGGTGTGGAAGTTCCGGCTCAGACGCTGACTTCGGATGATTCGGTGAAGGCGTTTGCGGTGTTGCGGGATGTTCGGAATAATTATATTGGAGTCATCAGTTCGG
>Ga0067045_1002790_pt1 | contig 55174 bp, 65 predicted proteins | sample TerdegcTABiofilm_FD_59184 | JGI IMG/M metagenome (GOLD analysis project Ga0067045, IMG submission 59184) | Combined Assembly of (Gp0054472, Gp0054536) Wastewater bioreactor microbial communities from Singapore -Terephthalate degrading...
GTGGTGGCTATAACAATCCTGGCGGCGGTTATTATAACCCTGGCGGCGGCTATAACAACCCCGGCGATTTCTTCCCGGAACAGCCCGAATTTAGTTATAACTTGGTCGCAATGCCCTCAGATTTATTCATTAGTATCGGGCAAAAGCAAAATGTGAAGATTTATGCCGAAAAGCCGGCTAATGGAGCCCCGATAAGGAAAGACGTAACTAAACAATGCAGTTGGATGGTGGATGATCCCAGCGTTGCAGTGGTAGACAATGGAAAAGTAACCGGTGTGAAAAAAGGTGACGCTGTAGTTACGGCGACTTGGACGGATGAAAACGGCGAGACACTGCAAGTTGACATAAATGTTAATGTGCAGGGTGAAGAATTAGAAGGTATCTCGATCATGCCGGATGACATGGTGTTGGATCTCGGAAAGACTAAATCCTTTACTGTTTACGCCGAATATTCCAACCCAAACGGGCCGCCGAAGCGAAAAAATATAACCAAAGATCCCGGCCTTACTTGGGTGGTGGATGATCCGGCAGTAGTCGCGGTGGATAAAGGCAAAGTAAAAGCGTTAAGCAGCGGTGAGGCGGCAATTACGTTTATATACGCGACTGCTGAAGGCGATGAGGTAGAATGTGACTTAACAGTAACTGTATTAAAGAAAGTGAAAAAACTGACTGTTGACCCCAAAAAGCTGGTATTTGAAGAAGCGGGAGAAACTGATACTGTTCAACTGACTGCCGTATATGCGGACGGTTCGACTGAGGATATAGATGTGTTAGATACTGAGTGCTTCAGTACCAACCCCGGGTGTGCGTATGTGAATGAAGACGGAGATATAGAAGCTTACGGTCCCGGCTCGGCTAAAATTACTTTTAAATACAACGGCAAAAGCGCGACTCTTGGTGTGACGGTTAAAGGGAACGGATACTACAATAATCCCGGATATAACAATCCCGGATATAACAATCCCGGATACAACAATCCCGGATATAACAATCCCGGATACAACTGGTAATCTGACGTTCAAGTCTGCTGATAGTTAAAAAAATAGGAGCCAGTTTGATGGCTCCTATTTTTTAGATAATGTAACATGATGCCAATTAATTGAATAATAAAATATATCGAATAAGGAGGTTGTAAGCAGCTACATGATGAAGAAGTTATCCCGCGCCGCAAGAGTACCGGTAATATTAGTACTCACACTTTTCTTTATAATGGCTTGCAGCATGGCGGCATTTGGCTCCCAAAAAGTAATAGAAGGCAACCAGCAGGTCAAAGTAAAAAAACTGGTCATGTCGCCGAGCAAGCTTCAGTTGTATTCCGGGCAAACCGGCAATTTTACTGTTCAAGCCGTCTATACCAATAAGACTGTTGAGGATGTCACTTCTCAAGCTGTATGGGCTACTTCTAAGCCCGACATTGCTACAGTGACTGGCGGTGAAGTAACAGCGAAAGCGAAAGGAACTGCCAAGATCACAGCTTCATTTGGGGGGAAGAAAGCATCTAAGACAGTCACCGTAAAGCTTGATAAGATTAAGTCACTCACGGCAGACCCGTCGTCGGTTTCAATTAGTGAGGATGAAACTGAGCAGATAACCCTTACCGCAGATTATCAGGGCAAGGGAGAGGTTGATGTTACTGACAAAGCATATTGGATATCCAAAGATTCTTCAATCGCCTCTGTTTCGAACGGTACAATCACAGGCAAAGCGCCGGGCTCGGTAAAAATAATTGCAAGCTATGAAGGCAAGAGTGTAATAATAAATGTAGAGGTTAAAGAACAAACTGTCCAGGTTCCCGCAAAGATAACCGTTGAACCAACATCGTTGACAATGGACGCAAACGGCGCGGCTACGAAGCTGGTTGCGACTGTCAAGGACAAGGATGACAAGATAATGACCGAAGGCTATGTGCTTGACTGGAGCACTGATAACGCCGCGGTAGCCAGTGTCGATAACGGTGTTGTGACGCCGGAGTCAGGAGGAACTGCCACGATTACCGTGACTGTGCATGGAACAAACCTGTCCGCGAATTGCGCCGTCACGGTTAATCAGACACTTCCGGAGATCTTTGACGGAACGCCTACTGTTGGTAAGTTTGCTCTTGGCAACACATATGCATTAACTATAACCGGCAAATTAAAGGAACCTGTCACCAGTGTGCAAGTTATCGTTGCCGGTGCGACTTACAACGCCGTTATCAGTGGCACTTCATTCACCTGCGATGCTACCGCGCCGGTTACTACCACATCATTGGAAGTTAAGGTGTTCAAATCAAATAATCAGTCTGATTCCTGTACATTAAGCTTCTAGATCAAAACAAAGGCCCTTCCTTCATTACAGAGGAAGGGCCTTACCAATCAGTATTCGATATTTTGATTGCTTTAACTCTCCCGCCGGGAAGTCCCCGTCCCGAGCCTTCCTTGCTCGCGAAGCGAGAGCGAAGGGCGGGGTAGTTCACAATGCTTTCCTTGTTTTAACGTTTTTTCTTTGTCCCGTAAAGGAACTAATAAGCCATATAATTGTTAATGCGATTAACAATGACCAGATTATCGTCAGCGCTTTTCTTATGAACCAAGCCTTATTGGTTAAATCAAGTTTAGCGGTTTCTTTGGCTAAACTATCAACATCCACAGTTTGTGAAGGGTCTTCGAGCAATTTTTTAACTTCCGGTCTCGACTTTACAGTTGCAACGTATTGGTCCACACTGCTGTCACTAATTATCGGGGATTCGAAAATCTTTACACCAATGTAATAGTCACCCCACAACTGCCCGGTCCACCTGTCAACATTTTTGGTTACTTTTAGCTGCACGATCTCTTCCGGCACTGGTGGCGCTTCCTTTTCCCATCTTATAAAGTATAGACCAATCAGGACAATTAATATAGCAAGTGGAATAATGCTTTTTTTCATAAAAAAAATATCACCGCCAAACAGTTTATAAAAAATGATTAATTATCAATAAATAAGCTAATTTGGTAGCTTTGGTTTTAATTGCTTGCAATTATAATTAAAAAGAAACCACCCAGCCATTAATAATGGCATAGCTGGTTTATAAAAATTATAGCTTTATTACTAATATTATTATAAATTTATATATTTTAAAAAACAATATGAAATGACTAGCAAATATTGCACCTATATCATATACAAACAAATTAAGGGACTAATTTGGGACTTTGGTGGACATTATTGGAATCGAATATCGTGGCATGGTTATTATTTAGAAATTGACTGTTAGAGATTGAGATTGTTTTGCTGCGTTGGAAGCCTTTACTATCAGTGATGTGGTAGTGCTTGGTGCGGTGCAATCACACGTAAATGTGCTGCCGGTAATAGTGGCGTTAAAAGTCTGTTCGCCAATAATTACTTCAACGTTGGTTACGCCGGCGTTAAGATCGCCTGTTACAGTAATCGCGTAGGTATAACCCAGTTGAAACTTACCGACTTTCGGTGTTCCTTTAATCAGGTCAACTTTCTCAGTATCAGGCGTCACAGTATCGGTTGGATTTGTGATGACTGGTTTGTCTGAAATATCAACTCTATTTTCCGCGCCATTCCATTTGACATCCTTACCCAAGCTTTCTGCAATGAAGCGCAACGGCACATAAGTTCTGTCATTGATGAGTTTAGCCGGAACATCGAGGGTTACAGTTGTTTCACCAACTTTAGCAATATTATTATCTATTTGTAGCCATATATTACCTGAAGTTATTGATCTGTCTGAACCATTCCAGTTGACCTGTTGATTTAGCGCTTCAAAACAGGCTCTTAAGGGAACGAGTGTTCTGTCATTTTCAATAACAGGCGGATTTTCTGTAACCAATTGTGTGCCGTTAATGAAAATGCTTGGCGGCGCTTCAGCGAAGGCAATGGACAAACACATCATTAATAATATTATAGTCGTCCCCAGAGTTATAGTTTTTCTAATAATATAAAACCTCCTTTTTAATAAATATTTATTGCCGCTATTCCTCTTCCAATTTTGTCCACCAATGTACACTTTATGGGATTCTACAACGAGTATATGATATCCTTCAACAATTTTAGAAATATTAGAAGAGTCAAGGAGGGGGTCAGGCTTTACATTGTGCGTTTTTAGAAACGCACAATGTAAAGCCTGACCCCAATTATTTTTTAAACACGCAGGAGATATTATTCTGTAAACGAATAATTAGTTAAATTATTAATAGTATTAATAGCAGCGTGGGGGAGGGGAATATGGAGAGGATATCAGCATTCATACTGGCCGGTGTCTTAACATTAAGTTTGGCGTTTACCGGTTGCGGCCAAAACAGCACACCGGCGCAGCAGGGCGCGGGTGGAAAAGGCCCGGCCGTTCCGGTGGCAGTGGAGACGGCCAGGCGCGGCGACGTGGCTAAAGAGCTGGTTGCCAGCGGCCAGCTTGTAGGGGAGCAGTGCGTGGTCGTATCGCCCAAGATTACCGGCAAGGTGGCCTCCGTTCCGGTGGAAGTGGGGACTGCCGTCAACGCCGGCGATACTCTTTTTACCCTGGACGGGTCTGACATTAGAGCGCAGGTGCAGCAGTACGAGGCGGCGGTGGAAGTGGCCCGGGCAAAGCAGAAAGTGGCCGGGGAAAACAGGGAGAACGCCACCAAACAGTACGAGCGCTACAAGCAGCTTTTCGAACAGGGGGCTATTTCCGCCGATGCTTTTGACAGTTATGTATTGAAGCTGGAACAGGCGCTGTCCGAGGAGCCCGAGGCAAACCTGGCCCAGAGCCAGGCCGCCCTAAACTACCAGCGTAATCAGCTGGCGAACACGGTGATTGTTTCACCAATTGCGGGAACGGTGGCCCAGCGCAACGTGGAAGTGGGCAATGTCGTTTCTTCCTCGACGCAGGCCGTCACGGTTGTCGACCTCAGCCGGGTGAAGGTGCAGGTTTCCGTGGGTGAGCAGCAGATCGGCAAAATTAAACAAGGACAGGAAGTGAATGTAATTGTTCCGGCGGTGCGCACCGAGCCGTTCACCGGTGTGGTTACCAACCTGAGCCCGGCTGCCGACGCGAAGACGAAGAGCTACCTGGTTGAAGTGAAGATGGACAACCCCGGCCAGACGTTAAAGCAGGGGATGTTTGCGGAGGTGCATATCGCTACGGACAAGAGTGAAGGAGCGCTGACTGTGCCCGTGGACGCCCTGGTTGCCAGGTCCGGGGGGAACGTGGTCTATACCGTGCAGGACGGTGTAGCCAGGGAAGTCCAGGTCAAGACCGGAATATCTGACGGGAAGGTTATTGAGATTGTCAGCGGCCTGCAGGAAGGCGACCAGGTGATCGTGCTGGGCCAGCAGGGGCTGGTGGACGGATCCAGGGTAGCGGTCAGCGGCGGCCAGGAAAAACAGTCTAATTAGGGGCAGGGGGGTAAAACTGTTGAAGATAGCTGATTTTTCGGTTGACCGGCCGGTAACTATAGTAATGATCATCCTTGCCCTGCTGGTGCTGGGACTTTTTTCCCTGAACTTTTTGTCTATTGATTTGCTGCCGGAAATCACCAGCCCGACCATCTCTATTTCCACTACCTATTCGGGGAGCGGGGCCACAGGAAGTGGAGAACGATGTGACCAAGATCATCGAGGCCGGAGTGGGCACCATCAGCAATATCCAGAAAATCAATTCGACAAGTCAGACCGGCTCCAGCCAGGTGCAGTTGCAATTCGCCTGGGGAACCAACATGGATACCGCCCTGGCGGATGTACGCGCCCGGCTGGAACTGGTTAAGCGGCGACTGCCGGATACTGTAGATTCCCCGACAGTGTTTAAATTTGACACCAACATGATGCCGGTCATGGCTGTCGCGGTAGCCGGACAGCAAGATCTGGCCTCCTTGAAAAAAATGGTTGATGATACAATCCAGCCTGCCATTGAGCGGGTGGACGGCGTTGCCGCCGTCACTGTGATGGGCGGTCTGACCAGGGAGTTTGAGGTTCTGGTTAACCCTTGGCGCCTGCAGCAGTACAATATCAGCATCAGCCAGGTGATCCAGACCCTCCAGAGTGAGAATGTGGACGTTGCCGGGGGGATTATGCCCAGGGGCCATAAAAATTACGTCGTGCGCGGCCTGGGTAAATATGAGAACATTGAACAGATTAAAAATATACCTGTTCCGGTTCAAAGCGGTGTTATTCACCTGGGCGACCTGGCTGAAGTAAAAGATACTTTTGCCCGGCAGGACACTTACACGCTCCTGAACGGGCGGCCGACAATAGGCATTTCTGTGAGCAAGCAAAGCGGGGCAAATACCGTCGATGTCGCGGACCGGGTAAAAAAGGAAATCAGCCGGCTCCAGCAGCAGTTGCCGGGCGGCCTCAATTTCGCGGTGGTCTTTGACCAGTCAGAAACCACCAAAAACTCTGTAAACGACGTTGCCCGGACGACGATCCTGGGGGGCGGTCTGGCCATGATCATCCTTTTGGTATTTCTCAGGAACCTGCGTACTACTGTGGTTATTGCCACGGCGATCCCCTTTGCCATTATTACGACTTTTATCCTGATGTATTTCAATGACATGACCCTGAATATGATGTCCATGGGCGGCCTGGCCCTGGGGGTCGGCCATATGGTGGACTACTCTATCGTGGTGCTGGAAAGCATTTACCGCTACCGCCAAAACGGGTATGAACCGAAAGAAGCGGCGAAAAAAGGCACCGCCGAGGTAGGTACTGCGGTAATTGCCTCTGCGATCACGGTGGCCACTGTCTTCCTGCCGATGGTATTCGTTACCGGCATGGCCGGGCAACTATTTAAACAATTTGCTCTGACAGTGGCTTTTTCACAGCTTGCCGCCCTTTTCGTCGCGCTGACTCTAATCCCGCTTCTCTGTTCCCGTATCCTGAGAAAAATCGAGGTGGCTGGTGAAGGCAACCGCTGGTGGGACAGGATTTCTAAAAAAAGCGGGCAGTGGTATGATACCATCGACGGGAAATACCGTGATCTACTGGTTGTTTCTCTGAAAAAACGCGTCATGGTGGTTTCCGTAGCGGCTGCCGTTACTCTCGGCAGCCTCTTGCTGATACCGCTGATCGGCACGGAGTTTATGCCGAGCCAGGATTCCGGCCAGATCAGTGTGGACGTGAAAATGCCCATCGGGACAATCCTGGCCGATACAGGAGCAGTTATGGCCAGGCTGGGAGAAGTAACCCAACAAATTCCGGAAATTGATACCGTCTTGACCTCTGTCGGCGGCGGGCGGGGGATATTCGGCGGTTCCCAAACCGAGGCCGGGTCGATGAATATCAAACTGAAGCCCAAAGGAGAGCGCAAACGGTCTACCGATCAGGTAATGGAGGATCTGCGGGCTAAATCCAGGAATATTCCGGGGGCCACCATCCGGGTTTCAAGTAGCTCCGGAACGAGTATCTTAAGTCGCGGCGTTAGCGGACGGGCTATCGAGATATCCATCAAGGGGGATGACCTGGCTGTTTTAAAAGATCTGGCCGGCCAGGTTAGCGAGATCGTGAAAGGTGTGTCAGGCACCCGCCAGGTTACCAACAGCATGGAGGTGGGGCGGCCGGAGTTGCGCCTGATCTTCGAGCGGGAGAAGGTAGCGCAGCACGGTCTCACCACGGCCCAGGTATCACAATTATTAAAAGTGGCGGGCGACGGTCAGGTTGTCAGCACGGTGGATGCCGGCGGCACTGCAGTGGACCTGCGGCTTATGCTCAGCCCGGAGGCGCGTTCCAATACCAGCGCCTTGGAGAGCCTCTTTATCACCCAGGGAGGGGTGCAGGTGCCCCTTACCCAGTTGGCCCGCTTTGAGGAGGGCGAGGGGCCCAACGTGATCAACCGCACCTCTCAATCCAGGGTGGCTTATGTATATTCCGATTATGCCGGCAGGGACCTGGGCAGCATTCAGAAGGAAATTCAGGCAAAAGTGGCCCAGCTGCCGCTTCCGGCCGGGTATATCATCCAGTACGGCGGCCAGCAGCAGGATATGGCGGAGTCCTTCTCCAGCTTGAGTATGGCGCTGCTCCTGGCCCTGTTGCTGGTGTACATGGTCATGGCCGGACAGTTTGAGTCGCTGCTCTACCCGTTTTGCATCATGTTTTCAATTCCCGTGTCAGTGGCCGGCGTTGTCCTGAGCCTGCTGCTGACCGGGCGGGCGTTCAGTGTTTCCGCCTTTATCGGCGTAATTATGATGTCCGGGATTGTAGTAAACAACGCTATTGTGCTGGTGGACTATATCAACACCCTGAAAAAGCGCGGGCTTGCCCGGGATGAGGCGATTGTCCAGGCCGGCCCGGTGCGTCTGAGGCCGATATTAATGACGGCGCTGACCACTCTTTTCGCCCTGGTGCCGCTGGCCTTGGGGATAGGGGAGGGGGCGGAGACCCAGGCACCCATGGCCACGGTGGTTATCGGCGGGCTGCTGGTTTCCACTTTCCTTACTCTGGTGATCATTCCGGTCGTTTACACGCTGTTTGACGACCTGGGCGGCAAGATTGTCAGCCGGTCCTGGCGGCGCGTTAATAAAGATGTTACGCCGGCCTGAAATGCTTTCAATTATAGGGACCGAACATGAGCCGCGTTGTATGCCCAAAGGCCGGTATGCCGCTTGCTCCAGCCGGGAATAATAGCTGCAAAACTCAACGGAGTGGTTGGCGATTCGTAGTAAGTCGAACAGGAAAATTGCCGTGGTGGGAGCCGGGGCGGTCGGCGCCTCGGTGGCCTATGCCCTTGCCGTAAGCGGCCTCGCCTCGGAGTTGGTGCTGGTGGATGTGAATGCCGCCAAAGCCGAAGGCGAGGCCATGGACCTGGCGCACGCCGCGGCTTTTATCAAGCCGGTGACAATTTATGCCGGAACTTTTGAGGATTGCCGGGACGCCGGCATAATAATATTTTGTGCAGGGGCGAACCAGAAGCCGGGAGAAACCAGGATGGACCTGCTGCAAAAGAATTACACCATTTTGCGGGAGAGCCTTCCTGAACTGCAGCGCGGGAACGGTGAGGGTATACTCCTGATTGTGAGTAATCCCGTTGATGTGTTGACCTACGCCGCGCTGAAAATAACCGGGTTGCCCCCCGAGCGGGTTTTCGGCTCCGGGACGGTTCTGGACAGCTCCCGTTTCCGGCACAACCTGAGCCGCCACTGCGGCGTCGCCCCCAGAAATATCCACGCCTACGTCGTGGGAGAGCACGGCGACAGCGAGGTGCTGCTTTGGAGCCTGGCCAATATTGCCGGCACAGGATTGGACAGCTTCTGCGAGCTGGCCGGCCTCCCGCCCGTCAGCCGGCCGGAGGTTGATAACAGGGTTAGAAACGCGGGCTACGAGATTATTTCCAGGAAGGGAGCGACGTACTACGCCGTCAGCTTGGCGGTGAAACGAATCTGTGAAAGCATTATCCGCGATGAAAACAGTATCCTGACTGTAACCGGGCTGATTGACGGCGCCTACGGTGTCAGCGGCTGTTGTCTGAGCCTGCCGGCCGTGGTAAACTCACGGGGGCGGGGAACCCCGCTGAAACTTCCGTTGACATGGGAGGAAGAAGAAGCTTTGAGGCGCTCCGCGGATATTTTAAAGGCAGCTATAAGGCAAATAAACCTTTGAATCAACTATACTTTCCAGCCAGAAAAATTTTAAAAAACCTCCCCTTGCAATAAAATTTAATTTAGATATAATAATATAGTAACTCTGTTACTGTAGTTAATTGTGAGAGTTAATTATGCGCCCGTAGCTCAGGGGATAGAGCGCCGGCCTCCGGAGCCGGGAGCGCAGGTTCGATTCCTGCCGGGCGCACCAGTATAAATCCTGAAAGCCTTGGTAATCAAGGCTTTTTAAATTTTTTAGAATAAAGAGAGCCGGGCGTAATGTTCTATAAGAACCCCTTAGTTTACGCAGGTTTCCGCAACTAGGCGGACAAATCGGCGCACAGAGGCGGACAGATCGGCGGACAAATGAATTGGGCGAGAGCCCAACAATAGCAACGGTTTCCGGCCTTAACCCTGCTGAAAGAGCGGGGTTTTTTATTGGGAAAACAAAACCCAGGCTACACCTGGGTTGATTTATATATCACGTTTTAGATTGTTTTCTCTAGGTCCCTTTTTTAGAATATCTTTCCATCTAACTTTTTCGCCATGGGTTCGGGCTTTCCTCTTGAGGTAATTGATCTTGAAAGCCATAAACCAAGGCTCAACATCATAATAGTCAGCTAACTCGTAAATATTTCTAGCACCAATAGACATAATGTGAGATAATTCGACATTTGGCAGTAAAATATTAGTTGCCCAGTCGATCGCCTTGCGTTCGTCCTGGGCAACAATATGTTTGATATTGCTTCGTTCGTAGTGGTCGATATCCCAAAATCCTCTTGAATGGTATCTTATGTGTCCTGGTCTTGGTGGAAAAAGAATGTGACCTATTTCCTCTGCAAGTATGCATCGGAGTTGAAGAGGGGTATTTTTAAGCGACGAGTCCAGCGTTACTCTCATGTTCTCCGCATCCGCGACACCTAAAAGTCCAGGGTGTTTTTTTTGGAGATTTTTAAAAACAACGGTGATCCCGAATAGTCTAGCCCAAAAAAACAGTCTGTCAGTTGTTATCATCGCTATCATCTCCGTCTAGCGCTCCTGTATTAGGAGATTTCACTCCACCGGCTGCTTTATCGGCGCCTTTTGCTTTTGTTAAGCCATGTTTGCCATGAGCTAATTGTGACAAGCGCATAAAAGTCTCTTCATCAAGCGCGTATTTATCATCAAGCTCAGCAATGCGGAGCAGGGAGTCAGCTAAAGTCTGGGCTTGCAGTACATACTCATCAAAGTTTATTCTCGTACTCTTACCAGGCGGCGTGGGGTCGTCTGTGCGACACAGTAGGTAATCAGAAGTTACGCCAAAATATTCTGCAAAAGCGATCAGAGTGTGTTGCTTTGGTTTGCTGTTTCCTTTTTCGTAGGTTGAGATTGATTGCTTAGATAGGTTGAACAACTCACCGAGTTGTTCCTGAGTCAAACCTCTTCCTTCTCTTAATTCTTTGAGCCTTTTACCGAAGCACTTATCGTCATTCATTATTTATCATCCTCTCTTAGGCTATCATCCAGTAGTATTATAGTCCAAAATATTTGGACAGCAAAGGGGTTTTTCTAAAATTAGTCGATTTTTTATTGACAGTACAATAAAACTAGACTAATATTTACTTAAGTACAATTATTATTGACTAAAAGAGGTGAGTTTTATGCATTGGCTACTTAAAATCTGTAAGAATCACGGAAATATCACACTTAAGGAACTCGGCAAACGTGTTGGTAAATCTAAACAATATATGTCCGAGCTCGGACGCGGAAATATAAGACTTACATACGAAATGGCCGCCAAGATCGCAGACGCTCTAAACACTACCCCGGATGCTCTTTTTCTTAAGAAAACTAAGGTTATAAAGCGCACAGGAACTGAAAATTAATGTTATTTCTTTGATAGATGGCCTAGCAGTATTGAGCATCAATCTCCAATTCCAGATGCATTTTGACACCTCACTTAGTTGTCTAATTAAATCCTCAGCGAAAGGAGGGTAAACCACGGTGATAGCCCAATTAATTCGCACTTATCATGCACTCCAAAAGTGTTTCCTGGATAAGAAATATCAACGAAGAAAGCGGTATAAATGGGCTGAGTATTTTAAGAGCGGTGGCTGTATCCGCTAATCACAACATACATTAAAAGCTTATACCAAACCAGACCCATTTATGGTACAGAAAGGGGGTGATTGTGATATCGGTTGGTACAGTGATAAAGAAATTTCGCCCAATAAGCCAAGAAAAACTAGCCAGGAAGTTTAACGTATCGCGGGAACTAATAGCGGCTATTGAGACAGGCCGCAGGAGGGTACCGCAAGATGTTTCTCCGAGGATCGCTAGGTTTATAGACCACAGTGCGGTATATACCGCATTTCAGCGCGAAGCCAGCGGAGTGGGACCAGTTTATTTGAACAACATCGATGACCATCCCTTGACTTGTGTTATGAAAATGTTGGAAGAATTCAGAGAAGTTGTCGAAAAAACTGGGGAGGTAGTCCCTATCCTAATTAAAGGACCAAAACGGGCAACCGATGAGGACAGGCAAAAGTTAAAAGAATGGGGTTTGGAGTGTTGTGAGGCTGAGACTGCAAATGAAAACGCGATGGGTAGAGTATTTAAGGAGTATAATATGAGCCTTGCGGAAGTCTGGGATCAGCATCAGCAGGAATTAATTGAGCACCAATATTTTATCCCAGAAAAAGAAAAAACGGCTTTCAAAGCCGCAAAATAAACCCTATGGAGAGTGTATCACAGTGAAAGTCAAGAAGCAAGAGAAAATTGCACATTTTACAGGTGGAATAAGGGAGTTTAGGCAGTATCTCCAGATCATGAGATCCTGGACAAAGCTAATGCCACGCTCCCCGATGTTTACCTGGGCGACCGAAGAGTCGCGCGCGATTGGTGTGGCGGTTAACAAGCACCTGGGGCGCCGGGAAGTGATGGTGTAGTGGATCGATTCTATGAAATTGACGGAAAGCTTTACCCTTCAGTTACCACGGTGCTTTCTATTATCCGTAAGAAAAATCTTGAAATATGGAGGGGGAGAGTAGGAAACAAGGCGGCTGACAAGGCAATGGAGGATGCGGCGAAACTCGGAACGGAGACCCATGAGAGATGTAATACGATTGTCTGGTTCTATCAGGACACCGGAGTGAATTTTGACTCCATCGAAGACAATCCGATTGCAAACGCTTTCAACGAATGGTTTATGGCGACAGTAAAAGAAGTGATATGCGCGGAGAAGCCCATATGGTCATTGAAGCACGGTTATGCAGGAACTACTGACCTGGTCGCAATCCTAAAGGGAGACAGGACAAGTCCCAGTGTGATCGATATCAAAACAGGGGCGATATGGCTTGACCACGCTCTTCAGTTGGCAGCCTACCAGGGCGCCCTTTTGGAGCACGGAATCAAAACCCGCAGAAGAATCGCATTACATCTGGACAAAAAATATCCGAACAGGCCGGCATCTATCAAGGAGTTTGAAAACACCAATGATTTCAACTATTTCCTTTGTTGTTTGAATCTCTATAAATATTTCGAGGAGGATTCGTTAAATGAGCGTGAGATTATCAGAATCACCAAAGCGGGATGATGTCCAACTTGTCAAGGAGCAACAAATGGCTCATGAAGCCGAAATACTGGAACATAAGGCGAAGAACATGATCGTAGCATCAGATGAGGACATGAAGGCGGCCACCGACCTGATGGCAGTTATCAAGATCAGCGAAAAGAACCTGGAGGAGCAACGTAAATTCCTGGTTAAGCCGCTGAATGACCATGTCAAAAATATCAACGACCGCTTTAAGCTTTACAGTGTACCACTTCAAAGGGCAACTACAATATTGAAAAACAAGGTTCTCGCCTATAGGCAGGAATTGGAGAGAAAACGCCGAGAGGAAGAGGCAAGACTTCAGGCGGAAGCAAGGGCTGAGCAAGAACGACTAGCAGCCCTGGCTGAAGCAAATGAACTTCCACCTCCACCTCCGATCATAATGCGTGCCCCCGCCACAGAGGTTCCGAAAGCAGCAAGATCTATTATTGGCTCCGCAGCCTTCTCCAAGGAGTGGAAGTTCGAGATCGTAAACGAAAGTCTTATTCCCCGTGAATATATGTCCCCGGACGAAAAGAAGATCCGCGCAGTCATTAAGGCTGGGATAAGAGAGATTCCAGGAATCCGTATTTACCAGGAAGACTCTATGTCAGTACGGGTAAGGTAATATGTTAGCTGTGCTGTGCGCGACGGACAACCAGGGCCTGAAACCCTGGCCCAGATGGGCGGCGGCGCGGCAAGTAAATAGCCATATTCATCCTCTCCATAGGCCCGGTTTGGGCCGGGCCAAAATTTCTTTAATTTTAGGAGGTTGACTATATGTCAGTAACAGCGGCACAGCAAAAACCCAGAAATATGCTGGAGTTGGCATACGAAACAGCCCAGGGGCAGGTTAAACTTACCCCAGGTATTGTTAAAAAATACTTGGTTTCCGGGGAACCTGACAAGGTTACAGACCAAGAAGTTATGGTCTTCATGATGCTCTGCAAATATCAAAAATTGAACCCATTCATTCGGGACTGCTATCTCATTAAGTTCGGGACTGACCCGGCCACAATGGTGACAGGAAAAGACCTGTTTACCAAGCGTGCCTCTAGTTCAAAACAAATCGAAGGCTGGGAGGCAGGAGTGGTTGTAGTCACTAAGGATGGCGAGCTTGCCCACCGTAACGGAGCATTGGTTCTAAAGGGTGAAAACTTGGTTGGAGGATGGGCTAAAATCTACCGCAAGGACTGGAAGATCCCGATGGAGACAGTAGTATCCTTTGAGGAGTACGAGCGGAAGAAAAAGAACGGCGAAGTTATGGCCAACTGGAAGAAGATGCCCGCAACCATGATCAGGAAAGTCGCCTTAGTCCAGGCCCTACGTGAGGCAATTCCAGAAGAATTCTCTGGTATGTATGCGCCTGAAGAAATGGCAGTGGATACTGATAACCTTCCAACCATGCCCATCGACCAGAGCACCGTGACAATAGAGGCGGAGTTTACGGAATCCACCCAGCAGGGTAAAGAGACACTGCCGCAACAGGCCGCATCTGAGGCATTAAGGGAGGCTGTCACTACTGAAGATACCGGAACACCTGCTCAAACTATCGGAAACCAGCAAGCCGCAGCAATCATGGACGAGGAAACTTTAAATTTATTAACGGAGATGTACGACAAACTTGCCGATCACGCTGCAGTAAAAGAATACGACGAGGCAATATTTAAGGCTGCCGCCGAAGTAACGGTTTGCGAATATTTACGGATTGAAGACATCAGACAGGCGACACCGAGCCTTCTAAAAGGTGTTATTAAGGCGATTAACACGGTAATTAAGAAGGCAGAAGAAAAATATGGTCAAATGATGCCAGCGGAAGATAACGGAACACAAGAATAGGCAAACGTCTACCCTGGGTTAAATCCCAGGGTAGGAAGCCATAAAGAGCCGGTGGTGGTGCAAATATGGCTGAAGGTGGTTGGATTAAGCTATACAGAAAAATACAAGACCATAAATTTTTCCTTGAAAAAAGGGTTTATAGCAGGTTTGAAGCATGGATATATTTCATCCTTCAAGCTAATCATGCAGATAAAAAGATTTTGTTTAACGGTAACATCATTGTGGTAAAAAGAGGTAGTTTCATAACCTCAAAAAGAAAACTATGTGAGTTGTTCGGGTGGTCAAATACAAAATTAGATAAATTTATGGAAGTGCTTGAATTTGAAGAAATGATCACCCAAAAAAGCGACACAAAAAAGACGACCATAACCCTTGTAAATTATGACTTATACAACAATCCAAACGACACAGAAACGGCACAAAAACATAACAAAAACGACACAGAAACGGCACAAAAACGGACAAACAAGAATGAAAAGAATGAGAAGAAATTAAAGAAAAAAGATCTTAACCCCCCTACCCCCCTTAAAACCAAATTTGCCGACTTTGTCAGCTTGACCAATGACGAATACTCGTCACTTGTAGCGAGACTCGGCAGCGAGGAAAGAGCCAAACGGTGCATTGAAATCCTTGATAACTACAAAGGGGCAAAAGGGGCGACTTATAAATCTGATTACCGAGCAATATTGAATTGGGTGATCGTGAGGTTGGAGGAAGAAGAACAAAAAGGTGGGCGTCAAGCCAAACCTATGCCCCGCGGCTTTGCCACTATTCAAGCAGCTGTAGAAAGGAGTAAAACCTATGAAAACTGATGAAATTGCAACACTGGTGACACTTGCGTTGGCTAATTACCCAGGGATACAGGATAAAGATATGGGTCCAACAGTAGCCCTTTGGGAAAAAATGCTTTCCGACATCCCATACGAGATAGCAGAAAGTGCTTTGATAAAAGTCCTGGCAACGGCAAGATTCTTCCCAACGGTAGCGGAAATCAGAGAAGCCGCCGCAAGTATAGTAAACCCGGCAATACCATCAGCCGCCGAAGCCTGGGGCGAGGTAGTACAAGCTATCAGGCGGTATGGTTACTACCGCGAAGAAGAGGCTCTTGCATCTTTGTCGCCTGCTACAGCGCAAGTGGTACGGTGGATCGGTTGGCAAGAGATTTGTATTTGCGAAGAAGTTGACGTGATCCGCGGGCAATTTCGCCGGGCGTATGAAGAACACGCCGGGAATGTGCGGCAAGAAGCAGTGCTACCGGCTGATGTTCGTCAGTTGATTGGATCCGCAATAAAATCGCTGCCGGAGATACAGTAACTATACTAACGTGGAGGGAGTGATATAGCCATGCAAATCCCGGTTTTATCCTTGTGGCAGCCATGGGCTTCTCTGGTGGTCTTAAAAGAAAAACTGATTGAGACACGTTCCTGGGCGACCTCCTACAGGGGTTTGCTCGCTATCCATTCAACGCTTAGGTTTACAAATGAGCAGCAACAATTATGTAATCGATCACCATTCAAGGAGGCGCTTGAAAAACATGGGTTTACGCCTGATAACCTGCCGTTCGGCTGCGTTATTGGGTTCTGCAAGTTAAGGGACATCATGGAGATCGCCCATGGATACATGGCCGGGATAGACCACACGACCAATGAAACATTTATCCAGGGCATACCTAAGGGAAACGAGAGGGCTTTCGGAGATTACCGGGTAGGAAGATATGCTTGGATTATGGATGACATCCGAAAGCTGGAAACTCCGATCAAGGCTATCGGTAGGCAGGGGCTGTGGAAATGGAGCGTTCCGGAGGAAGTGCAAACATGGCTTAAAGCTTCGTAAAAATAGGAAAGGTAGGTGGCCACTGGATGAACCCCGATCAAATCTACCACCAGATACAGAAGGAGCGCAGCAAGTTAAACTTGTTGCACCTGGGTACACCCGAGGCATACAAGCAAAGCCTGGTGGTTGACAGGTTGATTAACGAGTATTACAGGGCGCTTGACAACGAACGGAGGCGGGTTGGATGACAATTGAGAGCCAGTTTACTTTATTGCGATCAGAGCGAGACCACTTGGCGGCCAGGGTGTTAGATCTGGAGGCCAAAAACGCCAGGCTAAAGGACGAGAACGGTCTACTTGCAATGATCGTCGAGGACATCTACACTGATACTGAGGTTGACCTGATTAAGCGACTTAAGGACGAATTAGAGCAGAAAGAGGCAGGGGTTACGATATTTCAAAAGCTGTGTGAAAGAGCAGTAGCAATAATGGAATTCCATGCAATGAGGTGCCCTCTAAACCCATTTACAAATTATAGCGGTCACGAGGAGCACTTATCGGAATACAGGGCAGTTCTGCGAGATATTAAGCAAGCCCACTCTAATGATTGCCAGGCCTACGCTGACCGCTACAAGCTAATGAGGGACACCCTAAACGACATCTACCCAGCCCTGGCTGGCAGAGTAATCGCCCTTCAGGAGGCCGGGGAGGAGAAGGCGGCCAAAGAGTGGGATGCGATGGCGAGGAAGGCATATGAGGTATTGGAGGTGGTTGGCGATGGGCTGCGCGGTTGAACGATATAAGGATGGCGGTGTTATATTTATCTGCGGTAAAGGCGTTGAAGCCTGCTCTGTATGTGGCAGTTTGGCATTAGCTCTATGTGATTACCCTGTTGGGAAGCGCAAGACTTGCGACCAGCCTCTATGCCAGAAGCATGCTATCAAGCAGGGCGCGGAATGGCAAGATATACATTTTTGCCCGACTCATGTGCTTATAGCGAATGGGTGGGTACGAAATAGGGAGGTGTCAGGCGATGTGTAAATTAGGTAATAAGGTCAGAGTTAATGCGGAACTTTTATTAATCAAAACAACAAAACCTAACCCTTCCAGGCGTGGATACCATGAGCCTTTTCGAGAGTGGAAAAGAACTCCCCTTAAAAACCCAATTGAAGGGGTTGTGGTAGGAGTAAGGACACTTAAAGAAGGCTTTTCGGAATACCAGGGATATGACGAGGGGTACTCGTTTAAACCAACCCGCCATATACGATCATACCTGATAGCCGTCAATATGGCCAGAACGATCCGGGTGATGCCTGAGGATATAGAATTGGTGGAGGTGTCAGCCGATGGCTAACACAAAAATAGAATGGGCGGATGCTGTTTGGAATCCAGTTACCGGCTGCACAAAGATCAGTCCCGGCTGCCAGAACTGTTACGCAGAACGCATGGCTCAGAGGCTCCGGGGCAGGTGCGGGTACCCGAAGGAGAAGCCATTCCAAGTGACGTTACATCCGGAAAGGCTTAATGAGCCATTGAAGTGGAAAAAGCCGCGTCGGGTGTTCGTCTGTAGCATGGGGGACCTGTTTCATCAGGACGTTGACCCCTACGATATTATGCAAATATTCAATGTGATGGCTAAGGCGAAACATCATACTTTTATGGTGCTGACCAAGCGGCCAGAGCGAATGCTAGAAGTTTATAAGCGGTTACGTTCCGGAACGACCATCCCTGGGCCATACTTTTCGATTACTGGAAAAGGTGAAGGATGGGCAGGATCTCCACCTAGCTTACCGGATAATATCTGGCTTGGCGTAACCGCCGAGAACCAGGAGCAGGCCGACATGCGGATATCGATCCTGCTACAGATACCGGCAGCGGTAAGGTTTGTGAGTTGCGAACCACTATTAGGTCCCATCAATCTCATGGAAGTCATCGACGAAAACGGGGATTCACTTGATGTGCTGAATGGGTGGGGAAGGGCAGTTGGAGGGTATGACGGCCCAATTACGACAATCAATTGGGTTGTGATTGGCGGAGAGACTGGCCCTAATGCCCGGCCCATGCACCCGGATTGGGTTCGGAGTCTGAGCTACCAGTGTCAGGCGGCGGGGGTGCCGTTTTTCTTCAAACAGTGGGGTGAATGGCAGTCATTTTATGATCGAGATAAAGATGATCCTGATTGGCGGAATATACCGAGGGAAAAACCGGGCATTTGTCGTTTAAATTTGGCCGGAGGGTGTGGATTCCATGGTGAAAGGGTTATGTATTTCCGGAGAGTCGGCAAGAAAACTGCCGGCCGCCTGCTGGATGGCAGCGAATGGAGCGAGTTTCCGGAATTGAACTAAAAATTTAACAAGGGGGTAGCCTCTATGCCCATAGAAGTCAAAGCATATAAATGTGAAAAATGTAAAAAGGCATATTTAAGCGAAAAAGCAGCAGAAGATTGCTGCAAGGAAGTGCCAGAAAACAATACTTGCAGGGTATGTGGTATTGAGATTAAAAAGCCATGGATGATATGTCATGGCTGTAAGACAAAGGAATATTACGACAATGCCCAAAAAATACCTTATAAAGATTACAAAGTCGCTATGTTTTATAGTGAAGATACTGATGAATACTATTCCGACCTTGAAGAACTTATGGAAGACGTATATAACAGGGCGTTCGACGATGGTATCCCGGAATCTGAAATTGTATATCCAAAATGGGCATTCGGGTGCAAGGAAATCAACTTTGGGATTGATGTTGATCGCATGATTGAAATGGCTTCAGAAGAAATGTACGAGGAATTTGAATACGACCGGGACGTTGTGGATTTAAAAGAATTGCATGAATTTATTGAGCAATGGAACCAAAAGCAAACTGCAAAGGCATATGTGCCTGATTATAAAACTGTTGTGATATTTGAAAACCAAAAGAAAGTGAGTGAATTTAATGAGTATTGAAAAATCAATCAACGATGTAATCACTACAAAGCTGGCAGAAGGCATAATTGAAAAACTGGTAGCTGAAAATCTGGAAAAAGGTATCAATAAAGCCTTGGAAAACCTTATGGGAAACTACGGTGATGTCACAAAGGTCATTCAGGATAAGATTAAAGCGGTAATGATAAATCAACTCGAAGACTATGACTACTCTGAGTATATAGTAAAACTTGATGCCGTACTTACTGAAATTCTCAAACATACAGCCCTGAACCATAAGAAAATGCTGGATAACTTTAAGAAGCTCATGACTGACCGAGAGTTCCCGAAGGTTGTCAAGCTGACGGACATCTTTGAGGAGTTCAAAAAGCATATAGCAAAGGATGTTGACACTAGCGACCTGGAAGTAGATATAGACGATAAACCAAGATATGAATATGTTTATGTAGCTATGGAGGTAGAGCATGAAGATAAACGACCTTGGAGCAGCTTCCAGAACGCGAGAGTTATTTTCGAGTGCGAAAAAGATGAAAAGCTCAACTATGAGCTCAGGCTCTTCAAGTTCGATAGATTTCCATGGCATGTGACAGTGAGTGCAGATACTTCCATCAGGTCACTAAGACACCTGGATGAATTTAAGATCTACCTGCTAAAACTAGACCAAAACAGGGTGGATATTGAGATTGATGTTAATTTCTTGGAGGATGAAGTTAGGCCAGAGGCTGAACCGGAAGCGACTTTTAGTTGACCAACTAAAAAATAAACAGGAGGGGTTAAGGTGTCCAAACCAGCGAAAATAATCAAAACCACAAAGCAGATCACCTTTGAAGAAATGGCAAAAGTTGTAATGTGCCTGGACTGCAAGAAACGGGTAGCCGGCTGCGAGCCGCTATGTATTATTTATGTCAATGACGATGGCCACTATGATAAGAGGTTTTATGAAGAGGATTATAAATATAAGGTCAAAGTAAAAGCCGAATGCAGGGTTAAAGAGCCGGAAGCCCCAAAGACGAAATTCAAAACCAGTCCCAAAAGGCGTGTTAAGCATGATCGTGTTAAGTAAACGCGAGGCGGCGGCGCTCGGACTTATCGGCAGAAAGAAACCAGACACAACCTTAAAAAGCACAGCCACAAAGACTTGCCAATGGGAAGCCAACACGTTCCCCGGTGGCGTGTGGATACAGATACCGTTCATACCGCCGTCGCTGAATGTTTGGAAGAATTGGCACTGGGCTAAGCAAGGGAGATATAAAAAGAAATTATACGAGGCTGTGCGCCTACTAGCCCTAAGCGCAAATCTACCGAGATACGAACGGGCTGTTGTGCAAATCGTCTACTACCACAGCACCAACCGCCGAAGGGACCCGGCAGACAACTGGGCGCCGAAGTTCCTTATGGATGCACTGGTTCGGGGCGGTATTCTGGTGGATGATAACGGGGATCTGGTAGATGTGCAGCCGGTGGACATGAGAGTCGATCCGGTAAGGCCGAGGACGGAAGTGTTTGTATGGGAAAGAAAGTAACAAATTACAAACTTTGTTAAAAATGTGAAGGAGGCGCAAGCCGTGAAAGAAGCGCTAGAAAAAGCCATGAAGTTGCTTGAAGAAGCCAGAGAAGAATTACAAAACTGCTACGGAAGAGAAACAGATCTAACTGAACGGATTACAGACTTTTTAGGACTCTATGAATGAACGTTCCAAAGATACGGTGATTGTTAAAAATGTTCAATCTGTTAAAAAATGAAGAGGTGAGTTATTTGACAAAGCGTACCATAGAAAACTGTGCGGTTATAAAAAATGCTGTGAAACGTGGTCTTGGCGAACCAGAAATACAATTAGGTAAGTGTCTAGGATATTCCAACGGTTACGATGACGAACCTTGCGAAAAATGCAAAGACTGCAAACTCAATACAGCATACGAGGATTGAGCGGTTTAAAGACAGGTGAACATTTCAACGAAAATGCACGAAGGTGTGAAGTTATGAGAAAGCTATCCAGGCAGGACATCGACCGCGAGATCGGCAATGGGTTAAAACTGGACGCCGAGGGGCGCCGACTCCTGGTTAAAAAGTTAGAGAGAGTCGAAAAGACACTTGAGGCAACGGTCGAGCGCGAAAAATCCAAGCGGGCCGCGCGCGCAGCTGATCTCAGTGAATACAAAACAGAGGCAGAAATTCAGGACGCTTACGGCTACGACCTGATCACTGACGACGAGCGCCGGCAACTCCTTGAGCAGCTTGAGACCGGCGAAAAGTATGTGAAGGATACGGAGACCAAGGCGAGCGTCGCCCTTACCCTCCTACGGGGTTTTATCGGCAAGCTTTCCCGTGAGGCTGCATCGTTAGAATTTGAACTTCTGCCTCCTGAGGAGCAGGCCAAGCGTCTTAAGGCGTCAGAAGAATTCAGGGAACGGGTACAGAAACGGAGAAATCAGAAAGGGGAAAAGTAAATATGGTTTGCCACGTGACCCAAAATGCTTTTATTTGCACCGAAAGCAAGCTAACATCAGACGAAAAGAAGATCATTGAAAAGGACATCCAGCGATGCCTTGAAGAGAAAAAGGCGACCGCCGAGAGGTTGACAACATATAACGATGGAGAAGCGCGAGTGTTAGGCATTGGACACAAGATAGCATTTGCAAAATTAGCCGCCTACGAAGACAGCGGCTTAAGCCCGGAGGAGGTTCGGGCGCTTCTGGAAAAGCTCGCGGAGGCTGTAGCCGGAAGCAAAACCCACGGGCTCACACAGAAAGAGGTTTTGGATTTCGTTTTCAATGGTGGGCTGAAGGCGGACCTGGATAAGTTGTCGGAGTATGAAAGCACCGGACTAAGCCCTGGATTATAGAAAGTAAGCCAGAAGATGATGAGACTCAGCAAAAGGGCAACTAACAAGGCCCAACTCTTCCAGGGAATGAATGGCCACGATTACGTGGTCAGCCTAAATAAAGCAGCGGCTGAAGAAGTGGCCAGAGCCATCGGCAGGAGGTCAGGGGTTTACTTCCGTCTGGGCGCTTCGGATCAGGGCGGAGTCGGATCAGGGCGGAGAAGGATAAAAGGGCAGTGCGGGAACTGTTTGGGCGAGTGCCCATACAAGCGAAGCTATTTTAAGGGGGTAGGTAGGTTGACCATCTACGAATATGTTCTCTTTAAGCAGCCCTGGGTTATCATGCTATTACGCCAGTTAGGCCTACTAAATAATCAACTAGACAAGCAGATAATAGATGAAAAGCTGACACGAAACGATATCATTTCTTTGATGCGGCATGACAGGTGGCAGAGAACCAGGGGAGCAATGAGACAGGTTCACCCCAGGGGCGTGATTCGATAATGTCGCAACCTATCAAGCCTTCTGAAAAAGATAGTATTTCGCCTAAGTTTGTAAGGTGGGTATTGTACTCTCTCCCATATCTTCAAGCGGCTTACGAAAAGATCGAGCCGGGGGCGACAATGTGCATGGTGCCAGTACCTGCGCCGTCAATGCCAAGCAGTAAGACAGAAAGAATAGCAATTAAGAGGGCTGCCATAGTCTCGGTGATTGACGCAACCGAAAAGGCCATTTTAAGCATGACCCCGAGGCAGAACAAAATATACCGTATGCGGTTTTTAGCGAGGTTATCTTATAAGGATATACGGAAAGTTTTTGGGTGCAGTGATAAAACAGTAGAAAGGCGGGTGACGGATATTGTTGAGCTAGTGGGAAATCATATAAAAAAAGTTCCAGCCAAGGATTTGCAGGAGTTTAAGCGATTTTATAGTGAATAATCTAATAAAATTGGACTTGTGTTTGTGTCGGATTGATGTTAAAATTCGATATAAGCGGAAGTGTCCTCAGAGGAGGTCATTTTTTTATGCCCGATAGTACAATAAAAATAGATTTTTCGGGTATATGTATTAAATTATTGGACAGGAGTTCTCCAATGAACGTGTTACAGAAAAAACTCCGTAAGAAAGACCCAGATTTGTTGGCAGAGGTCAGACGCGAAAAATGCTGTATAGACGGGTGTAGGAATCCAGCTGAAGCTGCCCATATCAAAAGCCGTGGCAGCGGCGGAGATGATGACCCCAAAAATATAGTGCCGTTATGTCACTGGCATCATGTCGGAGAGCAGCACGTTATCGGCTGGCGCCGCTTCAGGGAAAGACACCCGGAAGTTAGGACGTTCGCCGAAATCAAAGAAGAGAGGAGCAGGTTGCTTCTTGGGGAAATACAAATTGATTCTTGCAGATCCGCCCTGGAGATATAATGACCAGGGAACGAGATTGTCACCATCATATAACGGACCCCAACGAAAGAAAGGCCCGGTTTACCCCACAATGACCCTTGAAGATATATGCGCCATGGGCGAATGGGTTAAATCACTGGCGGATGAGGACGCGATCCTGCTACTATGGAGCATGCACCCGATCAAGTTTACCCATCCTATGGCGGTAATCAAGGCATGGGGATTCAGCTACTCAACCGCGATCCCCTGGATAAAAGCAAGGTGGGATAATAGCCTTCAGAGGTTTGTTTATCACGTAAGCGGTGGTCACTCGATTAGAAGCTGCAGCGAGAAACTGTTAGTCTGCCTTAAAGGCAAGATCAGCAGGCTTAGACTTGATAAAGGCATTCCTGGTGCGATTATCGCGCCAAGGCCACCGGCCAGAAAAGGCGGAATCATACACAGCGCAAAGCCTGATGCACAATATGATATTGCTGAACGTCTGGTAGGGATTGAAGCTCCAAAGATAGAGCTTTTTGCAAGGTATCAAAGACCGGGATGGGATGCGTGGGGCGATGAAGTAGCTGTTTTTTAGTAGTAGAATAGAATATCTTAATACGATGGCCAAAAACTAAACAATTAGATATATCTTCGTATATATTGCAAATATTAATATTATATGGTAAACTTATAATATACGTTAAAAATCGAGGTGTTAATTTATTGCAAACCTCATATTACGGTAGTAAGGCTGCCAAATTGCCAGAGGCAGTAGCTATAAGTCAGGGAATTCCGAAGTATTATCGAGGTAAAGTTTATAAAAAGTTAGCTCCTCCCTGGTCCCTGGTTAAAGAGAAAGACCAGGAGGTATTTACCGAGCTATATAAAAAGCAGGTTCTGTCGAAGCTTCAACCAGCCCAAGTATATGCGGAGCTTGGACCAAGCGCCATCCTTTTATGCTGGGAAAAGCCAGGGGTGTTCTGCCACAGAAGGGTTGTGGCAGAATGGCTTGAGAAGCATTTGGGAATAAGGATACCAGAGTGGAAGGAGCCGGAGAAAACTCCGGCAGTTGAGCAAATAAGCCTATTAAATTTGATATAAACTTATAAAAACTGAAGCCCTCGCCATTGACGGCGGGGGCTCATTTTTATTTTGGGGTGAATTTATGTTCATCGGTAGTATTAATCAGGACCTGCGGGCAATTTTAAACGAGATGTCAGAAAACTGGAAAGGCAAAGAGATTTACGTCGGGTGCTCAGGTAACTTCACTGTCGAACGCATCTTATCAAAGGCCGGCATAAGCCAGATCCACGGCAACGACGTATCGCTTTATAGCTGTGCTATTGGCTATCACCTTACCGGGCAGATGCTAAAAGTAAAGATTGCTGATCCGGAGTATGCTTGGCTTGAACCGTATATTCAGACCGGGCCGGAGCTTATCTCTACCCTTCTGCTGTGCAGCGAGATATTCAACTACGCGGGGCGATCGGAACCATATCACAGGCGCATGTATCAAGCTTACATGAACAGGTTCAAAGAGCTACAGGCTCAAACTACCGAGAGGGTGTTAAAAGCCCTGGAAGGTGTGCAGTTAAAATCCTTCTACGACGGCGACGTTCTAAACTTTATGGGTGCGGCCCCGGATGATTGTGTAGCCATTAGCTTTCCGCCCACCTACTGCCTTGGCATGAAAGAAAGAATTTTAACAGCAGATTTAAGATGGGTTCCATCTGGCGATATTTCTGTGGGGGATAAACTGTTTGCTTTTGACGAATATGCTCCCAAGGGCAAACGGTGCAGATGTTGGAGGGTTGCAGAAGTATTAAGATCTGAACCTGTAAAAAAAGAATGTGTACGTGTTCATTTGGAAAATGGTGACTCTATTGTCTGCACAATAGACCATCCATGGTTAGCCAAAAGACATGGATACGATGGAGCAGGTCCGTATGTTTGGACGAGAGCAGATAATTTAATAGATAATAAACCTTATGTCATTAAGCCGGTCAGTACATGGAAAGAGGATCTATCCTATGATGCAGGTTGGATTGCCGGAATGTTTGATGGGGAAGCATCTATAAGATGGTCTCGTACAAAAAAAGGATGCGCCATTGGATTAAGTTTTATACAAAATCCAGGAATTGTATTAGATAGAATAATTCATCTTCTCAGTACAAGAAGCATTGATTTTACAATACGCGAAAGAAGGTCTACGGACAATTCGATGGCCATTGACATAAATGGTGGCACGCAAGGGGTCCTAAGTTTTTTAGGAACCATACGGCCAATACGACTCATTGACAAACTAATAAATAACGAGTTAACCAGTGAGCCGTCTATAAGAACAAGAGGAAATCCAGCAGTAAAAGTTACTCATGTTGAACCAGTCGGAATACAAGAAGTCCAGTCAATAGAAACCTCGACTCGCACATACTTAGGCGAAGGTTATTTGATGCATAACTCTGGCGGGTACGAGCGGCTTTACAGAAAGATAGACCAGGTCTTTGAATGGGACCGGCCCGATTACAGGGTATTCGATGACATGAGCTTTATGCTGTTTACAGAGCTGATCATGCAAAAGAGTCACTGGGTCACTCTGAGAGACCACCGGGTGGAGGAGATGGAAGAATATCTCCGGTCGGTAGTGAGGACGGGGATGCACAGTAAGCCCGTCTATGTTTACGCAGGGGAAGGCAAAGGCAGGATCACCTTGCCGCGCCAGAAAGTCGAGCCGGTGCCGATCGAGAGGCTAAACGGGGAGATAGAAGGAGAGTTGGCCCTGGTGAGACTGACGCAGGGGCAGATGAACACTTTGCGGAGCCAGTACCTCTCTAAGGGGATAGTGCCAGCGGCCGCCCAAATCAACCTTGGGGTAGTAGTTGGTGGGAAGTTAATTGGAGCGTTAGCTTTTCCAAGTCCAACTATCTTGGCGGCTGGTGCGATGCCTACATGATGACGGACTTTGCCGTTAGCCAACCGGTATACAAGAGACTATCAAAGCTGATCCTGGCGGCTGCGCTTTCTGTGGAGACAAGGACAATCATCCAGAACAGCCTCAATGCGCGGGTTAAGACGATAGGGACAACAGCGTTTACAACCAAGGCAGTGAGCATGAAGTACCGCGGCATATTCGATCTGCATGACCGTAAAGACGGTCGCCTAAATTACATAGCGGAGGCGGGAAAATGGACGCTGAAAGAGGCGCTCAACTGGTGGAAGAACAAGCACTCCCAGAAACTGACCAGCTAATCGAACGTCTAAACGACGTACTGGCCGCGCAAGGGATGCCGTTCAAGGTTGCCATCGTGGATATCGATGACCTGATCCTGTTGGATAAAAACGCTCGCTACATGACCCACGAAACCTTTGCAAACCTGGTGGAGAACATCAAGAAAGACGGCGGATTGACATCAACCCCGTTCTGTCTTAAAGAGGGCAGTAAGTACAAAGTTCTCTCGGGCAACCACCGGGTCAAGGGGCAAAGGGCGGCGGGGAAAAAGAAGATTTTTATTCTTTACACAGACAAGGAGTTGTCGCGCCAGGAGCAGATCGCGATCCAGCTTTCCCACAATGCTATTACAGGACAGGACGATCCGGTCATTTTAAAGGAGTTGTGGGAAGAGATCGAGGACGTGAGCTTAAAATATTATTCCGGCCTGGATGACAAAGTTCTGGACGAACTAAAGAAGGTCACTCTGGAACCACTTTCTGAGGTAAGGCTGGACTTTAACACAATTACATTCGTGATGCTTCCGGAAGAGGTCGAGCGCCTAGATAAGGTATTACAGTCAGCACTGGAAACCATTGCAACCAGGGACATATACCTGGGCAGGACAAAGGACTACGACAGGGCTCTGGATGCTCTGGCAAAAACTCAGTCGGCTTTCAATATAAGAAACTCGGCGACCTCCCTAATGCTGATTTTGGACGTCTTTGAAAGGAACCAGGTTGACCTGGCGGAAGGATGGGTGGGGGTAGAGGGTAACGAGAAAAACTGGGTGCCCCTGGCCAGTATCATCGGGACGGATAAAGTGCCGGTCGGCGCAGCGAAGGTAATCAAAAAGGCGGTAGACCGAATGGTTAGAAAGGGCGACGTGACCAAAAACAACCTCTGGCAGATATTAGAATATCTGTGTGCCGAGTATCTTTCAGGTGGCGATGATCAGTGAATGTCTGGGAACGCTTTGAAAACGAGACAAAAAAAGCATATTTAGCTTTCTGCGTATACCGCGATATGGGAGACGAGCGGTCGCTGGCAAAGGTGTGCGCTGCAATCGGCAGACCATCGGGATACATCCGGCAGATCGAGTTATGGAGCAGCAAGTATAAATGGGTACGCAGGGCTGATGCCTACGACATCCATCTAGCAGAGGAGAAACGTAAGAGACAGCAGCAGGCAAGACAGAAGATGTACGAGCGCCATGCGTCCCAGGCAACGCTTCTACAGCAAAAAATAATTGATCGTCTCAAGACCCTGAATCCGGAGGACCTCAGCCCATCCGACGTGGCTAAATTTTTCGAGGTTGCTGTCAAGGTCGAGCGCCTGTCCAGGGGGGATTCTACAGAGAAAGTCGAGCAGGAGCACTCGGGAAAGGTCGAAACAACCACCGGCTCCCTGGGCATTGACCTCTCCAGGCTCTCCGTTGAGGAGCTGAAAGAGTTTGAACGACTTGTTGCTAAATGTCGGGTTGCTGAACTCGGACATTCTTAAGGAGGCGATAAAAAAGGAGCTGGCGGAGAAGTCGCTGACTGAATACATAAAGCAGGCGTGGCCCATCATCGAACCGGGAACGCCTTTTCTTTATAACTGGCATATTGATGCTATCTCCGAATACTTGGAGGCTGTTACAGCAGGGCAAATCACTAGGCTGATCATCAATATACCGCCGCGCTACATGAAGTCCATTCAGGTGTCAGTTATGTGGCCTACCTGGGAGTGGATAAAGATCCCGGAGATGCGTTATACATTCGCATCTTACAGTGCAAGCCTTTCGACCAAGCACAGCGTTGATCGCCGAACTATCATCAGATCAGAGTGGTATCAGCGCAGATGGGGAAAGAAAGATGGGAAGCCATGGGTGACTTTGGCGGACGACCAAGACACCAAAACAGAATTTATGAACACCAGGCGCGGTGTGATGGTGGCTACATCCGTTGGTGGAACTGCGACAGGGAAGGGCGGCAACCGGATCATAGTTGACGACCCACATAACCCGGAGGAAGCGCAGTCGGACGCCGAACGTAACAGGGGGATTAGGTATTTCGACCAGACTCTTTCTACACGTTTGGACGACAAAAAGAAGGGCGCCATCGTGGTGGTCATGCAGAGACTCCACGAGGTTGACCTAACCGGCCACTTGCTGAAAGACGGAGGTTGGGAGCACTTATGCCTTCCTGTGGAAGCTACGGAAAAGACGATCATTGCGCTGCCGATAACAAAAAAGGTAATTGAGCGTAAAGAAGGAGATCTGTTGTGGCCAGACCGTGAAGGACCGCAGGAGATAGCTCAGGCCAAGATAAGGCTTGGAAGCTACGGCTATGCAGGTCAATATCAGCAAAGGCCAAGTCCGGCAGAAGGCGGGATCTTTAAGCGAGTTTGGTGGAGGTACTGGCACTTCCCAGAACATCCTTTGCCGCCGGTACCTGTCAAGACAAAGGATGGTATCGTCTATATAGAAGCGCTGCCGTTGCCGGAACAGCTTGATGAGATAATGCAGTCATGGGATATGGCATTCAAAGACAAAAAGACTAGCGCTTTCGTTTCGGGCCAGGTCTGGGGGCGAAGAGGTGCAAATCGATACTTTCTTGACCACCACAGGGAGAAGCTTGATTTTGTCGGCACAATAAAAGCTGTCAAGATATTAACTGAAAAGTGGCCCAGGGCTACGGCTAAGCTGGTGGAGGACGCGGCTAATGGCCCTGCGGTAATGTCGACGCTTAAAAATGAGATTCCTGGGCTGATAGCTGTGCAGCCGATGGGCAGTAAAGAATCCAGGGCGCACGCCGTCAGTCCAATGGTAGAAGCCGGGAACGTCTTTTTGCCGCATCCGGGGATTTACCCATGGGTGAACGACTTTGTAGAAGAAACTGTAACGTTCCCGAATTCTTTATACAAGGATCAGGTTGACGCCATGACTCAGGTGCTGAACAGAATGGCAGGAGAAAAACCTTTTGATCAAGAGGCAGTAAAGCTTCTGAAGGCGGTGCGTATATATGGCTAAAACGAGATTATTTCATTGGGTCAAGCAGGCGGTGGGGGAAATATCGAAGCTGCGGTCTTCATTTTACCATGCCATTTACGGTCGCCTGGGAACGCCATATGTTCTGAGTTCAACTCGGGTTGACTACAAACTGGCACGAGAAATTTATTATAATGCCGCCGATAATTATAAGCTGGGCGCAGCTTTCGCCAAGCCAATCATCAACACGGCCGTAGGATTTATGGGGGTGCCTCGCTTTAAGAGTGTGGAATCTGCAGCCCAAGAGGTGTTAGACACTTATTTCCCTCAATGGATTTCTCGCATGCAGAGAACTCACCGCAACGCTATGCGGGATGGTGACTGTTTTGTAATGCTAAGCCGGTTGGAGGAAGGCGAAAAGGTCCTCTATCCGGAGAGAACCACAAGACTGGAATATACTATTTTGTCCCCAGAGCAGGTCAGAATAGATGTCGACCCGGTAACCTTTCAACCAAATAATTACATAATACGAGGGCAGTTTACCTGGACCTCGCCTGTAACCGGAGAGACCCTATCTTACGTCGGTATAACAGTGATTACCAAGGACATGTTCAGTTACAGGTATGAAGGCGACGTGCCGGAGGGATTATCAAGCGAAGATCGGCCCAATCCTTGGGGATTTATTCCAATTGTCCACTTCAAGAACGAACCGGAGGACAATGAGTTATACGGGCACTCCGATCTGGAGCCAGTAGAGCCTTTTCTAAAGGCCTATCACGATGTGATGCTACACGCCATGCAGGGAAGCAAGATGCATTCTACGCCCAGATTGAAGTTGAAACTCAAAGATGTAGCGCAGTTCCTGGTCAATAACTTTGGCACAGACATTGAGAAACTTAAGCAGGGCGAGAGGGCAACTATCTCATTGGAAGGGCATGAGTTGCTGCTGTTTACCGAGGGCGAAGATGCAGAATTTATTGAGGTACGAACGGCTACCGGGTCAGCCGAGGTACTGCTCAAGTTGCTCTTTTATTGCATTATCGACGTTTCAGAAACTCCGGAGTTCGCCTTTGGCGCGCATACCCCCAGTAGCCATGCCAGCGTTAAAGAGCAAATGCCAGTTCTGGTGCGCCGCGTGGCTCGCAAGAGAGAGCATTTTACCGAACAATGGCAGTTGCTGGCCCGCATGGCGCTGGCCATGACCGCTCAGGCAGAGGGTAAAAAATACGCGACGTACGAGACCACTGTTCTCTGGGATGAGGTTGACCCTAAAGACGAGAAGGAAGTTGCCGATGTCCTGGAACGGGTGGTTAATGCTCTGAACACAGCCGTTCAGGGGGGGCTGATCAGTCTGGACGCAGCAGTGCAATTCCTGTCCCAGTATGTTGAGACCATGAATGACTGGATGAGTGACGATCCAGAAATGCCGGGTGAGCGTGAGCGGATTATCAAAACTAAGATACTCATGTCCCGGCTTGAAGAAGGACAACTGCTAGAATCGGAAGCAGAACTGCTCAGCGGGCAGGTGTAAGCTATGCCTTATGATTTTACCAAGGACAACGCCCAGGCAGTATTGGCCTCCATTAAAGAAGCCGCAGGGGAATACGAGAAGTGGGCACTGGAGGCCAGAAAAAAATATGTTGGGTTGCGCCTACGACAAGACCCTGCCATCAGGAGACTTTACATCAGCGCTGCAGACAGCATAGCCAAAGACTTACGGAAACTACAAGCGCGAACATATTCCGGCGTCATCCGGCGCAAACACTTGGAAGAGTTGGAGGCTTCACTCCGACAATCGGTGGCAAGATTTACCGAAGGACTGTCAGGTCAACTTCAAGAGGCCATTCAGGAAGTGGTAAATGCCGGTACAGGATTTTCCCGGTCCGTAACTCTTGATCTGCTCAAGCGGACTGGGTGGGATGGTGGACACCTGCGGGAGATTTTTGCACAGGTAAACCGGCAGGCAGTTGAGGCAATATGGGCGAGGACCAGGTACGGCTTGTATTTATCGGATCGTGTCTGGAAAGCAGGGGAAAACCTGCGGACAACCATGCGGGATATTATACAGGAAGCTGTGGCCACCGGTCAGGATGCCGTAAAGACAGCTAGAATACTTGAACAGTATGTCCGCACGGATGCCAGGACTTTAGCCAAACAATACCCCAACATGATGAATCGTATGGCCGGAAGGATACCTGGCAACATCACTTACGAGGCCCTGCGTCTGGCCAGGACAGAAACCACGGCGGCATTTGGAGAGGGAACAATAGCGGCAGCCCGGGTGAGTCCGAGCTACCAGGGCATGAAATGGGTGCTATCAAAAGCCCATCCTATGCGGGATATCTGTGATGATCTGGCGAGTATGGACAATGGCCTGGGGCGAGGAGTATATTCGCCCGGAAACGAACCCCCATTTCCGGCTCACCCGAGTTGCTTATGTCATTTAATACCGGTACACATGCAGCCGGAAGATTTTGTACGGCAACTGAAACGATGGCAGGAAAATCCGACCAATGAACCGAAATTGGAAGAATGGTACCAGAATATTTATCGTCAGGGGGTAGCTTGATGAGCTTTGGTGTTGGTATCGGTTTTCCCGTGCGGCCGTCTAAAAAAGATGTCAAGGAATTGCGCCGGCAGGTGGCGCATGACCGACTGGAGGTGATCAAAGGTGAGCGGTCAGATAGTAAGGTTGGGCCAGGGGCAACCCGGACAGCAGGTAGTAAAGATAGAGCCACTGAAAAAGGTGGAGATCAACCCGGCACATAAAGGAATATTAATGAGGGATGCTAAGACAGGGCAGTTTGCGCCGTTTAAAACGAAATAAACAAGAGAAAAGCGCCGAGCGTGAAGCAAGGCGTTTTTTATGTCTTGACGTGAAGGTGTAGTATGACTTGAGTCATGTTACGCTATGCATGCTGTGCCTGACCAAAGAAAGGGGGAAAATACGAAAAACCTTATCTTTACTAAATTTCTTTACAAGCGTATTTAACGTGTAAGACCATTTCGAAATAAGTTGAATATATTCCATCCTGGATCGAAATTTTGACCGTGAACAACGGTAAGATACTGCCAAGGGATGGATAATGTAGGCGACAACCAATTTCTAAGCGTAATAAGCGTAAACTTAGATCCGGTAAGTAGAAGTCAGAAACCCAGTAAACAAGCGGCTTGAGAAGCAAAATTTCTGCAAAAAATTTAGCAAAAAAAGAGGAACACCGATCCTGAGCTGGAATTGGTAAAGTGATGAAACAAAACCATTCCGAAGGAAGGCGCCCTCCAGAATTATGGTATCACGATTCTTTACCAATGATCAATTAGAATCTCTCAGCCGGCAGCAAAAACGTAATTTACTGCGCAGACACCAGAAAGCATTTTTGCGATTACAGAAATTAACCGGCAAGACCAACCTGCCTGTTACCTTTGACAACAATACCGTCACCAATTTCGGCAACTTCGGCCTCTTCGAATCACTAAAGCAGGCTATAGACTTTGCAGGAATCGTGCAAAAGCACTTTACGATAAACCGCCACCATAACTGCATATACAGCGCCGCCGAACTTGTGGATATTATGGTCGACTGCGCAGCTTTAGGCCTTTTAAGATTCGACCACATGAATATGCTCAAGTCCGACCCCGGATACCAGAAGATAAAGGAGTTAGACCAGGTTCCCGACGAGAGAACGCTGCGGTACTTGATCTCAAAGCTTAGCATCGAGGATATCGAGAAACTCAAAAACACAAACCAGGCAGTCCTGCTACTGAAAGCAAAGATGGACGATCCCAGAGAAATCTGGCTTGACTTCGATGACTCCGTTATTACTGTTTTTGGATACCAGCAGGGCTCAAAAGTCGGCTACAACCCCCGCTACCACGGGCGCAGCTCGTACAAGGTCAAGGTAGCATTCGTTTCCGGAACCTGTGAGCTAATAAACGCTGGCCTGTACAGCGGCAATATTTCGAGCAACGGCAGTTTCCTTGAATTTTTCAAAGAAACAGTGTCATTAGTAAGCCCGCGGATGGTGGTCAAGGGTGTCAGAATGGATAAAGGTTTCTTTGACGAAAAGAACTTCAACCATTTTGAGGACAACAACATCGAATATGTCTGTAAGGCGCCGCTAAATTCAAGCTTGCGAAAGGTAATCAATTACCTTAACGATCAGGATTCCTGGCAGGATCTCGACGATACCTACTCGGTAGCTGAAATAACCATTCCACTTCCGGCCTGGGAAAGGGCCAGGAGGTTTGTCTTCGTCAGGGAAGCCGTCAAGGTAAAAGCCAACAGTAACCAAAATGCCTTTGAATTTAAAGACTTTTTCGATTACGAAGTCATCGTGACGAACATGGAAGATTTCACCCCCGAAGAAGTCTGGCACTGGTACAATAAACGGGCCAATATCGAAAACAAGATTGACGAGCTAAAGACAGGTGTGGCCGTCGACCAAACCAGCCAGTGTGAAATGTCAAGGAACCTGGCGTTTATGTGGATAAAGATACTTTCGTACAACCTCCTGAACTGGTTCAGGCTTGCCTTATTGCCTGCCGGCGTGTCAAGGTTCGAGATACCAACTATTAGAAGGTTGATTCTTAACATCCCCGGCAATGTGGTTGGCAATGGCCGCTACCAACATGTGAGACTGGCAGCCAACCAGTGGCTGCAAGAAGTTGTGGATAAAGTAAAAATCAAAATGAAGGAGTTCCTCCTCTTAAGAGCATGGCTACTTGTGACGCAACCATCTGGATAAAAATTATCCAGGACCTAAAATATAAGGGCTATTTTGTTCCTGGTATCCCCCCGGGTTAATTAAGTGCACCCATTTTCAAGCGTTTTTAAGCTCAATTTTAGCAAAAGAAAAATTGAGTCATAATATCCCAGCTAATACCAGGTACAATTTGAGGGCGTTTCCTGATATTAGGAGGCTTTATGGGGTCGAATAAAAAAACGAGAGTTACTTACCGGATCCAAGGTAAAAGGAGGTGAGAAACGGGGTGAAGTTCACAATAGTCAAACAAGTCTCAAATAAATCCTGGGGCGAAGTTGACAAGTCCAAGATATGGCAGATTTTGAAACAGGCCATGTCCGAGGGTGCCTCAGTAGCAGATCCTATCAAGGAAGTATATGCGGTGGTAGCTGCACCTGTAGATGAAAATCTACGTGAAGCAGACTGCAAATTACCTCACCATGAGGTTAGGGAAGATGGGACCATAGTCCTAAACCGCGCTGGCCTTATTGCTGCAGCAGGTGCTCTGGCGGGCGCCAGGTCTGAACCTAATCTTACAAAGGAGCAGCGAGAGGAAGCCAGGCGTCACCTTGTCCGCCACTACCAAGAAACTGAAATGCCTTTGCCGATAAGTTTGGGCGGCCAAGGCGAGATGTCAGCGGTTATGGCCATGGTATCTGGGGAGATGCGTGTCAATGACGTTCCTTTGGCACCCTGGGTTGATCTGGCAGCCCTCAAGGCAGGCGATACCGATCCTATGGAGGTTGTGGTTGAAATTCCGGCCGGCAAATCAAAGCGCGGCTGGAACTACAAACCGGAAACTCTGCAGCGGATTGTTGGTGAGGTAATGAGCCAAGGTCTACCAGGCTTCTTGGGCCATCAGAAACCGGAGGAGATTGACTACCAGTTTCCCCAGCCTGTCACGCACTGGGTTGGAGCTAAATGGCAGGACGGTAAGGCATATTTTCGAGGAGTGGTGGACAGGGCTGCCGATGACCTTAAACGGTGGATAAAAGCAAAGGCAGTTAGGACGGTCAGCATATTTGGCATACCAACACTGCAACAGACAGCCGGCGAAACGCAAGTAGTAGACTACCATCCTTTGAGCATCGACTGGACGCCGCTGGGGCGTGCCGGGATGCCCACGGCAGTAGTGGCTATGGGCGAAATTGATGTAATTAATTCTGGAGGTGAACGAAAACTAATGAATTGGAAAGAGCTTGTTGCACAGCTAAAAGCCCTGTTAGCTTCGGGTGAAATAACCAGGGCGCAGGTGATTGGAGAAATGGGCTGGAAGGCAAAGGAGATCGTTGGAGAGATTGACGCCAGTTGGCTGAAGGAGATCACTGGCACGGATGAAACGCTGAACAAGGTCAAAGAGACTCTCAAGGTTACCGGGGAAATGGATGTGGTTAAGGTAGCCGATGAGAACGCCAAGGATGCCTATACTTTAAAGAAGGTTATGGAGACCTTAGGCGTTACCGGGGAAATGGATGTGGTCAAGGTTGCCGAGGAAGCGGCCAAGGCTGTGACCGAGGGCCGCAAGACGAAACATGACGCGATGGTTAATGAGGTTCTGGCCAGTAAGGTCACTGGTGAGATGGCCCAAGGGTTGGTTAAGAGGATGCTTCAGGTGCAGGAAGGTGCTACCAAGGAGCAGATTGCCGGAGAGATTGACAAACTCATGGGAGATGAGACCATTAAAGCGGTTATCGGCAAATTCTACGTGGATAAGCCGCTAACTACCGGGGTTACCGGCAGCCAACAGCCAACAGGCCTGCGCGTCAAGCGGCAGGCTATTTAATTTTGGAGGTGGACTAAATGGGACGCAAGGTTTCTGATGGCAAGAGTGTAAAGGTGACGGTGCTGGAGAATACCACCATCGAACAGGGCAAGTTTTACCTGCTTAACGGGTTCCTGGGTATGGCGGTCCAGAGTGTAACGACTGGCGTCGGGCAGACGGCGCAAGTGGTATTGAGCATCGAGGAAGCTGAGTACGAGACCAGTCAGATCACCGTGGCTGACGCCTTCAATAAGGGCGACAAGGTCTACTGGAACGCCGCCACCAATTTGCTGACCACAATGGCAAACCCGGACGCCAGCGGGAACCCGCAGAACCGGCCCGTGGGGCGGGTAACAGCGGCCAAGGACGCCAACAACGTCATCTGGTTTATACTCGGACCCCAGGTCCAGGCACACGCTTAAAACAGGAGGTGGGATAGATGAAGATTATCAGTATTGACACTTTGAAACAGGAGCGGCGTAAGCAGACCATTGAGGTGGATGTACCTTTTATTTCTCCTGAAGGGAAGCTTGTTACTGTCAAAAAGAAGATCGTCAACGGTGAGATGGAGACCTATGAACTGGCCAAGCCCCTGGGTGAAATGCTTGTAACTCCGGCGGGTCTCTATGACGTAATCCAAAAGAGCGTAATCGACCTGGAACTTGGACGGGAGGTTGTTCCTCTGCTCTACAGCACAATTTATCGTCGCATGGAGGACTCCAACTTTACCGAGTACGTGGATGTGACACCGTTCGTGGGTAGCAGGGTAGTGTTTATGGAGCACATGGAACTGGAAGAGATCAAGTTCGGCTCCCGCAAGATCGGGGTAAAGGATACTGTTCCGATTATAACCTATGCTGCTGGTTTTGAGATTACCGAGGACATGCGGCTCTATGACAAGACATGGGAGATAACCGAGAGCAACCGGGCCTTGGGCGAAGCCTACAACGCTCTACTGAACCACATGCACCTGTACCCGATCGTCAGCTTCAGCTATGCGGCAAAAAATAAAACGGCGGCTGACACCACAGGCGCTACTTACCGGGAGAAGCTACGCAACACCATCAAAGCAGGCCTTATTCACGCCAGCCAAGATGAGAACACCGATACCGGCGCTCCCAGGCGGCCGAATATCTTGCTGGCGCACTCCAGTAAGCGGTGGGACATCGAGGAAGTCTTACAGCGCATGGTAATCGGTGGTACCGAGTACCCTGCGGTTTCTGGCATTGACACCATGATTTTTTATGACGGGTGGTCGGTTACGGTAGGGGAGAAAACCTTCAACTATGCGGGAGTAGATCCTGCCAAGGCTTACCTCATCGAGGGTCAAAAGTATTTCCGCGAACTGGTGAAGCATGATTTGATGATGGATGCTACGGGTGCCGATCTCTCCCGTTTGGTAGAGCAGCAGATTATCGCCAGAGCTCGCCGGGGTGTAGTCTGTTCGCCTTCAAACGCGGTGGAAGAACTTACCTTGCCGAGCTAAGGGGGGTTGCCTAAATGGCTAAATGTGCAGACTGCGCCTGGTTTCCCTGGAAGCCTGGCGCAGACGTATCTATTCTACCGGCAATGAAGTGTAGTCCCAAGCTGAAGGTCAGGCGGTGGACGCCAGACGGGGTAATAGCAGAGCATGAGTGTCCGGAGTTCAATGTGGCTGATGGCGAGCCTGAAGTATCAATGGAGTCACCTCAAGTCAAGGAGGAGCTGGTTAAACCAATAGTGGCAGAAACAGCAGAACAAGTGTCTCAGGAAACGACGCCAGAACAGGGGCAGGATGGGGTGAGTGCCGATGACACCGACGCCAGAACTGAGAACGCGGCTCAGGAGATTAATAAACGAGCAAATACCTCCGGGCGGAAGTGATAGCGACACTAACTTCCTGGATACCGACATGGATGTTCTTCTTGGAGAGGCCCGGAACATCTACGCTGCCGCTGCCGCTGGGTGGACGGAAAAGGCCGGGCTTTTACAGGGTCAGATCGAGAGCTATGCGGTTGGCCAGGAACGGTACGACCTGACTTCTTTGAAAGATAAGCTTGCCCACGCCCTGGCCATGTCCCAACGGTATACCGACATTGCCGGAACCAGCGGCGGGAGCATCATGGTTAAGTTCACGCCTCCGGAGGTACTGTAAGATGGACATGGTATCCCTCCGGAGGCAGCATATAGCCTGGGCAGTTCAGCAAAACCCAGTTACGATAACCGTCAAACGCACCGAAAAGGTGGACATGGACGGTTTTTTTAATGATGTGACCAGTCAGCGCGGCCCCTTTACCGTGAGGATATTCCAGCAAGGGATAAGAGTTCCGCAGACTTCCACCACGCTGGCCGGTACGAAGCAAGTAGATAAGGGTTGGGGTTTACTGGCTGACTATCAGGCTGATTTTCAGGCCGGGCCGAATATTAAGGATGAATTCGATGTGCCCAGTATCGGATACTTCCTGGTGGTAGCGGTATATCCTCAGGTGGTGCTGGGACAGGTTGTTGGGTACCAGGCTGATCTGGAAAGGGTGAGTTAATGGATATACCGAGCCAACTTAAGGTCGGTCCTTTTATCTATCAGGTAAAACAGGTTGAATTGGTAAACAAAAACCGGCCCGAATTAATAGGCGAAGTTAAGCATGATGCACAGAAGGTTATTCTTATTGAAAACTCACTGGACCCTGACAAGATACAATCGGTGTTTCTTCATGAGCTCATCCATTGCATAGACGTATTTATGCGCATCGGGTTGGAAGAAAAGCAGGTTGAGCAATTGGAGCATGGGTTATACATGGTCTTAAAGGATAACGGTTTGTTAAAGGATTGATTAATGTGGCTTTCGGAGACCACGCAATCGAGTATACAGAGAGAAAAATTGCGGGACAGTATGCCTTGCTTGATAATTGGGCAGGACAATTGGAAGGCTACGCGAAGGATCATGCTCCCTGGACCGACCGAACGGGCCACGCCCGCCAGGGTCTTCATGCAGGTGTTAAGGAAAATAGTAACGAGCTTATCCTATTCCTTTCTCATGGGGTTGAATATGGAATTTGGCTGGAGCTTGCGCACGGCGGAAATTATGCAATAGTGCGCCCGACTTTTGAAGCCCACTTAGCAAGGATAAAGGCTACGATACTGGATTATTGGGAGGATTAGGCCATGCGGATGGCAATCAGACAGCAACTAATCAATAAGATAGCCGATATCCAAGGGCGTGTGTATGAGCCCCATGCGGCTAATGCTAAAACGCCAAAGCCTTATCTGGTTATCCGCCAGGGGGTGGAAGTTGAGGATACACCGTGGACGAACTTCAGGAGAATCGTGGAGGTTTGGCCTTACCTTTCCCGCACGTCATTCCAGGATGTGGACAGAATGGTGTCTCTGGTGGCGGTTGCCCTGGATAAGCAGCTACTGACCACGGGCGCCGGGGAGGTTTTCTCCTGTGTGTATCTTGGCACTGCCGGTCCTGATTTTGTTGATGAGGAATGGGACGCCATTACCAGGGGCCTGCGATTTGCGGTACTGGCCTTGCAGCCGGTGGCCATGACCGGGGAGGTTGAGAATGAGCCCTGGCTTGAGGCTCTGGCAGCATGGACCGAAGCTTTACTGGGTGAGGTGTGGACCGTTTACCGTAGCCGGTGGCCGCTGGGATATAAAAGGCCCGCGGTCTTATGGAGGCTCGCCGGCATCCAGGAGCCGGAGGAAAGACTGGGTGCTGTCGTTCTTGAAGTACGCAAAAAGATGGTGGGTCATGTTCTAGGAATAAATTTCAGCCAGGAGGTTAATACGGTCGTTTCTATCATGCAGGAGCTAATTCGGGCCATTAAACTACCGCTGGACCTCTCCACCAGGCAGTATATGACTGTAGAGGAGGTAGAAGGAGACTGCCAGAATGATCCCCTGGCCAGGGGGCAAATATCTCTTACTTTGTCCAGAATAGTTAGAAGGCCAATAAGGGAAGCGCCAATTCTCAAGGAAATTAACGGCACGGGAAATATTCAATAGGAGGTATGAAAATGTTCGAATCCAATGGAGAACCTGTTTCGGCGGAAACAGTTCAGCCGCAGGAAGATAAGTACCCGCGCGCGGAATTGATGGCTAATTCCATGGCCATTTTCGGGGTTAAGCCGGAAGTGGTTGCCGGGGCGCTGTACGGCAATGGAGCTGAAGAGTTGACTGTTGCCGAGGTGCAGGAGGCTATTTACAATTTTTTAACAAGGAGTGTGAGATAATATGGCTGGCGGCGCGTGGAGTTTGACAGAAGCAAAGGTAAGGCCCGGACTTTACGTTAATTTTGAGGCTGCAGCACTGGCCTCTATTGCTCCCGGGGCACGGGGAATCCTGGCCATGCCGGTAAGGGCGAATTGGGGGCCAAAGAAGCAGGTTGTAGAGATTACAAGTGAAAAAGAGCTTATCGACACTTATGGCAACGATACGGCAGCGGATTTTACGGCCTACACCTGCATCCGGCTTGCCCTGCTTGGAGGGTGTAAAACAGTCCTGGGCTACCGCCTGGTGGACGGCAGCGAAGCGAAGGGAATTATTACGCTCAAAGATACTTCGGGAACTCCCGTGGACGTGATCGACCTGGTTACCAGATATGAATCAGCCCGGGCGTTCAAGGTGACGGTTCGGGCCAATCCCGTTGATGCTAACAAGCAGGATATTGTCCTGTATGAAGGTACCCAGATTTTATATACTTTTACCTTTACCAAGGGCGCCAGCGGGGTGGACAACGCTGTTGCCGCCATAAACAATGACCCCGGCAACAAGTGGATTGATGCCGTTAAGAAAGCAGCGGGCAACGGGATTCTTGCAGCAATAGTCAGCCAACCTCTCGCAGGCGGCAGTGCCGGAGTGGCCAGTATTACAAACACCCATTACATTGACGCCATGACGGCCTTTGAGGCCAGACAGTTCAATGCTTTTGTCCTTGACGGGGCCACAGACGCTTCTCTTCAGACTTCAGTAAAGGCTTGGGTGGAACGCCTGCGCGGAGAAGGCACAAAGATTGTGTCCTTTATGGGCGGAACGGCAGCAGATGACGCGGATATTGCAACTGCCAACACCAGGTCGGCGGGCTTTAATTATGAAGGCGTAATAAATGTGGGTACCGGCGCCAACCTTGACGGAACAAATCTTTCCAGCGCCCAGGTGGCCTGCTGGGTGGCCGGTAAGGCTTGCGGCCAGCAAATGACGGAGAGTTTGACCTATGCCGATTCGCCGTTTGACGATGTTATTCCCCGCCTGACGAACAACCAAATTATTTCGGCGATACAGTCCGGCACCATTGTGCTGGTGCATGATGGGCAAAAGGTAAAAATTGAGAAGGGTATTAACACCCTGACCAGCCTGCGTACCGGCCAGAACAACCAGTGGAAGAAAGTTAAGGCGATACGGATCATGGATGCCATCGACACTGACCTGCAAAAGGCCGGGCGGGACAACTATATCGGCAAGGTAATTAATGATGAGGACGGCCAGGCCGCGGTTATCGTAGCCATCAAGAAATACTTTGAAACGTTGAACAAGGGCCGGCTCATCAAGGATGACTTTGATGTGTACGTCGACCCCGACCTGCAGCCTTTAGCCGGGGCGGACCAATTCTACTTCAAGTGGTACTGCTACATTGTGGACAGCATGGAGCAGATCTTTGGCACCGGCATTATCATGAGTAATTAAGGAGGTGAAGCTTAAATGGCAGCTTTGGATAGTTTTCGCACCATAAACGGAAGCTATGGCGCGGTGTATGAAAACGGCGAGTGGCTGACAAATTTTAATAAAATGACGGCCCAGGTGGAAATGCAAAAGAAAGAACTGCAGCTTTCAGGGGACCGGTGGGTCCGCCACAAGGTCACCGGTTTAAAGGGTACGGGAACGATTTCCGGCTTTAAAGTAACCAGCCGGATGACCACATTGAATCAGGCGGTTACGCTGAATAATCGGGCGGTAACGACACGTACCGAGTTAATCAGCAAGATTGATGACCCGGAGGCGTTCGGGTTTGAGCGAATCCGTCTTAAGAATGTCATCTTTGACCGGCTGCAGCTTGTAGAGTGGGAAGCCGGCACTGTTTGCCCGGAAGAACTGGCCTTCACTTTTGAAGAGTGGGAACCGCTTGATCCAATTGCTAATGTATTTGAGAACAGGGGGTAAAAACTGATGGATTTTGATCAACTGACTGAAGAGCAGATTCTCCAGAGAATGCTGGAAGCTGAAGATGTGCCGGAAAAGGTCTACCCGCTGGCCAGGTTGGGTATTCCGGTTAAGCTGCGGGGCCTGAAGGGGCAAAAGGTATTTGCCCTGCGGGAGGAATGCACATTCCGCACGGAAAAGCGCGGCAGGGTTCAGGAGAGGCTGGACGACGAGGCCTTCCAATGCAAACTGATTGCCGCAGCTACGGTTTCGCCCAAATGGGATCACCCGAAACTGCTGGAGAAATACCAGGCCAGCAGTGCGGAAGGCGTGCTTAAGAAGATGCTCCTGGCCGGCGAACTGGCGGCTTTGGGTGATGCGGTACTGGATCTGTCGGGGTTTGGGATTGAACTGGAAGAAGTAAAAAACTAATTAAACGCGGGGGTTTGGCCTACCTGCTGCATGTTATGTTTCAAAAGCAGGGGCTGACCCCCGGCCAGTTCTGGCAAAAACCCCGCGGGGAGCAAATATTTCTAATCGAATCAACGAAACTGGCTATCGAAGAAGAAAACAGGCGCAGAAAGGAAGGGCGGCAAAGTGGCTGAGCATGAGTATTACCGCTTAAACCTGGTGGTGGAAATGCAGGACCGAATGCGGGCCGCCCTGCGGAAAACCAGTGGAACTGTTGAAAAGTTTGAGCAGCGCCTGCAGCGAACCCGCCAGGCGGCACAGGTTTTAGATCAGACAAAGATTGAGCCGATGATGCGGGTTAAGGATAGCTTGACAAGCCAGGTCCTTAAGGCTGACTCTCTAATTAAGAAACTGGGCCTTGAAGTAGCTTCCCCTGTTATTTCTGCACAGGATAAATTTTCTGCTGTGGCTGCGCGCATGGCCGAGGCGGTTGATGCAATAGCAGCAGGCAAGCATGACATTGCGCTGGGGATGAAATCGGACCTGCTTGCCCAAATCAAGGAGACTGAAAAGGCCGTCAAGGCTATACCCAACGCAGAGCTAAAGGGGCCGCTCTTAAAGCAATTGGAGCAGACAGCGTCCGGGTTGGAAAAACTCGACATGATGAAGGTTGAGCCCCTGGCCAGACTTCGTGATCATCTCTCAGCGCGGGCGGAGAAGGCAGGAGCTTTAATTAATAAGCTTTCACTGGCGCAGGCATCGCCTGTAATCGCTGTACAGGATAGGGTGTCTTCTGTGGTTACCCGGGTCAATGCGGCCCTGGATGCTCTTAATAAGGGCAAGCTCGACGTGGTGGCCGAAATGAAGGGGCCGCTGATTGATGAGATTGTTAAGGCGAGATCGGCCCTCACCGCCCTGGACGGCGTGAAGGCCGGCCCCCTTGCAGAACTCCGGGGCGAGCTTTTCGGGCAGCTTACCAAGGCCATGAGTGAGGCCAGGAAGCTTGATAACCTTGCGGTTGAACCGAAGGCCACACTTATGGACAGGGTAACCGGCAAGGCCAGGGTGATTGGATCTACCCTTTACGACCTGGCGGGAAAGACATGGGAAGTGACCATTGCCGCAAAGGATAAGGCTACTGGGGTGGTTAAGGGTATCACTGAAAAGCTAACCAGTCCTTTGGGACTACTTGGCGCCGGCGCTGGCATCTATGGCGTTGGGAAAATCACGCTTGGGGCAGCTATGGATTTTGAAACACAAATGGTTAGTATGGAGCACTGGTTAAAGGGAAATAAAGCATTGGCTATGGAGGTGGTAGGTTGGCTGGATCAATTTGCCGCTGCTACACCATTTGAAATGAAAGATCTATTCCCTGCCATGTCTCGGGCCGTTGGCGTATCGAGAGGAGATGTTAGTTTAGCCAAGCGCATGGAAGTCCTGGCTGCTGATATGGCTGGGTTGACTCCAGAAAAAACTGTTAAGGATGCAATGGAGGCTCTTGCCGATGCTGCTATGGGTGAATTTGAACGTTTAAACGAATTTAACTTTAAATTTACCAAACAGCAATTCGACAGTGTTGGTGGTTTTGAGGGATTCTTAACAGAGGCAGAAAAAGTATTTGCTGGTGGTTCTGAAAAACTTAGTCAAACGGCAAAAGGGCGACTGTCTACTATAACTGATAATATTAATACAATGTTCCGTAGCGTTGGTATGGGCACCCTGGAATCTCTTAACCCCAGGCTTCAGAAAGTTACAGAATGGTTTGACCAAAACAAAGATACCGTGTCTAAATGGAAAGATAGCCTTATTCTATTTGGCCGTGAAGCGTCGGAATCATTGTTGTCGAAGTTTGAAAATACATTCCAGCACGTACGTGTCAAGTACCTGGATAATGAAGAATTCCAAAGGCTTGACTTCGCAGCCAAGATAAAGTTTATTTCTGACGACATATCTTCCGTTATAAATGAATGGCTTGATTCGGGCGGGCGCGATAAATTGACAGAGGTTGGCAAACAAATTGGTGCAGGTTTGTTTGCTGGAATAAAGCTTACTGTTATGGAGGGCTTAAAGGGTCTTTTCACAATTAACAAAGAAGCTATTATGAAACCAAGTAAGGAAACTTTCGGCAGTGCGATCGTTGCTGATATAGCGGCATTAGCAGCGGGTAGTATTATTCTTGGACCGGCGATTCGAGCAGGCAAAAGTATATATGGTGCTGGCAGATGGGTGGGCGGTAAACTTGGCTTTGGCGGAGTTGCTAGAGCGGCAGAAGCAACTACTGAGGCGGCGGCAGCTACCAGCGTAGCCACTCAGGCAGCCAGTATAACCCCTAGAATAATTCCCAGATTGGGAGATATTAAAGCTGGTTACCAGCTTATGCGTGAGGCTGGAGAGGGTCGTATAAACGCACTGCGAAAAGGTTTTGGCTTAGCCAGAGAGACAATTGCTGCTCCTAAGATAGAATCAGTACCAGTATCGATAGCAGAATCTGTTGGGGCAGTAAACAGAACCAGGCTAATTCCACGCCCTGGAGATGTTCGTGCAGGCTACCAATTAATGCGCGAAGCCGGGGAAGGGCGCTTGAGTGCAGCGTGGATTGGCAAGTTTGCATCTAAGGCGACAATTCCGTTAACTATCCTGACAAGTGCGGCGGAAGTTGCCTTAAGCCGACCAGAGGAAAGAGTTCAGACAGGCTTAAATATTGGTGGGCGAATCACCGGCGGTTTAGCTGGAGCATCTATTGGGGCCAAGGCCGGGGCTGCTTTAGGCACGGTAATAGAGCCTGGACTTGGAACTGCTATAGGTGGGGCCATTGGAGGCATCGGAGGGGGCATTGCTGGAGTGTTGGGCGGAGAAGCCCTTATGAATAAGATCGGTAAAATTAATCTTGGTGCTATCAAAGGAAAATTCTTAAATTCCTTATCTGGCATAAAGGAAGCCGCGGGAGAAAAAATCAATGAGGTTAAAGAATCTATCAGCACTAAGATAAAGGAAACAGTTGAAAGTGTCTCAATGTGGTTCTCTCAACTGCCTGAGAAGCTTGGTTTTGTTGTAGGGTATCTAGTAGAAAAGGCTAGTCAACTGCCGGGCAAAATATCAACATGGTTCAGCCAAATGTATCAGAATGCTTCCCAATGGGTAAGTAGAACAGTCACTGATATCGAAATGTGGTTTAGTGAGCTACCGGGAAGAATTGGAGCATGGTTGGAACAACTTCCCGGAAGAGCATCGGCATGGTTTTCGGAGACATATAACTCAGCCGTTCAGTGGGTAACCCAGACGGTGAATGATATCGAGGCATGGTGGGGCTCTCTGCCCGGAAGAGTGTCAGAATGGTGGTCTGGTATTGCTTCCGCTGTATCCACCTGGGCGCAGAGCGCATACCAATCCATTGTTGATTGGTTCAGCGGCATACCGGGGGCAATAGAGAGATATATCACTGAAGGTATTGATAGGATTAAATCCCTTGGAATTGGTATATGGGAAAAGTTTTCTGCTGGTTATAAGGCTGGAAAAGAAGCGGCGCAACCCCATGCCGTTGGCGGCATCCTCACACGCCCTCACTTAGGGCTGGTGGCTGAGGCCGGCCCGGAAGCAGTTATCCCGTTATCTTCCCGGCTAAAGGGGCGTGCAATGGACCTATGGCAGGAAGTTGGCGCGCGCCTAGGTATCCTGCCGAGGGTACCGGAAATGTTTGGCCGAATTGCTTACCAGGGTCTCCTTGGTACTGAGCCGGTTTTACAACCACTGGCTGGCCAGGCGCAGTATAAAACAGCCATTGGGACAATGGCCCGGATGCCCGGCATTGTCGGTCAAACCAAGATAATCGCCCATGCCGTTGGCGGCATCCTCACACGCCCTCACTTAGGGCTGGTGGCTGAGGCCGGCCCGGAAGCAGTTATCCCGTTATCTTCCCGGCTACGAACTCAGGCACTGAATCTCTGGCGGCAAACAGGCGAGCATTTGGGTATTAGACCATACGCTTTGGGTGGCTTTGCTGGGGCAATGCCGGCATTAGCTGATGGATATGTGGCGCCGGTACCGACTGTTTCTTATAAAAGAAATGGCGGAAATGGCGGAAATGGGATGATAATTCAGGTGACCGGTGATACTCATATTCATATTTCTGATGCCAAAGAACTAGATGAAGATTCCATCGCCTTAAGGATAGGGCGACGAATTGTCAGCGAGGTTAAAAAAGCACTTGAGAATAGAGTATAGGAAGGTATTTCCTGCTAATGCGACGAAAACCATATTAAATTATTTATGGGGGTGGTCGCATGAAAGCATTCGCAGGATTTCTTGTCCTTTTGGGGGTAATGGGATTTGGCGCAGCAATCATTCTGTTAGCGGTTCGTACATTGCTAAAAAAGGGTTGGGCCTATAGGCGGTCTGGAATCCTGGCATGTGCTTCGATGGTCGTATTTATCTTAGGAATGGTTATGGCCGGTCCTTCATCAAATCAAGGTTTTGATGCCGGCCGTCAGGCGGCCCGGAATATTAGTGCTCAGCCGGACTCAACTCAAAAGACAGAAGAGGTAACGTCACCAACTCCTGTTAAGGTTGAACAACCTCAAAAGGATCTTGCTAACCAGGAGGCAGAAACACCAAAAACAGAGGAAAAAACAGAACAACCTATAATAGACATACCTAAAATCTTAAAGCAGGACTATTCAGGCATTGTTCAATTTTTGGGTAAACCTCTCAAAATAGAAGATAAAGATGCTGACACAAAAATATTAACTTATAAGCTCTCTGATTTTGATGTGGACATTAAATTATTTATGAACAACCCAGTAACATTAGACATTACACCAAAAAAAGAATATAAGTTTCCTGATGGTGTAATGGAGCTTTTATCGGAACTAGGCTTAAAAAATGTTGATGCCATAGGTGCCACATCTATGCAAAAACTTTTTACTTATATTAATTACGGTACACCAACCCGCGAATATGAGATTCGAGTTAGCAGTAAAGATTGGCGTGCTGTAGATGATGGTAAGGGATCAACGGTAAACTTTGTCTATGTAAAACTCATCAAAACATTTTAGAAATTAACATATAATAGCAAAAAGGAATAGCCCTTAGCGGGCTATTCCTTTTTGCACGACACTGTAGATATTTTCCTGTAACCCCTTGACTATGTCTAGTATAGTCTGTATAAAAGTAGAGAATATTAACGTTAATAACGAGTCTGACGATATGCGCCAGTGGCTTAACCGGATGGTTAAAAAATATGCCGGGGACAGATGTCTTCACTTCGGCGTAGCGTGGAAAGATTTCATCAAGACCTTTAATGATACCTACCAAACCGATCTTAAGCAACTTATTACGGACTATGAGCGTGAGTCCAACCTGAAAAAGGTGACTGTTCCGCAATATCTTTCGGCGACTGGAAAGCTGGAAGACGGCATCAAAGTTGCGAGCATACTCATGAATCAAACAATGGTAAACTAAGAGAAGCACTAAATAGACGTCCATTTTGGGCGTCTTTTCTTTTTACAGGCCGCAATATAAACCACAAAAAACCAGGGCTTGTTAAATAACCATACCAAAAAAGACCACAAAAAAGCGACATAAAAAAGACACCATCAGCCCTTATAAACACTGGATTTTTTGGCATTAGAGAAACCACAGAAACGGCACAAAAACATAACAAAAAACGGACCAAAAACGGACAAACAAGAAGATCTATATTATCTATACAATCATGATCTTATTATAGATCTATATAGATCTTAAAGAGTAACAAAAATGTAACGCCGTTACATTATCGTTACTAACGCGTTAGTAACACAACCCCGATCCCTTATATAAGATCATTATGATCATATATGAGAGTATGGATCTATAAGTAAGAAGGGGGTATGGGGGAAACAAAATTCCCCCTTCACGCATACGTCCTTGAATCGGTCAAATAATATTATACTCAGACACCATCTCAGAGCGCCGTATTTGCCCATGGGAGGCACGATGTGATCGCAGGTATAAGTACTTATTACAAAAAGATTATCGCGGCTCCTGGGCCTAATTATGGCCGTCTGAAGGCAAATGTATTTTAACCATAAATCTCACTTACGGGATTTGTGGAGTAAAAAAATTTTTGACAAACTCAAAAACACTCTCGAAACGAGGGTGTTTTTGTTTTTAGAAAGGCAGGTGATTTTATGGATATTTATTTAATCGATCCGGCAGGGCCGCAACTACATTTACCTGTGAACCCTATTGGCGACATAACCATCCGTCGGGAAAAAGGCATTGAGACCACAGAGATTATAAACCTGGGGGAAATTGACTTCCCAAAGGGAGACAAAATTAAAGAGATTTCTTTTTCTTCTTTTTTCCCGAAGGAGTATGACCCGTCCTATTGTCGATATGCGAACCTGCCCGACCCACAAGAAGCCATGAATCAACTCACGACCTGGATGATGAAGAAAGGACCAATTCGGCTCATCATCACGGACACCATTGTGAACGTGCTGGTTTTGGTGGCCGCCCACGATACGACATTTAAGGGGGGTGAACCGTTTGATGTCCATTATGATTTGCGATGCCGAACCTGGCGAGAAATAAAAGTCAGAACAGCCGCAGAAGCAGCTGCCCCCGCTGATCCCGGGGGCGTGGCTGTAAGCGAGCCAAGGACAGACCTGAAACCGGTACCCGCGAAAATAGAAGTCAAGCCAGGCGATTCATTATGGGCAATCGCAAAACTCCAACTTGGTGACGGGGGGCGCTGGCGTGACATCTATGAGGCCAATAAAGATACCATAGGCCCAGATCCGACCGTAATCAGCGCCGGTATGCAGTTGGTGATGCCGGCATGATTAATCCCGGCCTAAATAAATACGAGTTCGTCCTGGCCAACAAATACTTCCTCCGGGAACTGCTAGAGAGTGTCACTATGGAGGAATCACTTGACGAGATTGCCTATATGGCTGCAGTGAAGCTGGCGATTACCCCGGACTTCCCCGGCATTGCGCCAGGGCAGGAAGCTCGCGTTTCCGGGATTCCTTTTGGTGGTAACAGCATGATTTACCTGCTCCACCCCGGCGTTGTGTGGGATTGTGATAGCGTTAACCGCGGGCAAAAGCACCTGACGGCCACGGTCTACGACAAGACAATCTATATCGCAAAGTCAGAAGACGAATACCTTTTCCCAGCCGGCCAAACGGCCACCCAGCGGCTTCAGCAGTATGCATCTGATTGGGGCATCCCATTGGGCCAGGTTCCGGACACCGGTGTACCCCTGGCCAAAGCCGTCTATAGGGCACAGCCCATCTGGTCTATGATAATGAACGATCTCAGAGAGACCGTGGCTAAAGGTGGAGAAATGTACCGTCCCCGGATGACGCCGGACGGCCTGGAGTTGTTCAAATTGGGAAGCAATGAAACAGTATGGGTTTTAGAAATGAACCAGAGCGTGGAAGAAATTAACCAGCGGCGGACACTTGAAGGCGCAATCACGCAAGTCAAGGTGCTGGGCAATGCTCCCGAAGAGGGGCGTTCACCGGTATTGGCGCTGGTTACCGGTGAAACAGATAAGTATGGCACCCTGGAAAAGGTGCTTTCCAACAGCAAATTCACCGACGCCGGTACCGCTCAATCAGCGGGTGAAGAGATGCTTTCCGGAGTTCAGGAGACCATAACCGTTCAGGCCCTGGACATCAACACGATACGTGCCGGTGACAAGGTGCAACTGAATGGCATGGATTTGATGGTTACATCGCTTCGACGCGAGTTGGGTTCACCAGGGCACATGAATTTGGTGTTAGCCGATTCCGACTACGTCAGGAGGCGGTACTATGCCCGACCCATTTAAACAATTGGCTTCCATTCTTGAAGCGCGCATGGTCAACCACGCCGCGCGGGCAATCTCAGGAGTACCATGCGAGCTTGGGACAATAACTGATTCAGGGCTCAAACTTGATAGCTTTAAACACGAGATTCAAGATTACTTAATAGCCGATTGGCTGGTGAAGATACACTTCCCGGCCTTTTCTCTTGTCGGCACAGCAACGAGCCCGGTGGATGAGGAAGGTATACCACTTCCAGGTGCCATTACGACTTCATTAACCCGCTATGACTTCCTTTCCCGTGAGATAGACGAAGTGCGCCTGGAACTTAAAGCGGATATTAAGCCTGGCGACCGTGTATTGGCTGTACCGGTAAACGGTGGCCAGGACGCAGTTGTTATTGCGAAGGTGATAGCTAATGCCTAATTTGTTCCCAACCCAGGTTGTGACAGCGACATCGGAGTTGCCTGAAACCCAATCCCTCAAGGTTAAATTCGGTAAGAGCTGGCAGTTTGACTTTGACAAGGGCGATTTCGTTAAAACACCTACCGGTAAGGTGGCTGAAACCACCGGGCTAGACGCTTATATTGAGTGGTGTAAAAAAGCGTTATTAACACCCCGCTACCGTTATTTGATTTACAGCCGAAATTACGGCAGCGAATTTGAAGATCTTATTGGTCGTGGGCTTTCACGGGAAGCCATTGAAAGCGAGATAAAACGCATGGCCACCGAGGCCCTTATGGTAGACCCGCGAACAGCCGCTGTGGAAAACTTTGTTTTTGAGTGGCAGGAAGCCGCAGTTTATTTCACCTGCGATATAACAACCGTACAGGGTGACAAGGTTATAGTTTCCAGTTATGCGCAAGGGGTGGTTTAAGTTGGGCGATATTACACTGCCTGATTTTCTTCAGGATGAAACTGAGGAAGCGATCCTGGCCCGATTAATATCCAGGCTACCTTCAGATGTGGATGCCAGTGAGGGCTCATATATATGGGATGCCTTGGCGCCGGTGGCTGCTGAGATTGCGCAGATGAAACTGGAGGCTGCGGAAATCCTGAAGCGGGCATTCATACAGTACAGTTATGGAGCCTATGTAGATATCCGGGCTGTAGATCGAAGGATAACACGGAAGCCGGCGGTAAAAGCAATCGGCCAGGTGAAAGTTACTGGTAAGCCATCCACGGTTATTCCGGCAGGTACCAGCTTTTCAACAGCAGCCGACATGGCCACCGGAACGCCGGCAATCGAGTTTATTTCAACCGCCCAGGCCAGCATTGACGCCGGTGGGACGGTGTTGGTGAGTGTCGAGGCGGCTGAGCCTGGCACTGCTGGAAACGTGCCAGCGGGGGCAATTAATCAGCTTATGAAACCAATCTCCGGTGTGACGGCAGTAAATAATCCCGAGCCTACCAGTGGAGGTACGCCGGTAGAAAGCGATGAGGATTTAATTGCTCGCTACCTTGAGAAAACCCAGAAACCGAATGAAACAGGCAACAAGAACAGCTACGTCCTGTGGGCCAAAGAGGTGGCCGGAGTTGGCGATGCAATCTGCATCCCGCTTTGGAATGGTCCGGGGACGGTAAAAGTTATAATCACGGACAGCACGGGGGCACCGGCCACTCCCACTTTAGTCCAGCAAGTGCAGGATTATATCTCCCCTACTCCAGGCATGGGCGAAGGCAAAGCTCCGACAGGAGCAAATGTGACAGTTATGGCGCCGACAGTGGTATCCATAGATGTCGCAGTAACCCTAACTTACGCTACTGGCTATGACCAGGCCGCCGTTCGGGACAGTGTGGAAAATGCCATCGGAGCACTTTTGGAAGGACTAAAGATAGGTGATGACGTGCGTTATGCGGCCATAGGCAATGCTATATTTAATACACCTGGTGTAGCTGACTACTCTAACCTGCTTGTAAATGGCGGCATAGCAAATATAACTATAGCCGATGACGCAAAGGTCATAAAGGGAGTGATCTCATTGACATGATAACCTCTACCCATGGAAAAAAGATGATGTCATACTCTCCCAGGTACTACGAGGACAGCCAGGTATTTCAAGCCCATATTAATGCCAAGGGGATAGAGCTGGATAATCTGGATGCTATACTTGCGGATATCGAGGCTCAATTATCAGTATCTACGGCTACCTGGGGGCTGCGGTACTGGGAGGAAATCTGTGGTCTGCCTGTTAGCACTGGTGTATCGCTGGAAATACGACGCGCCAGGGTCTTGGCAAGGCTGTCGAACTTAGTCGGAGCACGCCCGGTTGATTTACAGGAAGTAATAGCTGCGCTGGGGTTTCCTGCTTTTGTTGATGAACTCTTTAGGAGTGTATCGCCTCTACCAATCTACGATGGCAACAAGAGTCACGCAACAGCTTGCCGTACCGGCGCCCAGTGGGCAATGTTCCGGCTGAAAATTGGTATTTCTGACTTTCGGGATTTCTTGCCTGCTGACCGGAAGGAGATCATCCGGTTAGTGGAAGAGATTAAGCCTGCCCACATGGCCCTGTCCGGGATGGATTTGGTGCTGCCGATGACAGATAACATCCCGCCGGTGACTGACGGAAGCTTGATTGTTACTGCGCTGAATCCAACTGATTTGTTTTTGCGCGCCGGGTTCCGGCATACCGGCTTAGTGCAGTATTTAGCAGCGCCCCAGCATGATGCCAGGTTTTCTTATAACCGCGCTCTTTTGCACAACAAGCTGGCGCCAGGTGCGACCAGGCTCCACCATTGCGAGGATGAAGCGGCCTCCCTGAGCATGGTTCTGCAAGTGTCGGATTCCCAGCGCCTGCTGGCGAGTCATGCGGTTTGGCCCCGCCTGGGCCTGCGCTACGGCGCAGCGGCAGCCCTCGAACGTTTATCAAGCTGTTGTTTTTTTAGCCTGGCGGATCAGCCCCCCGGGACGGCGGAGGGAATGGCGCCGCTTGTTTGTGTCAATCTTGCGGATCGCTTTAATGGCATGTTTCTCGCCCATGGGCCGGGTATTTCCCCGGGCCGGGGAGGCAGCCTGCGTTATCACTCCGGGGTAGAGCACCGGCCGGCGCCGCCACGGGCAGGGAAATCTCAATACGGCAGCCACCTGTCCCGTCTTCTTGGCCCCCGCCGGGATGGGCGGAGCCGGTATGGACGGAGTTACCAGGAGCAGGCTGGGCCGCTCGGCGTGGCGCTGGATCTGGTAGACCGCCAGTCCGTCAGCCTAAAGGCGAGGAATGGCCGCTTTTTCTACCGTGACTCTGACGTCAAACATGGTCCCGGCCCGGCATCCCTTGAGGCACCGGTTTTTAGTGTGCAGGTTATCAATAGCGACTTTCTTCCTCTGCCGGTCGACCAGGCAGCCGCAAGCGCCAAAGTAGTCCTGGCGATGGATGGTTATCCTGGCTACCGGCTGCAACACGGTGCGCCGGATCAGGCCCGGCACGACAGCCATTCGGTTCATCGTCTGGGCTCCTATTCCTGGACTGGTGGACGTTATAATGGCCGCTTATACCATGCGTCCGCCCCCGGAGAGCTGCCCCTGCCGGTTCAGATAATGATGTCTGTAAGCGATACGGCAACGGGTTACTATCTTTACGGCGGTACCCGTGCCCGCCATGATGCCGGCGGCTCGCGGTGGCGCCACCTGGGCAATGCCTTGCGCAAGCCTTTTGCTCTCCATGGCGCCGCGTGGCTTCACGACGGCGGCAAGCGGTACCTGGAAGCCCGCGCCCGCTATGGAGACCTGGCCGCCTTGCGCGACGGACTGGATCGGTACGGTGTATCCGGAGGTCTGCATGACGGCACCATGCTGCGTCGCCCGGCCACCCTGCCCGAAGAATTGCGCCTGGTAGCCCGCCGGGGCTACCGGCGTATTGCAGTATAAAGTGAAAGGAGGTTTTTAGATTGCCATTAGTATTAAATTTCAAGGAACAGGCCCCTGTGCGCGGTGTTCTGCGCCTGCGCATCAAGCGCCGGGGGCAAATCGTGGAGGACTGGGAAGACCAAAACCTTGTCGTTGATGCCGGTCGTGGTATCATGGCCCGGTTAATCGGCGGCGAAGCAGGTCTTGGTGTAAACCGCGTCGCCTTTGGCACCAGCGGTACCGACCCGGCGCCGGGAGACACCATGGCCAATATTGTCAACGCTTTCCTTAAGCCCGTAGCGGCAACAAGTCATCCACTGTCAACACAGACCCGCTTTGATTTTGTGCTTCTTGAAAGCGAAGCCAATGGCCTGGCCATCCGCCAGTTTGCCCTGGTATGCGCCGACGGCACCTTATTTGCCCACCGCACCAGGGGTGGAAAGACGATTGACAAAGATAGTGACCTTTCTATCGAGGGTCA
>Ga0067045_1002761_pt1 | contig 55140 bp, 74 predicted proteins | sample TerdegcTABiofilm_FD_59184 | JGI IMG/M metagenome (GOLD analysis project Ga0067045, IMG submission 59184) | Combined Assembly of (Gp0054472, Gp0054536) Wastewater bioreactor microbial communities from Singapore -Terephthalate degrading...
GCCGCGGTGACCAGCTGAATTTCCTGCACGCGCGGGTAAATGGTCTGCACCGATTGCGCAATATGCTGCAGAGCCGATGACTCCTTGGCTGCATCCAGCGGTGCCACGGCAGTCAGGGCGGTAAGGTGGGCCTTGTGCTGAGCGACTTTCTCCAGCATCTGGCGTTGCACGGCCTGGGTCAGCTGCAACTGCTCCTGCTGCTGCCGGACATGAGCCTGCCACCACTGCAGGGCCAGGATCAGGGCGCACAACAGCCCCCAGGCCAGGGCCAGCAGCCAGCGGTGGCGGTAGTCCGGGGGCGAGTTGCTCATGCGCCGAAGTGTAGCGGTGGCCGGGCAGACAATGCCGGGCCCGAGAGGTTCAGATATCCGCCAGCAGCTCGTAGGGCAGGGGCAGGACCTGCAGCGCAATGCCCTTGCCCGCATCGGCGCTCTGGCCTTCGGCCAGCGCCGCGTGGGCAAACAGATCGTCGCGCGAGGCGGAGGCAATCTGCATCGAGACGATGGCATCCCAGCCGCCTTGTGGAGCTGCTGCAGCCTGCACCACGGAGCCGGTTGCCTGCTCGAGGTCTTCGGCGCTGAAGACTTCCTGGCCGACGCTCAGAGCCTGCTCGGCATGCACCAGATAGGCGCGGCGCTTGAGCGTGCCGCGAAACTGGCTGCGGGCCACCACTTCCTGACCGGGGTAGCAGCCCTTCTTGAAGTTGACGCCGCCCAGGGATTCGTAGTTCAGCATCTGGGGCACGAAGGCATCCACCACGGGTGCCGACAGCGTGGCCACGCCGCTTTGGACTTCTGACCATTGCCAGAGGTCTTCGCTCAGCAACTGTCCTTCGGGAACCTGGCCCGCAGGGCCCATCCACAGCGCACGCTGGTTGCCTGCGCCGGGGTAGAGCGCCAGCACATGGGCATCGCCTTGCTGCTTGAGCGTCCAGGCCGCCGCATTCTTGCCGACAAGTTGCTCGGCCGCCTGGCCCGTCAGTCCGTAGAGGGCGAAGTCAGCCGTCGCATCGCTGAGCTTGCACTGGGCGCGCAGCACAAACATGGACAGGCGCTTGAGCGTGGGCGCCAGCAGGCTGCGGTCACAGACCAGCACAATCTCATCAGCGCTGCGCCTGAAGCCGATGAAGCTGGCCAGCATGCGGCCCTTGGCCGTGCAAAAAGCCGCGAGGCGGGCCTGATCGAACTTGAGCAGCGCGAAATCGTTGCTCAACTGGCCGTGGAGAAAGCTGGCTGCGTCGGCGCCAACGGCGCGGATGACACCAAGGTGGGAAATGGGGGTAATGCCGTTCAGGGGCAGCGTCTTGGGCTGGGTCATGGCTGAATTATGATCGTCGCTCTGTGTACTGATGGATCTAGCTTGTGCGTGCCCTTATTCGAGCACTGATATTTTTGCTGCTGCTGGCTGCCCTGGCGGCAGGCGGCGCCTGGTGGTGGCTGAACCAGCCGCTGCAGCTGTCCGAGCCCAATCTGGAGCTGGAGATCGAGCCCGGCACCACGCCGCGTGGCGTGGCGCAGAACGTGGTCAAGGCCGGGGTGCAAACCGATGCGCGTCTGCTCTATGCGTGGTTTCGCTTCTCGGGCAAGGACCGCGCCATCAAGGCCGGCAACTATGAACTGAGCACGGGTCTCACACCTTATGTGCTGTTGCAAAAGCTGGCGCGCGGCGAGGAAAGCCTGCGTGCGCTGACTCTTGTCGAAGGCTGGAACTGGCGCCAGGTGCGAGCGGCGCTGGCGCGTGAGGAATTCCTCAAGCAAGACAGCGCAGGGCTCAGCGACGAAGCCGTGATGACGGCCCTGGGCCGGGTGGGCGTGCCGCCCGAAGGCCGCTTCTTCCCCGACACCTATACCTATGCCAAGGGCAGCTCGGACATGGCCGTGCTGCGCCGTGCGCTGCACGCCATGGATCGCCGTCTGGCCGATGCCTGGGCCATGCGGGCGGCCAATACCCCGCTCAAATCTGCCGATGAAGCCCTGACCCTGGCCAGCATCGTGGAAAAGGAAACCGGCCGCGCTGCAGACCGGGCGCAGATTGCCGGCGTTTTCTCCAACCGCCTGCGCATAGGCATGCGCCTGCAGACCGATCCTTCGGTCATCTATGGCGTGGGGGCGAGCTTCGACGGCAATCTGCGCAAGCGCGATCTGCTGGAGGACACGCCCTGGAACACCTATACCCGTGCAGGTCTGCCCGTCACGCCGATCGCCATGCCCGGCAAGGCGGCGCTGATGGCGGCGGTGCAGCCTGATCAGACCAAGGCGCTGTACTTCGTGGCCAGGGGCGATGGCACCAGCCATTTCAGCGCCTCGCTGGACGAGCACAATAGGGCCGTCAACCGCTACCAACGCGGTCAGTAAGCAATCTTTGAGGGTGCAAGGCCGTGGCCTGTGCCCTGTGTCGAATCAAACAACTGGTGCCGCCATGCGCTGCACTAGAGGAAATATCAGTGAGTACAGCTTTACCCAAGGGTCTGTTCATCAGTTTTGAGGGCATCGACGGTGCGGGCAAGTCCTCGCATATCGAGGCGCTGGCCCAGGCTTTTCGCGATCAGGGCCGAGTGGTCACGCTCACGCGCGAGCCCGGTGGCACGCCGCTGGCCGAAAAGCTGCGCGCCTTGATGCTGCATGACGCCATGGACCCGCTGACCGAGGCGCTGATCGCCTTCGCGGCCCGGCGGGACCATCTGGTGCAGGTCATAGAGCCGGCGCTGGCGCGCGGCGAGGTGGTCATCAGCGACCGCTTTACCGATGCCACTTTTGCCTACCAGGGCGCGGGCCGTGGCTTCAGCTGGGAGCAGCTGTCGGTTCTGGAGCGCATGGCGCAGACCGGCACGGCGCTGCAGGCAGAGTCATCCCCGGATTTCATGCGTGAGCCTGACATGACGCTGTGGTTTGACCTGCCCGCCGAAGTGGCGGCCGAGCGCCTGGCCACGGCCCGTGTTCCCGACCGCTTCGAAGCCCAGCCCGGCGAGTTCTTTGCCCGCGTGGCCCAAGGCTATGCCGAGCGCGCCAGGACGGCACCTCAGCGTTTTGTGCGTATTGACGCCCATGCCAGCCGCCATGCCGTGTGGCAGCAGATCACCCAGGCCGTGGTGCGCAAGGGCTGGCTGGCCATCATGGTAGGCAGCAAGCCATGAGTGCCTCCGATCTCGAAGCGCCCTGGATCGCCGCGCAGCGTGGCCGCTTGCTGGCCCAGCGTGGTCATGCCTGGCTGCTGCAAGGGCCTTCGGGTCTGGGCCAGTACGCACTGGGACTGTCGCTGGTGCGCGCCTGGCTCTGCGAGCAGCCGTCTGCACAAGGCGCTTGCGGCCACTGCACCAGCTGCCATGCCATCGAGGTGCGTGCGCATGCCGATCTGTGCGTGCTCATGCCCGAGGTGCAGATGATGGAGCTGGGCTGGCCGCTGCCGGAAAAAGCCCAGGCCGACATCGACGACAAAAAGCGCAAGCCCAGCAAGGAAATCCGCGTGGAAGCCATGCGCGATGCCGTGGAGTTCTGCCAGCGCACCAGCGCGCGCGGACGCGGCAAGGCCGTGCTGGTCTACCCGGCCGAGCAAATGAATGCGATTACCGCCAACGCCCTGCTCAAGACGCTGGAGGAGCCGCCCGGAGACACCCGCTTTGTGCTGGCCAGCGAGGCNGCGCACCAGTTGCTGCCCACCATTCGCAGCCGCTGCCTGACGCACACCATGACCTGGCCTGCCGCGGCCGAGGCCGCGCAGTGGCTGCAGGCGCAAGGCCTGAACGAGCCCGATGCTGCAGCGGCGCTGCAGGCTGCAGGCGGTCGACCCGGCGATGCGCTGCGCATGGCGGCGGACGCAGGCAAGGCCGCTGCTTGGGCGCAGTTGCCAAGGCAGCTGGCCAAGGGAGATGTGGCAGCGCTGGCGGCTTTTGCGCCGGTGGATGCCGTGCAGGCGCTGCAGAAGATCTGCCACGACCTGATGGCCCTGGCCGGTGGCGGCGAGCCCCGGTATTTCTCGCCTGCCGATCTGCCGGGCAAGCCGCTGCCCATGGCGCTGCTGGCCGAATGGTCGCGCGAGCTGGTGCAGGCGGCGCGCACGGCCGATCACCCCTTCAATGCTGGGCTGATGATGGAGGCTCTGGCCTCCAGGGCGCGGGCGGTGCTGATCTCGGGCAAAGCCGCCAGAGCCGTGCGTTAGGTCATGAAGCACGGTTTGGTCAAAATATTCCTGGGTGTTAACCTCGCCACTACCGCCGCCCGGCTGCCACAAGAATTCCGCTACCCACTATGAACGCAACTACCACCCCTCGTCCCAGCGTGATGCAGCTGGCGATCAAGGAAAAGGCGGCGCTGTATGCCGCCTATATTCCGTTGTTCGCCGAAGGGGGGATTTTTGTGCCCACGCAGCGTGACTATCGTTTGGGCGATGATGTCTATGTTCTGCTCACCCTGCCCGACGATCCGCAGCGCTATCCTGTCGCGGGCCGGGTGGCCTGGGTGACGCCGGAGCGTGCTTCCGGCAACCGGACCCAGGGTGTGGGCATCCAGTTTCCCAAGGATGCCAAGTCTGCCGAGCTCAAGGCCAAGATCGAGCAGATTCTGGGCACGGCCCTGAGCTCCGAGAAGCCGACCCAGACAATCTGATTGAGGACTTACGCAAACAAGAACTCAACTACAGCCTGTCTACTGCGGCAGTCAGTTTGCCTAAACCTGTTTTGCGTAAGTCGTGTGATTTTTAATACTGGTGCGCTCTCATTCTCATACGAGAGGCGCCGAGCAAGAGCCGTCTCGCAGCGATGGCGTCGTCCCCTGGGGGAAGCGGCGCAGCCGCTCAGGAGCGGTCGAATCTCTATGTTTACCGATTCCCACTGCCACCTGAATTTCCCTGAGCTGAGCGCCAATATCGCGCAGATCCGCGCAGCCATGGCTGCCGCCAAGGTCACGCGCGCGCTGTGCATCAGCACGACGATGGAAGAGTTTCCCGAGGTGCACCAGCTGGCGCTGGACTACGACAATTTCTGGGCCACCGTGGGCGTGCACCCCGATACCGAAGACATGACCGAGCCCAGCGTGCAGGATCTGGTGGAGCGCGCCGCGCTGCCGCGCGTGGTGGCGATCGGCGAGACCGGGCTCGATTACTACGGCATGGAAGACCGCAAGGGCGGTCGCACGATTGCCGATCTGGAATGGCAGCGCGAGCGTTTTCGCACGCATATCAGGGCGGCGCAGATCACGCAAAAGCCGCTGGTCATCCACACCCGCAGCAGCTCCGACGACACCCTGGGCATTTTGCGCGAGTGCGGCGAGGCCGATTCCGGCACCCAGGCCGGCGGTGTCTTTCACTGTTTCACCGAAACCGCCGAAGTGGCGCGCGCGGGCCTGGACATGGGTTACTACATCTCCCTGTCGGGCATCGTGACCTTCAAGAATGCCCAGCATCTGCGCGATGTGGCGGCGTTCGTGCCGCTGGACCGGCTGTTGATAGAAACCGACAGTCCCTATCTCGCGCCCGTGCCCTACCGAGGCAAGACCAATAATCCTTCCTACGTGCCTTTTGTGGCCAGGCAGATTGCCGAGGTGCGCGGCATTTCCATCGAGGAGGTGGCTGCCGCCACCAGTGCCAATTTTGACCGCCTGTTCAAGGGCGTGACCTTGTCCGTGAACTCTGGAGCGAGTGCATGAGTCTTTTTGCTGCCCCATCGATTGCATCGTCATTGAACCGCCGCCAGAGCCTGCGCTGGGCGGGGGCTGCTGTCGTCGGGGTGGCGGGCCTGCCAGGGCTGGCCCAGGCCAATGACTACGAGGACTATTCGCGGGCGCTGGTCAGCGACAACTCCAGTGCCATGGTGAATCTGATCTTTCGCGGCTTCAACGCCAACACCCTGGATTCGCGCGGGCGGCCGGGGCTGGTGGCGGCCCTGCATCAGGACTCGCTCAAGGTCTTTGACGTGCTGCTCAAGGCGCCGCGGATCGATGTCAATCTGGCCTCGCGCCAGAACGAGACGCCGCTGATGATGGCCTGCATCAAGGGCCACCTCGATATCGTGCGCGAGCTGATCAAGCGCGGCGCCGACGTGAATCGAGAGGGCTGGGCGCCGCTGCACTATGCAGCCTCCGCCGACACGCCGCAGACGCTGGACATCATCAAGCTGCTGCTCGAAGAAAGCGCCTATATCGATGCAGCATCGCCGAACGGCAGCACGCCGCTGATGCTGGCTGCCCAGTACAGCAGCGAAGCCGTGGTCAGGCTGCTGCTGCAGGAGGGGGCGGACATCACGCTGCGCAACCAGCGCAATATGACGGCAGCGGACTTCGCCAGGCTGGTGGACCGGCAGTACATGGTCGATCTGCTGGGCAAGGCGCTGCAGCATGAGCGCCGTACCCAGCCCCCGCGCGGGAGCTGGTAGCGGACGGTTTCAGTATCGGACTAGCTATTTTGATAGCTGCTAGCGCCCAATGAAAAAGGACTTCAGGTTCATTTGACCCTGAAGTCCTTTATTTATATGCGGTGGCAGCTCTTAAATTTGAGGCTCGCCAGGGGTCGAGCTGCGCACCTGGTTGTGCAGGCGGGCGTAGAGGCCGCCCAGTTCCATCAGTTGCTCATGCGAGCCTTGTTCGGCAATCTGGCCGCGCTCCATGACGACCACGCGGTCCGCATGCTCGATGGTGGACAGGCGGTGGGCAATCACCAGCGTGGTGCGGCCCTGCATCAGACGGTTCAGCGCCTGCTGGACCAGTCGCTCGGACTCGTTGTCCAGTGCCGAAGTGGCTTCGTCCAGGATCAGGATGGGCGCGTCCTTGTAGAGCGCGCGGGCAATGGCCAGGCGCTGGCGCTGGCCGCCCGAGAACTGGCTGGCATTGTGGCCGACCAGGGTGTGCAGGCCCTGGGGCAGATTGCGCACGAAGTCGCCCAGATTGGCGGCCTCCAGAGCGGACCAGACGCGTGTCTCGTCAATATCTCTGCCCAGGGCCACATTGGCCGCGACGCTGTCGTTGAGCATGACCACGTCCTGGCTGACCATGGCGAACTGCTGGCGCAGCGTGTTCAGGTCCCAGTCGGCCACGGGAACGCCTTCCAGCATGATCTGGCCGCTGGTGGGCGAGAAAAAGCGGGGCAGCAGATTGACCAGCGTGGTCTTGCCAGCACCGGACGGGCCGACCAGGGCCACGACTTCGCCGGCCTTGACGTCCAGGCTCAGGTGCGAGAGGGCCGGAGCCTTGTCCGGGCCGAACTGCACGCTCACATCGCTCAGCTGCAGTGCGCCGCTGACCTTGGCGCAGGGCTTGAAACTGCCGCCTTGCTCGTCGGTGGAGCCTTCGAGCAGGGCCAGGCCACGCTCCAGTGCGGCCACGCCGCGCGTGATGGGGTTGGCCACATCAGCCATGCGGCGAATGGGCGCAATCAGCATCAGCATGGCCGAGATGAAGGCGGCAAAGCCGCCCACGGTCACATCCTGCACGCTGGCCGAGCCGATGGCGGCGCCACCTTCGCGGCTTTGCCACAGGGCGATGCAGAGAATCACCGACAGCGCAATCGCCGCCAGCACCTGGGTCAGCGGCGTCATGGCGGCCGAGGCGATGGTGGCCTTGGTGTTCAGGCCGCGCAGCTGGCGGCTCAGCTCGCCAAAACGCGACTGCTGCGAAGCCTGGGCGCCATGCAGGCGCACCATGCGGTGGGCCAGCACGTTCTCCTCCACCACATAGGCCAGTTCGTCGGTGGCCGTCTGACTGGACTTGGTGATGCGGTACAGGCGGCGCGACAGCGTTTTCATGACCCAGGCCACGCCCGGCACCATGAAGGCCACGATCAGCGTGAGCTGCCAGTTCAGATAGATCAGATAGCCGAGCAGGGCGATCAGCGTGAAGCCGTCGCGAGAGATGCTCATCATCGCCTGCACCAGCTGCTGGGCACCGGTCTGCACCTCGTAGACGATGGTGTTGGACAGCGCCGAGGCCGATTGCCTGGAAAACAGGCTCATGTCGGCGGCCAGCAGGCGCTCGAAGAGTTTCTGGCGCAGACCCAGCATGCCGTCATTGGTGATGCGGGCCAGCGCGTACTGCCCCGTGAACTGGGCCAGGCCGCGAATCACGAACAGGCCGATCAGAAACACGGGCACCGTCCACAGCGGCAGCGACCCTGCCGTAAAACCGCTGTCGAGCAGGGGCTTGAGCAGCGCCGGCATGGCAGGCTCGGTCGCCGCACCCACCAGCGTGGCAAAAATGGCCAGACCCCAGGCCCAGCGCTGGCCCGAGAAATAAGGCGTCAGGCGCTTGAGGCGCTGCATCAGCGGCAGCTCGGATGGATGGGCGGGGACAGCTGGAGCGGGAGCGGCCTTGGGGGGCTCGCTCGGCGATGGTGACGGTGTGGCTTGCATAAGCGCGTGATTTTAGGGCTTGTGCTTTTGGAGTCCGCACGGATCTCAATAGATGAAATTCGGGATGAAGTTGTAACCAACTATGCCTGTTTGAATATAAAGCGCAAGCCTGCGGCAGAATTGGTCCGGGGCTTGTCTCTGCACTCATGCAGACTCTGGCATGCTCCCGATCTGAAAATTTTGGGACACTTGCGTTTGATCACCCTACTGAGCACGTTCTTACATCAGGAATCCGTCAGTGTGTGTAACATTCGCGCTTGTGTTTGTACCGGGCAATTCCGGAAATTTTGATGGCTGCCAATGACTATTGACCGACTTCCATCCCTGACAACCTGGGCGGCAGGGCCGCGCGCTTCCCGTAGAGCCATGCTGGCAACGCTAGCCGCCACGCCGGCCCTTCCGGCACTGGCCCAGTTCAGGGTTGAGGTAACAGGCGTGGGCCTGACACAGCTGCCGATCGCAATCGCCCCGTTCAAGGGGGAAGGTTCGGCCCCGCAGAAGATTTCCGCCATCATCCAGGCCGACCTGGAGCGCAGTGGCCAGTTCCGCGGCGTGGACGCTTCCGGCGTCGCGCTGGACGAGACCTCGCGCCCCGACGTGGCGCAGTGGCGCCAGAAGGGTGCCGATTCGCTGGCCACCGGCAGCATCACCCGCCTGGCCGATGGCCGCTGGGATGTGCGCTTCCGCCTGTGGGATGTGGTCAAGGGCCAGGATCTGGGCGGCCAGGGCTTTGCCGTGACCACCGGCGATCTGCGTCTGGTGGCGCACCGCATTGCCGACTACATCTATGAAAAGCTCACGGGCGAGAAAGGCATTTTCTCCACCCGCATTGCCTATGTGACCAAGGCCGGCGCCCAATACCGCCTGTGGATTGCCGATGCCGACGGCGAGAATGCCCAATCGGCGCTGTCCAGCCCAGAGCCCATCATTTCCCCCGCCTGGGCACCCAACGGCACCCAGCTGGCCTATGTGTCCTTCGAGTCACGCAAGCCCGTGGTCTATGTGCACGATGTGGCCAGCGGCCACCGTCGTCTGCTGGCCAATTTCCGCGGCTCCAACAGCGCTCCTGCCTGGTCGCCCGACGGCAGCCGTCTGGCCGTGACGCTGAGCCGCGACGGTGGCTCGCAGCTGTATCTGCTCAGCGCCCAGGGCGGCGAGCCGCGCCGCCTCATGCAAAGCAGTGGCATCGATACCGAGCCCTGCTTCTCCAGCGACGGTCGCACCATCTATTTCGTCAGCGACCGTGGCGGCGCCCCTCAGGTTTACAAGGTTTCGTCCTCGGGCGGCAGTGCCGAGCGCGTGACCTTCAGCGGCACCTACAACATCTCGCCCGCCATCAGCCCCGACGGCAAGTGGCTGGCCTATGTCTCCCGCGTGGGCGGTGGCTTCAAGCTCCAGGTCATGGATCTGGCGACAGGCACCGTGAACTCCGTCACGGACACCACGGCGGACGAAAGCCCGAGTTTTGCGCCCAACAGCCGTCTGATTGTTTACGCCACCATTCAGGGAGGCCGTGAGGCGCTCATGACCACCACGCTGGACGGCAAGATCAAGGCGCGTCTGGCAGGTCCAAGTGGAGACATACGTGAGCCCGACTGGGGCCCGTTCCAGAAACACTGATCTGAAGTTTGCTTTCCCTCTTTCTTTCTAGTGATGAAGTCCGTTGTGGACTGTTCGGAGAAATCTCATGTTGACTATCAAACGTCTTTCCCTGGCTTTGGCTGTGACCGCGCTGGTCGCAGGTTGCAGCTCTGGCGTCAAGCTGGACGACAAGCCCGTTGACGGTTCGCTGTCGAGCCAGGGTGCTGGCACCAGCGGCCAGGGCCAGAGCGGCGTGTCCGGTGTGGACCTGACCGGTTCGGCCGCCTCCAAGGCCGGCCCTCAGGGCGTCAGCCGCATCGTGTATTTCGACTTTGACAGCTACTCTGTCAAGGCCGATGCACAGCCCCAGATCGAAGCCCATGCCAAGTTCATCAAGGCCAATCCTGCGGCCAAGGTGCAGCTGGAAGGCCATACCGACGAGCGCGGCGGTCGTGAATACAACCTGGCTCTGGGTCAGAAGCGTGCCGAAGCCGTGCGCCGCTCCCTGGGTCTGCTGGGTGTCAACGACGCTCAGGTCGAAGCGGTGAGCTACGGCAAGGAAAAGCCTGCTGCCGAAGGCCATAGCGAAGACGCTTACGCCCAGAACCGTCGCGTTGAAATCAACTACCGTTAATGATGAAGCAGGCCTTGTTGACTCTCCGTCACGCAACGCTGCCGCGCCTGGTGGTGGCCGGCCTGCTGGCCGGCTCTGCCATCAGCGCCCATGCAGCCCTGTTTGGTGATGACGAGGCGCGCCGCGCCATCATCGAACTGCGCCAGCGCGTTGACAGCCTGCAGCAATCGCAGGAGCAAACCCGTCGCAGCCTGCTGGATCTGCAGTCGCAGATCGAGTCGCTCAAGTCCGACCAGGCCAAGCTGCGTGGTCAGAACGAGCAGCTGACACGCGACGCTGCCGAGTTGCAGCGCGGTCAGAAAGATCTGGCCAAGGGCTTTGACGAGCGTCTGCGCCAGTTCGAACCAGTCAGCGTGACCGTGGACGGTGTGGAATTCACTGCCGATCGCAACGAGCAACAGGACTTCGAGCAGGCTCTGGGCATGTTCCGTTCGGGCAAGTTCCCCGAGGCTGGTCAGGCGTTTGCCGCTTTTCTGCGCCAGTGGCCTAAGAGCGGCTATACACCGTCGGTGCGCTTCTGGCTGGGCAACTCGCAGTACGCCACGCGCGACTATAAGAACGCCATTGCCAATTTCCGCTCGGTCATGACCACGACTCCCATGCATGCCCGCTCGCCCGAAGCGGCCTTGTCCATCGCCAACTGTCAGGTGGAACTCAAGGACACCAAGGCGGCGCGCAAGACTCTGGAAGAGCTGCTGCAGGCCTATCCGAACTCGGAAGCCGCAGGGATTGCCAAGTCCAAGCTGGCGACGCTCAAGTAATGGCCGGATATTCACAGCCTCAAGCGGAAACAGCGCCCCCATACGGCGCTGTTTTTTCTATGGAAGAAGCAGATGTGCAGCGCCGCTTTGGCGGTTTGGAGCGCCTTTACGGCGTACCGGGCGCAGCCCGGATTCGTGCCGCCCATGTGGTGGTGGTCGGTGTCGGCGGAGTCGGCTCGTGGACGGCCGAGGCCCTGGCGCGCAGCGGTGTGAGCCGCCTGACCCTGATCGATATGGACCATGTGGCCGAGTCCAATATCAATCGCCAGATCCATGCGCTGACCAGCACGGTGGGTCAGGCCAAGATCGAAGCCATGCGTGATCGCATCGCCGAGATCAATCCCGCTTGCGTGGTCAATTGCATTGACGAGTTTGTCGACCCTGACAACTGGCAGCAACTCTTGCCGGTCGATGCCGATGCGGTGATCGATGCCTGCGATCAGATCAAGGCCAAGGCCGAAATGGCTGCGCACGCGCGCAAGACCCGGCAGTGCTTCATTTCCGTCGGCGCTGCGGGCGGAAAGCGCATGGCCCATCTGGTGGATATTGCCGACCTTGCTGCGACGACTCATGATCCGCTTCTGTCGCAGCTGCGGTACCGGCTGCGCAAGCAGCATGGCGCCCCCAAGGATGGCAAGCGCATGGGCGTGACCTGCGTGTTCAGCCGGGAGGCGGTAGCTCCTCCCGATGCATCTTGCTCCATCGAGGGCGGTGATGGCAGCCTCAACTGCCATGGCTACGGCTCGGTCGTGGCCGTGACGGCAACCTTTGGTCAGTGCGCTGCAGGCTGGGTGCTCGATCAATTGGCCAGGCAGTCGAACTAACCGCGAACTGATCCAACTAATTCGCATTTTCGGCAGCGGGCCTGGAAAAATAGATTACAATAACGTTATTCCACTGATTAGGCAACTACTGCTTTTGAGGTGTAGCAGGGTCTTTAGCTCAGTCGGTAGAGCAGCGGACTTTTAATCCGTTGGTCGCGAGTTCGAATCTCGCAGGACCCACCAAAGATTACAGCCCCGTGTAGCAATACACGGGGCTTTTTCTTTGCTCTTATTTTTATAGTTGTGGCCGCTTTTACGCGGCTTTTCTTTTGGTAGTTGTGCGGGTTTTTTTGCCAACCAACGCAACAGCGCTTTGAAGCGTCTTGGTAGCCAAGTGGCTGTAGCGCTTCGTGCTGACGGCTGACTTGTGGCCCAGCACGCCGCCCACGGTGTAGAGATCGACCCCGGCATTGATCATCTCGCTTGCAGTGCTATGGCGAAGATCGTGCAGCCGGGCATGCCCATAGCCTGCCGCCCTGGCTCCAGCCTTGAACTCCTTACTCACGGTCCACTTGGTCGGTTTTACGGGCCATAAGGATGGGTTACGAACGACGTGGGCAATTCTTGGATGGATTGGCACAACACGCGGCATGCCGTTCTTTGTGTGCTGGCCGTCCAGTTCGAACACGTCGCCGCCATAGTGGACCTGGGCCAGGCCAACCTCTGCTGCTCGCATCCCGCTGTAGAACGCAATCCTGATAGCTGCCCGAGCCTTGCCGGGTTTGATTTTTCGGCAGATGGCAAGGAATTCTGGCCGACCTAGGTACACGTGCCGCTCATTGCGCACCTTGGGCATGCTGACGCGCTCTGCAGGGTTGCTGTCGCCTAGGCCGTGGTGCTTCCACGCGTAGCGACAGGCTGCGCGCAGGTACGACAGGCGGTTTCGTACAGTGGCCGCAGCCATGGGCTTTTTGTTGTCGTCTACCGGCTTGTAGCTCAGCGCAATGGCCGGTAGGGCTGAGAAAGGCTTGCCTGCATAGGCTTCGTAACAAGCCTTGAGCTCGCGCACGATGTTTCCAAAGCTCTTGAGCGCCGGCGCGTGGTGTTTCAGGTACAGCAGCACCGCGTCTTCGATCAATGGCTCTGGTTTGCTGACACCAGCCGCAACGGAGTGGAGCCGCTTGGTTTCCTCGAGGTCGAACTTTTGGGCCTCGGCTTTGGTGTAGCCTTTTGGAAGAAGGCGGCTAGCCCGCTGCCGCTGGCCCGCAATAACCTGGTCGAACTCAAAGCGCCAACGCTGGTTGCGGGAGTCGAAACGGATCGGCATGATTTTTTGTATTCCTCTATGTCAGATTCTTCAAAGCGCACAGCACTACCGAATCGGTAGCAGTGCAGGCGCCCGGATTTTGCGAGTTCATAGACGGTACGCTCGCTAAGTCCGAGCATCCCGGCAACGGCTTTTGCATCAAGCATCTAGGTCTCCAAAAAAGAAACCCCGCATCAGCGGGGCTCGGGGTGGTTGATAGGTTCGCGCCATCTGTCGCGCTTGTCGCCTCGGTCGCGGGCTCGCTTACTCATGCTTGGCCTTTCTGCGCCTGGGCGCGCTGTGCGGCCCTGGCTTCGCGCCACCGCAGCTCGGTGACGATGGCAGTTGTGCGGTCGCTTGCGATCTCGGCATTGCCTACAACGTCGCGGAAGCAGTAGCCTTCGCTTGCGATGAGGTCGCCGTCTTCATCTTGATAGGCCCGGCTTCCGCCGATCCACTTTTGCCAGTCGCGCACCAGTATTTCGAGTAGCGTCATCCCTGCTGCGCTCCTTCCTTGGCTGCTGCTTGGGTTGCATTCACGAAATAGAGGTGCCACGGGTAAGGCTCGTCCTCGTCTTCAGTGATTTGGCCGCTGTTCTTGAGTTCGGTGATGCATCCGTACAGCCATTTGTTCTCGCTCAGATCAAATGTGCTGATGCGTGGATTGGCGCGCAGTGCGGCCAACACGTTTGCTGCTGTTCGTTTGCCTCGTGGGAGTTCCGCTGCCGGGCAAGAGAAGCTGTCAATGTGGATCATTGCTTGTCACCCCCTTGCGCTGCCTGGGCGGCGCGCTGTGCGCCATCAATAACATGCTGCGGCACATCAATGGACTCACCCAGCTTGCTTTCCACGTAGCAGCGCATGGCTGCAATCAGCGGATCTGTTTCATGCCATGCGACAGAGCGCTTTCCGTTCACGCCTGCATGCCAAGTCGTGGCTGACCAGATGCCTGATGGCCCCCAACCTGGGCTATTGCCGCCATTTCGGTGAACACGATGGGTAGGCGGGAGCAAGCCGATGTTCTCTCGCTCAACGATCGGCCCGCCATGCCCCCAGTTTTTGGAAGGCTCAAAATACTTCGCGCCATTCCAATTCCGGTGAGCAATAGAGCACCGGCCAAGATCATTGACGAGGGCATTTCCCCAGTCTTGGTTTGTGGAGTGATCTTTCCCTTCAGCCGCTGCTACAGCCCAATCCAGCGCCGCGCCGGTCAGTTCTTCTGTCTTGATGATTGGCATATCACACCCCATTTGCTGCCGCGATAGCGGCGCTGCATGCTTCTTCAGGCGTGTCGCCTTGGCCTTTGCGCAGCACCTTGCGATCAGGATTGATTACAGGGCCGCCATTCAAAGGCTTGTCTGTTATCCATGCCATCCAGCCAGTTCGGCGCGTGTAGGCCAGCTCAAAGTAGGCGTAAGCGTTGTGCTCCAGCTCTTCGCTGTGCTTGGCGATCAGCTCGCGGATAGCATCCCGCGCGTCTGCCTTCGCCTGGGGTGTTGCGGCGCAAGCCCAGCCCTCTATCCATGCTCGATCCGGCGCAAAGCCATAGTCCGGAGCGTGCCCGTGACTGGCGTTGTACGCAGCCGTCGCCTTCTTGCGCATATCAGGATCTAGTTCGTACAGAGTCTTGTTTTCAGCCATGGCGCATGCTCCTCAGATGTTTTTCCGCCGCGCTGTGGATGCGCTGGTTGAGTGTTTGCAGCAGGGCATGCTGCAGGCTGGACTGCTTGCGCAACAGGTTCGCATCGTCAGCAGCCAGCATTCCAAATGCCGGTGTTTCTAGAAATGCCTCCAGCGTTCTCTGGCGCACCGACAGTTCGTCTTGCTCGATGCGCAGGCGCTGCAGGAATGACGGCTCTTTACTTGGCACCGCCTGCGCTGCCGGTGCAGATTCTCCGGCCAGCATGCGCAGGCCTGCCAGCGGCATCCCTGGCTCGGTCACGGCATCAAGAGCTGCCTCTATGGCCGATTCTGTGCAGTCTGGGCGTCCGGCTAAGCCGAGCATGACCATCGTCAGCCCACGGCGCACCTTTTCCCATTCAGGCCGCGCCACTGGCACAGATACTCCGGCCAGCAGGGCGCGCACGGTGCTCTCATAGAAGCAGCCAGTTTCGCCGCCATCCAGTTTGAAATCAGGCTCTGGCAGCGCCACTGGCGCAGCTGCTGCCGGGGTGGCGGCAAGCGCGGCGCGGGCCTGCCATATTTCCCAGGCAGTGTCAGTCTTTTGGTCTGCGTAAAGCAGATAGTCATTTTTCCAGCGCTCTATGGAATAGCCAGCTTTAGATGCCCACGATTCAAACGCCATGCGCTCATCTGGGACGGCCACGGCTCCGGGCGCTGCCCAGCTTTCCACGCGAGGCTTTCCATCGCGCAACCAGCTTGACAGGGCGCAGGCAAAGTCAGCGGCCAGGGTCTTGGTGATGTAGTTCCCGAAGTCATGGCGCTGCATGACGTTGGAGAAGTACCACGATACGTAGCCACGGCCACCTGCAGAGGTTTTCAAATTGAACTCTGGCGCGATGGGTTGCGCTGCCTTCACATCGGCTGCCGCGCTCTCTTGCTCGGCTTCTGACAAAACGCCGCTGTAGTGCGCGAGTGGGTTCTTATCTGTCATCTTGGTGGCTCCCAGAATGAGAAAAGCCCGCGGCGGCGGGCTGGGGTGTTAGGTTTGAGGGAACTCGTCCCAAGTGCGGCCATCGAGCAGGCGCCCTGCCGCCTTCTTACCCACGCGGGCCGCGCATACGCCGTCCGGCCAGTCATAGAACTCAGGGTTCGCTGGCCCATGCGGGCCAGCAGCGGGGAAGGTCAGCTTCACGGTGTCGCCATCCTTTTCGCCGGGCATCCAGTCGCCCCACTGCTTGAATAGAAAGCCCGTGCCGGCCGCCTGGCACTGATCGCGCAGTGAGCGCGCCCAGTCCGGATGCATAGGGCGTGCGCCGGGGCCGCTCTCGCCGCCGACGATCACCCAGTCGATGCCAGCATGCATGGGGCCCGAAAGCCCATCGCTTAGGTTGACTTCGAACCAGTCTTCAAATTGCTCGACCCAGTCTTCGTCGGTGTCGCGCCATTGTTCAATCGCTTCCTCCCAGGTGCTTGGTTTGAGGCAATCAATCTCACCCTCGCCGTGTGGCAAGCTGCGCAGATTCACCGGCCCCAGCAGCGGCTCCAGGCTCAGGAAGTTGGGCAGGCCCAGTGCCAGCAGCTTTGCGATATCGCGGTCAGCCTCGGGCTGGTTCACGATGGTCGCCCCGATCCGCACATTCGGCGGTGTGCCGTCGAGAAACATTTCACCCAGCATGGCCCCGGCGTTGCCGATTCGTTTTGTCAGCAGCAGCCAGTCAAGGTTTGGCGTGTCCAGAATGAGCGTAGCGAGGTCGTCGCGCCATTCACGGTCCACCGCGTTGTCGAACACATCGGCCAGCGAGGCGCAGAACACTCGCTGCCGACGGCCGTGCTCTGCAAAGAATGCCTCATGGTTCGCGTTCCAGGCCAGAGGCTTGTTCCAGTTGCCCGCGCTGGTGCGGCGGCGCGGCGCGCCTGGCCCCCAGTTGATAGCCTGGCCACCGGCATAGCGCGCGTTGCGCGTCTCGGCATAGCAGTGGTCGCAGCCTGGGCCCACCTTTTGGCAACCTTCCCAGGGGTTAAACGTGTGGTCTGTCCACTCGATTTTGGTGTTTTCGGCCATGTGGCTCTCCAGAAAGCAAAAAGCCCGCTCAGTGGCGGGCTGTGATTGGTGGGGGGGCGAGAAGCGGGTCTTTGGCCATCATCCAAACGCGCCCTTTTCCGTCCTTCGGGAAGGTGGTGACTACTTTGACCATTAACTGCCCATCCTTCCCTTTCTCCTTAATCCATTTCCTCATCGCCCCAGAAATGCGTTGCACCTCTTTTGGGTCGCATTTCAGACATTGCCCAGGCTTCATCTGCCGGAAGAAGGCCACATATTTACCTTCGGAAGATGGGCGTTTTTCTGGGTACTGGTCATCACAAATGGAAAGGATGGATGACTTCGCAGCCGCTGGCCGAGCCGAAGCTATAGATGGCTTGCGCTGTGCGAGTTGTTCAAATGGGTTCATGGCGCGTTTCCAATGAAAAAGCCTGCTGGGTGAGAGCAGGCTTGCGGTGGTTGCTATTGATTTCGATCAGGCGGTGACTGCCTGCAGATCGTCGGCCAGCTTGCGGAATCCCAAGGACAGCAGCAGTGCCAGGCGCTTTGTGTTGGCCTCGGTGATCTGCACGGCTCCACGCTCCCGGGTGAACGGAATGCCGTGGTGCTCCAGCGTTGCGGCGCTGATCTTGCCAAGGCCGGCAGCCTCCAGAAGCGTGTTGACCTGGCCCAGCGTCATGACTGGGCTGGTGTCAGCTGCTGCAGCGCTGGCCTTTGCCGTGCTGATCGCCTGCTTGGCGTCAATGCCGGCCATGCCTTCCGCCGCCTTGTCGTGCACAAGGCCTGCCAGATCGTCGGCCACAGGCGCGTCCAAGGTGCCGGCCTGTTGGGCCTGGGCAATCGCGGCCTTCTCCTGCTGGGCCTGCTCTTCGATGCGTTTGCGCTCAGCCTCTTGGGCTTCGCGCTCCAGGCGGGCAGCTTCTTCCTTACGGATCTGCTCGCGCTGGGCTTCCATGCGGGCGGCCTCTTGCTGCTTGTGCTGCCCAATGCGCAGGGCGGCCAGGGCTTGGAAGTCCTCGGCAGCCTTGGTGCCCACGGTGGCGAAGTCGGCAAACAGAGTAATCCAGTCGCCATCCTTTTGCATCAGGTGCTTGCGGTTGGCTTCCAGACGGTCGGCCAGCTGGTTGGCTTCGTGCTTGGCATTGGTCAGGGCCACGGCTACTTTGTCGCGCATGCTGTCCAGCGATTTCAGCCCTTTGATTGCTCCGGCGAAGTCGGCAGCGACCTGAGGGAACCGGCAGGGGCGGCCGTCGATTGCTTCCAGGCGCTTTTCCAATTCACCAATGTGGCTGTCCAGATCCTTCTTCGCATCCGTCACTAGAGCGGTGCGGCGGGCTTCCTTCTCAGCCGTGACCAACTTCTCGCGGGACAGTCGCGTGGTGCGCGCCAGGTTGCGCAGGTCGGCCACGGTGCGGCGCAACTGCTCCACATCGCTGATCTGTGCCAGGGCGCCGGATTCAGCCGCCTCCAGCATTTCTTCGGCCTTCTTCAGTGCCTTGCACTCGGCTTCCGCGTCTGCAAACTCCTGATCGGTTCCTGGCTTGGCCACCATGCGGTCAATGAAGCCGCGCAGCGCATCGCCGAACTTGTCCAGGTTGGAGACCACGGCCAGACTGCCCTGCAGCTGCACGGCCACGGCCGGCAGGCTTTCAATCGGCTCGGCCACCACGGCGGCGGGGCGCTCGGCATTGGGGTCATAGGCTGCCACATCCTTCTCCAGTTGCTCCCAGCCAGCGATGATCTGGGCGCGCAGCTCTGCATCGGGCTCGTACCAGCAGTGATATTCCTCCACAAGCAGCCATTCGCCTGTTGCTTGATTCTGCTGCCAGCGGCTGGCCATGAACAGGATTCGCTCGCATCCGGAAACCATAGCCTGCTGCTCCATCTGCACCCGGTACTGCATGGGGAGGTCATCTCCATGGCATTCGTTCGCAAGCAACTCTCTCAGGTCGCTGTTGAGCATCTTGTGCTCAAAGGCCGTGTCGTTCATGAAGGTCAGGCCGTCGAAGCTAGCCGAGTACTTTCCACGAGTGCCGACGCAGGGCGAGAGGTCTTCGCCGATGATCTTCTCGGCCAGGGGGCGGGCCAGGGCCTCGAACTGGTGCCCATCGTTGAAGCGGCGCTGAGTGGCTGCATCGACTTCGGGCACGATGCCCGTGGCCAGTTCCTTGACCAGCTCCGAGCGCTTCTTGTAGGCGCTGCAGCCCATCATGGCCGGCGCATCGCTGGCGTTGAAGTGATTGCGGCGGTGGGCATGCCATTCGGCGCTGCCCTGGACGAGGTTCACGAGTTGCATGGTCATGCTTGCTCCAGTTCTGCCACGCGGGCATCAAAAATGTCGGTGAGGGTGGCTTGCTGGGACGGGTCAGCGATGGTTTCAATCTGGTTTCCCAGGCCGTACAAGGTGTCCAGATCGGTACAGGCCTTGATGTCGGCCTCCAGCTTCGCTGGGTCTACGACGGGCGCGCCTTCTTGTGGAGCTGAAGCGGGAGTTGCAGCGGGTTGAGTCAGCTCTTGGGCCTTGTTGCGCAGCTCCTTTTCCTGTTCGGCTGTGACGATGCCTTTTGCACCGAGCCAAGCCAGTGCGTCTGCGACCGTCTTGCCGCCCTGGATACCCTTCAGGATGCTGGGCAGCTGCTTGGCCCATTTGTCATCGGGCCAAGCAGACAAAGTGGCCCGCTCAGGCTCAACCACCACTGCATCACCCATGTGGATCTCTTGCGGTTCCTGCAGCTCGTCCGGCGTGTAGACGCCAAGAATTGCGCCAGGCTTGTACAGGCGTGCCCAGTTCTTCACCTGTAGATAGCCGAGCTGCTGCTTCGGGTTGGTCTTCCACAGTGGAGAGTTCCGGGTGGTGACAGATCCGAGGGTTAGCCATTCACCCCATGTGACGGCCGTCTTGCCACGAGGAGTAGCTCCTACTCGGCATTTCAGGCCCTCGCCTGTGCCTTCGTATTCATAGGAGAACTCGCCAGTGATCGATCCTGTGGACTGGAGCACTGCGATCACCAGCTGGGCTTCATATCCCAAGGTGCCATTCACCAAGTGGGTTTTCTGAGCGACAGCGAAGGGGGACATGTTCCACTGCAATGCCTGCAGCGTCACAGCCATGCAATCCGCCACGTTGCCCTGCAGGTGCTTCGGCACTGTTGCGCGACCAGCTGCCATCAGTTCGGCCATGCGGAAGGCTCGATCCATGGCGTCGTTGCTGAGCACCAAGGCAGTGCTGCTTGTGTTGACTGGAAGCGCGGTTGCTTCTGAAGTAGTGATTGCGTTCACGAAAACCTCACATGGGTGATAAAGGCGAGAAGGGCGGCAGCGCTGCTGGCCACCCACAAAAGAAAAGCCCGGGCAGTGCCGGGCTCGTGATCAGGTTGGTTCATGGTTTCCAGGCCAGGGCGGCAAAGGTGGGAACGATGAGCAGGAGAGCAAACGCTTCGTTCATGGGCGTTCCTTCAAACATTGAACGGTCTGCGCATCGAGCCATTCAGCGTGCATGCCAGGGCAGAGCCACGCGCCGGCAGCGGCATGCTTGAGGTCGGCAGCTGTAGTGGTGATCGATGCATCGGCCGCCTGGGCGCTGCACCCGGCCAGCCCGGTGCACAGCACGATCAGCAGCAGGGCCAGAAACAACAAAGCCCGCGTTGGTGCGGGCTTCTTGCGGCGCGGGAGGCGCTGGAGTTGGATGGGGGAGGGCATCAGGTGGCTCCTTCCTGACTTGGCGGGGCAGGCAGTGGCATCCAGTGGGTAAGTCCATGGACTTCTTCGCTAATCCATCCATACCCTGTCTCGTAGACAGATCTAATCCAGCATCTTTTTTCTTTTGGATGGTAGTCAGGCCATCCCCAAGACACGTTGGTTACACGCTCTCCATTCCATCCATCAAACTCTGTGCACACGTCTTTCGGCGCGCTCTCGATGGGCTGCCACTGCGGGATCACATCGGAAAGCTTGGCCCGGATTGCTTGATATGTGTCCATTCCTGCTCCGTGGCCACATGCCTCGCACTCATCGCCAAACAGCTCCACCAGTTCCATGACCTCATTAATCTGCTTGCTCATATCGCCTCATACTGGTTTTCGGTTTCAGGGTCCAGAGCAGCTCGGATCTGCTCGGGGGACAGCGGCTCTGCCATCTGGACCAGCACCTGCTGGGCGCAGAACTCGGCAAGGGCTGGGTGCTGGGCTACTCGTTGAGCGGGTGTCATAGGTGCTCCCTTCGGCTGATGAGGCGATCGATCGCCATGTCTTCTGTTTCTTCTTGGCAGTGCGCAATCCAGCTATCGATGATTGGCTCATCGCATTGCTGGGCCAGCAGGTCGGCAATGTCCTGGCCGTGGTGCCAGATGGCACGGACTTCGAAGCCATCCTCTTCGTCGCCTGCCATCAGGCATTCCAGAGGGATGCCCGCCAGGCTGAGGCTGTAGAGGGTTTCATCCGTTCCCGGCGCCGGGCAGGCGTAGGGCAGCGGGCAAGGAATGCGGGCGTTCATGACATTTGCTCCTGAGGAATAGTTTTAAACAGCCACAGGCCGGGGTTGACGATGCTCTGCGGCCTCAGCAGAGCGTGAGCAGCAGTGCTGGAGGCCGAGTCCAGGGGAATGAAGTCGTCTTCATAAGGTGGCTTGACGAGCACCTGGTGCCCGTCAGCCATGCCGCGCAAAATTTCAGCGTTGGGGTGTTCCATGTGCTGCCTTGGAATAAAAAAGCCCCGACTGGCGGGGCGAACTCACTGCGAAGTGAGGGAGGAGTAGGGTGATGGTGCAGCTAACTAGCCGGTCACTACTCCGACTAGCAATGCGCACTTGGGTTAGAAAAGTTGCTGCACCATCTGGTGTGACCACGCTGCTCACCGCCTCAAGGCCTATTCCTTAAGGTGGCGTCGTAATCAGCGGGCATGGTCACGCCGGATGGCCCCGCTAAAGCCCTGCGGGGGAAGGCACATGCAGGCCGCATGCTGGCAAAGCTCACATTTCCAACTCCTTTTCAAACCGCAGCGCTCTCAACGAAAGCGCTCTGGTTTGGGCCTATGCCAGGCCCGGCCGCAGCGCACCCACGCTGCTGGTCTTTTCTGCTCTTGGGTTCCACCCTCACCGGAGGATCAGCGTGCATCCGGGCGCTCCGGGACTGTGTCCCTTCGCTGCACTTCTGCGTTACGGCTTTGTGCTGCGATGGGATGTATTGCACCATTCGGTGTCATGCATGTCAATACCATTTGGTGTCATTGAGCAGAATTTTTTTTATACTGCACGCATGACCACACACCACACAGACGAAAAAAAGCCCGCTCTGGGCGGGCTGGCTGAGGATGAGTTCTGGACTCAGATGGATGGTTTGGCCGCTAGGGCTCGGGCTGGTGATGCTATTGCGGCCCTGGCTTTGTCCAGCCGCGCGCTGCGCATGGCGGCCTTATGTATCCAGACGCCGAACGATTCGGATCGATCCTGGAGTCAACAACTCCAGAGATGCACTCACATGTTCGGGCACCATATCCGCATGCGAGATTATGGGGATAAGGTCGTTTGCACTTCTTGCTATCAGGTCGTTGGTGACTGAGTACGCCCAATAACTGTTGGCCGCCTGCTCCAAAGCGCTAACAGGCAAAACATGTTGCTGCCTGGAGATAACAAGAGAGATGGGAGCGATGTGGACTGGTTTGTCCAAATCAATAAGCTCTACTTCGTAGCAAATGCCAAGCGGTGCAAATCGGGTGCGGTACTCGCGAATACTTTCTTCGTCTAGGCAGCAGAAGATGCTTTCTAGGCGTGATGGCTTGTCTATGAAATTCTTGGCTCTAATGCATTCGAAAACAGCTTCTCGATGAGCGACAAAAGAGCCAGCATCGTTGAGCGTCATTAGTCGCCCGAAATTCCCAGGCTCAATCACCGAGCCCACGCCAAGAGGTATCGGCGCGACGTGGAAGAGGTTCATTTACCGATGCCCCAGGTGGTTCCGTTTCGGCCGCAGTGGTCATAGATCGATTGCAGGGCCATCTCAGGACTCGTTCTCCCAGCTTTCCACGCATCTGTTGCGTCTGCAATAAGCGCTCTGCAATTTACTGGGAGGCCGGATTCCTTACCGTAGACAGTCTGGCCATTGGGGTCAAAGTAGTTCTTGACATCATCCATTCCGCATCCAGCCAAAGCTGTACAAGTCACTGCAGCTGCAAGAATCGTTCGCATCCTCTCTCCCTAGAAAATTACCTTTTAGAGTCTTACGCCCATCCATATGGCGCGGCCCTGGATTAAGGCTTCGGCTTTACCGTCAATCACGATATCGGGGTGCTCTTGTTTGTCGGCATTATCAGAAACAGCATGCCAAACACCATTAACCTTTTGAAAGCGCTTCACCACCATCTCACCGTCCCAGCTGAAGGCATAAATGTGGCCAGGCTTTGGATCCCGGTCAGATTTATTGAGCAAAAGGATTGACCCATCCTTGATGGTGGGCTCCATACTGGCGCCCTTAACCTTCACGATTGCAGCATTTGCAGGGTTCACACCCGCCGCGCGCAAGAAGTCTCGGCGGAACTGCAGTGCTCCTGCTTCTTCCAGAATTTCAACTGGCCGACCTGGACCCGCTCCAACCTCCACGGTCAGGATGCTGACACTGACGAAATCAGAGGATTCCTCATCGCCATCCAGCGAGTATTTCGGAAGATCTAGCTTCTCCTCGATCTCTCTAGCAAGCTCAGCTCCGATGTCTCTCGAGCCTTGCAGTCGATTGCTCCAGAAACTTGAAGACCGGCCAAGCCGCTTCACCAGATCAGAGGGTGATCCAGCATCTGGATTCTTGCGGCTCACCCAGCCTCTGCGCACACAAAGGGCGTTCAGGTTGTGTTTGCGGATCTCAGAAACAGAAGACATGCCCCAACTAGACATCATGAATGACACCATTTGGTATTGACACTGAATTGCACCATGTGGTGCAATAAGGCATGAACCTCAAAAAATACCTTATGGCGTTGTCGCCATCCGAGCGCGGCGAGTTCGCTTTGCGCTGTGGAACGACCATCGGGCATCTCTCGAATGTCGCGAATGGATACAAGCCTTGCTCGCCTGAGCTCGCTGTCGCGATCGAGCGCGAATCCGCCGGCGATGTCCGAGGCGAGGGTCTTACCCAGAAGCTCGACTGGGCCTACCTCCGTTCCGGCGCTGCGCACCTGACCGCAGAGCAGCCCGCCCCCGCCGGACAAGAGGCCGCGTGATGTCAAACGATCCCAATGTTCGGGTACAGGAGAGGGGCGGACTCTCTTGCAAGGTAGATCGAATGCTTGTCGTTGGAAGGGCATTCGATCTTCGGTCCGCCAGTCAAAGGCTTGGGATGGAACTGAAGTGGAATCTCGCGTCCTTCGCCATAACACGTAGCGCAAAAGTACTTCGGATTGCCCACTTGGCCCTCCGTCGACTCCACAAGTTCGCGCACCAGTTTTCCGGGAGCCACCTCGGTCAACTTGTATTGGCTGCGCTGTTTGATCTGTCTTTCCAGTTCGGCCTGGCGAGCATCCGCCTCTATGGCCTCCATTCGAAGCTTCTGGACCTCGAGCTCGAGCGTGTTCGTCGATTGCACATGGGTGGTTGCAATGACTAGCGCATCCAACAGCCTGGCCTGCAAATCGACCAGCGCCGAATTCACTTTGGTTTCGTCGCGTGCGGCGACGCCCAACGCTACCAAGTCGTATGCCGCCTTCGTGGCAGCAAGCGCCTCTGGAATGTTCATGTCTGCCCCTCCCGGGGATGGTTGTGTAGGAGCTTCCATTCTGCCCCGGGAGGCGGCGGGCACCTTTTCCCTCGCCCTCAACAAGAACGCCCTCAAGGAGGCCTGACCTATGTACGCCGACCCCGCACACATTCGCAAGAACCGCGTGAACTTGTCCCTGAACGATGCAGAGGACAGGCTGGCCGAGGCAATGGCCGAGTTCAACGGCATGCAGAAGTCTGTGTTTCTGCGCGAGCTGGTTCTTGAGGGTTTGTCTCGTTTCCATAGCTCCAAGTCTGCAGCGGCTGCTACAGAAATGCGAGCTACAAACTCGTGACGCTGGCGCGTCATTTCAGCAACGGTTGCGTAACGCGGAATGAAAAACAGTGTCAGCACCACCCCAACCCGGGCAGCCACTCGACCTATCGGAACGAGAAGCCGCTGCACTCGATGCCTACGCCGCAGCGCATGGGCTTACCCGTCAACAAGCAGCCACTCAGCTGGCCCAGCGCACCCTGGACGAACGCTACCGCATCAAGCAGCAGCAAGGCCGGGTTGTTCCATTTCGGAGGCGTTGATGGTCTCTATTGAACTTTTGCGTAACTCAAATGTGCAGAACCACTGCACCAAAGAAAAACGCCTGCAGTTGTTGACGCGACGTGCAGGCGAGTTGGAGAGGGGCCAATGAGCATCCAGCTAATGACACTCGCTTGGCAGACCGCTTTGCCATTGAACCAAAAGACTGTCTTGCTGGCCCTGAGCGACTGGGCCAATGACGAAGGCGCAAGCCTTCACCCTTCCATTTACGCACTGTCTGAGCGTCTGACTTGCAGCGAACGTACCGCTCAACGCCTGATTCGCGACCTGGAAGAGGGGCAGTGGATTGCTGTGGTAGGCAACCACAACGGTGGCCGCCCAGGCGCGACCCGCAATTACCGAATCAATGTGCGCAAGCTGCGTGCTGCAGCTGAGGCAGAAGAGCTTCGCCGCGCTGAAATCCGTCGACAGTTCCGTCACGTCAACACTGATCACACGCTAGACCCGTTTGATACGGGTGACAAATCAGGCGAGACGGGTGACACCAGTGTCACGGGTGACAAATTGACAGGGGTGACAAATCAGGTAGAGACGGGTGACAAATCGGGTAGGGGACGGGTGACAAATCAGGCAGAGACGGGTGACACCGGTGTCACCCTAACCACCATAGAACCGTCAATAGAACCACCAAAGAACCACCATAACGCTCGAGCTGCGAAAAATGCTGCGGTCGTCAAGCCGAACGATGTGACCGAACAGACCTGGACCGACTGGCTGCAGCTGCGCAAAACGCTGAAGGCCACGGTGACCCAGACGGCTGTGGATGGCATTGCCCGAGAGGCAACTCGAGCTGGCTACAGCCTGGAGCAGGCACTGGTGACCTGCTGCGCCAATGGTTGGCGAGGCTTCAAAGCCGACTGGGTTCAGTCGCGACTGCCGATAGGGCAGGCTCCCGCACGGAGCGGGCAGCCTCAATCCTTTGCCGAGAGAGACCGTGAAGAGGCCATGCGCCGCTGGGAGCAGATGACCGGGCGCACACACCCTGACCGCCAGCAGCAGCGCGGCGGCGTCATCGACATCACGCCCCGCAGCGAAGCGATGTTTTTGGAGGCCTGACCATGACGACCGACACCCGCAACAGCATCCAGAAACTGTTCGACACCCTCGGTGCGGCATACGGTGCAGCTTGGGATCGCAGCCTAGGCATTACGCCTGTCGACCAAGTTCAAGCCGAGTGGAACAAGCGTTTGATGGGCTTCAGCATGGCCGACATCCGCTATGCGCTGGATCACCTTCCAGCCAAGCCTCCCAACATTTTCGAGTTTCGGGATCTGTGCCGCGCATCGCCGAAGAAGGAAGTCCCGCTGCTCGAGCAGACGCCGGCCAACCCCCAGCGAGTGGCCGAACTGGCAAAGCAAGTCCGCGATTCCTTAGGCACCGAGGCGAAGAAGGACCCCAAAGCCTGGGCCCACAAGCTGCAAAAGCGTCACGAGTCCGGCGAAAAGCTGGGGGGGCACCAGATCCGAGCCTACCGAGAAGCGCTGGGCCTCGATGGCCGCCAGCCCTGGCAGTAAATCATTCAAAAGCAGGAGCAACGAATCATGATCATCATTGGAATCGACCCAGGTTTAACAGGTGCTTGCGCGGTCATGGATCACAACGGCGTGCGGGCCATCTTCGACTTGCCCACCATGCCCGTGCCCGGCGCCGGCGAGAAGGCTCTGGTCAAACGCAAGATTGATGGCAAGGCCTTCTGCCAGCTGCTGCTGAAGCACTGCCCCGCCAGTGAAGGCAAGCCCCTGGCCGTGCTGGAGAAGGTCAACACCATGGGCGGCGCAAACAACGCGGTTCAGACCCAGGGCAGCCTGATGCGCAGCCTGGGCGCGATCGAGAGCGTGCTGGAGTGCCTGGGATATCCGACCGAGCATGTCGCTCCCCAGTCGTGGAAAAAGCTGTTCCGCCTGGGCTCCGAGAAGACCAAGGCCCTGGAAACCGCCCGCAAGCTGCACCCCGAGGCTGCCGGCAACCTCACACGTGCTCGCGATCACAACCGGGCCGAAGCCGTGCTGCTGGCCCACTGGGGAAAGGTGGAGCTCGTATGAAACACCCTTGCAAAGAGTGCTGGGATCCAGTTGACCGAGACGGCGCCGAGCTCTGCGACTGGTGCCAGATGACGCCAGAACAGCGCGATTCCCACATGGCCCGCAATTGGTGGCTGCTAGCAATTGCCGTCTGTCTGGTCATCGCGGCGATTTTGATATCGGAGGCGTCATGAGCTGGCTCTGGCTTATCCCCGCATTCCTGGCCGGACTGGTCATCGGCATCTGGCTTGGCATCGCTTCGGTCTCCAACAGCATGGAGAGCTACTGACATGCGCGATCGTCTCACCCTCGTTCTCAAGACCCCAGAGCAGGGCCACATCGCCATCATCAACGCCTGGAAGCAGGCCAAACAGGTGCTGGAAGACGGCAAGCACCTGGTGCTCGAGATCCGGCCTGAGCGCCGGCAAGAGCGCCACAGCCGCCACTTCCACAGCCTGATCAACCAGATCAGCGCCCAGGTGGGCGGCGACCTGGCCAGCACCGACGACGCCAAGCGCATCCTGATTTCGGCCTTTCGCATGGACACCCTCAACGATGTGGCATTCCGCGATGAGTGGGCGCGCTTCGGCGATCTGCGCATGGGCCGCGGCCTGCGTGGCGAGGTGGTGATGCTGGGCACTCAGTCCAAAGACTTCACCGACAAGCTGGCCCGGGGCTTTATCGAATGGCTCTACGCCTTCGGGGTCGAGGCTGGAGTCAGATTTAAACCTTGGGAGGATGAGAATTGAACGCAGTCGCCGAAAAGCAGAACATCGATGAGTGCCAACTGAACGACCTGCTCAATGAGTACCTGGTGGAATGGCACCGGTGGAGTGCAGAAGATTCCATTGCCGAGGGCTACCCCAGCCGTAGCCCGTCATGCGCCCTGGGTCCAGCCGGTGGAGACAGTGATGGCGTGGACATGGAGACCGTCGACGCGGTGATTGACGCCATTCCCCAGCCTCACCGCACGGCCCTGGCATTCCAAGCGCGCAACCTCAACAGCAGGGCCCAAGTGTGGAGCAGCCCACGTTTGCCGGCCAACTGGGAAGAGCGCCAGATATTGCTGATGGAGGCTCGGAATATGTTCACGCGCGGCCTGATGGAAAAGGGCGTCATAGGGGGTTGACGCTGTTCAGAATTGATGCAGAATACGTCTCGGGCCGTTGCGCCCAAAAATTCCAAAGCCCTGGCCTCAACCGTCGGGGCTTTTTCGTTTGTCTCCTAGCTGGCCCCGCCAGCATCTGCCGCCCTGGTTCGCCTCGGCGGCTTTTTTATTCCCTTGATCCAGCCAAGGCCGCGCCGGAGCGGTTTGATGGCGTGGGTGATTTCCACCGTGAGCTGTCACGGAGCTGGTGCACAGAGAAGGGCAGAACCCCAGCGGCATGCGCCGTAAGTCCTTATGGGGTGACAAATTCTTTTTCCTGAAAGGCAATCATGAGCGACGAAGCAATTGAGCAAGAAATCCAAACTAAGGGCAAGACCGCTGCGCGCATCACGCCTGCTGACATCGAGGCGAACATCGCCAGCGAGCACTATTTCACGGCACAGCATGGTGTTGCGGGTGCAATGGCTGCACTCGAGCTGCACCAGCGCACTGCGCACCCAGGTGCGGAGGGTGCACTGCGCCTGCTGACCTTCTGTGTGCTGGTGCTCCGCAACGGCTTCACCGTCACAGGTGAAAGCGCCTGCGCCAGCCCGGAAAACTTCGATGCCGAGATTGGTCGCAAAGTTGCCCGCGCCAATGCGGTGCAGAAGATCTGGCCCCTGATGGGCTACGAGCTGCGCTCCAAGCTGGCAGGGCAGTAACCCGTTTCCCGCTATGGCAAGGATCCCGCTGTGAGCCGCAGCACCAAATCGAAAGGTGAACCTATGTTCCGCAGTCGTGTTGTCGTGCTGGCCCTGGCCGCATGCGCTCTCATTGGTCATTCCGTGGTCGCAGTCGTGCTACAGCCCATCGCCGCCGTGTGTCGCTTCATTGGCATTCACATCAAGGAAGCCTGCGCGATGGCTTCCCAGGTGGCCGAGCAGAAGCAGACCAAGCCTTCCATCCTGGTCAAGGCGGCTGCATTCGCTGCTTCGCTGGCCAAGCGTGAACGCCCGGTGCTGACCGCCTCGTGGCGCATGTGTCCGTCAGCCTGATCTCCACTGCTGGTAGAGGGCCCTCAAGTGAGGGCTCTTTGCATTGCATCCGCCAGGGTGCAGCGCAAAGACAGTTTCGCCACCACCAGGCGCGTCCGGCAAAGCATGCACTGACACATGGGACGCTAGGCCTGTGTGGTGGCACCTCATTGAAAGAAAAGCATGGCACTCACCCCAAAGCAAGAGCGCTTTGTGGCCGAGTACCTGATTGACCTGAACGCGACTCAGGCCGCGATCAGGGCTCGCTACAGCGCAAGAACTGCTGCATCACAAGGCGAACGCCTGTTGAGAAATGTTGAGGTAGACACGGCGATTAAAGCGGCCATGAAGGCCCGCGAGCAGCGCACTCACATCACCCAAGACCGGGTGTTGCAAGAGTTGGCGCGCATCGCCTTCTTCGACATTCGCCGCCTCTACCGAGATGACGGAACCATGAAGGATCCGCACGAGATGGATTCGGACACCGCAGCGGCCATTGCCTCCATCGAGGTCAAGGAAGAGATGGAGCGCGGCGAAGAAGTTGATGAAGAGCTCGAAGACCAGCCCCACGGTGGCGCTCTCAAGCGCAGGCGCGGCAATCTGGTCGCAGGCTACACGCTAAAGACCAAGGTCTTTGACAAGGGCTCTGCACTCCAGCTGGCAATGCGTCACCTCGGAATGCTGAACGACAAGATTGCCCATACAGGCCCGACTGGCGGCCCCGTCGAAACCATCACCCGCGTTGAGCTGGTCCCCCTGAAGAAATGACAACTGCACAGATCGCCCTCCCTGAAAAGCTGATTGAGCTGTTTTCGGGAGAGGCAGACGTGCGCGCTGCCCATGGTGGTCGTGGTTCTGGCAAGACCCGGAGCTTTGCCACTATGGCGGCTCTCAAGGGCTACCAGTACGGCATGGCCGGCACGAGCGGCATCATCCTGTGCGCGCGCCAGTTCATGAACTCCCTGGAGGATTCCAGCCTGGAGGAAGTGAAGCGGGCCATTGAGGAAGTGCCGTTTCTCGCGGCGTACTACGAGATGGGCGAGAAGTTCATCCGGTCGAAGGATGGGCGCATCAGCTTCGCCTTCGCTGGCCTGGACCGCAACATCGCCTCGATCAAGTCCAAGGGGCGCTTGCTGCTGTGCTGGGTCGATGAGGCTGAGCCGGTCACGGAGACCGCCTGGCAGACGCTGATCCCCACGCTGCGGGAAGAGGGCGAAGGCTGGAACGCCGAGCTCTGGGTCACCTGGAACCCGCTGCGCAAGAATGCGCCGGTCGAGAGCCGATTCCGACACTCAAAGAATCCGCGCATCAGGTGCGTGCAGATCAACTGGCGCGACAACCCGAAGTTTCCGGCCAAGCTGGAGCGGGACAGGCAGGCCGACAAGCTGGAGCGCCCAGACGACTATGAGCACATCTGGGAAGGCGCATACAAGGAAGGCCACGTTGGGGCCTATTACACGAAGCAGCTGCTGCTGGCCAAGGAGCAGGGGCGCATCGGCGTGGTGCCCATGGATCCCATCATGAAGCGCCGGGCCTATGCCGACATCGGCGGTACTGGCCGGGATGCCGACAGCTTCGCGCTGTGGATAGCCCAGTTCGTGGGCCAGCAGATTCTGGTGGTTGACTACTACGAAGCCCAGGGCCAGCCCATGGCGGCGCACATAGAGTGGCTGCATGGCCGAGGGCACAAGCCCGAGAACACCATCATCCGGCTGCCCCACGATGGGGACACGAGCGACAAGGTGTTTGCTGTCACCCCAGAGAGCGAACTGCGCAAGCACGGGTTTGACGCCAGCAGCATTCCGAACCAGGGCAAGGGCGCCGCTTTGAAGCGGGTCGAGGCCGTGCGGTCGCAGATGCACCGCTGCTGGTTCAACGAAGAAACAACTGGCCCGGGCCGCGATGCCCTGGCCTGGTATCACGAAAAGCGCAACGAGCAGCGTGACGTGGGCCTGGGCCCAGAGCACGACTGGTCAAGCCACGGCTCTGACGCCTTCGGCCTCATGTGCTGCGACTGGACGCCGCCGCGCGTCATGGCGCCGTTACCGCTCCCTCAAATAGGAATTGTGTGATGACAATGGAAAAAGACACGTTCCGGCAGGTGCTGGAGCATGAAATTGACGATGCACAGAGCTGGCTCGCCGGCGGCATCCGTGGGGAGCAGCAGCGCAACCTGCAGTATTACCTGGGTCTTCCGCTGGGCAACGAGGTGGACGGCCGCTCCCAGGTCGTGTCCTGGGATGTGTTTGAGACCATCGAGAGCGCACTGCCGAACTTCCTGGAGCCCTTCTTCTGCGGCGACAACATCGGTGAGTTTCTGCCGCGCGGCCCAGGTGATGCAGCCTATGCAGACCAAGCCACCGAGCTCGTGAACTTCGTCATTCAGAACGAGAACCCAGGCTTCCTGATCTTCATGGACTGGATCAAGGACTCACTGCTGAGCAAGATCGGCGTGGTCCGGGCCAAATGGGTGCAGCCTGACCCCGTGCGGCAGGAGTTCCGAGGGTTGACCATAGAGCAGGTCACGCTGATGACCCAGGATCCTGCTGTATCGATCATCGAGGCGTCTGCCTCTGAGCAGCTGTCGCCCGATGTGATGCAGGCGGCGGGCCTGCAGATGCCAGAGCTGTTCGATCTGACCATCATGCGCAAGCAGCGCGGCTGCGTGAAGCTGCGCAACGTGCCGCCCTCTGATTTCCTGGTCAACCGCACGGCCAAGAGCCTGGAAGAGGCCCGCCTGCTGGGCGAATGGGTCACCTACACCCGATCGCAGCTCACCGAGATGGGCATCAGCGATGTGGACGAGATCAAGAGCTACGACGGCGCAAGCAACCTGCTCGAGGAAGACGAGCGCACCAGCCTACCGAACGACAGCGCCGACAAGTCGCTGGAAGAGGTGAGGCTGTTCGAGGGCTTCATCCGCTGCGACTACAACGGCGACGGCGTGGCCGAATGGCGCCGCATCTTGGTGTCTGGCGACCGAGAGCTGGAGAATGAAGAGGTCGAGGGGCACGAGTACTCTGTCCTGACGCCCATCAAGCTGCCTCACCGCGTGATCGGCATGGCCTTGGCCGATCCGGTCACAGAGCTGCAGCGCTTGAGCAGCGGGCTGACGCGCCAGTATGTGGACTCTCTGTATCTGGCCAACAACCCGCGCACCTACGTCAACCAGAAAGCGGTCGTCAACCTGGACGATGTGATCAGCAACCGCATCGGGGGCATCATCCGGGGAGAAGGGCCGGCATCTGATGCCGTGGCGCCGATCAAGACGGCCTTGGTCGCCACAGAATCTCTAGCCGGCCTCGAAATGGCCCAGGGCATGCGCGAGCGCCGCACCGGCGTCACCCGCTACAACCAGGGTCTTGATGCTGACAGCCTGAACAAGACCGCCACGGGCATCACCAAGATCTCCAACATGGCCGACAGGCGCATGCTGCTGATCCTGCGCATGTTCGCCGAGAGCGGGGTGAAGGACCTGTTCAAGCTGGTGCTGAGGCTGATCACCCAGTATCAGGACATCCCGCTGACCATACGGCTGCGCAATGAGTTCGTGCAGTTCGACCCGCGCATGTGGTCGCCAGACATGGACGTCAGCACGGATGTGGGCCTTGGCACCGGTGACAAGACCGAAACCCTGATGCTGCTCCAGCAGTTCGGCCAGTTTATGCAGCAGGCCGCAACCGTGGGCATGGTCGGTCCCGAGCAGATCTATGAATTTGGCAAGGCCCTGGCCAAGAACGCCAAGCTCAAAGGAGCCGCCGAGAAGTTCCTGATTCCGCCGGACAAGATCCAGCAGAAGCCGCCCCAGCCATCGCCCGAGCAGATCAAGGTCCAGATGGAGCAAATGAAGCTCCAGCACCAGCAGCAAATGGAGGCCATGAAGCTGCAGGCCGAGGCCATGGAAGGCGACAAGCAGCGGGCGGCGGATCTGAAGATCAAGGAAATGGAGCTCCAGCAGGATGCCTGGAAGTCCTTGATCGAAATGTCCGCCGGCTATGTGATGGGCCAGGCCCGCATGGATGGCCAGATGACGGAGCCGGCGCAGAACCTAATCGGTGGCACGCAGCTGGATCAGAACATGCAGGCACCGAACATCACGCCGGAGCAGCTTGACTATGTGGCCCAGGTCATCAACGGCCTTGCCAGCCGGTTCCAGAGAGGATAAGCATGAGCGACGCTCAGTACCGGGCAGAGCAGGCCAAGCGCCTGCTTGAAGACCCGCTGATGAAAGAGGCTCGCGCCACGGTGGTGCAGGCCCTGCAAGACGAAATCCTGTCTCTACCGCTCTCCGAGCGTGATCGCCGCGAAGCCGCGGTTGCCATGCTCAAGGGCGCAGAGCAGTTTTTCCGTGTGTTCCACCTTGTGATTGACGGGTACAAGCTGGAGCAGGCCGAGTTGACCAATGAGGCCCAAATCCAAGCCCGTTTCCAAGCCATCCAGGAGCGCATGCGCGATGTCTAAAGCAAAGAGCAAAGCGGGCGAGGCGCCTGCAGTGGAAACCAACGAGCCTCAGGGCACTGAAGTCCAGGCGGCGAAAGCGCCAGCGGTGGATGCGGTCACGGAGGCAGTCGAGGCTGAATCCAAGCCTGTCTCCAAGACGGCCGAAGATGATCCGAAAGTGGATGATCCTGCTGCCGAGGCCCCGCTGGAGTCCCTTGAGGTCTTCCTGCGCCGGGTGGAGCGCACCCACATCGAGTGCGACGTGGTGGCTACGGCCGCCACTCACCCGCATGCATCGGAAATCACTTGGCCCGGCACCTATGGCGGCATCCGCCTGAGTCCCGGCCCTGTGTCGGTGACCTACAGCGACGGCACCACCGAGTAACTTTTTTTCAACACCGCCCGGGCACGGTTTGCCCGGCTGACCAGTTAGGAACAACCCGACAAGGGGCTGCATGCGACGGCGTGCGGCCCTTTTTTCGTTGGGCTCACACCTGGTCAGTCCAACCACACCAATGACCATGGACGACGATCAAGACCAAAGCCCGACGCTGGAAGACCTGGCCAATGCACTGAACGACGACGAAGGACAAGCGCAAGACGCCCCTGGATCTACTGAAGGTGCAGACGATTCCCAGGCCGAAGGCGCCACCGAAGCCGAAAGCGACCTGGAAGGCGAGCAAGAGGCAGCTGCTGACGAAGAAGGACAAGCCGCACAGGCCCCTGCCGACGATGCAGTCATTTCGTGGACCACTGCCGGCGGCGAGACTCTGGAAGCCCCTCTTTCTGAGCTGAAGGCGGGTTATCTGCGGCAGTCTGACTACACGCAGAAGACCCAGGCCCTGGCCGACGAGCGCAAGCAGGCTTCGGAGCAGGTTGCAAAGCAGTACCAACAGGTGCAGGAGTTCGCCCGCGAACAAGCGCAGCTGATGAACATGCAGGAGCAACTGGCTCTGTTTGCCAAAGCTGACTGGAATGCCCTGTATGAGCAGGACCCGACCGAAGCAGGCCGGCTGCAAGCACAGTGGCGGCAATTGGAAGCACGGGCCCAAGACACGGCGCGCAGCTTCCAGGTCAAGGTCCAACAGCGCGAAGCGGAGCAGTCCACACAGTTCCAGCAGCGTACCCAGGAGGCTCTGCAGACCATGCAGCGCGATATCCCGGGGTTCGGTGCTGAGCAGTTGAAGGCGATGCGAGACGCGGGTATCGCCCATGGGTTCACGGATGCCGAGCTCTCTCAGGTAGCGGACGCCCGCACCCTGAAGGTGCTGCACGAGGCCGCCCAGTGGCGCGCCCTGCAGGCCAAGAAGCCGGCAACCCAGCAAAAAGTGCAGGCAGCACCTCCCAAGGCATCCAAGCCTGGTGCAGCCAGCGTCCCCCAATCGAAACGCGAAACGGCATGGAAGCAATTGAATGCCCGCCGTGACGTGGATTCTTTGGCTGCACTGATCGCAGCCTCGGAGTAAAGATATGGCTCAACAAACCAATTCCTTCGCCACGTTCAACGCGGCGGGCAACCGCGAAGAGCTGGCTGATGCGATCTACCGCATCTCCCCTGAAGAAACCCCCTTTGTGTCGGCTATCGGCAAGGGCTCTGCATCCTCGGTCTTCCCCGAGTGGCAGACCGACGCCCTTGGCGCAGCCGCCAATAACAAGGTGGAGCAGGGCAATAACCCCACCATCGCCGCGACCACGCCCACCAAGCGCATCGGCAACCGCACGCAGATCTCCGAAAAAACCTTCTCGGTGACAGGCACTCAGGAAGTGGTGGACAAGGCCGGCCGCAAGTCCGAAGTGGCCTACCAGAAGGCAAAGAAGATGATCGAGCTCAAGCGAGACATCGAGTTTGCGGCGATCAACAACACCACGGCGGTCACCGCTGCATCGGGCGTTGCGCCCCAGTCCCGTGGCATTGCTGGCTGGCTGGCGACCAACAACAGCCTGGGCGCTACGGGTGTTGCACCCAACCCCGACACCAACACGGCTCCCACTGACGGCACGCTGCGCACTTTCACCGAGGCGATGCTGAAGGACGTGGGCCAGAAGTGCTGGGAGCAGGGCGGAGACCCATCGCTGCTGTTCGTGCCTGCGGCACTGCGCGCGACGGTTTCGGGCTTCACCGGCGTTGCCCAGAAGACCAATGACGTGAAGTCCAAGGCCGCCACCACCGTGGCCACTGCGGACATCTACGTCGGCGACTTCGGTACTTACACCGTGGTAAACAGCCGCCAGCAACGCGCCCGTGACGTGTTCCTGATCGACCCAAAGCGCTGGAAGCTGCTGACCTTGCGCGGCATGAAGGCAACGCCTTTGGCTAAGACAGGCGACTCGGACAACTGGATGATCAACACCGAGTGGACGTTGCAGTCCAACCAGGAAGCCGCCAGCGGCGCTATCCGTGACCTGCAGCCCTGATCCATCCGCCAACTGAAAGAGGCCGCCCTACGGGGCGGCTTTTTATTTATGCAGAAACGAATCCTGAGCAACAACGGCCAATCGCAGGCAATCTGGCACGACCACGGCGACGGAAAGGTGACTGTCCAACAAGTGACAGACGTCACAGCCGCCGTCGAGCGCGCCAAGGGGCTGCACAACATCGGCGCGCACACAACCGGCATGGGCGACAAGCATGTGGCCTCTGTGCCTATCCCTGTGCTGACGGAGTGGGCCCAGAAGCGCGGCAAGACCTACGCCGATGTTCTTCAGGATTCGGATTTGTTGAAGCAGTTCCTGGAAGATCCTGATAACGGAGTCTTTCGAATCTGGAAGGGCCGGCTATGACGTTCGTATTGCCATCACAGGCTGTTTCAGGCAATGCGGCCGAGGCCAACTACAGCAGCCTGAGGAAGTCTGTCGCCACCTGGCTGAACCGCACAGATCTGGATGCAGTCATCCCCGACTTCGTGCGCATGGCCGAGGCTGAGTTTGCCCGTGATCCCCGGATCAAGACGGCCATGCAGACCACGCGTTATGCAGATACCGTTCTGAATGGTCAGATCGTCCTGCCTGACGACATGCAGGAGCTGAAGGAACTGCGCATCAACAGCGCTCCGTTTTATCAACTCACGCTCGAAGACTTCCGCTCCAAGCTGAGTGGCTCATATTTCACCCGCATCGGGCAAGTTGCCCAGATCCTGGGCAGCCCCACAGGCGTTCCTTACGAGATTCTCTACACCCAGCGCTATGCGCCTCTAGTGTTCAACGAGGACTCAAACTGGTTGCTGCGCAACAACTATGACGTCTACCTGTGGAAGTGCTGCGAGCAGGGCGCGGTCTGGCTGCGCGATCCTGAGGGCGTGACCGGGTACCGGGCCAAGTACGAAGCAGCAGTGCAAGAGATGCTCTCCGCAAACAACAGGTACAACTGGGGCGGCACGCCGCTGGCAGTGAGTGCACCGGGGGTGGTATGAACACAGTTCTGGGATTCATGCCAGATGCCGACCCGACCATGGCCGGCCTGCTGACCGACTGCAGCAACCTGATCCCCTCTGAATTGGGAATGCGGCCAGGACCCACGCTTTCGGTGGTCGGCGTTGATCCTCTTCCTGAAGCCGTGCGCGGCGCGATGGCAGCCATTGACCTGGATGGCAACCGTATTGCCCTGGCCGGAACGGTTGCAGGGTTGTATTCGCTAACAGGGAGCACCTGGGTCGACGTGTCCGGCAGTGGCGGTCCATTCAGCCTGGGCGATAGCGAGCGCTGGGCCCTGGCCCAGTTCGCCAACAGCTCGGTTGCGTCATGCCTGAGCGCAGGAATGCAGATCAGCACCTCCGGCGCAGACTTCGCCCCCGTAACTGCCGCTCCTAAGGCTAAGATCCTAGTCAGCCTCAAGGGATTCGTGATGGCGTTCAACACATCAGATACCGGTTTCGGCGACGCGCCGGACCGCTGGTGGTGCTCGGCATACCTGAATGCTTCTGACTGGACGCCCAATGTGTCGACACTTTGCACCACAGGGCGCCTGGTCGAGTCAGGCGGTGAAATCACGGCTGCGCACCGCCTTGGTGATGACGTGATCGTCTACAAGCGTCGTTCGACCTACGTTGGGCGCTACACGGGGCCCGCTGAGGTGTGGAACTACACCATGGTCGACTCTGATGTGGGCTGCGTGGGCCAGGATGCGGTCTGCGATACAGGCAAGGCGCATTTCTTCATTGGCGACGACGATATTTACTCGTTCGACGGCGTGCAGGTGAGGCCGATTGGCCGCGGCATCTTGCGAGACTGGTTTGTTTCTGTGCGCGATCCAAAGTTCATGCAAAAGAGTGTGGCTTTCTGGGACAAGCAGAGCCAGCTGGCCTGGTTCTTCTTCCCAAGCGTGGGTGGGAATGGTGAAGTCGACAAAGGTCTGGTGTTCCACCCCTCGACAGGGCGCTGGGGGCGGGCCGATCACTACATCCGGGCAGTGGTGCGCTATGCATCACCGCCGGCGACGTATGACGGGGGGTCAGAGCTGGTGACGGACTACGAGACCGGGCCGCAGATAGACTTTGATTCGCCCTTCTGGGTCGAGTCTCAGGAGCTGATGGCCGGTTTCGATGCTGATGACCGTCTCGTCACCTTCGCCGGGCCGGCGGCCCCGTCAAGCTTCACCACTGGTGATTTTGGTGACGAAGAGCAGATGACGTGGCTTGATCGAGTCACCCTGCGTCTGAAGGTAGCACCCAAAAGCGCCACCGCGACGGGCTTCACCAAGGACGATGGCGGCTTGCCAGTCAAACAGGCGTCCGTGGCCATCCGTGACGATGCGGCCTTTGATCTTCGCCAGCGCGCAAGGTGGCATCGCATCAGGGTGGACAGTGTTGGTGACTATGCCTTGATCGGCGTTCAGCCAAGGCTTAAACAGGCGGGGTACCGATGAAACTGCAAACCGACAACCTGCGCCTGGGGAACGATCTACCGTCCCTCATGCGCTCGCTGGCCCAGATCCTTCCTTCCTTTGCAAAGCAGGTCAATGCAGTGTCTGAGGGGCGCATATCTGGACGCTACAACGCGCTTACCGCGCCGCCAGAGACTGGAAAGTACCAGTCAGGCGACTACATCCCGAACAGCGCCCCTGAAGTGCTCGGCACGGCCGGCGCTCAGTATGTGCTCAAGGGCTGGATATGTGTTGCCGGGGGTGAGCCGGGCACTTGGGCAGAAGATAGGGGAGTGACCGGCACATGACCTACAAGCTGCAAGTCATCCCTGCGGCCTTCATCGGCCGCGCCTGGCTGGATGGTGCACACCTGCTGGCCAAGGCCTGCGAAACATCTGGCGGTGAGATTACCGGAGACCAACTCAAGCTGCTCCTGAGCCGTGGCGAGCGCGATCTGATCCGTATCGACCTGGATGGGCAGGCCGTTGGCTGGGCAGTGACACGCATCGACCAGCTTCCCAACGTGCGCGCGCTGCACATCTGCGAGCTCTATGCCCCCGGCGGCCACTGGAAGGCCTGCAGTGAGCAACTGGCGGCAATGGCTAGGGCCAACGGTTGCACAGAGATGCGTTGCAGCGCCAAGCCGGCGCAAGTCAGGCTCTACCAACGGCATCTCCCCTGGGAGCCGATTTACACAACCTTGAGGATGCCAATATGAACCCGCATCAAGAAAAGCGCCGCGCCCTGGGCCAGATGAAGGCCTGTGGCGGTGGTGGCGGCACAAGCACCAGCAGCAGCGCTATTGCCTACCCTGACGAAATCCGGCCTCTGCTTTCCAATGTGGCTAACCTCTCGACCCAACTGGCAAACAAGACATGGCAGGGATACGGCGGCCAGCGCTATGCAGACCTGAACAACACCCAGCAGCAGGCGTTGCAGGGAATCACCGACCGGGCCACGGGTGGCTCCGACCTGTGGAACCAGGCCCAGGGCAACTTGCAGCAGATGATGGGCGACCAGACAAATCCCTATCTGGACCAACAGGTTGCCAATGCGCAGAAATCGGTGGTCGACAGCTACAACCTGACGGCCAAGCCACAGATGGAGTCAGCCATGGTCGGCTCTGGTTCCTTTGGAAACTCCGGCCTGCAACAGATGCAGCAGCAGTCCCAGAACCAGCTGCAGCAGAACCTGGGCAACGTGGCCACGCAGATGTACGGCAATGCGTACAACACCAATCAGGCGAACCGTCTGTCGGCTTTGGGCATGGCCCAAGGCTTTGCCAATCAGGACTATGCCGACCTCAATCAGCTGCTCAATGCTGGGAACACGCTGCAGGACCAGGCGCAGAACAACGCCGACTTCAACTATGAGCAATGGCAGCAGCAGCAGGATGACCCCTACAAGAAGCTGCAGGCCATGACCGGCGTGATGAACAACACCGCCGGCAGCACCACAACGACAAACCAGAGCGGGGGTAAGTAATGCTGCAGTTCTTGCCAATGGCGGTGGGCGCCCTGGGCGGCGCTTTGACAAATAAGGACCCGCTGACGGTAGCATTGACCGGTGCTGGCCTAGGCGCTGTGACTGGTGGCTTGGGTGGTCTGGGCGGCGCTGCCGCAGCACCCGCTGGCGGCATGGGTCTGACTGCTGGGGCCTCTGGCCTTGGTCTACAGGCACCCGGCGCTCTGGGTGCATCTCTGGCCGAGATGGGCGGTGCACAAGGCCTGGCGTCGGCCGGTTCGGTGCTCCCCGGAGCGGCGCCGGCGGCACAAACTGCCGGCCTGCTGTCGCCAGCGGGCATGAAGACCGTCACAGATATGGCAGGCCTAGCCGGGAAGATGGGCCTCATGGATAGCCCGCAGGGGCCCGTTGCGCAGTCTGCTGGAATCCCAGGCAGGCAAGCTGACTTCACTGGCCTGCTGTCGGCCGCCCGAGGCAACCAGATGTCGGGCGCGGAAAAACTCATGGCTCAGCGCGCTGCGCGCAGGGGGTGATTTATGGCTACACAGATGCCAAGCTATGGCGCGTACCAGCAGGTCTATGGCCAGCAGCCGGAGCAGGGCGGTTTCATGGGCTTGCTCAGCTCTCCAGTGGCTCAAGGGTTGCTGGGGGCCGGCCTGGGTGCTCTGGCCAGCCGTGGCACAACGGCTCAGGCCATTGGCCGCGGCGGTCTGCTCGGCCTTTCTGCTTATGGCCAGGCCCAGGACACACAGAACAACCGGCTCCTGCAGATGGCCCAGGCCAAACTGCAGCAGGACGCCCTGGCGAAGATGGCGCCTGGGGCTGATGGTGCGATTTCAGCATCTCCGGCCACATTCCTGCAGGCTGGATTCTCTGACCCTGCCAAGTGGGCCGAAATCCGTAACGCCGGCCGCGACAAGCTGAAGGAGATCCAACAGGTGACCGGCGCCGATGGCTCCAAGTCGCTCTATGGTGTGGACGAGTACGGCGGCGTGCGCAACACCGGCCTTACCAATGCGCCTGAAATCAAGACTCAGGACATTGGCGGCCAGGTGGTTGGCTGGAACCCCTATACCGGGCAGCAGGCCAGCGCCTTGGAAAAGTCGCTGACCCCCGACCAGGTGCAGGACACGGCCAACCAGCCATTCATGATGGTCAACGGCCAGATTGTGGCAAACCCAGCCTACCAGGCCTATTCCAAGGCCAAGGCAGCCGCCGGCGCCGCGCGCACCAATGTTCAGATCAACAACAAGATGGGAGAGAGTCTGGCCGGCCAGATCGGTCCCATGATGAAGGACTCTCAGATTGCCGCTGATGCGGCAGTGAAGCAGGTCCAGGCAGCCAACAGCATTGATCAGGCGCTGAACTCTGGTCAGGTGATCACCGGGCCGACAGCAAATGCACGCCTGACCGTTGCCCAATGGGCTGACACACTGGGCATGGGAGGACAGGATCAGAAGGCGAAGCTGGAGAACACCCGTTCTGCCATGCAGGGTCTTGCCCAGCTCACTCTGCAGGGTCGCGCACAGATGCGCGGGCAAGGCGCCATTACCGAGAGCGAGAGCAAGCTCGCAGAGCGCGCCATCTCTGGTGATCTGAGCATGACGCCATCTGAGTTGCGCGTGCTGAGCAATGCAGCGCGCCGGGCTGGCCAGCACATCTACGGCGAGCACCAACGCAAAGTGCAAGCAGTCGCGAGCAATCCTGACTATGCAGCAATGGTCCCCTTCTATGCTGTGCCGCAACTGCCATCGGAACCGAAGCAGCCAGCCCAAGCGCCAGCACCCATGGGCAGCGGTGGCTGGGGTATCCAGAGAGTGAACTGATATGGCGACCTATCGCATCACAGCGCCTGATGGCGCTTCCTACGAGATCACGGCGCCTGACGATGCGACGCAAGATCAGGTGATGGCCTATGCCCAGGCGAATTACGCCCAGGCCGGCCAGCCGAAGCAGCAGCAGTCTGCCCAGCAGCCAGGCCCGCTGTCTCAGATGATCATGGGGCAACGGCCGACACCACAGCGCTCTGCCCTGGAGAACATCGGCCGCCAGGTCGGTTTAACAGGGCGCTATGCTCTGGAGGGCGGGGCCCAGATCCTGGACCTCCCGGGGGCCTTGATCCGCTCGGGGCTCGGTGCCATGGGCGTTCAGTCCGATCTTCCGTCTGAAAGCGCTTCGAAGCTGGCTGACAGCCTGGGCCTGCCGAAGCCTGAGACTGGGCTTGAGCGCAGCGTGGCCGCGGCCACTCGCGGCGGCTTTGGGGCTGCTGTGCCTGCTGGTCTTGCGGCCCAGGCTGCTCGCGGCACCACAGGCGCCACGCAAGGCATTCTGTCGACGCTGGCTGCAAACCCTGCCGCTCAGATTGGCGGCGGTGTTGGCGGCGGGGCGGCGGCCGATGCAGCAAAAAATGCTGGATTCAATGAGCTCGGTCAAATGGCTGCTGGTCTGGCCGGCGGTGTGGCCGGGGGCATGGTTGGCAATGCAGCCATGAACGCAGCAGGCCGAGCCAGCGAGGCGGTAGGCAGGCGCGTCGGCCTGGACGCCATGCCTGAGCTCAAGCCGAAGCGCATGAACGACACAGAGCTGTCTGCCGTACTGCGCAACCGCTTGAGCATCACGGGCGGTGACTGGGATGCGATTCCTGCCAACGTGCAGAAGTCACTGATGACCGACCTGCGCAAGGCCAACACTCTGGATGGACTGGACGCTCGGGCCGTGCAACGGCTGGCCGATTTCCGTGCATTGGAGGTGACGCCTACACGCGGGACTGTGACCTTGGATCCGGTGCAGATCACCAACGAGAAGAATCTGGCCAAGACTGGCGCCAACAGCAATCTGGCGAATATCCAGGGCCTAGCCCAGGTAGAGAACGCCAACAACAACCGGTTGATTCAGCTTCTGCAGGGTGTGGAGCGGGGGCGGGAGACTGACGCCATTGCAGCCGGACGAACGCTGTCCGGGAACATCGCGCAGCAGCGTGATGCGCTCCGTGCGGCCGAGTCTGCGGCATGGCGTGATGCGCGGGCGACGCCGGGCTACCGCATGCCCATGCAGGCCAATGTGCTGGGAGACATCAACGCCGCCCTGGACGACGCCGGCCTGATGCCGTTCATGGACTCTCGGATCTCCTCGTATATCCAAGCCTTGCAAACGAACCCTGACCAGTTCACTCCCCAGGCGTACCGCAACCTGCAGAGCATGCTGTCCAACACCATGCGCGCCGGCGGCAACGAGGCTGCGGCGGCCGGTGTGGCCCGGGATATTCTTGAGCAAGCCCGCATGCAGCCAGCGGCATCGCAGATCTTCAACCCCGGCGGAGCTCCGGCTACGGCTCGCACAGCCCAGCAGATGAGGGCGACCGATCCATTGCCTGGAGATTCCATGTCAGCGATTGACCGCGCGCGACAGGCAACGCGGACAGCCTATGGGTTTGAGGACTCTTCGCCTCTGGTGCGCTCGGCGCTTTCTGAGGGTGCTACTGCGGATCCAGCCAGGCTGGCTCAACGATTCATCATCAATGGGACGCCAGACGAAGCTGCTCAGGTAGCACGCAATCTCACGCCAGAAGGACGGCAGGTCGTTCGTGATGCACTCGCTACCCACATCAAGCGCAAGGCCCTTGGCGGCTCGGCCGATGAAGTTGGTAAGGTCTCCCAGAAGGCACTGAATTCTGCACTGAGCTCGCTTGGACCTGAAAAGCTGGGCCTGTTCTTCTCCCCGGAGGACATCCAGCAACTGCAGAGGATCGGCCGCGTAGCTAGTTACACACAAGCCCAGCCAGCTGGGTCTGCGGTGAACAATAGCAACTCGGGGGCTTTGGTAGTAGGGAAGGGGTTGAATGCTCTGATGGGTATCACCAGCAGGATTCCTCTGCTGAATATCGATCAGCAGGCTGATGCGCTGGTTAGCATGGGCCGAACTGCAAACGCTCTGCGCGCGAACAGAGGTCTTTTGGCACCACAAGTGCCTGAGTATGGTCTTTTGTCAAATGCGAGCCGTGGTGCCGCGATGGGGGTCTACTTGCGGTCCTGAAAGACTCCGAAAGCGCCAAGGACAACAAACGCAAGTAGCGTGCCCAGGTAGCCTGGGGATATGCCGGTATCCCTGATCCACTCGCTCGCTGCGATGGACCAGGGCTGGCTGTTCCACCAAATGACGAAATCTTGGAAGGAGTTCATCTTTCCATCCTACCAAAGCCCCTAGCCAGGGGCTTTCCCATTCCTAACCCGCCACGGTCCGCCCTGGCGGGTTTTTTCATGACAAAACACCATGCCAGTACCCAGCAGCATTGATGACCTGGACCCTGTTGCCACGGATAACTCCCCGGCAGGCTCCGAGCAGGTCTTTCCGAATCTGGACAACTACCTTCGCGCCCACGCGGCATTCATTGCCCAGGTGCGCGACCTGGTGAGGGACGCCGCGCCAGCCATCGGCATGACCCAGTGGTGGGGCGGGAACCGTGCCCACATCCCAGCAAAGCACCAGCCGCAAGATGGGCAGGAGGTCAATCGGGCTGATTACCCAACCCTCTGGGCTCTGGTGTCGAGTGGCGGAATGCCTCTGGTCACAGAGTCCTCGTGGCAAGGCAACCCGTCTTTGCGCGGAAGCTTCTCCTCTGGAAACGGATCGAGCACCTTCCGATTCCCTGATCTCAACGGCAAGCAAACCAATTCCTATGGAGCGGTGGTTCTGCGTGGCGATGGTGCTTTCTCTGCTGGCACCACAGGCGCCATGCAGGACAGTCAGAACAAGGCCCATGCCCACGGCGTGACTATCAATGCCGTAGGCGATCACGCCCACGTCCTCAGTGGTAGCACTACCGGAGCAGGCGGACATGACCACGGCATTGCAGCGGATTACCGGGTAGCACTCGCAGGCGGTGGCTGGGAAGGATGGGCCGCAGGCGCGGGATACACACGCACATCGACTGCTGTCGGCGACCACACCCACGGATTGAATGGCACCGCGCAAGCCGCCGGCGGCCACGGCCACTCCGCAACCATCGCTTCCGATGGCGGCACAGAAGCCCGCATGAAGTCCGCAACCGGTGTCTGGGTCATTCGAGCCCTTTAACTCTCACCTCTTCAAGTCATGCAGAAATACAAAAGCAATCTGACTTCGGTCGGCGGCGCAGCCGTGCGCGGCGCTTCTATCACTGTGCTCGATGAGTCGGGTGCAACGGCCTCTATTTTTCTCGATCGTGCGGGGGCTCTTCCGGCTGGTAATCCGCTGAAGACGGCCCAGGATGGCACGTTTGAGTTCTACGCCGCGAACGGTCGCTACAGTTTGCGCACAGATTCTTCAGGGTTGAATGTTCTTGAGGAGGACGTGATCCTGATGTTTGACCCGGACGATTCGACTGTGTCTGGGCCAATCGCAGACGCGATCCAAAGCGCGAAGGACGCCGCGAATGCCGCTCAAGATGCGGCTGATTCAGCTCAGGATTCTGCAGACCAAGCGCAAACCTCAGCAGATCAAGCCCGTCAAGAGAGTGAAGCTCTCAAAACCGATCTTGCAAATCCTGCCGTCGGCCCATCTTTGATTGGTCTTAAGCGACCAGAAGCAGAGTCTGTTGCAACAACTCTTTCTGAATGGGCAGCTAGAACTGTTTGGCTGACAGATTTTCTCTCTGCGCCATCAACAGGCGTAGCTGCAGCCATGGAACTTGCTTCTATGGCTGCAGGTGAAGGCGGGGTTGTCGAGATTCCAGCTGGCAGATTCAATATCACGGCCGTAGCATCCTGTGTTCCCGTCATGTTTCGAGGCAGAGGCCAGGGAGGAACTGTGCTTGTATTCGACATGGACGGAGGCGCAAGGAATGGCGTTGTCTTCTCTGCGCCGAACAAGACCAATTGCGAGATGGGTGCGCGCAATTTGAGCGTTGAACTCATTAACGGAAACGGTCTCACATGCTGGACCACTCCAAGCGGGCCCTACATCGACAAGCTGGCTAAGGTGACTTTTGAGCACATCAGCTACTCGTCGGAGCGAACCTCCGCGACGGACGACAGTTTTGCCTGCCTGTATGGATGGGAGTTCGCCAAGCGACTTGGAGATAGCTTCTGCATGACGCTGTCCGCCATTGACGCGCTCGGGTGCTTTATAACGAGTGGCAATCCTGCATCTCAATTCCTTGACGGTTTTGTGAGATTCCAGCCAAGCGAGGGCATCCTTTCTTGCCGCATGAGCAACATCACCACGCACAACGTGGCGAACTTTTGCGAACTTGCTGGGCGCACGTACTTCAGCGCGGTGCAGGTTGACGTGGCACGTGCATACCGCGGGTTCTATGATGCAACCGACTGCTACTACTACCCTACCAACCCGTATGCCTACGGCGAGTGTTCATTCGATTTCGTCATTGTCAATGCGCAGAAGTCCTGCTGGGATTTGAAGTACCGCTACTTCACGAACTTCATAAATTGCGCTGCGCACCGCGCGACGGATGGATTCACGGGACCCACCGATTCGTGGTTCGGTTTCAACTTGCCATATGCGCGCGGTTGCAAGATGCATGGCGTGCACGCGGGAACCGCTTCTACCATGCAAGGGACGCAGGTTGGTTTCAACTTCGAAGGAGGTTCTGGGTGCGTTATTAATGGCGTAAGTCTGGGTGTCCTTTCCACAGGCTTCCGCATGACGACTTCCGTTCGACCCGTCGAGGGGACAGATAGCGGGCCGGTGCGCGCTCTGTCTATTAGCGATGTGTCCCTGCTCGGCAATGTCGGGACCATGTTCGACATGGTCCATGTGCGTGACCTTGGCATATCTGGCGTACGCACAAACAATCAGGGTGGTTACACGGTTACCACGCTGCTGGCCAATTCCAATCAGGCTACCAATACCTTCCTTATGCAAGATGTGGACGGTATTCGTGAGTACCAGCCGGATGGATCGCGGCTGTTGTGGCAGAACCCTAATTCGCCAACGGGTGGCCGCACTTGGCGCTGGAGCCTGTCTGGTAGCACATTGTCGCTGCTTGCGGCAAATGATGGCGGCACCACCGGAAATAACGCCATGATCGTAGAGCGCGACCCTGGGACGCAAAACGTGAAGCGTGTGGAGTTCAGGGCTCAGGCCGCAGGTGGATTTGCGCTGTTTACCGCAAGTGAAGCGCAGTTCAGCGGACTCATCAAGCCTACTACCGACAACGTTACTGATTTGGGTACTCCGGCTTTCAGAGTGAAGCAGTACTACGGCGTCAATAACACCATCAGCACTTCAGACGGTCGCGAGAAGAGCGAACCTCTGCTTATTAGCGATGATGTGCTAGACGCCTGGGGTGATGTGCAAATTCTCGCGTTCCAGTGGCTAGAAGCGATTGCCCAAAAGGGAGAGGACATGGCGCGCTGGCACTTCGGCGTCATAGCACAGAGGGTGCGTGACGCGTTTTCGGCACGCGGCCTAGACGGGACACGATACGGCCTGCTGTGCTATGACGAGTGGGATGCAACTCCTGCAGAGTACGAGACGATACCAGCGGTTTATGACAAAGATGGAAATCTTCTGGCTCAGCAGAAGCAGGTTCTATTTAAGCCTGCTGTACAGGCAGGCAATAGATGGGGAATTCGTGCAGACCAGTGCTTGTTTCTGGAGGCTGCGTATCAAAGAAGAAGAATGGATATTTTTGAAAAAAAACTCCATCAGTTGATGGCATAGAGTTAAATATTTGGCATATAGAAACCGCCATGTTCTGATAAAGAGCTGGCGGTTTGCAGCATTGTTTTGTATTTTACTTTAACGGGGTTTGAGTCTTTGAACTGCTTAATAAATGTCGATGGATCGTTTACGGCGAATCCTTTAAATGAATCAACGTCGTAATTCCACCACTTCAACTGCATTAAGTCAGAAACTATTTCATCGGTGAATCTCTTTCTAATAAGTTTTGCTGGAGATCCGCCAACAATAGAATATGGCTCTACGTCTTTAACAACAGATGAGTTTGAGGCAACTACGGACCCCGAACCAATGGTGACACCTTTTGCTATATATACGTTGGCGCCAACCCATACATCATTCCCAATGATCGCTGGGCTGTGTTTTTTTTCAGATATATCACGCTCAATACCAACGCCATTTTCATTTGTGTAAAAAAATGGGTGGGTTGATATATATTCAGTTGGATGGACTCCAAGGCTCATTGTGACATTTGGGGCAATGCTACAAAACCTGCCAATTTTCACATCCCCAATTAGGTTTTTAATTCCTATATAGCTATGGGCGCCAATTCTTATATATCCAAAAACGTCTGTATCGCTTGGGATATGGGCATGATCCTCATAAAGGATGTCGAGCTTTCCGGTTATTTTGCAATTAATCATATTATTTAAATCTGAATACTTTAGTTGATTGTAGCAACTGAGTTGTCACTTCTCATGTTAGCCACCTTCGGGTGGATTTTTTATGCCTAGGGAGGGCTATGGACAACAACTGGACTGACCAACTGCTGCCAAAGGTGCCTGGCATTCTCGGTAGCGCAGGAGCACTTATGTGGATGCAAGGAACGTGGCCGCGTAAGGCGGCAATGCTGGTCCTGGGTATCGCGGCCAGCAACTATGGGACGCCTGACTTTGTGCAGGCGACAGGCCTGTCTGAGGGGCTCGGCGGCTTCGTCGTCGGAATGTTCTCGATGACGGCGGCCGACTGGGTGTTCAGGGCATGGGATCAGTTCGCCCTGGGCCCGCTGCTCAATGAGTGGGTGCGCAAGCGCCTGGGGCTGCCACCGAAGGATGGAGGTGCTGCGTGACCTTAGACGAAATCACCAAAACCGCGATCCTGCCGGCCTTGAGCCTGATCGGGGTGAAGAACACGCAAGAGGCGCTTGTCGAGTTGCTTGCCATCGGTCTGCAGGAAAGCCGTTTCATCTATCGGCGCCAGATCGGAGGACCAGCGCGCAGCTTCTGGCAGTTTGAGCAGGGCGGCGGGGTGAAGGGCGTGCTGAACCATGAGGTAACGCAGTCCAAGGCCCGCGCCCTGTGCGCAGCCCGCGAAGTGGAAGCCACACCGGCGGCTGTCTACAACCGGCTTGAGCATGATGATGTGCTCGGCGCTGGGTTCGCCCGTCTGCTGCTGCTGAGCGATCCCAGGCCACTTCCGGTACTCGGCAAGCCGGACGAGGCCTGGGCGTACTACCTGCACAACTGGCGTCCGGGCAAGCCGCACCCTCAGACCTGGCCCGGCTTCTATCAGCAGGCGCTGGAGTATGTGCGATGACTGGCCGCGCCCAGGCCCTGGTGGGTTTAGCTGTCCTGCTGGTGGGTTTCTTCGCCGGCTGGTGGGTCAATGCCCAGCGCGCAGAGGCTCGCATATCGCTCCTGAAAAAAGAGCGTGCAGAGCAGACAATGCGTGCTGGCGCCCACGCTTTGGAGTCCTATTCACGGATGGAGAAAACCAAGGATGACGCAATCAAATCTGCCCAGGCCAGGGCTGAACACCTGCAAGCTGATGCTGGTCGTGCTGCCGCTGCTGCTGACGGCCTGCGCAAGCAACTCGCCGGCGTGCCTGCCCGTATCGCAGCCGCTTCCCGCGCCGCCGTCGATGAGTACGCCGCAACCGCAGGAGAGCTACTCGGCGCGTGCACAGCGGAATATCAGTGGATGGCAAGACAAGCTGATGGCCACGCAAATGATGAGAGAATGATCACCGAGTCTTGGCCGCGCTGAACAAACGCAAAAGAGCCCCCTCGACACCCAAATAAGGTGCGAGGGGGCTCTTTTTTTGTGCGGGGGATTTTGCCAACATAGGCGGTAAACCATGCGCTGAGTGCAGGCCTTGCGCCTTTGTCTTCATAGCGGCACAGGAATTCGCAAACAGCGAGCACGCCGCTTTTAATCCGTTGGTCGCGAGTTCGAATCTCGCAGGACCCACCAAAATACAAAAGCCGCTACAGCTATTAAAGTTGTAGCGGCTTTTCTGTTTTATTCCCATGGTGGGAATATTCATCAGTTCAATGAAGTGCGCTTCGCCACTCTGGATCGGTCGTAGACCCGTGCTGTCGTGGCTGTATTCGCATGCAACTCGGGCAGGCTTCCGTACTTTTCCTTGTGCTGAGTTGTGTAGTAGGCACGAAGATCATGGAAGGTAAATCTGCGAGTGATCACTCCCTCTTTGAGGGCGGCCACCATCGCTCGCTGCCAACCTGTGAGGAAGTTTGCCTCGGTGAGTGGATTGCCCTTGGTGTTGTTGAATACATGGAGTGAACTCTCCGGTCGAGGCATCCCAATCAAGCGCCGGGCCAAGTTCTCCATTGCCGGGCCCATTTGAATGGTCTCGGCCTTCGTAGCCCCCAGGTGTTGCTTTGCCCGCATCAAACGGATGACCTTGGCCTGCATGTCGATCTGCGGGATCTGTAACTCCAAGAATTCCACGCGCCTGGATCCAGCTAGCGCAGCAAATTCGGCCATCAGCGCAAGGGTCCTATTGTGTGGGCCAGATCTGAACAGCCAGTCCAGAAATGCACTCAGCTCTTGCGGATCGGGTGCTTCAGTCCGTGGACGTTCAGAATTCTTCTTGACCTGCTTGCACGGATTAGCGTCGATATCCCCGCGCTCAATGGCTATGTTCATCAAGTTGGATAGAAGGGCCACCTCTCGATTGCCACGCACCGGGGCATCAGCCCGCTCGACTCGCAGGTATCTGGCGATATCCGAAGGGCGGATTGCCGCCGCAGCAACATCCCCCATGACTCCCAGAAGGTTCACGCTGTACTGCTCATAGTCGCTTTGGGTTCTTGGTTTGAGATCCGACCACTTTGCGCTCTTGCGATACAGGTTCCATAGCTCACGCACAGTGCCAGCTGCTTTAATTTCCGCTGCGACACCAAGCACTTGCCGAATGGCTTCATCGCGGTTTGTGCCCAAGTTCACAGGCTTGCCGCCAATGGGGTGGTACCGGTAGGTCACCTTCCCATCCTTACGCGGACGCGCCTCCATTCTCGGCAGGAGGCCAAAGCCGGAGGCTCGCTCACGTCTACGTCCCATCATTTGCTCCAGTTGAAGCCGCGTGATTGTGCGGCTGTTGTTTCTTTTTGCTTGAGTCGCTCTTCGGCTGCAGCTCGGCCAACGATCGGCACGCCATCCGGGCGTCGGCCAGCCACGGGAATGCGCAGCACTTTTTCGATGAATCGCTTCTGAGCTGCTCGCTGGGTAAGCGGTGTGCACAGGTCATCAATCTCTTGGGGGGTGAGGTACAAATTCATTCCAGCCTCCAAAAAAAGAACCCCGCATCAGCGGGGCTCGGGGTGGTTGATAGGTTCGCGCCATCGGGCTCGGCGGCTCATGCTTGGCCTTTCTGCGCCTGGGCGCGCTGCGTGGCTTTGAGGCCGCTGTCCCATTGGTCGATGTAACCGGCCATGTAGGCATGCTTCGCCCACAGCGGCCATTGCTCTCGGTCTTGGCCAAGCCACATAGCCTTGCCTTGTGACCGCGCGCGTCGGCCCATGGCCTCAAACCATCGCTTTCCTGCGAGTCGCTTAGACATGCTCGCCCCCTTGTGTCTGCTGGGCAGCCTTCATAAAGACGAGCCAGTGCGTCATTCCTGAGCGCCCGCTAACTTGCCCGAACAATGGCTTTTCCGGCGTGAGCGCCAAAACTTCCTTCACCTTGACTTGCGTTTCGTTCCACTTGAACACCAAGGTGCCGCCCGGCTCCAACACGCGGAAGCACTCGGCAAATCCTTGGCGCAAGTCTTCACGCCAGTCTGCCCCCAGCTTTCCGTACTTGGCTGCCAGCCACGAGCGCGGCCCGGCATGGACGAGGTGGGGCGGATCGAAGGCCACAAGCTTGAATGCACCATCAGGAAAGGTCAGCGCGCGGAAGTCCATGAGGAAGTCAGGTTCGACTCGCAGAACGCGCTGGCCAGATGCATTGCCCCGAGAGTTGTCAGTCACGGTGATGGTTTCGCTGCGCTGGTCAACAAACATGGCGCGAGCGTCTTGCTTGTCGAACCACATCATTCGGCTGCCGCAGCAGGCATCTAAGACGCAGGGCGTCATGTTCATATAGGTGGCTCCCAGAATGAGAAAAGCCCGCGGTGGCGGGCTGGGGTGTTGGTGGTCAGGCGGCCAGACTTGGGTCCGTCTAGGCTTCTGACTGAATGGCTGCAACCAGGTCTGCTAGCGATTTAGTGGAAACGGGGGGGAGTTCATCTGGCTCATACACGCAGATTTCTGTGACTAGGATTGCTGTGCTTTGAGCAAGCAATACTTTGCTGCGGACGCGTTGTTAGATCACATATTTTATTGATCAATGGTTATTGATCCGATCGGGGCCAATATGATCACTGGTTGGATGGTGCTGCGAGAGGCGTCGATGACGCTGAAGCAGCCTCAAGTTATGAAATTAATACGGAAATTTTATGGATAAGATATTTGAGTTCATCGAGGAAAGAACTGGATATATCGTAATGATATTCCTTGCGGTAGTTATTATTCTTACAATATCAGTTCCAATATACCATTCTTTTCAAGAAGGAAATTGGATTGTTAGTTGTGAAAATAATGGTCAAATAGGTGATTTTTTCGGGGGTATTCTAAATCCACTCATCGCATTTCTAGCGCTAATTTGGATTGCGAAGGGCGTGAAAATGCAGAAGCAAGAGTTAGAGGAAACAAAAAAGGCATTGGAGGAGAGTGCTAGAGCCCAGCACAAACAAGCAAATGCCTCGCATGCATTGGTTCAACTTAATGCGCTGGCTGCTCTGCTGTCGTCACTTAATAATGATGAGCTGACTATTGATAAAAAAATATATGAACTTGAACAAATGGAGAGAGGTTTGGGTATTCCAGGTCTAAATTCTAATGAGATAGATAAATTAAAAAATGAAAAAAATGAGATAATCAATATACGTAAAGATTGCTTTGCAAAAGTACAGGATTATCTCGAAATTGAATAGCGGTAGGTATATTTTTAATAATTGCCTAATACTTCTGATGAGCTATATTCTTTAGCTCATCAGGGGAAATAAGCTCTTTCTTTATCCCATCCATTAAAACAAATGGCTGCAATAGTGGGTTGATGAAACGAAAGCGGTATCTTCTGGTTGTTCCTGTTCGCTGGAGTACTGGCCCTCTGCCTGGCTCACAGAATGCATTCAGATGCTGAGAGAATGCAGGGATCTCATATGCTTTGTGCATTATTTTAGAGAGTGGAGCTCGTACGTCCACAGCAGCAAAATACCCTAGTCCATCTTGTACGGCAAGGCTGCAGGCTAAAAGTACCTGTGGGTATAGGTTTTCGCGTGGACTATTGGTGGCTTTGTGGTGTGCACTAATAATGCTTTGCTGTGCCTTCGAAAGTGCTTTATCTATAGCCGCTCGGACATCCTTTTCCGTAACTTCTGTGCTGTCATTTGTCGCAGAATTTTGACCTGCACTTTGGGTTAAAAGGTGTGTGTAATGTGGGAGCCCTTGAGACAATGCAGTAATGCCATTGCAAGCATCATCTGTAATTGTCATTTGTGCGCCACCTAAGCCTTTTTTAATAATTTCTGTCAGCTCATCCTTTGACATTCGCGGCATGCGAATTTGTACCAAGGCTCTCTCTATACTCTCATGCTCCTTGATCAAAATATCAACCGAGTCAGCAACTCCAACGAGAAGAACTGTTGAGTCGACAGCATGGTCTGAAAGGGTTTTGATCGTGTCTGCTAAGGCAGTGGTTACTCCTTGTGAGGTTATTCTGTCGAGCTCGTCTATTACAACGATAGTCTTCGGAAGACGGCTAAGAATATGCCGTATGTCGTCAGGCGTTAGCAGAGTTGTTGGGAGCTTGCTTAGAAAACTAACGTCAACATCGTTGGTTGTTCCATCGGGGTTCTTTTGGTTGATCGATAGAACAATTTCTCTGAATATTTTCCTCCAAAGAGAGTCAAATGTCATCGTTTGATCACAGTTGATAGCTCCCACAATGGTGCGCTTCCCGCGAATGCTGATGCCACTTGATATCACGCGTGCAAGAGATGTTTTTCCAACGCCACGCTCTCCAAAAAGAATAGCATGTTGGCCTTTTTGGTTCACGGCGTTGAGTACATCAGTAAGCTGAGAGATCCGGCCGGAAAACAGCGACTGGTTGTCAATAGGAGCGCTAGGGCTGAACGCTGAGGCTAGAAGATCAAGACGCTGCATGTCCGACATACATTCTCCATAACTTAGGTGTGATTGATTCTATGTCGTACTCACCAACTATTGGTAGTGTTTCACCAACTTAAGCCATCTTGCGCGCAGTAGTGCTGCGGGCGCTGTGTGAGAGCTGTATGGGTGGAAGTATTTTTGGGCAGAGTCTGAAAAAGTGAGATGGCTGTCGTCAGTTTTTAGGTCTTGACACTGCAAGACTTTGATGCAAATTGGATGATTGACTTGGATGAAAACGAGGGGCTGCAATAACTCCGTTCGAACAGTTCTCAATGCTGAACCGGGTATGTTTGGATTTGGTAATCCTTGGTCTGAAATAGTGCCGGCTCGACTACATGAATGCTGGCAACTCCTTAGGCACGGCGATGATTGCTGCGTGGTCAGCAAGTCTTTGCTCCACGCCTGATGGCTCAGCAGCAGATTTATTGCCTGGGTTGCCAGGTGAAGATTGGGGTGGATGCGCTTTTGCTGGGCCACCAGCACGCCGAGCACCTTGGTGTAGGCGCGCGTTTTCATGATTCCCCATTGGGCGAACTCTGGCGGCATGCGCCGGTTGAGCAACTCCGTTGCAGCTGCTGTGTGGGCTACTACCTTCGCCTTGCAGGCTTTGGCCTCTAGTTCCAAGCCGTAGGCCTCTTCGGTCAGAGGCTTGGCCTCATGACCTGCTCCCCCCAGGCCGTACCAATGTGAAGTAGCAAGGGGTCCGCCATTCAGGAGAATCGCAGACATGAGGAAGAGCAAGTTCACAGAGGAACAGATCATCGGGTTCCTCC